>Ga0210406_10000690_pt1 | contig 44931 bp, 66 predicted proteins | sample IncBWC30MmetaG_FD_155454 | JGI IMG/M metagenome (GOLD analysis project Ga0210406, IMG submission 155454) | Forest soil microbial communities from Barre Woods Harvard Forest LTER site, Petersham, Massachusetts, United States - Inc-BW-C-30-M | ecosystem: Environmental > Terrestrial > Soil >...
CTCGGCTGCCTTCTCCATCGAGACATGATGGAAGCGGGCATGCAGCAGACCAATGACGTAGCGTGCTGCCTTGACGCCGCGCTTGTCCTTCAGACCGGCATCAGGATCGCGCTTGGCACGCGGCGGTGTCGTCGTGGTGCGCAGGCGGAAGCCGCCGCCCGGTTGCACGGTCTTGTCGTCATCGTCATCAGGATCACCCTCTGCGGCATCCTGTGCGCCTTCTGCTGCTGCCTGCATGGCAGCGGCGACACGTTGCAGGCGCTGGTCAATGGCAGCCAGGGCAGACGACAACTGGTCGAACGTGCTTTGCTGCTCGTCTTCCGGCTTGTCATCATCATCGGCCTTCACAAGCTCGCCCATCTTGGCGACAATCTCGGAGCGCCGACGCTTCAGTTCGCGGTGTTTTTCAGACAAGGTGGCCATGGTTCATATCCCTTTGTGCAGCGCGTTCCCGCGCAGTGATTGGTGGACGTGCGCGGCCCTAGACTTCGTTTGCCAGGGCAAGTTGGAACGCGCGTCGGCGGCGCGCTCGTGCTGTTATTAATTCTTGATTAAGCGATGTCACTTCCTCGCCGGTTGTCGGCGGGGTGTCGGACGCGACTGCCGTTCCTTCGCCCGGTCCTGGCGCGTCAATCAGCGCCTCGGGGTTTGCCGGAACGGTGACAATGGATAGCTCCACGAGTTCCTGTTCCTCGAAGTCGATGCCGGGGAACCAGTCATCCGCGCCGCGTGCTGCATCGCGCGTGTATGACCACTTAACAGGTCTGAAGCCTACGCTGGTGGCAGCAATGAAGCCGCCGCGCGCCAGCCGGTAGACCGACTCCGCGAACTGGCCACCTTCCGGCGTGTCCTGCGGGATGAATTCGACGGATGCCTTCAATGCGCCGTCTTCAACCTTGACATCGAACGCGCGTCCGATTGGCAGCCTGGATGCATCATGGCCCCAGAGCACTACCGGGTTCTGCTTGTAGTTTTTCAGGTCCCAACCGGCGATGGCGATCTTGTCCTGCTCGCGGTCAACGGCATCAGTGCTGATCGTGAAGCGCAACGCCCGCACGTCGCCGGTCATGGCTTCAGCAGGTCCGATGATCTGCTTGCGGATGCCAATGGCACCCCTTGTCACGTTCCGGCCCCGGTTGAAGGTCTTAAACTGCGTTGCGCTGACGATCATCATCCCCCGGCCCCTCCAGGTTGCGGCTGCGGCGCAGCGGCAGTGGGTGCATTGCTTGCCTCGGACGGCGCTTCTGCGGTTGGCGGCTGGTCAGTTGGCACAGCGGTGTTCAACGGCACGCGGTATTCGTCGCCGTGGCCGTCGTCTATCGGGTTCATGTTCTCCCTGGCGCGCACCTCGTTGCGTGACATCCAGCCATTGAGCGTGCCGATCTGATATGCCTGGAACCTCGTCAGCAGGTCACCCCTGGTCATGTCATCGAAGTCGAATTTGCATTCCAAGGTCATACGCTCGTCATCGAATAACAGGTGATGATCGAACAACTGTTCCAGCGACCGCGTGACCGGCTTTAGCGCGCTGTCAACGTATTGCTGATTCTGTTGCTCGATATTGTTCAGCGTTGCCTTGTCAAGTTCGCCAAGCCGGTGCGGTGGCACGCCATACAGACGGCATATGTCGACAACCTGGAAGCGGCGTGTCTCCAGGAACTGCGCTTCCTCGTTGGTGATCGCCACCTTGTCGAATTTCATGCCTTCCTCAAGCACCGCAGCCTTGTGGGCGTTCTGCACGCCGGCATGCGTCTCGCGCCAGGAATTGGCGATGCGGTCTGCTGCTTCCTTGGATAGCTTGCCAGGATGACTGATCACACCGCCGATCTGCCCACCTTGGCGGAACAGGACGCTTCCATGTTGCTGCGTGGCCAGTGCAAGGCCGATGACATCCTGCGCAATGGCGATGGGGGAGACACCGACATACCCATCCATGCTGATATTCTTAATGTGGATCATGTCATCAGGCGGCACGACCAGACCGTATCCAAGCCGGCGGCTATTGATGCGATACCAGAGTTCACCATCATCGGTCAGCATGATCGTGCAGCGATCAGGAGCGATGGGGACAAGCTCTATGGGGTTCGCGTCACTATCACGTTCGACTACCACGAAGGCATTGCCGCGCAGGCAGAGCGACGTAATGCCGTAGCCGATAAACTCGAACCATGTTTGCCAGCGGTTCGGCCTGACGAAGACCTTGTTGAGCGGATGCCTTAGCTCGCGCTTGTATCCGCCGCCGCCCAGCTTTCGCCGGATGAACGGCGAGAGCATTGCGATGTCCTGGCTGATTGCACGAATGCAGCCATACACCGCTGCGGCTTGCAGCGCGGTAAACGGCGTGACCGGCACGCCGGTATTCGATGCATAGCCACCAAGCGCGGCATACAGCATCGGCTGCGGCCAGCCCAGACCGCCCAAGGTAGACGTGACAGCAGCATCGGCCTTCTGGACTGCCGGCATCATCAGACGCGGCTCGCGCGCCGTGCCCTGAAGGGAACCGTATGGTCGCAAGGTCATGTTGCTGGCCCCAGGTCTACGATCATGTATTGCGAGCGATCCGTCACACTCGCATCGCCGCCAGTGATCGAAACCGGCTGGAGTGGTGCAGCACTGCCACCGTCCACCAATCGAAGCTGGATGGTCACGACCGGATTAAATCCGGTGACATCCGCATACAGGTTGACCGTGAAGCCGGTTGCCGTGCGCTCGCCGCTCAGAAGCTGCATACCGTATATCCAGACGCGACGCTCGGGGTTGCCCATGATGCGCGCGGCTGCAAGCACGATGCCTTGCCCGTTTGGTCCGCCTGTTCCGGTCAGCTTCACATTGGCTGACAGGCTGACCATGATCCGCGAAATACCGCCGCGCTGAATCGGGTAGGCTCGGACATCCAGGTTGAGCCATTCACCCGTCTCGGGAAGCGGGAAATCAATCGGGACGTTGTAAAGCAATGCAGGCGACCGCTGCTGCGTATCAACGTAAGACTTGGTTGCGGCATCCTGCGGCGCAGTCGGCATGCCAAGTGCAGTGATCTTCTGATTGACCATGCTTATCGGCACGGCAACCATCATCTGATTGTAGAACCACTGCATGACGACTTCGCCGCTGATCCCGACAACCACGACGTTGCCGGTGCGGTAGAAGCCGGTTGAATTGTCGCCGATTGCCAGACCTGGATCAGTGACGCTGGTGCCGCGCGCTGTTATCAGCGTGCCGTCCATCTGCCCGCCAGCCTTGGGAAGATACGGCGTCAGGTCAGGCAGCAGCGAGTCGGCGTAGCGTTTGGTGGCTGCCTGATCCGCGACAACCGGATCAGCCGCCAGCAGCAGCGCGCCGGTCATCTGTCCGCCATCCTTGCGGAGATACGGTCCCAGGTCAGGGACCAGCGCATCTGCATAACGCTTGGTCGCAGCTTGCAGGTCTGTTGCCGGATCAGCCGCGAGCGCCAGCGGTCCTAGCATCTGCCCGCCATCGAGGCGTAGATACGGCGTCAGGTCAGGTGGCAGACCGTCCGCATACCGCTTGGTCACGGCATGGTCAGGCTGCGTCGGGTCCAGGTCCAGCGAGAACGCCGCCCTTGCTCGTGATGCTTCCAGCAACAGTGTTTCGCCATTGATCGTCAGACCGCCCTGGAGCGTTCCGCCGGTCAGGGGCAGCACTGCAATCCAGCCGTGATTCAGCCGGCCATACGTCAAGCCTGGAGGCGCGTCGGGGAATGACGGCGGACCTTCAATGCCCTGCGGGCCTTGCTCCCCCTGGTCGCCTTGGGGACCTTGGATGCCTGGATCGCCACGCGGACCTGCTGGACCGATGCCGCCCTGCGGGCCGGCTGATCCTGGCAGACCTGCTGGACCTGCTGGACCTGCTACGCCCTGGTCGCCGCGCACGCCCTGGACGCCTTGCAGACCGGGCGGGCCGATGCTGCCTTGCGGTCCTGCTGGACCTGGAACGCCTTGGGGTCCTTCCGGTCCAATCGGACCTGTCACCGGCCCCAGGCTGATCCATTCATCGCCTGTGTATACGAAGACATGCTGCGCCTGCGGATCATCGTCCAATGGCTGGTAGACCACGCCTTGTCCGATGATGACTTGCAGCGCGACCGGCGGTCTGCCTGGACCATCGAAGTCGGCAGGGATCAGACCGTCCAGCGGCAGGTCCCCAGGCGATGCTACCAGACCGAACACGCCAACGATGGTGGTGACGCGGCCTTCAGGACCTGTCGGACCTGCTGGACCTTCTGGACCCTGCGGACCTTCCGGCCCTGGCGGTCCAGGCATGCCGGTTTTAACGAGAATGTCGATGGCGCGCGGCTCGCCAAGAATGCCGGTGATGATGTCAGGCATCAGGCAGAGTCCGTCACAGATGGCGTCACGAAGACATGGCCGGAAACAACGGTCGCAACGGTGCCATCATCCAAGGTCAACTGAAGGTCCCAGACCGCGCTGCGCCTGTTCAGCTTCAGCGAGTCCTCCTGCGACAGATCAGCCTGGATGACGTTCGGCAGCGTGGTCTTCAGTGGCAACGCCAGGATCAGCGTCCCGCCATGGCGCTCGCGTATCTCGGACTTGGGCGAGGCAGTGGTCAGGTCGACCGGCTGCGTGCGCTGGCGGTCCTGCCAGAGCGTGAACACCCAGGTCGCGGTATCACCGCGATACAGTTTCAGGTTGAAGACTGCGGGGGCGAACACGCTCGGCAGGACCTTACGCTAGATCACTTCGGCTCGGGTCGAGGCGGGATTGCTGCCGGATCAACGGCAACATACCGCCAGCCTACGCCGGGGATGCCGGCGACGACCCAGTAGACCTTGGGCGCTGGCAGTCCCTGGTCAGGTGCTGGTGGCTGAACCGGCAGGCCCTGGTCAGGACGCACCGGCCCACCCGGCAGGCCCTGGTCAGGACGCACTGGACGTTCTGGACGCCCGCCCACAGGTGGCCAGATTGCGCCTGGAGGCGTCCCAGGCGGCGCTGGCTGGATTGGATGGCTGGGCGTCAAGGGTGGCCAGATACCGGGCGGCGGCGTCGGAAGCTCGTTGTCAATTCCCGGCTGTTCCTCGGGAAGCTCGTTGTCAATTTCGCCACCTTCACCGGGCAAGCCCTGATCAGGATGGCCGAGACCGCGCCTACCGATGACGCGGAGGAAACCTTTCACGCGAGGCATATGTAACTCCGTTTCTGTTGAGACTAACTCAGGACGAGCAAACCACGGCTCTCATAGACCGAGGTTGCATCGACGTGCGACATGCTGCGAGCAATCCCCATGATCACTGCCATCGTCGCGTCGATCTTGTTCTGATCGCGTGACCTGCGCGGCATGACGTTGCCGCGTGCATCGTAGTGGCCAACGGTATTCGATATGCACCATGCCAGCGGGCCGTTGCCGTCATGGCGCAGCCGGCCAGCGCGCGTTGCGGCGTCGAGTTCCTTGGTCGGCTCGCTGAAACTCTGGACGTTCTGGCGCATCTCCACCATCGGCACGCTTTCAGCCATTAGGCGCTGTGAAAGCTGCACCGCGTTCCATGGATCAAACGCAACCGCCTGGACCTGGAACCGCTGACACAGTTCCAGGATGTCTGCCTCGATCCGCATGAAGTCGGTTTCGTTTCCTGGTGTGATGATCAACTGACCATCACGCGCCCAGCCTGGATAGGAAGGATTGCGCGCTTCGTTCACCGCGTCTTGGTTCAGGTAGCAGCGCGCGAATACGGCGTATCCGTTGCCGTCAGGGAACACGATGCCGATGGCGGTGAGGTCGGTCTTACTGGCAAGGTCCACGCCGATGTAGCAAGGCTGACCGGCGAAGTCGTCAATGGACAGCGATGGGTCTTTGCATTCCTGCCAGTGGCGCATACTGAACAGCGCATCGTCAGCACCGACCCAGATATTCAGGTGGCGCGTCTTGAAGATGGACTCCTGCGAGGCGTTGTTCCTTGCCTGCTTGGCGAAGCTGCGGATCGCGTCGGGCATGACTGACTGACCCCAGCCAGGATTGACCTTGCGCCACGTATCCTCGTGCCAGGGGTCGTCCTTGGCGTCTGCCGTATAGATCAGGCTGAAAAGCCGGTCATCGTCCTGGATGCCTTCCAGGACCCGCAGCGAGTAATCCCATAACTGCTTGCCGATGCCTGCCGTGTTGTCGGTTGCGGTCGTGATGCCGATCAGCAATGGCTGCTGACGTTTGCCCATGGCAGTCCGCAGAACGTCGTAGACCTGCTGCGTCTTGTGGCTGGCAATCTCGTCGCAGACCGCTATCGCCACGTTCAGACCGTCCAGCGCCTTCGCGTCTGAACTGATCGGCGCGAACCGGCTGGCGGTGTGTTCCTGGAAGATCGCATTCACCATGACCTTGACGGAATGCGGCGGCTTCTGGATGCGGGATGTCCTGCGGACCATCTGCTGCGCCATGTCGAACAGGATGCGTGCCTGATCCCTGGTCACGGCTGCGGCGTAGCCTTCCGCGCCGCCCTCACGTTCCATGAACGTCGAGTAAAGCGCAGCCGGGGCAACAATGGTCGTCTTGCCGTTGCCGCGAGGGACGGCGATGAAGGCTTGCCGGAACCGGCGGACCTTCGTGCCGGCTTCCACGAAGCCATACAGGTTCGCGTAGACGAACCGCTGCCAGTCCATCAAGCGCAGCGGCTTGCCGGCTTCAGGACCTTTGATGTTCGGCAGCATCGACACGAACATCATCGCGCGGTTCGCCAGTGCTTCGTCAAACTGCCAGGGGCTATGACCTGCCCGAGCTTCCTGCAATTCGCGGATGAACCTGGAAGCAGACATGCGCGCAGTCCTGCATGCGCCGGCATCGTCAGCCATGCGTTCTGCAAACTCGATGGCAGGGGAAACGTGGTCGCGACTAAGCGACATCCTTGGCAAGCTCGTCCCAAGGATCAATCTCGCCCTCGATCAACGGGGCGGCATGACCTGGAATCAGTTGGATGCGTGGCCGGCTGGCTGGCGAGAAACCGAGTTCCAAGGCGCAGCGCAGCATGATCAGCGATGCATGGTTCATAATTCGCAGATACGGTGACGAGATGGGGAAGCCATCCTTGCCCTTGGTCAACAGCGGCATCTGATTGCCGGCGTCCAGCTTCGCCTGCGTCATCATGGCAGTGCGATGCCGGTCTTCGGCTTCGACCCAGATCACCAAGACGGCGCGATCCAGTGATTTCAGCAGACCACGCGGCGCGTGGCGCATGACATAGGCCCAGCCGTCTTTCTGGCTCGGTGTCAGGTAGTCGGGCGGGACAGGATCAAGATCGGTTTCCGGCTGCGGCTCGTATTTGTTATGCCGCGTGACGTTCACCGTCCCCTGCAACTTCTTAAGCGCCGTCGGCTTGCGCTTCATGCTGCCTTGCGCCTGATATTTGCCGGGATGCGTTCACGCGGCTGGATCGTCATGCCGTATTCGTTGCTGCCTGCCTGGATGTCCAGGTCTGGCCGGCGGATCAGCCTGTTGACCTTGAATGGCGAGAAATCGCAGTGGTGATGGTAGCGGCCATATCTCCAGGTCAGCCGGCACACGTCAGGATGCAACGCCACGATCATGCGAGACTTGGCAAGCGTGCCGTTGCCATACAACGCGGTGGTGTTGCCGCCCTTCGTCACCTGGGTCTGTATTTTCTTCTGGAGGAACGCATTGAACAGGACAGTGCATAGCCCTGCCTTCAACATGCGTAGCGACAGGTCCAGGTCTTCATTGTAGCGGGCACGCCACCGGAACGGCAGATCGCAGCGGATCAGATTGCACGAGAATATGCGGGTATTCAGCGTGAACGGTGCCTTGCGGTCCTTTTTAGGCACGAAGAAATCGTAATTCGGGCCGGCCATGGCCACGTTCTCGTAGCGTAATACGAAGTCTTCCATGCAACGGAAGATCGTGCCGTCCATCACCTGATATTTAGTGTTGCGGTTCACGCGGTAGAAGCCGGAGATATTGTCATCCATGATCCAATGCCACGGCGCGCCTGATGCCATGGCATGCTGCCAGATGAAATTGCGGGCAGGTCCTGATCCTTTGCTGCGGGCCGGGTCCCAGTCGTCACAAGTCTCGTATCCACGCTTGTATGCTTCGTCCAGGATCAACAGCCGGTCTTCCGGTATCACGGCGGCATAGTTGTCGTATTCCTGTTCCTCGACCACGACCGTATACGGCACATGCATGTGGTCCAGGTAGCGCATGGTGGTGCGCGTCTCGTGCCGGCCCTTGCTGGGGATGTAGATCGGAAATCTAGGGTTCGTCACTGACGTATGCCTTGTCGCCTGGATCACGCTCGATGAACGGGAACCACAGGAAACGTGCCTTCTCGCTGATAGTCTGGCCGATCACCCTGGCAAACTCGTTGACGCCATCCTGATCCACGAAGTGGACCATGATCGACCGGAAGGCCGATGCGTCCTGCTGATTGAATTCGGGCATATCCTGCCATTCGCTGTCAGGATGTTCCACGCCCAGACCAAGCAGCGACTTGACTTCGTAATCCTCGAAACCGACCAGTCCCAGGTCGATGCCTTGCAGCTTCAGGTCTGCCACTTCCAGTTTCAGCATGGCAGGGTCCCATCCGCTGTTAAGTGCCAACTTATTGTCGGCCAGCGTGTAAGCGCGGCGCTGTGCATCAGTCCAGCCGTGCGCAACCATAACCGGAACTGATTGCAGCCCGAGCTTGTGTGCTGCCAGGACGCGGCCATGACCTGCAATGATAGTGCCGGCTTCATCGACCAGCACCGGCATGGTCCAGCCCCATTCGCGGATGCTCGCGGCGATCTGACTGACCTGGACCTCATTGTGCGTGCGGGCGTTCCTGGCATACGGCACCAGCTTGTCAATCGGCCACCGCTCAATCTTGTCAGCCGGCCACTGCGGCGGCTTCGGCGCTACCTGGACGGCTTGCTTGCGCGCCATCGGTCAAATTCGCTGGGATTGAAATCTAAAAATAACGCTTGGGGCACGGTCTGCACGAGATCGCAATTCGGGTTTGGGACCCCCTACCCCGATGCTCACCAGAACCTGCCGCCGCCGAACAGCAGCACGAGCACGAGGATCAGCAGGACGAGGCCGATGACGCTGATGCCACCGTGGCCATAGTAGCCTGATTGATACCCATACCAACCACCACCACCACCGAACAGCACGAGCACAATGATGATGATCAATATCAGGTTCATCGTGCATGCCTCATTGGATTGCCGAAACCACCATCATGCGTTGCAGTCTTGCGATCATGACAACGCTTGGTCATAGAGCGCAGATTGTCCCAGTCATACATCAACGCATCATTGCCAAGGTGTGGGCGACGATGATCCACAACGGTTGCAATGCCGCCGCAGTTGTCATCGCATTCACATATCGGATGCGTGGCAAGGTATGCATTGCGAAGGTGTTGCCAGCGCCGATTGTTATAGGGGCGCGCCTTGGTCTGATCGTATGCCTTGGCGCGTTCTGCCGGCGACTGCCATCCAGCAGGAACATGCAGCGGCGCGCTTACCGGCATTGCGTCATCGCCTTCTCGAAGGCTGCTGCGTGACGCGCCCGCATGATGGTCCTGGCGATGTCTGCCACCAGCGCATCGTCGGCATGGCCGAGAAGCTGCGGCATGTCGTCCAGGTAGACCATGACATCCTCGGTCTGGATGACTGATGCGCGAGGCTTCAGGCCGAGCACGCCAGCTTGGAACGGGGGAATGGGAACATGCGAGCGATGGCGTGGACCTGTCTGCGGTCTGACAGGAATGCCCAGCGGCATGCCGGCGCTGTCAATCTCCCACACGATCAGGACATGATCAGCGAGGCGAACCACGTCGCCGCGCCGCAGTTGATTGGACAGTCGATCCCCCAAAAAGATGCTGGACGTTGGGGAGAAACCGACGCCCAGCGAGTGCAGGTTGGTTGGCTCGTCATCGCCGCCCCCGGTAGCTGGCAGTCACGCCACTGGCGACGATGACGCAATCTGTAGACCAACTGCGCGCGACTACGCAACCATTGGTGGTGTTCGTCTTCTGTTTCCGCCCCGAGTCGGCCCGATTCGTTCGTCGGACGTTCCACGTGGAACATCCAGCCGCCAGCCGAAGCCGATCCGGTTGGTGATCTGAACGGTTGATCCTGCCTGCTTCAACCGGCCCCGGAGGACTGACATGCCGGCCCGCACGTTCTCGTTCGATACCTCGGGATGCCGGTCTGACTTGCGCATCGCCGCCCTGATCCGCTCGAGCGTCACCGTCTGGCCATTGGCAGCGATCAGGACCTGGAGCAGCCGCCCGATCCCGAGACTGACGTTGACCTGCCTGGACCCGACCACGATCACGCCATTGGTCATGTCCAGGCCGACGTCGCCAAACCGCTGAAGCTGGACCGCCACGCCACGAGCCTCAGAAGGCCGCTGGCGGGGTCCAGGTCCTGGCCGGTCCATCCAGCCGGCCAGGAGGCCAGACGCCCCAGGCGATCATCCTGGCCAGCCGGCGAGGCGATCCAGCGCCTGGATGGTCCAGCGGCGGACAGTCATCCGGTCGACATGGTGCTGGCGCGCCATTTCTGACCATGACAGGTCCTGGACCACATGCGCCTGGAGCAGCCGGCAATGGAACGGCCCGAGGGCGTCCGCCAGCCGGCGCAGCCGTCCGACCGCATCCAGCCGCGTCAGGGCAGCGCCTCCAGGCGTGCCGGCTCCCCGCTGGACCATCAATGGCGGACCACGCTGCGGCAGCGTCATGGCAAGCTCCCAGGTCTGCCGGAAGGTGACCGCTGCGGACCATGCCAGCAGGTCAATCGCGCCATCGGCCAGCAGACCATCGAGCCGCGTGACGATCCGCCAGCCTTGCCGGAAGACGGTTGCATCCACGCGCGGCGCTTCCAGGTCCTGGCGATGCTGGCGGGCGAACCGGCTGGGTTCCATCACCAGAAATCCGGCGCAGGCATGATCCGGCTGGCGAAGGCTTCGATCTCCCGTTCCAGGATGATCCGCTGGTGGATGGTCAGCGGCGGAAGCTCGTGCACGAGGATGTCCACGGTTCGGTCGAGCTCAACGTGGCGCTTGGCTTCCTGTTCGATGCGCTCGCTCACCGGCTGATCCCCAGCCAGGACCTAACCTGCGCACACAGCCGGCATGGCTTGCGCGGCCGCAGCGGCTTCTGGACCTGGAAGGCTGGACCACGCCACGCACTAGGCGGCGGGGGGATGCTGGGGACTGTCCGGGACATTGGACGCGGCGGTGGCTTCTGGCGCATGGCGTTTCACTCCCCCAGGTAGCGGATTGATCCGGTCCAGTTGTTCAGGTGATGCGTATCGCGGCGTGAAGCCGACAACGGTAGCAGTCGGCGGCGCATCATCCCCTCGCTCGATTGCCTCGATGATGTGCGGCGGCAGGTAGCCCAGGTGCTGCGGTGCCCATTGCCTGACCAGCAATGCCAGCAGTCGCAGCAGGCGCACGTCACCGCCGCATGCATGAACCTTGCGCATGATGCCGGCGGCATCGTCCCAATCCTGGCGCAGCCACGCCTTGCGATCTTCCCAGGCTTCCGCCTCGCGCTGCTGTTCCGGCACTGCCTGCCGGCTCTGCTGGCGTGCATGGAATAAGCGCAGCACTGCGCGGACACGATCCGCGCTGTTCAGGCTTCGCAGGTCACGCCAGATGCCCTCGATTGCTTCCTCGGTGAACCATGCTGGCGGCAGGTCGCCCAGGCGTGGCAGCAGGTATTCGACCGTGCGTCTGCTGTTCCTTCCAGCCGGCAATACCCTGTCACCAAGCGCAGCGATCCAGTCATCAAGGGGCATCATTCCTTGCCTTCCTTCCTGGCGAAATTTGCAACGACTAAAGCCTCCCCGCCCAGCGGGGAGGTTGGAGGGGTTCTTTTTTTCGGGGGTCGAAGGGGGTGTCCCCCTTCTACTGCTTCTGCTTCTGCTTCTGCTTCTACTAATAGGTCCCCTATTAGGTGCGAGCCGTTTGACCTATTAGGTAACCTATTAGGTGACCTATTAGGTTCACCCCACCGCTTGGCGATGTGAATGCGGCCTTCCTGGCTGCGTTCAGCGTCACGGATCATTCGTCTACAGATGATGATCCCCTCGTTGTTCCTACTGAAGACCCCCATGCTTTCAAGCTCGCGGATCAGGGGGAGCACTTGCCTCGCATCTGCTTTGCACATGCGTCCCACTTGCTTGGCTTCTGTCTCGCTCTTGCGTCGCGGCGGCAGGATCAAGTGGCCGACCGGATCAGCAACGGCCATGTTGCAAAGCATTTCCATCCACAGCCCGCGCGCCGCGAGTGAACAGGCTTGCAGGTTCAGGTCTGTTTGCCAGTCACGCCAAAAGAATTTGCCCCAATGAAATCCCTTCATAGGGGCTCCCTCACGCGACGGTTGCGGGGGATGTTCCAGGCATCAATACACGCCAGCACTTCTGTCGCATCGCGCGCCACGCCAGCGCGGCCGCCGGCTGCCAGGACGGCTGCAATGACTGACCGCTGCGCATCTGACAGCACGCCGTCTTCGGCTTTAATCTCGCAGACGTGGGCAAGGCCACGGTACAGCAGGAACAGGTCAGGCACGCCGGCAACAATGCCGCGCCCGATCCGCACGCCGGGGACTTCGCCGGCATAATTTGCATGATCAATGCTGAACCAGCAGACGCCGAACCGGCTGACCTTTCCAGGCGGCGCGAGTTCGATTGTAAGTGTAGAGGCAATCTGTCGCTGGAGCGGATGTTCGCGGACGACAGGCGCGGTCAGCCTGAAGGTTGACCGCTTCATCCACCTAGCTCGCCTGCTGACGTATGACCTTTTTAGCCTGGACAGTGGCGCGCGGCGGGCTGCGTTCCGGCAGAAGCAAGACTTGCCCGACTGCCTGCTTGCCGTGGCGCGGATGTCCTGCGGCAAGCTGCGCCATGGTCAGGCGGATGCCCAAATCATCCGCGAGTGCGATCAGGCTGGCATAATACCCGGATGGAATGCCGAACGTGGCCCAGCGTGACACGCTGGTGCGATGCAGGCCGAGACGTTCCCCCACGTAGGTATTCCCGCCCAGGCGTTGGATGATGGCGGCGTGATCCATCGGCCGACGCTACTGCGGTTCACGTTCTCCTGACAAGTCTGTGATGGTAGTTTTACGCTGCAATCACAGTTGGCGGGGTTTTTATACTTGCTGACGCCCAGGCACAACCACAGAGTACTAGGCGCAGTGCTTTGTATATACGAAATCTGCATTAAAAATCGCTATTGCCCTGCATGCAGTCCTACGCTACGTTTTTCCCTGACGAGAAATCTGCCAGTTGACAGATCGGCCAGCGCATCACGACCAGGAGGTGCGAGTGAGCGAACGTGCGCCAGGACCATCGACCATCGAGCGGTGCATTGCAGCATATCAGCGCGTCAGGGCATTGCTGGAAGCCGATCCGAATATTGAGATGGACGAGCAGGCGATTAAGACCGCGCTTGATGCTGATCCTTCAGTTGTGCAACCGGATGAATTGCTGCGGCGCATTGTCGCGGCGATCGTGTTCTCGGAAGCACGCGAAGCAGAGTCCAAGACCATCGCAGCATCCATGACGGCACGCCAGCAACGCTATGGGCTACGGTCTTCCTGGCTGCGCGAACTGCTGTTCGATGTCATGGCTGCCTTGGAACGCCGCAGCTTCGCCGCGCCGCTGGCAATGGTCAGCATCCGTGCCGGCAAGGCGAGCGTGGTCATCACCGACGAGCAGGCGTTACCGGATGCATACATACGAACGAAGCGGGAACCTGACCGGGTGGCCCTGCTGGCAGACTTGATGCAAGGGGAGATCATACCGGGCGCTGTTCTGTCCAATCCTGTGCCTGTTGTGGCTCTAATCAAACCGAAACCGAAACTTGAAAGGGAATTGTTGGATGGCCGCTGAGAATACCGCCATGTCCATTAGGCTCGCGCATCGGTTCGCCGAGGTCCTGCGAGAGTCTGGCATGCCAGGACCTGACGGCTGCGCCACGCTGGCGCTTTGCTATGGAATTTGGATCGAGGCCCAGGAACGGGCCGACGCCGGCCACTGCATCGACATGATGGAAGCCGGCAAGCAGCACGCATTGGAAGCCTACCAACGATTGCGCGCCTACCGGCTGATCGACAACCAACTGGACGCGGGGATCTGACATGGCACGCGAAGCACAAGCATTGACGGTTGCGCCGCGCTACCAGAAGCCACCCGGCTTCAGCGGAACAGACATCGCATGGCGTGCCCTCTGCGAATGCTATCCAAACGCCGAGACGCCCGAGGTCGTCATGGCTGTGATGGAATACTGCGCGGTGCGCCGGCTCGATCCTTACAAGCGGCCAGTCCATGTCGTGCCGATGTGGAACAGCCGACTTCGCCGCAAGGTGCAGGTTGTCATGCAAGGCATCAACGAGGTTGAGATAACCGCCGCACGCACACAGAAGTGGGCCGGCATGGACCTGCCAGTGTGGGGGCCTGACATCGAGCACACTTTCCGAGGCAGCTTCGAGAACGATGACGGCAGCGTGCGTGAAACCAGCATCACCATGCGCTTTCCGGCTTGGTGTGCTGTCACGGTCTACAGGATCGTTGCCGGCGAGCGCCGTGCATTCACCGAACAGTTGCATTGGATGGAATGCTACGGGCGCGCCGGCTTCCGCAGCGAATTGCCGAACGAACGATGGACCAAGGCCCCGCGCCAGATGCTGCATAAGTGCGTCAAGTCTGCCGTTCTGCGTGCTGCCTTCCCCGAGGAAGGTCTGGACTACACCGCCGAGGAAATGGAAGGCCGAGAGACTGAGGCCGGCGGCGTCATCATCGACGGCAAGGCTGAACAGCCGGCAGACCAGACGGCGCAGGACAGGCTGGCCGATCAGGCATACGGCAGGACCGAGCAGGACGAGGCTCCAGCCGGTCCTGATCCTCTCCAGGAACAGAACGGCACCAAGTGGCTCGCGAACCTCCAGGACCTGCTGAAGCGGGCAGAGAGTGCCGCAGCCGTTGCCGACATTGGCGGACATCCAGCCGTGCGCCGCGTACTGCGGGAAGCGCCGACGACGTACCGCGCCCTGGTCAATGATGCCTTGCGAGACGCCCACCAGCGGCTGGCAGTCCAGGAAGATGACGACGGGCTGTCCGACCTGCTGGCCGAGGTTGAGGCGATGGACCTGTACAGCCTGACGAACCTTCACACCAATGCGCAATGGGTGGCCAGGATACGCAAGCTGATCCCGCCAGACGCAGACCGGCTGGACGAAGCAATCGAGGCACGCAAAGCAGCATTGAGGGGGAACGGTCAATGAAGCCTAACGACAACGAGATGGCGGTACTGGGAAGGGGCATTCGTGACCTTGCCAGTCTCGCGCCACCGGCACGCCGGCGTGTCCTGGCATATTGGTGCGCGCGTGTTGATTCACTGCCAGTCATAGCCGCTGTGGGAGGGGGAACGGAAGACGACGAACAGGATTTGCCGATGATGCCATTGTTGCAAGGAGCCAAGACAGATGGCGCGACCGAAAATAACCGGGGCAGCGATACTACAGCGGGCGGTGCCGCCGCCGCAGGTCCTGCTGTCTAACTCGGTTGACGAAGACGACCGGCTGCTGGATGTCAAAACGCTGGTCGCGATGCTGAGTTGTTCCGAGTCATTGATTTACCGGATGATCCGCGATGGTGAATTTCCGGCGCCCATCAGGCTTGGCAAGCTGACGCGGTGGCGGCTGCGGGACTACCGCAAGTGGATGGCTCGTTCCATCAAAAAGGGGATGTGACATGGGCGACGACCTGTTGCCGGTTGATCTGCAAGACATGATCATCGAGGCAAAGCAGGAAGCGCGCATGAAGCGGGACGTATACGGTCGAATGTGTAAGCAAGGCACGATGAACCGGCGGCGCGCTGACCGAAAAATCGACGTGCAGGATGCAATCGTCAAATTGCTGGAGGGGATCAGAGATGGCAGACCGCTGGACGAACTCATTGCGCAGCGACGGGCTGAAGGTCATGCGGACCTGTGAGAATACGTGGCTGATCATGCCGCGCAGTGAAGGCTTGCCAGTGGCCGAATGCCCCTGCTGCTTTAAGCCATTCGCCACGCAGAAGGCAGCGATACACGCTGCTGACATCCTGTTCCCTGAACTCGGTGAACCGGCATGACCAATATCAGCGACGGCGCGCAAAGCGGCACGGCTGGACTCAATGCATTGTTCGATGCCTTCAGGCAGCAGGACAGGACCGAAGACCTGCTGATCACTGCAACGGCAGGCGATACGCCAGACCTGAAGCATGAGGTCCTGATGATCCGCATCGGGGATGCCAAGTTCCTGACCAGCGAGAAGCAGGCAATCAGTCTTGCACGCGCGATCATGCTGCAAGCTCCCCGGATGGGTTCCGTCCAGGATGCAATGATCCTTGGCGAGTTCGCCGGAGCATTGGTGTCAGCCGTTGACGCCATCCGGGCAGCCAAGCGTCAGACCAAGGTGCATTGATGATCCCTCGCTGTCGATGCGGACGGAAGGCAATCGCCGTCTCGCCCGGTAGCGAGGCGATCTATGCCCCTGGTCATATCCTGGTCACACGCGCCAAGCCTGCCAAGGCATGGTGCAAGCTGCACTGGCTTCCGCCGCCCCGCACCTCAGCACCGCGCTACGCATCTCGTCTCACCGCGCCGCAACGCCTCGCAACGCCCTGCATCACCTCACAACGCCCCGCTGCGCTGCACGACACCACGCATCGCTGCGCCACGCTTCGCTCCGCCCCGCAACTCGGCTCGACTCCCCGCAACGCAACGCCTGAAAGGAAAGTAAGATGAAACTGTGCAAGGTCCACATCGAAGGCATCCCTGGCTCGCCATACTCACAGTCGGCGCAGCACGAGGAACCAAAGCTGGAACGTGAGTCGCATGACGACTACGACGAGCGCACTTGGCGCAGTAAATGCACAACCAATGACAAGGGACAGGTCTGCATTCCGGCCATGGCATTGAAGCAGGCTATCGATCTTGCAGCGCAGAAGCTGGGCGAGAAGATCGCAGGCAGGCGCGGTGCAACCTACAAGACGTTTTTCACCAGCGGCGTTATCTGCAATGGCGATGTGCCGATTGCCAATGGCAAGCCATTGACGCCCAAGGATGCTGCGATGGTGAAGATCAATGCCAACAGCGACGGCGTGCGCGGATCAGGTAAGCGGGTAAAGCGCCGCTTTCCGGTCTTCGACAAGTGGCATGGCATTGCCGAGTTCACCATTGTCGATGACATCGTGACGACAGAAGTGTTCGAGCACCACCTGAAGTCTGCCGGCATGATCTGCGGCATCGGACGGTATCGACCTGCAAACGGCGGCAGCAATGGTCGCTTCCGCGTCACCAAGGTCGAATGGCAGGACATGAGCATGTAAAAGGTTTCCGCCGCCGCGCCGCGCTCTGCAACGCTCCACTCCGCATCGCGTCTCGCCGCGTCGCCGCGCTTCGCATCGCTTCGCTCCGAGTCTTGGCGCACCGCGCCGCATCGCCCCGCTCCGCATCGCCGTGCCTCGCATCGCAACGCAATGGTTTCAGAAGGAACGAACTATGAAGGCTTATGAACGGTCGGAAGTGACCAGCAGTCTTGTCCGGTATCTGTCGCAGCATGATAAGGGGACGCGCATCCCCTATGATGAACTGACCAAGGTGGCCGGCATCAGCGTGACATCACGCACGACCTATTTGACATCGGCCCGCAAGATACTGGAGCGTGACCACGCCCAGGTGTGGATATGCATCATGCCGAAGGTCTGTATATACCGGCTGAATGATCCCGAGATTGCAGACCGGCAACGCAATTGGTTCCTATACGGTGCAAGGAATAAGCTGGTGGCAGGATCACGACAGGCCGATGTCGTTGAACTGGACAACCTGGACCTGACGCAACAGGCACGCTTCGCAACTGACAGCATCATCCGCGAGATTGCCGGCGAAGCCTTGGCACGCGCGACCAGACGGAAGGTCGAGAAGGTTGCGCGCGGCTCATCCAATGATCTGCCGTCATTCAATGCTGTCGAATGGATGATCAGCCTATCGCCACGAAGGGCTGCCAAATGAACCACGACGCCGCGCCTCGCGACGCCACGCTGCACTTCGCGCCTCGTCGCAACGTTTCGCAGCGCAACGCTTCTCCCCGCTGCGCAACGCCCCGCCCCGCTACGCTACGTTCCTCGGCGCAGCACTTCTCTCCGCATCGCCCCGCGCCGCATCGCAACTCCTCGCGCCGCGTCGCACCTCGTCGCAACGCTACGCCGCACCCCGCAACGCATCGCCTGGGAGGAAGCCATGACTGATCGTGTATCAGGTGGCGTCGGTTCCAACATCAAGCAGCCATCCGATACGCCGCAGGCAGACCGGGTGGAACAGGACGAATTCGCCCTTCTGGCCAATGAATACCGCTCGCGAGCCGCCCGGTTTCGCGAAAGCGCCGATGCCTTCCGGCTGACTGGCCGGCCATCCCTTGCCATCAGATACGAGACACGCGCCTGGGTCGCTGCGCAGGCTGGACTCTTCTGTGAACAGAAGCTGGAGGAAATACGACGTGAGCGTGAAGCAGGTTGAATTCGCCCTGGCGCATCCGGTCTTCGATCCACAACGTCAGATCGTGGCCGGTCATTACTGGTGGATCGGTAGTTCCAGTATCAGCGCATGCCTAAGTTGTAACATCGGAATGGAATGAACGCGCTACGCTGGTGGACGCCCGCTATGGCAACTGTCGCTAAGTCATCAGCGGCGCGGCAAGCCGGCCCCAGTGCTCAGTTGGAGCCTGAAGATGCATCGCGAGATTGAAGCTGCACGAGATCGGATATTCGCCCGCTGCGGGACGGATGAACCGCTTTACGAGTCAGGTCCTGATGAATGGCCGCTGGGCCATATGCCGGTCACGCGGCAATGGCGCAAGCCGTTGACCATCACTGAAGTGGCGCGCATGGCCCCTACGGTTGAAGTACGCGCACGACAGGGCAGACCGTGAAAGGTCTGCCCATACGTTGCGTTGCGTCGAGGGGCGTGGCGCTGAGACGCGTTGCGAAGCGATGCGGGGCGCTGCGGAGAGTGGCGGCGCGTCGCGGGGCGCGGCGATGCGTGGCAGGGCGCGGCGTTGGTAGCGGCATGATGCAACCACTGCATCATCCATCAGTCAAGGGAGGGTTAATCAATGGCGACGGCGCAATACTGGATGGCAGAAGCAACCGGCGTGCTGCGTCCTGTCTTGGCTGCCTATTTCAACAACGAAGACCTGTCGGTGTATCAGATCGCAGTCATGCGGGCTTACCTGTCGCAATGGATCATGGACCCCAGGTGGGCAGATACCGCGAACCTTGGCTTGTTGCGGTCCACCGTGCCCTACCTGAAGACACGCCAGGATTTGGACCGCTGGATCGATACGGCATTGGAAGACGGCATCGAGCCGCTTTGACCTGGGGTTAAATTCCCATTCCCTTATGAGAACCATCTGTGGCATATGACCGGGCCGGCTTGCCGGTCCCGTTGCCACGGCGGGCCCCTCGTGGCGTTTCCAGGAGTCCACGATGATCAAGTCCGCTCTATTCACGAGTGCCGCTCTGGCCGTGTCCATCCTTGCTGCGCCTGCGGTCACGCTGGCAGCCAGTGTAGACGGCACTTCCTCGAATGAGACAAGCACCACAACGGCTTCTGAAAGCAGCAATTCGGGGAGCTTCGGCACCGGCACTGACAAGGCCGGCGCAACGGTGACGGCAACCAACATGGCGTTCGACCACAGCTTGGCGAACATCGTGGGGGCCAAGGATACGACCGACACGAACGGCGGCGACCAAGGCACCATCACTGGCAGCAGCTTCAGCATGGGGACCGGCTTCAACTTCGGCTCTTCCAAGCAGACCGGCACCAGCACTGGCAGCGATACCGGCCACGCCTTCACCTTCCACAAGTAACGCTTCGCAATACTAGGCGGGGGGCGAATAGCCTCCCGCCTGTTCCTTGGGGGTATCATCCATGCGTCATGTCATCCTGGCCGGTCTGATCCTGCTGGCAGCGCCGGCCATGGCGCAGACCGTCAACGACACGTCAGGCAGCAACAGCGGCAGCACGTCGACGGCTGGCAGCCAGTCGACCAACACCAACCACCTGACCAATGTGGGCAATCAGTCTGCAACCGGGGCCATTGCCGGAACGCAGGTCAACGCGCCGATCAGCTCCAGGTCTGGGTCGCGGTCTGGATCGGCCTCGACGTCAGGTTCCACCTCGAGCGCGCAGTCAGGCACCTCGACGGTCAGCGTCGGCCCGCAGCGGACCAGCAGCAGCGTCAAGGTGGTGAACGTCACCGGATACGGCAGCGGGACCAATGGCACGAATGGCACGAATGCGACTGATCCGGCTGGAGCCAATGGCACGAACGGGGCGAATTCGGCTGATCCACCGGCACTTGGTTCAGCAGGCAATCCGCTCACCGAGAACATCGGCGGGACCACGACCTTGCGGAACACGCCGGAAATCATCGCGCCCAACATCAGCGGCGGCAATCCTTGCCTCGTCGGGATCAGCGGCGGTGGTGCCGGTCCAGGCATCGGCATCACCTTGGGCATCGGCTACTCGGACAAAGGATGCGAGCGCCGGAATAGTGCAGCGTTGCTGTCCAATATTGGCCAGCGTGACGTGGCAATCGAACTGATGTGTGACGACCAAGCCGTGCGCGAAGCCATGGCACGCAGCGGACATCCATGCGCGGCTGATCGTGCCGTCGCCGCGCCGGTTGCTGCGGTTGATCCTGCTGTCGTGCGCAGGCAGCAGGACGCCGCCACGCCGGTCCAGGTTGCTACCAAGCCTGCCAGACCTGATTGGTGTCAGACGGCCTCTGCCGCAGAGCTACGCACGCATCCGGCTTGCGATTGACGACACACGGATCAGCCGGCCAGGATACCTGATGCAACCATTGCATCAGAGGAATTGCCCATGTCGGTCCGTGTCCCGCCGCTCGACTACCGCATCACCGATCCCGCGCAACGCGCTGCTTGGGACCTACTGGGCGTTCTGATCACCACCGCTCGCGCACAGATGGGCGACGACGCAGCGTTCTCGGTCATTCTATCCCGCGTGACGCGCGAGCTTCGGCGCGTCGTTGGACCTGATGAAGCTGCGGCCATCCTGAACGGTCTGGCCGATACCCAGCACGAAGCCGCCAAGGCCGATCTACCATGACGGCGAACTACCGGCTGACTGACGGCGAGCGGACAAGCCTGCTGCTTGCCGCGCTCTGCGCTTGTCCTGCCCTGAATCCACCGGCTGACCTGATCAACGCCATCGCCAAGCTGGAAGGCGTCGATACCGTCGTGACTGCCTGTCGTGCATACCCGCCGAGGATGGTGATGACGGATGACTGAGCCGCGAATGGTCGGCAACAGGCCGACGCCAGGACAGAAGATCACCGAGCTTCATTGCTGGGTAGCGACCTATGCTGACGGAACGGAAGGCATCCTCGCAGGCGGCATTAAGGGACTCGGCATTGTCACGCTGATGAGTTCCAAGCGCAGCCACGCCGAGAAGATGGCAGGGGCCGCACGCGAGGCGCAGCAGTTGACGAACAACCGGACCATCCATCGCGTCGTCAACGTGCGGCTCGTGACCTTCACGACAACGGAAGGCACGCGGCAATGACGGTGGTATATGCCTTGCGGCTTGCGGACCTGTCCTGGCTGCGGCTGCGGCTGCAACCGCCTGAAGTCGTGCGGGCGTGTTCCAGGTGCGGCGAAACGGTCGGCATCCTTCCGGCAGGTCAGCAGGACCTGCATGCTGATCCGGCTGCGATCATCGTCTGCTCGCGTTGCATCACGGCAGACGAGAAGCAGCGGGCATCGGCCAGGACCTATGAACTCGGCGCGGCATTCCGGCGCATGTGGTGGAACCTTCAACGATGATCTTCGTCAAGGTCCTGGTCGGCTGGCTGATGCTGTCCTTCCTGGCGTTGATCTTCTGGCAATGGTTGCTCGCCAAGCGGGACCGCGACTGGCGGAACAGCAGGCGGCGGTGGTGATCTTCTGGCTGCTGGTCAGCCTGTCAGTGGTCCTGGTCGTCCATCTGATCCGGCATGGCCGGCTGTGATCTTCTGGCTGATCCTGGCTGGCTGGGCCGGCTGGCTGATCCTGGCCGGCTGGCTTGTCTGGATGCTGCGACGGTGACGAAATCCCCAGGATGCAAGCCATGCATCAGACGGTCAGCAGACCTGCCAACCTTATATCAGACCTTATATACTGCGGGCCGATCTTCGGCCTAACACGCTGAGTCCGTTGGGCTATTCCCGGATTTCTGCGTTATTCACCACAACGCCGGCGCTTCTGCGCATGGTATTGCCTGACCGTCTAGGGCATTGAAAACCCACATTTAACGCCGTAAAGAATGCACCGGGGCATGCCTCGGCCTGCCTGCACACCTGATTGACCTTATACGACCCTTATACGACCACCCACCAAGGAGCCTAGACCATGACTGACCAGACCATGACTGATCGCTTCGTTGATGATGTCCTGTCCTGCCTGCGGGGGACCTATCAGGCAGAAGACGGCAAGCTGTTTCAGGGGGCATCAATCAGCTTCCTGCTCAGTGAGATGCATGACAAGCGGTGGACCGGACTCGGCAACTTGAATGACTTCGAGAACCTGCTGGAACAGCAAGGCTTCGTGGTCCGTCAAGGCAAGCCGGGGCGTTGGTATCGGACCGGCTGGAAATATGCCGGTCATGCCCGCGTCGTGACTGTCTGACGTGCCTGCAACCTTCAACAATCCCACCAAGGAAACCATGACCATGACCAAGTTTTACCAAGCTACAGACGGCAAGATCACCGTGTTTCGGGCAACTGCCTCGGGCCGTGCCTACCAGTCAGCCCTGAAGCTGCGGAACGGCGTCAGCTTCAGTGCCACCCCGGCAAACCTGATGGAAGGGGCAATGCCAGCCGTGGAAATCACCAAGGGTGAGTATGATGCCCTGGTGGCTCTGAAGGCAGAACGGCTGAGGGCTTCTGGCACCAAGGGATACACCAAGCCGTCAGATAGCTGGGTCTTCAATGCCAGCCTGCCGGCAACTGAGAAGCAACTGAAGGGGGCAGCCGCCAACCTGTCGGCGGTGATCAACAAGCCCTTTCGGGACGTTGCCAAGGCTGCCAAGGTCCTGACCGGCGCTCGCGGTCGCGTCCAGGCTGCCAAGGCGGCTGCGGCTGCCAAGCCGGCTGTGCTGCCCCTGACCGCTGCCGAGAAGGCTGCCAGCAAGGCACGGAAGACCTATGCCAAGCTGACCGCCAAGGCCGAGAAGGTTGCGGCCAAGGCTGCCAAGGTCAACGGCAAGCCGGCACCCCGCGAAGGGTCCTTCCAGGCTGCCATGGTGAAGGTGCTGGTCAGGCCGCAGGGTGCGACCCGGCCCGAGATGCAGAAGGCAGCCGGATCGAAGACCATGCCGAACGCCCACTTCCTGAACTTGATGGCGGATCGGTTCGGCTACGAGTGCTACGCCGACAAGGCCGACCGGTCGGATGTCCTGGTCTACCAGTTCGTCCTGCCCGGTGCGAAGCCGACCGCCTATGGGGAGGAAGGCTGATCAGGACTGGCCGGAAGACCTGGACCAAAACACGAACGGCGCGACCCCGGCCAGGGCGCGCCGTTCTTTTCATTCCCACTACCCACCAAGGATTGCCGAAATGAAGACCATCACCACAGCAGTTTCTGCCATCGAGCGCAAGGTTCGTGACTCGCTGGCATTGTTGCAGGAAGTGCCGGCTCCCGTCTTGCGGTTGCCGGTCATATCGCATGAAGACGTTCTGCACATTCTGGATTGCGAAATGCCGGCATCGTGCGAAACTTGCATCAGGAGGGCCGCGCGATGAGCAAAGGATCAGACGTTAACCTGCGTGCCAGGAACGCCAAGGCACCGTCCAGAGTGTCCTTCAACGACTACTGCGGCGGACTGTTCCTGAACACCAGCAAGGCCGGAACCAAGTCATGGCGTGTCGGCTATTTCTTCAACCGGCAATTCCGCATGGCGGTGCTCGGCTACTATCCCGAGATGACGCCAAGCGAAGCCAGGACCGCACGGCTGGACATCCGCGCCAAGGTCAGCGCGGGCGTCGATCCTGTCCTGGCGCAACGGGTCCAGAAGGCAGCCACGATGGCCAAGCAGGGCAACACGGTGAAGCTGGTAGCGGCTGACTGGCTGGCATGGGGCAAGTCGAAAGGCGGCGGCGGCTGGTCGGACAACTACACGCCCCAGGTTGAACGCCGGCTGGCAAAGCATGTCTTCCCGAAGATTGGCGACCTGCCGGTTGCCATGGTCACCGAACAGGACATCAAGGGAGTCATTGACCGGCTGGAAAAGGAACTCGATCAGCATGCGCAGGCGGTCCATGTCAGGCAGCACCTGCAATGCCTGTTCGACTACGCACGCGACCACAAGTTCGTTCCCGAGAACATTGTCAGGACCATCGGTCGTTGGCTGCCGCAACGGAAGCGCGGCGACGTGCGTGAAAAGAAACAGCCGCGCGTCGGGACCATCGAGGAAGCAAGGCAGGTCTTGCAAGCCATGGAGGCCGCGACTGCAAGCCCCTTCCTGAAGCTCGCGCATCGGCTGATTGCCTTAACAGCGGTTCGCAAGATGGAAGCGGTGGACGCGACCTGGAGCGAGTTTGACGAGGCAATGAAGACCTGGACCATACCGGGCGAACGGATGAAGGGCCGGCGCGGACACAAGGAGGACCATGTGATCCCGCTGACCTTCCAGGCATTGCAGGTCTTCCAGGCGGCTCGCGCCCTGGCTGACGTTCAAGGCATCAAATCGGAAAGGGTTTTTCCGGTCATGAATCGCACGTCGCTCAACGACATGATGGAACGGGTCCTTCCCCGCATCGGTCTTGACGGCAAGCATACTCTCCACGGGTGGCGTGGAACCTTCTCGACAATCCAGAACACGGAGGACCCTGGAGCCGAGATGCTGATCGAAGTGATGCTGGCGCATCGAACCAAGTCATATGTCGCCAGTCGCTATGACGACTCGAAACACCTTGCAGCGCGGCTGGAGATCGCGCGCAAGTGGGCTGACAAGTTACTCGACGGCATGCCTTCAGCCTTCCAGGTTGCCGGCATCAAGCAGCAAGGCAACGTCGTGCCATTCCGGCAGGTTGCCTGAAACACAGAAAGGACACGGTGCTTAAAATGTGGATCAAGAATGACATGCAGCAAGCCATCGAAAAGGTTGCTCGCATCTTCTACGTCGACTCGTCGATGACGAAAGCCTGGAACGAGCACAGGAAGGAAGGCGAGCCGCGCCTGATGACTGGCTGGTGCTGGGAAGCCAAGACTGGCGGACGGCATCAGGCAGGCTTTAAGACGCCGACAGTCGCATACATCGACTGCTGGTATCACCTCGTCGCTGAAGCTGAACCGCCAAAGATCAGCCGCAGCCGCGCCAGACTCAACGTCGTTTCAGATAGGAAGGCCGCATAAATGCCTGAAGCAACCCCGGCCCAGATTGCTTCGCTTGGTCATGTCGCTGCACTGCTACGCCGCGAACTGGAAAAGCGGGAGTGGTCTGTCGCCGACTTCCATCGTGCCATTGGCGAGGATGTCAAAAGCACGCGCGCCTATGCCTGGATGAATTGCCGCTCCAGGATCACGGATCAATACCGTCCGAAGATCGCCAAGGCCCTTGGCGTGAAGGAGTCAGACCTGATGCCGCGCGAGCTTACCCAGGCAGTCATCACCGCGCCGGTATCTGAAGCCAAGCTGCGGGCCGTCCAGGTAGCGTCAAGCATGCCGGCACGCACGCTGGCACCGAGCGGCGATGTCCTGGCGTTCAACGTCAATGCAGACGGCAATGCGCGGCTGCGCCTGGATGTCACGCTACCGCTGGAGCAGGGGAGCAAGGTCCTGCGGCTGCTGCTGGACCACATCAGCCTATCTGCAACGGCTGGAGATGAAGCATGAGCGCGACGTCGCCTCTCCCCACGGCTGAACAGGTCCAGCGTGCGAAATGGGACCTGCTGCTGACTGACCTGGAATACCGAGCCGAACAGGTCCGCCAGATCAAAGCGACGCCGGCCAGGATCGAGGTGCTGAAACTGGCGCTAACCGCCATCACGTCTGCCGTTGCATTGATTGGCGGCATAGCTGGCGGGACGGTCTGGCTGCTGCACGCCATCGGCTATCTTCACTGAACCTGCAAGACTGACTGCCAGGGGGCGGGGAGCAATCCTTGCCCCCTTTTTTATTCTCGCGGCTGGCGCGGCTGGCCCATGACGATGGCGACCAGCACGGGGATGGTTTCCGCCAGGAATTCGCGGAAGACCATCGGCCATGGCCGGTCCAGGCATTCGGGGATGATCCAGATCGCGCAGCGGATTGCCGTCACGCCAGCCGCGAGGCACGGCACCACGATCAGGATTGCCAGCAACACCATCGCCCATCGGGCAGGATCGAACGGCGGTCTAGGCGGTGGGGGCGGGGTCGGCGGTGACGATGACATGATACGCATCACCATCATTGACCGGCTGACCCTTGCCGGCGCGGTAGCGGATCACCCGCTGCTGGACAGGATGCCCCAGCCACTGATCGTAGACCAGCAAGCCGTCGCTATGCCGCGCGATCAGGATGGCAGCATGGGACCTGCCGTCTGTGTGGTTGCCGTAGCGGTCGTCGGCGTCGTTGAAGGTCGCAATGGCCAGACCTGCCTGCGAGGCGTCCATGGTCCTGACCTTCTGGCCACGCCGCCAGCCTGACGTGTGGGGCGCGCCGGATGCCTGACGGACGAAGGCCACGCAATGGCCGTCGCCCACGACCTGGAAGATGAAGGCTTCGGGCCGGCTTGCCGTCCAGATCATGGCCGGGTCCTGGCAGCGCCTGGAGGCCGGCTGGAGCCGTCCAGGTCCAGGTATGGCCGGCCAGGACCTGGAAGCCCTGGAGCGCAGCCGGAGGCCGGCCAGGACCCCGATTCGATCATGCCGCGTCGTCCCGCTCCAGGCTTTCCCGCAGGATGGCTTCCTGGACCAGCCGCAGGCGGGCCCGAGCGATCCGTCTGGTCTGCCAGATCGCCTCGACCCTGGTGCGGTCATTCCTGGCCACGCCTGCCTGATCAACGGCTGCCAGCAGGTCCAGCAGGTCTGACCGCTGCATGGCCGGCAGGCTATGCCACCAGCCGGGAACCTGACCCATCTTGCTCATGCCCGAGCACCTTCCAGGACATCCAGCCGACCGGCGATTTCCTTTATCGCGTTCAGGCAGGCATAGAAGATCGTATTCGCCTCCACTGCCAAGACCTCGGTGGGCACCTCGTTGGGGTCATTGGTCAGGTAGCGTTTCATGGGCACCACCGCTTCCGGCAGGACTGCTTGCACATCCTGCGCCGTCACGCCGTAGTGCGGAACTCCCGGCGGGCCGAGCTTTGATTCCTCGGTGAACTCGTAGCTTATCGGATTGATCTGCAAGACCACCGCGAGTCCTGGCGTCCACGCTGCGCTGTTGGTCTTCAGGCTCGCGTCGGATGGTCCTGGATATGCCGTCGCAATGCACGCCCCGGCTTGCGTGGTATTACCATTGATGTCGCAGCACCATGCGCCGCCACCGTCAGGATAGGACTGTGTATTGTATGAGAGAACGGCACCCCACCCATTGATGCCGAGTTGCTGGTATTGCGGATAGGTCCCCATGAACCGGAATGCGGCATGATCGGGCGTGCAGAAAAGATTGCCCGGTCCATTGGTGCCCTGCGCACCGGAAAACGAGACAGCCTGATGCACCGTTATATTGCCAGCAATGGCCATGAAGCCCGTATAGTCGATGGTCATTGCGGTGCCGTTGTTCGCCACGTAAGACAGCATGCCATCTGACGTGCGCCATATGAACGCATATCCACCCTGGAAGTTTAGGACGTTCTGCGATCCATCACCGTTCAGGTAGAAAGCCGGCGCGAGCGGATACGAGGCATAGATTGGCCCGCTCGACATGATCTGCGCGCCGTTGATGCTGCCGGATGCACCGATGGCCGCTGCATTGATGGTGCCGCTTGCGGCAATTGTATTGACGTTTAGCTGACCGGCTGGCGTCAGCCACATCAGTTGCCCAATTGCGCCGCCGTTGCCGTCAGCACTCCCCCAGCCGAGGTTGCTGCTAGGATCAGACCACATGCCCCAGGCAACGCCGCGCGTCGTATCGTAGACCGTCACGCTTGGATAGCTGGGACCATGGGAGATGATCCGGCCATTGAGCGACACCACCGTTGTGGTGCCAGTCAGCGCGCCAAACGATGTCAGACCGCCAGCATTCGCACCGATCCATGCGGCGATCGAATTACCATTGCCGTCAGCCTGCCCGAGATAGATCGTCCCGTTTGGATCGATCCACATACCAGCACCATGGGCGGCATCGGCCAGCGTGACGGATGGCTGGCTTGCAGTTTGGCTGATGATCCTGCCGGTATTGGATGTCAGCTTCGGCGTGATCAGCGGGCCGGTCATCGTGTCGCCCGCTTTGAGCACGAACATGTCCAGATTGACGCCAGTTACCCCTTCGATCATGGCGTGAATGGCTTGCAGCAACTGCGAGTCGTTCTGCTTGTCAGGCACCAGCCCGCCTGCAAGCACGACGTTCAGGATTTCGGCCTGGATGGTGTTCGCCCAGTCAAAATCGACAATAGTTGCCAGCAGGTCAGGCGGCGCGCCCTTCTGGAACCACCCAGGACTGCCGACCGGCTGCGCTATGGGCTTGGCGGTGACTGCCCACGGATTATCAATCTGGTGCATGGGTGGCGTCCCCGTTGGGTCGTGCCGGCATCAGTGGCGGCTGCTGCATTGGCTGCTGTGCGCGTGCCTGTTCACCGATCTTCTGAATCAGCGGCGCGACCACGCGATAGGGTGCTTCAATCAGCAGACTCAGCAACTGCTGCAATTCCTGGCTGGTCAGAGACAGATTCACTTGGTCTGGAAGTTGGTTCATGTGGTTCGACTCCTGGTGAATAAATCCAGATGATCTGCGTATGCGCCGGCTTGATCGTCTCGAACATGCAGACGATCACCTGGGCGTCAGCCGGATCAGTGCCAGGGGGAAAGGTGACAACCCACCACCATGCGGCATCCTCGTTCCATATGCGGTCGCCTACGCGGTTGCGGTCAGTGCGGAACGGCGCAAGTTCCTCGATGGTGATGGTGATGCCGGCTGCTTCAGCAAGCCGCAGGAAATACGCCACCGACGAGCCGCCGCGTGCCACGAACTTTGCGCAGACCGCAGCCTGTCTGGCTTCAATGGTATCGAGTGGACCTGTGCATGGATCAGGCAGCCCGAGCGTTGCTTCCCACTCAGGTAGCAATTCATTCGTTGAGCATGGGAACTCATCGACCAGCAGATTGTTGGCGCGTTCATGCAAGCGCACCCACGTCGGCATCAGCGTCAGCAGGTATTGCGCTTGCAGCGTGCCCCAGCCGCGATGCCAGATGCGGCCACGCGGGAGCAACCGTTGAAACTGCCGCAGGTAGTCAAAAGCGCCGTAGACAGGGGCAAGCATCAGGGCGGCGTCGGCGCTGTCAGGATGCCCATCACCGGCAACTGACCGATACCGGCTTGCACTGGACCTGCCGGCAGGGTCATCACGAAGTGCTCGATGTTCGGCGTGGCAAGGATGGCTTCGTAAAGGTCTGATGGGTAGATCGTGCCGCCTGCCTCGGCAGTCATCAGGAACATGTCATCGAGTGCGGCGATGATGTCTGTCTGGATTTCGGCAGTGTTGGGCGACAGGTCGATCAGCGTGACATCGACCGGCAATGCAACCGGCGCGGCCACGTAGACCAGCGCAGTGACCGGCTGCGTCAGCCGGATATGATCCGCGACGGCAAGCTGATCGCCGGTAGCAGTCGGTCCACGCGCCTCGTCAGTTGCGCAGCCGTCAGTGCCTTGCGGGAAGCCACCATGCCCTGCCTGGACATCATCGAACATCGGACGCACCACGACGGAACCTGGACCATAGCCGCCATACTGCACCCATGCGCGCGTGCATCCTGGCACTTCCAATGCCCACTGCTGGTAATCGGCCACGCTGCCGCCCTGCGGTGGCGCGCGATACCGTTCAAGCATGCGGGTGCGTAGCTCGTCGTCCTGTTCCTGATCCGCGCCGCCGGTCGTTGGTCCAACTGTCAGGCCACCGGAATTGATGCCGGATGGAGGCGCGCCAAGGCTGATCGGTGTGCCGTCGTCGCAGTCAGTCAACGCGCCGGTCACCGTGGCGATAAAGGGAACGAGGATGTTGCCGGTTGCATCGACTGTCGCATCCTCGGTTGACACGTAGGGCGTGCCATCCTGGCGCGTGAGCGATGCGCCTGCCGGCAATGGCGTGCCGGTCTGGCCGGTGAACTGTGCCGTCCCGCTCGCCGCCGTTGCATCCTTGCGGAAGATGCCGACCAGCGCCGCCCAGCCTTCCAGGTATTCATCGCGGGCGGTGAACGGCACGCCCATCAGGCTCGTCCAGTCCACATACCCATAGACTGAATACGCCAGACCAGACATGACCCAGGCGAGCACACGCAAGACGGCATTGCGCAGCAGACCATCAAGCCCCGGCACGCCGGATGTGGTGATGTCCTGGATTGCCTGATTGTGCAGCGCAGTCAGCGTCGGTCGTGCATATGGCATTAAGTCACCCCACTCGTCGCAGCCGGTAGACAGTTGGCGGCGGGACCTGCATCGGCGATTGCAGGACTGCCAAGCCTTGCCATGCCCATGCGAAGGCAAAGCGACTCATGGAACCATCCGGCTTGATGATGGCGATCCCGATGCCGAGTGCATTCGAGCCGGCCACGTTGCCGAGCCAGGATGTATTGACGACAACCTGTTTCGCTATGCCGTCAGTTACCAGCCATTGCAAGGCATCGGACGCATAGCGGCGTGCAAGGCCCAGCGTGTCGCGGGTTTTCTTCGCGCGTTCCAGTTGCCACAGGTTCGATCCAAGCGGCTGATCGTTGTAAGGATCAGCCCACCAGCCGCGCCGGTCGGACGTTCCGTCAGTTGGCACGAAATCAGCCGTCGCCAGCTTGTCGGTGAACAGCGACACGAGACACGCTGTCTCCAGGTCCTGGCCGGTCTGCAAGTCGCCTTCTGCCAGCGACCAGTCGCCTTGCGCATTGACGTTATCCCACGCAATGAAGACATCGCCGGCATCATTGGCAGGCGGCGGCTGCGTGCCGTCAGAAATGATCCACAGGCCCAGGTCTTCAATCCAGGACATTCAACCGGCTTTCCAGGTCTGCGACCTTTGCAGCAAGTTGCTGCACCGCACCGCACAGCGCGGCGATCATCGTGTTGGCATTGATCGCCCACATCGTCGTGGCACCCTTGCTGGCTCCCTCTTCACTGCCGACGATGGCTGCGTGGGGCAGCACTTCGTGAACGCGCTGTGCGACGAGGCCGATCGGCACCACGGGTGCATCGGCGTTCGCCACAGGCGCGGCGGACAGGTCGCTGTAATCGCGCCAACGGAATTGGTGCAGCGGCATTGCGCGGATCGCCTCGAGGCAATCGAAGCTGGCGGGCTCGATGTCGAATTTCAGCCGTTCATCCGAGGTGCCCTGCAAGGCCCATTCCGCCGCATTATCGACGCGGATAAAGGTGGTGGCGCCGTCCCAGCGGAAGTTGAAGCCACTCGCGCCGATATTGTCATATTCAATACCGCGTCCCTGGACATGCACATCCGATATGAAGTGCAGGTCGCCGGAACCACCACAATACCAGAGATAACCACCCGGCCCGATCCACGTCAGCGTGCCGTTGGTGGCGTTCCAATCATAATACCAGCCCGGCGCGAACTGCATGATGACGCCATTGCCGCCTGCACCAATGGCGGTGTTGCCGGCACGGCACGCCATATTGCCGGTGAATTGCGCGTTACCCACATTGTCGATCCACATCGCAGTGGCATTGTTGGCGATATAGTTCAACTGACCATTGGATACGCTCCAGGCGAAGTAATATCCGCTTTGAAAATTGATGACGTTGTTCGTGCCGTCACCATTCAAGTAGAAACTCGGCGCGGTCGGAAATGAGATATAAGCCGCGCCGCTGGTGATGATGTTCCCGCTGACACTGAACGTGTTGGTCGCGTCTTCCAGCGCGAGAACAATGTCGCCGCCATAGGCAAAGCCGAGATAGCCTTGCCGCGTGCCTGCCGCATTGAAAAAGCCGACATAGCCTGTGTGCGTGGCATCCCCAGGAACAAGCTGAACCGCGCCGACGCCTTGGCCGACTCCTACCGGCCCAGTAAGCGTGCCGCCAGTGATGGGCAGCACCTGGGTCCATGCTGCACTCACCCGGCCATATACCAAGCCGTTCGACGGCGCTTCTGCGATCCCCGGCCCCTGCGGTCCGGTCGCACCCTGCGGGCCTTGCGGTCCGGTTGCGCCGGTCGGTCCAGCAGGACCTGTCGCGCCGGTTGGGCCTTCCGGTCCAGGCACGGTGGAAGCAGCACCCTGCGGCCCCTGCGGGCCGGTCAATCCGATGGGACCTTGCGGGCCTTCCGGTCCAGTTGATCCGGTCGCGCCGGTCAGCCCCTGCGGGCCTTGCGGACCTGGAACCGTGGAGTCTGCTCCGGCAGGTCCTTCAGGACCTGTCGCCCCGGTCGCTCCAGTCGTGCCCTGCGGGCCTTGCGGTCCTGTCGGGCCTTCCGGTCCAGGCACGGTCGATGCCGCCCCCTGCGGGCCTTCCGGTCCAGCAGGACCTGTCGCGCCGGTCGGGCCTTCCGGTCCAGTCAGACCAATCGGCCCCTGCGGGCCGGCAGGACCTGGAACCGTGGAGTCTGCTCCAGGCGGTCCCTGCGGTCCGGTTGCTCCGGTCGCTCCAGTCGTTCCTGGCGGGCCTTCCGGTCCTGTCGGGCCTTCCGGTCCAGGCACAGTCGATGCCGGTCCCTGCGGCCCCTGTGGGCCGGTTGCGCCGGCAGGTCCTTCAGGTCCTGTCAGTCCAATCGGGCCTTGCGGACCTGGAACCGTGGAGTCTGCCCCGGCAGGTCCCTGTGGTCCGGTTGCTCCGGTCGCTCCGGCTGCGCCCTGCGGGCCTTCCGGTCCTGTCGGGCCTTCCGGTCCAGGCACCGTCGACGCCGCGCCCTGCGGCCCCTGTGGGCCGGTCTGGCCGGTCTGTCCTGGCGGGCCTTGCTGTCCGGTCTGGCCGGTCGGGCCGGCAGGTCCTTCAGGTCCAGCAGGTCCTGTCGGTCCAGCCGGCCCCTGTGGTCCTGGTGGTCCTTCAGGTCCAGGCGTGCCGCCGCCCCCGCCGCCGTGCGTGTCCACGTAGTTCTTTGTGGCGACCTCGTTGGGCTGGGCAGGTTCATACGCCATGGTCTGCCGGCCCTCGACGTGGACCAGCGGCGTCGTCATGGTCACAGTGCTGGAAGCGTTCACCTCGACCTGGGGAACGGTCATGGTGTGCTTGCCGGTTGCGGTCACTTCAATGTTGCCGCCGTTCGCCAGCTTCACCACGCTTCCAGAATTGTCATGCAGCGCGACTTCGCCCTGCTTCTGATTGCGCAGTCGGTATTGCTGATTGCCGGTTGCCACGATGACGCCATTCGACCTGTCGCCAGACGCGAAGATCCCCATCGCGTCTGATCCTGGCGGCGCATGCGATGCCAGACCATAAATTTGCAACGTCGGCATGGCGTCGATTGTCTCAGGCGGGAAGCCTCGGACCTGGACGCGATGAACCGGCCCGCTGTCATCCGTCGCGGTGATCTTCAGCGGAGCAACCATCATCCGCGCCGCCCGGTAAAGCCGGTCGGTCACGCTGCTCATGTCTGCACCGTAGAGGCAGCAGGATTGAGCTTGTCCGCATTCGGCTTGGTCGGATTGAATCCTTTCACGTCTTCCTGCGTGACCAAGGTATTCGGTGACGTTGGCGCAACCGAGAACGCTTCCGGTGGCCATAGCGACAGGTGGCAATGCTGGCCGGCTTCATCGCGAACATAGGTCACGGAGCCGATCAGCCAGGATTTATTCGGCAGCTTCAGTTGCGGCGCGGCAATCGGTGCCAGCATGTTCGGTGCCCACAGCTTGCCGGCTGCATCGCGCCATGCATCGCATACCACGTTGAAGGCGAATGACTGGCCCCAGCGTCGTGCCTTCTCCCATGCTGCACGCTGACCGGCCAGTGGCTGGCCGAGCACGAACTGTTCGGAAATCACGTAGAGCTTGCGGAACCGGGGAACGTCTTCATCCTTCACCACCACGCCGATCTGCGGCATGTTCACCCCGGCATCCGTTCCAAGTGCGGCGACCGAGATCAGATGGCCCTCGTATTCCGAATAGCGTTGGTCCATCGAGAACATGACATCCGCTGACTCGACGTTCTCACCAATGGCGAAGCCGGATGCCATCGACTCAGTGCCGACGGTTGCCAGCATGATCGAACCGTCTGGCATATCGTAGACCAGCAGCCGCGAGTATTTGGTCACGCGGTCGATGATGTCCCACACGGTTTCGCCAAGGTTGATATTGAATTGCGGGATTTGCGGCAGACCTGTCGCGGTGCTTTGCACCGGCACGCCGTAAGGCTTGGCCAACCGCTGCGCAATGGTCAGTGCGTCGCCGTTGACAACCTGCATCCCTGGAGCGGATTGCTCGCCTGCGCTGATACCTTCCACCAGTGCCGAGCAATCGCACAGGTCCTGCGACTTGCTGCGGCCTTCAACGCGGATCGTATGCTGTCCTGACGCAATGGATGACGCATAGCGATCAACGTATCCGGTCATCACCAGATCGCCGCCGATGGTGACGGTGCATGGCTGGCCAGCCTTCAGGTCGATGTCAGGCGCATTCGGGTATTTCTCAGTCACTTCGATCGAAAAGTTGGCAGGTATGCCGGCCAGCGGGCGTGTCATCTGCACACGCTGCCAGCCTGACAGCACCTGATTGCCGACCGTCAGGGACAAGGTATCCGTGGACCCTGGTGGCGTTCCGCGTGGTGGCACGCCATGCGCTTCGCTCATTGGCTGAGTGTCGGGAAGCTGACCGGCAGGAACAGCGGATGGGCCGGCAACGCTGAACCGACAAGCTGCGGCTCCCTGGTCGTGTCCTGGTAGAGCGTCCAGGCTTCAGTCAGCGACGGCATGGGGGCAGTGGTCCTGACATCCACCAGCCAAGCAAGGTTCGCGCCGCGCACTGCAAGGTCCATGGCAACAGCCGTGCGCAAGCTGCGCAATGCCTGATAGGTGGCATCCCTGCCGGCGTCGGCAGTCCTGGTCGCCTGCGCGTCCAGCGCAGCGCACACGGCATCGCGGGTGGCCAACGCATCCTGATAGCTGACCGGCTGGTATGCCTGTGTGGCGACTGCCAAGGCTGCGCACGCGGCACATCTCAGGTTGTCGGCAATGGCGTCCTGGGCCGTCTGCGCTTTCTGTGCCAATGGACCGAAGCCAGGAACCGGCACCGGCACCCAACCGGCCAGGATCAGCAGCAGTCGGATGGCGTCAGCCGGATCAGAGGCAGACTCGGCAACGGCATTGCACAGCGCCACGCCTGCCGACGCGAAGGCATCAGATTGCGTGCTCACAGCAGGCTTGCCGTCAGGTTGACCAGACCGGCTGCGGCGTAGACTGCCGTGCGGGCCTTCGTGGCATCGCTCAGAACGCTTTGGACGGTCGCGGTGGCTGGCTGCATGGTTGTGCGGCTGCCGGTCCCGAACCGGCCATAGAAGCCTTGCAGACCGCGCACGCAGTTGAATATGCGCGAGGCATCATTCATCGAGCCGGATGCCATGCTGGTGAACTGACTGATGCCTGCCGTTGCCTGCCGTGCGACGTTGCCGATGCCGGCCAGCGAAATCCCCAGGTCCGAGGCGGATGCCATGTTCAGCGCGCCGGCTTGCGCCAGGACATTCTGACCTGTGGCAATCATGGTGGACGGAAACTGGACGTCGCCGGCAATGATGAATGAGAACTGAACCTCGACCACGCGGCCACGCTCGCGCCGGTCTGTCACCTGGAACTCCAGCATAACGCATTCGATGCTGCCAAGCGTGGGATGCACCAGCGTCCCAGGTCCAGGCTGTTCGCAGGCGTCGATCATGGCGTCCCGCTGCTGGTAGACATCATCGCCCACCATGAAAGCCTGGACCGAGAAGCGCCGGGGCAGCTTGCCCAGGTCTTCTGCCCAGGCATCATCGCGGTATGGGTATTCGTGGATGGCGACACGCCGACCGGCCACCGTGTCGCCGGCATCCAGCACGAAGCCGACGCCGCGCCAGGACCCCGGTTGAAGTTGCAGGAACCATGAACCATCGGCCCAGCTTTCGCCGGTATTGTCGATGATGCGTGACGTTCCAAGCGTCTGCGTCACAAGCCCGGTGAAGTCGCTCATATGCTGGCCATGTCCTGATGTTCGACGCGCACGGGTGCCACGTTCACTGATCCTGATCCGCTGGCCGTTACGGCGCTGTTCGGTGGCGGGTTCTTATGCGTGATGGAAACATCGACCGCGCCGTTGACCGGCTGCGGTGCCTGCGCAACCTGGACAGGCGGTGCCTTGGCGCTGGCAATTTGGTTCGCGTAGTTCATCCGCACGCCGGCATTGCTGACGGCTGGACGTTCATATTCGCGTTCGACCAGCGAGGCCGCTTCACCGGAAGACTTTGTGCCGCGCAGCCGGCCCATCATGCCGGCATATTCCGGGGAGTTTAGCTCTTGCCGCAGGAAGCCATAATTCGCTTCGTCGCTCTTGGGGTCCAGGTTGTTCGCCTTGGCATATGCCTCGAAGGCATCGCGGCGTGGTCCGGTCCATTGCGCCCAACCGAAGCCACCGCGCCCGCTGATCGGCTTGCCTTCCTGGACGGCTTGCAGACCTGACTCCGCTTGCAGGTTGCCGACCAAGCCTGATGCCTGATCCGGCGTTAGGTTCAGGTCTGCCGCCAGCTTGTCGCGGATGGCTGCGCCGCGCTGCGCATTGGCTTGCGGCAGGTTCATCGGTCCTGGTGCTGCCTGCTGCTGGATAGCTTCAGGCCCCTTCCACATCCGCTCCAGGCCCTTTTCAAGCCAGCCTCCGCCGCCTGCTGGTCTGCCCTGGCGCTTCATCATGTCTTCGTATGACAGCGTTTCGCCGGTTGCCTGATTGTGGAAGGTGGGCAGGCCGAACGCGCCGCCTGACTGCTGGTCGAAGCCCATCGCCTTCGCTTTGTCTTCGATGTCCTTCTGACCTGCCTTGTTTTTTTCATAGGTGGTGACCAAGGCAAGCGCAGCAGCAATGGGGGCGAGCGCAGCAGACAATGGACCAAGTGCCACCACCACCTGACCAATGGAAGCAACCATGCCGACAGCCCACTTCAACGCGAAGGCTGCGGCAATCGCCTCGGCAACATCTTTGATGGTATCCAGGTGCGTGACCACCCACTTGAGTCCATCAATCACGCTCTCGATGCCGGCTTGCACCTTGGTCCAGTCCACATTCTCCAGCCACGCCGCGAATTTCTGCGAAATCTCGTCAACCGCTTTGATGATGTCTGGCGTGTGCTTTTCTACGAACTCGCTGAACCGTTGAAGCAGTGGGCCGAAGTCGCGCGCCAGGACAATCGAAATCTGTTGCCCCAGCCGGTCGATGGCAACGCCGGCCCTGCCTTGCGCCTCGCTGAACTGTTGCAGCGTCTTGCGCTGCTCGTCGGTCAGGTCCTGGTATCGGCTGACATCCGAGAACCATTGGCCGAAGGTCTGGCTGGATTGCCGGAACGTCTCCACCAATTTGCTGCCGCTCGCGCCCAGCGTGGCGGTTGCAGCACTGGCGCGGTCGTATGGGTCCGTTAGACCACTGACCTTGCGGATCACTTCCGGCATCAGGTCTGCGGCGCTGCGCAGGTTGCCGTTCGCATCGCGGATGTTGATACCCAGCCGGTTGAACCACTGGATAGCTTCAGTGCCGCCCTTGCCGATGGCGATGTCGCCTATCGTCTGGTGCAAGCTGGTCAGGCTGTCGGTCATCGTGGACGCTTCGCCGCCGGCAAGGCGCGTCGCGTCCTGGAACTGTTGCAACTGCTGCGTGGTGATGCCGATGTCGTCGGCATTCTGGACAAGCTGGTGTGACCACGAGGCATAGGACTGCACCAGCTTGACCATACCGGCGATGGATGCCGCGCCGGTCAGCGCGCCCATCACCGGGACGATGGCAGTCAGCGTGCGCAGGACAGTGGAAGCAGCCTTGCCGATCCACTCGAAGCCTTGCGCAACCTTGCGCAGACCGGACACGTCAACGAACCTGGATACTTGCCGCGACATCCGGTCCATCGGCGCACGCATCGCGGTGATGCGCCGGTTGATTGCCTCGATTTGCTTCGTCGCATTGTCAACGACGGAATAGGTGACGGAATATCCAGCCATTAGCGGCTCGCTGCTTCCTTCTCGCGTTCAGCAATGCGTTGGGACTGTTCAGCCCACCAGATTAATTCCCTGCCGGTCAGGCCCCATGCATCATGCGGCCCCCAGTGCCAGAAGCGAGTCAGGTCTGCGATGAGGTCTCGCCATCCTCCGGGGTATCTTTCAGTATGGCGGACAAAAAACTGAAGGCCTCCTTCAGTTGGCTGTTGCGCAATTCCAGCACGACTTCGCGCGGGACCTTGGCCACGGCGGCGATTAGTGCAATCTGGTAGCGCCTAAACATGTATGCGGTGGGATTAGGCACATTCAATTCAAGCTCGGCGCGCTCCAGCATCTTTGCCGTCGGTTCCTCCAGGTGCAAATTGGTGAACCGTTTCTTTTGAAACGTCACGTCGATGTCCATGTCCAGCGTGGCCGGAAGTTCCGGCTCGCTGACATCCGCGAACTCACTGTCCATGATGTCCATGGATTATGACTCCGATACGTCGATACCATCGAAGCGGACCTGGAAGGTCCCTTCTGCGGCTCGCACTTCCAGCGCAGCGGTGTTCCACATGTTGGAACCGCCGACCACCTTGCCATTGGCCAGCGTCACCAGGACCTCTACGCAGCGCATGTCGTTGAAGTCGCCCACCGTGATTTCGCCGCTGTCTCGCAAGGTTGCCTCGATGAAGCCCTGGATGGGAACCTCGCTGAAGCCATGCACGCTATCGAGGCCGACCAGCGTTTCCCGTTTCCACTTGGCAGGCGACCAAGTGACATCGCTGACAACCATGTATGCATTGCCGTCGATGGTGACGCCGGTAATACCGGCAAGCCGTTCACATGCAGCCATCGTTACCCCCTTACGACTTGCGGAACTGAAGCAGGATTGCGATCTGCCGGAGCTGATTGACCAGATCGACCGGCGCGAGAATCTTCACCAGACCGTTGCCAGCATCTTCCACCACAACCGACTTGGCGAAGGTGCTGCTGTTCTGGACATAGCCGCCAGCTTCCAGTGCGCGGTATTCGCTGATCACTGATGCGCGGATCATGGACGGGTTCACGCAGTTGGAACCGGCCAGGATGACGGTCTGATCGCTGACGAGCTTCTTGCGGGCATACCGTGTCAGCAGGTAGTTCGACAGGTCACGCGCCACGAACATCAAGCCATACATGGTTTCAACGTCCAGGTATGAGTCATCGTTCGCGCCGGCTGCGTTCTTCTGGTAGGTCGTGGCCATCCGTTCCAGGATCACCGTATCGTCGTCGCCGACGCGCGTGCTGCTTAGACCGTCATAAAGCAGCGTGTTGCGCTCCCCGAGTGTCCAGCGATCAGGAACCGGCGGCGCTTTCAACGTGGTGTTGATGTATTGCAACGGCAGACCTGGATCGACGCGCAGGCTGGCAGCCGATGCCGCGCACACTTCTGTCGCCCATATCCAGACCGGATCAGGCGAACCATTGAACGGCATCACCGACATATGCTGGTCATTGCGTTGCAGGCCGAAGGCAGTGCATTCGCCCAGCGTGCCCCGGAAGGCAGCAAACGCGCCGCCATAGATCATCTCCTGCCAGGACCAGCGGCCAGACGCATCAGACAGGAAGCCTTGCAGGGCGTTTAGTGATGCCGTGTCGTTGTAGGGCAGACAGATGAAGTCGTAAGGCTGCGAAGACAGGTTCGCCAAGCCGTTCGCGAGCGAGGGGTTAGCAGTCCCGCCAGCCATGGCTGCAATCGTCACTGTCAGACCGGCAACCGGATATTCGCCGCCTGCCGTTCCCAGATAGTTCTGCTGAACCTGGATGTCGTTGCTCGCAAGCCCTTTGTTCTTTGCGGTCAGCGTGACCACGCCAGTAGCCGCCGCAGCGGTCACGGCAAGGTCAGGATTGGCAGTGATGGCAGCCGCCAGGGCAGCCCCGGCAATGGCAGCCGTGTCGCCAAGGTTGACTGGTGCCTGAACCAGCACACCGCCGATGTAGATATTCAGCGTGCCTGGAGCGGTCGCGGTGCCGGCAAGCGTGATGGTGCCCACTGCTGCCTGACCGGCTGCATTGTCAGCCAGGGGCAGCATGTAGACCGCGCCGAAGGTATCAATCGACAGGTAGCGTTGCGCCATCTGTGCCAGGATTGATCCTTGACCGCATAAGGTCAGGACCTGCGCCACGCTTTCAATCAGGACAGGAACATCAGGCGTTGCGTTGCCGGCTGCGGTGATCTGCCCGATGAGCAAGGTCTTTTGCAGGACCTGCGACGTGTTGGCTTGGCTCGGGTCCATTTCGACATAGACGCCGGGGACCCGGTTGGAGCTTGGATAGTAAGTGAAGTTGATACCCATCGTCATTCCCTCCCGACGCGGCGCGCTTCATCAGGCGCAGCCGGCGCTTCATTGGTCACGTCGCCATCACGCAGCCGGCGCAGCCAGAACGAATCACCGTCAGGAACCTCGCGGCCCTCTGCCGGCAACAGTTGGAAGTTGCGAGGATCGCGCACCGCACGACCCTCTACGGGATAAACCATCATATGCGCGACTCCTTCAGCATGGGTTGGCAGCAGGATCAGGCCACGGACCATTGGTCGGCGGTTGCGGATTGTCGCCGGTCGGAATTTGGATGACAGCGGCAGGCATATCACCAGCCGTTACCGGCGCTTTGAAGATGTCGACCTCGATGCTTTCCAGCGGAATGCTAGGCGGCTGCACGCCATCCGCATCTGTGATCATCCAGTCAAGGCCGAACTCCCATTGATACCAGAGGCGCGCCCGGTCCAGGTCCAGGTATCGCGCGCCGGTAAAGGATGCGCCGCGCACCATGCGGCAATCACCAATGGTCAGGTTGAGACACGAGGCGAATATCTGTTGCTCGATATCCTCGAAATTCATGGTCGGTGCCTGTCCGCGCCGGTCAGTTTGCGCGTCAAGTTCCACTGCGATGCCGATGCCCTTGTGGACTTGCTGGATTAGCCCGGTCCAGACCTGATTGGGATCTGCTTCCTGGCCAAGCGGCAGGACATAGGCAGCCGGCAGCGGCATCGACGTGTTGTAATTGCGCAGACCTGCATAGAACTCGGCTGCGCCGGCAACACGTCCGCCGAAGATCGGCGCATTCGCCCGCAGTTGGGAGATGAATGCCGCCATGATCACTTGGTCTGCTTCCAGGTCAGTGCCTTGGTCAATGCCAAGCGCACGCGGCGGTCAATCTCGGTGTGTTCCTGATCCATCACACGATCCAGGAACGGGCGCGGCTCCAGCACCCGCTTGGTGTAAACGCCTTTCGCGCGCACGCGCCGGCCAGTGCGCCGGTTGATCGGCATCCTGGTGCCAGGATTGCCGCCACCGTGCGCGCCGGCTTCCAGGAACAGCGCGTAATACTGACGAGCACGCACGGCGAAGCCTTCGCCGCTTGCATATACGTATGTCTTCAATGATCCGCGCAGCGTGTTGGTAGGCGATGCTGGCGGCTCCCCTGGCGCACTGGCGCGGTATGCCGGCGCGGCTGGACGGTATGCCGTTGCACCGTGCTTGCCATACTGCCGCCCGCCGCCGTTCCCCTTGTTGATCAGGCGTGCCGTCTTGGTCTTCACATCATTGCCGGCTGACCGCATGAGCTTTTTAAGCTCGCGCTTGTCCAGCGTGACGCCGCCCCAGTTGGTGACGGTCAGCTTCAGGTCGCTCACGGTGCAGCAGCCGCGCCGTCATAGGGTTCGGTCAGCAGGTCATTGCGCGTCGCGTCGCTGTCATCCGGCGTGGTCCTGCTGCGCTCTAGTTCGCATTCCAACTGGATGAAGCGTTTGCGGCCGGCAATCTCCATTGACCGGCGCACCCGGTAGACTTCGCTGCGCAGGCTGCCATCCGGGCGTTGCGTGGTCCTGACCACGACTTCGATGGTGCTCGGGTAGTCCTGCCAGCGGATGAAGATCATGTGCGTGGTCGGCGTGTCGACCTGGACCGACTGGTAGAAGGTCCCCGGTCTGGTCGCCTGGATGTCAGCGTGAACGGTTGCCAGCGGGACAAGGCTTTCGGTCAACGCCAGATCATCAGCCGGGGCTTGGTCGCGGCGATACAACGTCACGAGCCAGCGTAGCGAGCCTATAGACTGCGCCAGAGCGCCTGACGGGTTATCCGGCATGGTTCAGCCTGCGAAGGTCCACAGCCTGTGTGGACCCATCAGGAGCGCCGCAGCGGCGGGCATTTCTGCTGATACGTCGCCCCGCTGTTCGTAGAGGAAGGCGGTCAGCAGCAGGATCGCATGCCGGATGCCCATCGGGACGGCATCAGGATCGCCGTCGTCGTATCCGGCTGTATAGTCGATGATCATGGACTGCTGCGGGATGCGGGGCAGAAGCTGCGGCTTGACGGCAACGTATCCAGGTTCGACCGCCAGATTCAGGTCGTAGTCGTCAGGATCGGCAACCTGCATGTTGCCCAGCGCGCCCCAGGTGATCTGTTCGACTGATTGGCAAGGCGCACGCGGTAGCTCTATCGGTCGTTTGACCAGCGGTGGCCAGTTTAACGGGAAGACGATTAAGCTCTGTGGCACGAGCGGCGTGGCGGTTGGCGGCGGTGCCCAGGTGACGGCGAATTGCAGCTTCTGCGTGAAGATTGCCCGGTTGAGATATTGCTCGGCCCACTCGCGTGCGCTGGTCACATACATGGCCAGCAGGTCATCGTCATAGTCCGCGTCGATCCGGCAATGCTTACGCGCAAGGTCTGTCGTGACCGGCTCGGTTGTCGGCGGCTGGATGACACGCAGCGCGGCATACATCGGCTATTTCTTGACGATGCCAGCCGGTGCTGTCTGGCGGGCCGGCGCGTTCGGGTCGTGCGGTACCATCAGGTTCAGCGGCGTGGCAAGACGCTTGGCTGCAAGGTCCTGCGCGGCTGCCATGGGCACGGCGATAATCTCACCCTGATTGTAGTGCTGGAAGCGCCGCAGCGTTCGCATGCTGACGAGCGTGCCATTGGTATACGACTCACTCATTGGTCAGTCCTTCATTGGATGACAACGCCATTCGATGGCGGCGCGGCTGTTGATCCTGCTGCGTTGGTTGCCGTCACGATGCAGGTCCCGGTCAGTCCCACGTCGGCAACTTGCGTGGCATAGGTAGGCGAGTTCGTCCCGACGTTCACGCCGTTGACTCGCCATTGGTAGGCATAGCTGGTCGGCGTGCCGTTCCAGTTTCCCATCGTGCAAGTCAGATTGGACCCGACCTGTTGCACGGCAGGCACTGAGACGTTCGATGGCGGTGAAAGGATCACGCCCTTGTCGGCCAGGACCTGCTTCTCGCCAGCCGTGAAGCTCGCGACTTCACCTGGATTGTAGCTTGCCCAGTGCTGGCTGAAGGTCACGACCTGATCGCGTTGCGGGATGCCTTCCACCGCCATCACATACATGCTGCGACTCCTTATGCCGGATCGGTCAACGTAGGCGGTGGGTTCGCGCCGGTCGCCAGCGCCGGTCTGACGGCTGCCGCCTGCGACCACGTAGGATTGAGCGGCTGTGTCGTCCAAGGTGCCCCAGGCGATCCAGGAACGCCGGTAAAGGCCCAATCCTGCGTCAGCAGGACCACCAGCGACTGAAGGTGACGCATGTTGCAATCATGCTCGGCAATCACCCTGAACAGCGATTGATCACGCTGGAAGGCACTCACCATCGACGTTCCATCATTGTAGGCGGCAACGTCTGATGCATCCACGACCACGTTGTATGTGTCCGCGATGACGAAATCAGCCATGTCCACGAAATAGATTTCGGATGCCTTGGTATTGGCACCCATGACAAGGTTCGTGGGTATCTGCTGCGTCAGCCGGATCGGATAGCCTTCCCACATGCCGCGCTCGATTTCGTCCTTCCAGTAGAAGCCGCCCACCTGATCGCGCGCCAGACTGATGAAGCGGGCAATCGTGGGTGCCATGATCCAGGTCGGCCGGATCATCCGCGACATGCCGTTTTGCAATGCCAGGATGGCAGCCGACGCGCCCGACAGGATTGCCGTCAGTTGATCGCCTGGAGCCGGCGTGGCCGGCATCGCAGTCACTGTGATCAGGTTGGATGCCTGGACCAGATGGCGCAGCCCGACCGGTCCCTTGTCAGTGCCATCGCCACGGATGAAAGCAAGGTCTTCGCGGCGTGCGATGGTCTGGACCAGATCATCGCGGACGATTTCTTCGACGCCAATCGGTGAACGGCGGATCAGGTCATTGCTGACCGGAACCATCGCCGTCAATTTCTTGGCGACGAAGTTGACATCATCGAACCGCTCTTGGCTGATCCCGATGTCGTCAAGTTCGTTCTGGTAGGCAGCAGTGGCACCGCCGGCCAGACGCGGGATTGTCAAGTTGCCCATCGGCATCCCGACTTCCATCGGGTTCGCGCCGCGCACTGCCGTCATGGCACGCAGAAGCTCGATCAGGTCCGCCATGAAATCTTGCGGAATGAGCGCGCCACCTTCGCCGGTCACGCCCGAGTTGAGCGCCCTGGCCACGATGTCATCACCGAAGCGGTTGGTCACGAACTCGGCTGCCTTCTCCATCGAGACATGATGGAAGCGGGCATGCAGCAGCCCCAGGACGTAACGCGCTGCCTTGACGCCGCGCTTGTCCTTCAGACCGGCATCAGGATCGCGCTTGGCACGCGCAGGCACTGTGGTTGTC
>Ga0210406_10000691_pt1 | contig 44782 bp, 40 predicted proteins | sample IncBWC30MmetaG_FD_155454 | JGI IMG/M metagenome (GOLD analysis project Ga0210406, IMG submission 155454) | Forest soil microbial communities from Barre Woods Harvard Forest LTER site, Petersham, Massachusetts, United States - Inc-BW-C-30-M | ecosystem: Environmental > Terrestrial > Soil >...
CAAAGCGGTTCGTCTCGCAGAACACCAAATGGGAATTCAACACCGACAGAGCGAACGAGCTCTTGGATGACGCCGGGTGGAAGCGCGGACCGGACGGCATCCGCGTAAAGGATGGCAAGCAGCTAAAGCTGGTATTCCAGACCTCGACAAATGCGCCGCGCCAGAAAACCCAGGCGATCGTCAAGCAGGCCTGCCGCAAGGCCGGCGTCGAGATGGAACTAAAGTCGGTAACGCCGTCGGTGTATTTTTCGTCCGATGTTGCAAATCCTGACACCACCAGGAAATTTTACGCAGATATCCAGATGTATACGATTGGAGTGGGTGCGCCACCTGATCCCGAAGCGTTCATGCGACAATTCCTCTCGTCGGAAATTGCCGCTAAAGAAAACAAATGGCAGGGTCGCAACGTCACCCGGTGGCGCAGCGAAGCCTACGACCAGGCCTTTCGCGCGGCCGAGAGCGAGCTCGATCCGGTCAAGCGAGCAGCTCTGTTCATCGGCATGAACGACATGGTGGTCGAAGATGGGGTGGTCATCCCCATTGTATCTCGCCCGCAAGTCTATGCGCTGTCGAGCAAACTCCGGGCAACCCTGAGCGGCTGGGACAACACGTTTTGGAACCTGCAGGATTGGTATCGCGAAGCGTGAACGCTGCTTGCCCCTCACCCTCCCGCTCCGCGGGCCCCTCTCTCCCCGCTCGCGAAAGAGGGCGGGTGAGGGGCAACTTATGCACACGATGGTGGACGACCAATCCGGGTGATTTTGCGGAAACCCCAGGTCAGCCCTCTGCGTGCCGCGAGTCTCGTCGGGCTGGTTGGCCGTGCGTTTGGCATTCATAAAATTGCCCGATTGGTACGTAATATTGCGACCGATCGCGGCGCCTGATTGGCATCAGCGGCGCGAGGGAGGCAAATATTGTTGATGACCGTAGAGGATAAACCGGTGGCAGCGACGGCGGGCATTGGAGGCTTACAACCTGGAGACGAACACCCGCTGTAGACTCGCTGTAGATTCAGCAGGCCGTCATAATCGAAACAACCGTGAGTGGCGGAATCCTGAGTTTGCTGACTTGGATGAGAAATGCGCGGCACGAGGATTGCTGCACATCATGGGCCTGCGCCGTAGAGTTCGCTGCAGTTTGACCGGAGCGATCGTGTACGTGCGCAACCGCGACCGAAGAGCGTGAGCGCATGGGTCGGTATCTGCTGAAGCGTTTGCTGATCGCGATCCCGAGCCTGCTCGGGATCAGCATCGTGCTGTTCACGGTGTTGGCGCTCGCCCCCGGCGATCCGTTCGGCGAACTCGCCACCAACCCCAATGTCCCGGTCGAGGTGGGCGCCGCCTTGCGCGCGAAGTTTGGGCTCGACGACCCGATCGCGCTGCGCTACCTGCGCTGGCTCGCGGCGATGCTGCACGGCGATTGGGGGTTTTCGTTTACCAGTCGAGTGGATGTGGATGTATTGATCCTGCAGCGCCTGCCGGCGACGCTGTTCGTGATCGGCTCGTCGCAGGTTTTGGCCCTGCTGGTCGCCTTGCCGGTCGGTGTCTATGCAGCGACCCGGCCCTATTCGATCTTCGATCAGATCGCCAATACCATCGCTTTCATCGGTTTCTCTCTGCCGACATTCTTCACCGGTCTTCTGCTGATCCTGGTGTTCAGCATCTATCTCGGCTGGTTGCCGTTCGTGTTTCGCGCCGACATCGCCGCCACTGGCTGGCACTGGTACTGGGAGCAGTTCCGTCAATCGATCATGCCGGTCGCCGTGCTCGGTCTGGCTCAGGGCGCGTCGTGGACGCGATTTGTGCGTTCCGCCGTCCTCGACGTGATCCGGCTCGACCATGTCACCACCGCCCGTTCCAAGGGGCTCGCCGAGCGTGTCGTCATCGTCAAGCACGTCGTCCGCAATGCCTTGATCCCGGTCGTGACTCTGGTCGCGCTGTCGATGCCGGCGGTGTTCGGAGGCGCCATCGTCACCGAGCAGATATTTCGCATCCCCGGCATCGGATCGCTGCTGATCAGCTCCATCCTGGCCAACGACACGCCTGTGATCATGGCCGTGACCTTCGTGTTCGCGTGTCTTGTGATCCTGTTCAACCTAATCGCCGATGTTCTCTATGGCTGGCTCGACCCTCGCATCGCCTATCGCTAGTGCCGGGGTCGGCGGCGCCGGCCGCAGGGCCCGGCACGCCTCGCTCGCGCTAGAAACCTGGCGACGGTTCCGCCGGCATCGGCTGGCGGTGGCGAGTACGGCGGTCCTCGGGCTGATGATACTCGCGGCGGCGTTCGGTCCGCTCTTCTGGCAAGTGCCGATCAACGACATCGACTTCAGCGCGCAGCTTACCGGTCCGTCCTGGGCACATCCGCTCGGCACGGACGATCTCGGCCAGGATTTGCTGGCGCGTATGCTCTATGGCGGCCGCATCTCGCTTTCGGTGGGGCTCACCGCGATGCTGGTAGCGGTCATCGCCGGCACCCTCGTCGGCGCGATCGCGGGAATGTCGCGCGGCGCCATCGACATGGCGCTGATGTGGCTGACCGACCTGTTCCTGGCGTTGCCGCAACTACCGGTGCTGCTGCTCGTCATCTATCTGTTTCGCGACACGCTGAAGCAAATGGTTGGGACCGAACTCGGCGTCTTTATCCTGATCGTCACGGTGATCGGGGCATTCCGCTGGATGCCGGTAGCGCGGCTGGTGCGCGCGCAGTTTCTGTCGCTGCGCGAAAAGGAATTTGTCGAGGCGGCACGCGCCCTCGGCGCGACCAAATGGCGCCAGGTGGTGCGCCACATCCTGCCGAATTCGCTGGGACCCGTCATCGTCGCCGGGACCATTGACGTCGCGGTCGCGATCCTCCTGGAATCGACCCTGTCGTTCCTCGGGCTCGGGTTCCCGCCAGATATACCGACCTGGGGGCGCATCCTGTTTGACGCTAAGGATTACCTGGACATCGCCCCGCATTGGGCCTTGATCGCGGGGGGCGCGATCTTTCTCGCGGTGCTGTCGATCAACTTCATCGGTGATGGATTGCGCGATGCGCTCGATCCCCGCAAAGTGATGTAATGTGGAGCATCTGCTCGAAATACGCGGTCTGAAGACGCATTTTGCCACGGACGACGGCATGGTGCATGCCGTCGATGGTGTCGACCTTGCCGTAGACCGCGGCGAAACCCTCGGCGTCGTCGGCGAATCCGGTTGTGGCAAGACCGTCACGGCTCTCTCCGTGCTCAAGCTGATCGCGATGCCTCCCGGGCGGATCGTCGCCGGCGAGATCCTCTGGCAGGGCCGCGACCTCGTCCCGCTGCGAAAGGAGGAGATGCGGCGGATCAGAAGCAAGGAAATTGGCATCGTCTTCCAGGAGCCGATGACTTCGCTCAACCCCGTCTACACCGTCGGCGAGCAGATTGCCGAGGCGGTTCGGCAACATGAAGGGCTCGGGCGGCGGGCCGCCCTGGAGAAGGCAGTCGAAATGCTCCGGCTGGTGCGCATTCCGAACCCGGAGCGCCGAGCGCGCGACTATCCGCATCAGTTCTCCGGTGGCATGCGCCAGCGCGTCATGATCGCAATGGCGCTGTCGTGCAACCCGAAGCTGCTGATTGCCGACGAGCCGACGACAGCACTCGACGTTACGATCCAGGCGCAAATTCTGGATCTCCTGATCGAGATGAAATCGCGGCTCGGCATGGCGGTGATGCTGATCACTCATGCGATGGGGGTTGTCGCCGAGACGGCGCAACGCGTCGTGGTGATGTATGCCGGAAAAGTCGTCGAGGAGGCTCCGGTCGGCGAGCTGTTTGCCCGCCCGCGTCACCCGTACACGCAGGGTCTGATCCGTTCGATCCCGCGCCTGGACCGAGCGGGCCGCAAGACCCGGCTCGAAACGATCCCCGGTGTCGTGCCGAGCCTGCTCGACCCGGCGCCGGGCTGCCGGTTCGCGCCGCGCTGCCGTTTCGCGATGACCGCCTGCACTCGGGCCACGCCCGAACTGCGCGTGGTCGCGCCGGGCCACAAGGTTGCTTGCATCCTGTGAGTCCCGGAGGCATGCCCGAACCATTGCTGCGTGTCACCGATCTCGTGAAGCACTTCCCGATCAAAAGCGGGCTGCTGTCGCGCGCGACCGAGCGCGTGCACGCGGTCGACGGCGTGAGTTTTGCGATCGCTGCAGGCGAGACCATGGGTCTCGTCGGCGAATCCGGCTGCGGCAAGTCGACGACCGGGCGCTGCATCCTGCGGCTCATCGAACCCACCTCGGGGGAGGTCTGGTTCGACGGCAAGAACATCACGGCATTGTCCGGTGGCGCGCTGCGCGCGCTCTGCCGCGACATGCAGATCATCTTTCAGGATCCGTATGCCTCGCTCGATCCGCGCATGACCGTGGGCGCCATCATCGGCGAAGCATTGACCATCCATAAGCTAGCGAAAAACCGGCGCGCGTTCGAGGAGCGGGTCATCGAGCTGCTCGAGAGGGTGGGGCTCAGCCCCGATCACATGCGACGCTACCCCCACGAGTTCTCCGGCGGCCAACGGCAGCGCATCGGTATCGCTCGCGCGCTCGCGGTATCGCCAAAGCTGATCGTCTGCGACGAGCCGGTCTCCGCACTCGACGTCTCGATCCAGGCGCAAGTCGTCAATCTGCTCGAGGATCTGCAGCAGCAATTCAGCCTGACCTACCTGTTCATCGCTCACGACCTGTCGGTCGTCGAGCACATCAGCACGCGGGTCGCAGTGATGTATCTTGGCAAAATCGTCGAGATCGCCCCGGCGTCGGACCTCTATACCGCGCCGCTACACCCGTACACGCAGGCGCTGCTGTCAGCGGTTCCGATCCCGGATCCGGCGATCAAGCGCCGGCGGATCATGCTCGAAGGCGATGTGCCGAGCCCGATCCGGCCGCCGCCGGGCTGCCATTTCCACCCGCGCTGTCCGCGTGCGATGCCGGTCTGCGCGGTCGAAACTCCAGCGGTTAAAGAGATCAGCGCCGGGCACATCGTCGCCTGCCACCTCTACTGAGCGTGTCAGCTTCCGGCTCTCACAACCCTTGCTTTTCACGCAGCTGCTGCAATCGATCGCTGATCCTTCGTGTAAGTGTCGGCAGCGGGTCCTGATCCAGCATGCGCGCGACGAGCCGGGCATAGGCTGAGCAGAGGAGCAGAGCCGGCCTTAGCAGATCGGGATCGCGGCCGGCGCGGTCGCAGATCTCGATCAGCAACGCGATCTCTTTGGCCGGCACCCAGCGCGCCAGCTCGGCGAGGTCCTCGCGGCCAATCGGGAGGTCCGAGGCAATGGGGGCGCTCCCCGATACGAGGGTCCTCTTCGGTTCGCCGGTCATTCTCGGCTCCACCATCGCACCCCCCAAGATTACCCTTGCCCGAGTCTGGGAGCCCGCCGGTCCGCGCGGCTCTGCAGACCGGTCGCAGCATAGCGGATAATCATACTTCAGGCGATCGGTTATCGCGGGGCACTGCGTCGCCGACCTGCACTTCTGACCCTCGTGTGCGGACGACGAGGCGCCCAATCCTAAGAGAAAATTTACCGAATATCGGCTACTTCCGACCAGTCGAGCTTCTGCATCGGGGCAGGTGCACGGGTTGATATAATGTTGACTGTTGGAAAGACGGCACCCGCACCACGCGAGGGGAAAGGGGAATTGCTACCCAGAGGCGCCGGGCCGGCCTACATTCGCGCTGGTGAGCCACCGAAGGCGGGCACCGAGGAGACGATCCCTCGCTGCCAGGACGGACCGCTGCGGGGAGGATGCGTGACTCGCTGGAACGAGAGTATCGGAAGATTGCTCGGACCGATCGCTGCGGCGGACCCCGCGCGCGCCCCGTCTCATGCATCGAGCCGCAGACGGCTTATTCGGCCTCGAGATGCCGCAATCGCGCTCTGCACGGTGCTTCTGATCGGCTGCGGGGTGAGCACTTTCATCTGGTACGGGCAGCTTACGCCTCTGGTCGTCGGGTATGCGTTGTCGGCGGCGACAGCGTTGATCCTCGCATGGCTCGCAGTTCGCACCTTGGGGCGCCAACAACTCGCCGCGGCCCGTCTGCTGCGCGGCAAGTTGCGGTTAAAGCGGCGCAACCTGCTGCTTCAGAACACCTTGGAAAACATCGGAGAGGGCCTCAGCGTCTTCGACAGCCGGGGACGGCTGATCGCGTGGAATTCACGGTTCTGCGAGCTGCTCGATCTACCGACCGACGCTGTCGCTAATGCGGCGCTGCGGGACATCCTGATGCTGCAGACGGTTCGTGGGGATTTTGGCGAAGGCAAGCCGGACGCGGATGTTACCAGCCGTCTGGACCTGTTTTATCGCGATGTGCCGACGACCAAGGAGAGGATAACACCGGCGGGCCGCCTATTGCAGATCCGCCGGAGAGCCATGCCGAACGGCGCGGTGCTCTCAATCTATTCGGACGTTACCGACATCAAAGCATCGGAGCGAAAATTGATCGAAGCGCGCAGTCAGGCCGAACTGGCCAACCGCGCCAAGGGCGAGTTTCTCGCCAATATGAGCCACGAGCTGCGCACACCACTGAATGCCATAATCGGGTTTTCCGAAGTGATCTCCCACGAGCTCTTCGGTCCGATCGCTAACGAGAAATATCTCGAATACCTTCGGGACATCCATGCCAGCAGCCTTCACTTGCTGTCGATTATCAATGATGTACTCGACATGTCGAAGATCGAAGCGGGCAAAGTAGAGCTCGCCCAAGAAGTTGTCCCCATGCAAAGCTTGATCGGCGAGGTCATGCGCATGGTTCACGAGCGCGCGCGCAGCCGCAATATCGAACTGATCGCGCAAATGGCTAAGGAGGAGGTTGATATCTGGGCCGACGAGCGCTCGATGAAGCAAATCTTCCTCAACCTCCTCTCCAACGCGATCAAGTTCTCGAGGGAGGGCGGTACCGTTCGGGTGCGGGTTACGGCCGACCGGCCGGACGTCGCTCTATTCGAAATCGAAGATCACGGCATCGGCATGAACGAGGAGGAGCAGGAGCGGGCCTTGCAGCCGTTTGGGCAGGCGCAGCCGGCGACGACGCGCACCTATGGCGGCACTGGGCTTGGCCTACCCATTACCAAAGGCCTCGTCGAGGCGCACGGGGGAACGCTGACGATCAGCAGCCGCGCCGATCATGGAACGACGGTCCGGGTTGTTCTGCCAAGGGAGCCGAAGCAGCCGGCATCGACGTCTTTATAGTTTACCCTCATCGGCGCGCTCGGCAGCCGCCGGAGGGGACGGCGGTTTGGACAGTCGTCGGGATCGCCGGATTCCGACGCAGCACGCGGAACAGAAAGATCCCTGGAATGATGACCGCGGTGATGACCGCCATGTTTCTGAAACAGCCGGTGTAGGCGCCGAATATGATTTCTTGGTGGCGGGATGAAGACCCACCGCCAATCGGGCCCTGATCGGCGAGCGCCGCAACGCCATGCTGGATTTTCGCCTGCAGCAAAGCCGTCATTGCGGCCACCCCGGTCGCGCAGCCAAGCTGGCGCACGAGACTGTAGACCCCCGCAGCGTCGGTGCGCAGGTCGGCTGTGAGGGTCGAGAACGCGAGCGTGCTAAGGGGCGTGAACAATAGCCCGACGCCGACACCTTGGACAGCACTTGCTCCGGTCAACCAGATTGCGCTTCCGTCGTGCGGCATTTGCGACATCAGCGCGAACGCACCTGCCGTGATCACCATTCCGGTAACAAGCAGCGCTCGATGATCGATCTTGTCGATCAGGTACCCGACGGCGAGCATCGTCGCCATAGTACCGATGCCGCGAGGGGATATGACTAGACCAGCCCGCGTGGCATCATACCCTAAGGGACCTTCGCTCAGTGACGGTAGAAAGACGATCGTCGTAAAGATCAATGCCCCCACCATGAAATTGTAAAATACCGAGGTCGCAAAATTAATATTTCTAAACACCTCAAATCTGAACAACGAGAACGGCATGCGGATGCTTCTGACCGCAATGGCCGACAAGGCGAGGACCGCGATAGCGGCTTCAACCATTATCTCCGGCGAGGGAGGCCATGTCTGGCCGATGGTGCGTTCGAGGGACAATTGAAGCGACCCCACGCCGATAACCAGCAGCAGAATCCCTAGCCCGTCGATGCGCGTTTCGCGGCTCAATTCGGCGGTCGCCGGGACCTGCCCCAGCCCGGCCATTGCGATCGCCCCAAGAGGCAAGTTCAGAACGAAGATCCAACGCCACGAGGCGAGGTCGGTGATGACGCCGCCGAGCAGCGGACCCATAATCGGGCCCGCCATGATCGTCGCTCCCCATATCGCCAGCATGCGGCCGTGCTGTCGCTTGGGGTAGATGTCGAGGAGGATTGCCTGCGCCAATGGCTGGATGATGCCGGCGGCGGCGCCTTGGGCCAAGCGGAACTGGATCAATGCGGCCGGCGATGGCGCAATCGAGCAGAGCAGCGAGGCGACAACAAAGAGAGCAATGGCGCCGGCGAAGGCTTGTCGCGCGCCAAGGCGCCGGCGGAACCATCCGGTCAGCGTGGCCATCACGGCGGAGGCGCAGAGATAGCTCGCCATGACCCAGGAGCCGAGATCGAGCCCACCACCCAGACTTTGTTCGAGCTGGGGCAAAGCAACGTTTGCGATCGTGCTGTCGAAGGCCTGCATCGCGGTGGCGATCATCAGCGCCACCGTTGCCTGTTTTCGGCCCGAGCTCGGGAGAATGGTGGCTTCGACTGTCATCCAGTCCTATTGCACGAGCCGTTCCACATCCTTGATAGGGATCGGCTGAGATACCTGCGCTGACCGCCCAATTGGAAACCCGCCGCAGGCTAGGCGTAGGAAGTCAGCAGATCGTCCATTTCCCGCCAGAAACCAGTCAAACGGTCAATGTTTTTTCGAAGACAATTGATATAAAATAGAGTAAAAAGTCCTAAGTCTCGCAATCTGGTTAGGCACCTCATAAATTATCGCTGGTTCATATCCTATTAACATCTTGGGGATACCGTCGCTGAAGCCGAGACTGCGGCATTAGAGCTAATTTTGCGAGGGCTTTTGTGAAACGCCTTTCTATGTTGGTCACATCGGACGGGCAGTGGGTGATCGAGGATAGCACCGAGTTTCTAGCCGTGCTGAACGATCCCAGTCCGGACTACGACGCGGCGTCATTCGCGGTGAAGAACCTGGGGTTTATCAAATTTCAAGTTCTCGACGGTTCGATCGTCGAGATCGAGCTACATCCGCGCAACGTGCAGCTGCCGGCACTGCTGGCAGTGCAGCAGCAATTGCTGTCGTCGCAAGTCAAGTTGTTTCGCATAAAGTACTTCGATACCGCTTGGCACTCGGAGATCATGACCGCCTCCGAACCAGCGATCACGCGCCTTTCCGAATTGTGCGCGCCAGCTTTTGAACCCGCGGTGACCGATCGGTTTCTGGTCGAGCGGAGAGACTATTCGGGCCTATTCACCGAAACAACGAGCCCATTGCGCTTCATGGCTCAGAAGTGGCGAATGTCGCTCGGATATTTCGATCCCAGCGTAATCCCCTTCGCCATACAGCATCAGTTATTCTCGCTAATGGTGATCGCCGGGGTCAAGGTGCGCGGCGGCGACCCGGTATTTCGGTTTATTGGTGACGGCTTCAAGTGGTTGCAGAACGAATATCAATTCCACGGCATCGGAGAACCGATAGCAAATTTACCTGACAAGGAGTACGGCGGCTGGCTTTCTGAATTCTATAAATCAGTGGCTGCAAGCGGCCAGCCGCGATACGACATCGTCACGGCAGCAATTCAGACCGATCGCCAGGTAAAGAAAACGTATTTGACTCGCTACGAGCGGCTGTTGCTGCCCTGGAGAACACGGTCGGATGAAATTTTTGTATCCTTGTCGTCCAAGAAACTGATGGACATGGACGATGCGGAGGTCGAAGGCTCCGATTGGCCAAGCCTGTCGAGCGCTTCGGCAAAATCGGCGTAGGCCTCCGACACGGAGAGGCTGACCAACACCACATCCACGTCACCCACTACCGATCCCGGAAAATATATACTGTAGCTTGCGCGTTGATAGCCGTAACCCGCGGCGACGCCATTGTCGACCAGGTTGGGCAAAACGAATGATATTCCCCAATCCACCGGCCAGCGCGCCAACGCATAAGCACGGCCCAGTCGAGGAACTAGGCGCATCAGCCGCCGTCCTCGAAATTCGGGGCGCACCCACCCCGCGCCGCCGTAGAAGACAACACCCGTTATCAACTTAGCATCTGCAGCGGTTACCACGCATCGCTGTCCCCTTTCGCGCCCGCCGTGAAACATCAGACGAGCTTCTTGTTCGAGGGTAGTGTCCGGCCAATAATAAACCCGACCAGCCTGTGTCAGGATGATTTCGCCATGCTCATCTTCACCTGAAATCCAATAGGAATTCTCCGGCACTAGATCGGAATACTCAGGATTGAAGATGTCCAATAGCGGATACCAATTTTGCCTGACGGCCGTATGCTTGTTGACATAAAGGAGTTCGGCAAAATCATTACGGAGCCTTAGCCGCACTCCCACCTCGCGAGCCGCTTTGTCGCCTTCGAGAACGAACTTGGCGAGCAGCGGAGCCGGGCCATGCTTGATGGTCAGGGCGTCCGGGAGGCGGAGATTATTTTCAGGAACGATGTTCGGGTAGATCGAAGCCATCGGATACTCCCTGAGGAAGACAAATCATTTCACGATCAAGGGGAGGGGTTGAGCGTTAAGTCTTGTTAAGATGTTGATTGATTTTTAACGTTGTTCGAAAAAATGTCAAATTAAAAGAAGGTAAATGTTAACCGTCACGTCAAGTATTAATCATGGATAAAATTTTATATTTATTGAAAGAATTTTGAAATTCGAAACCGACTTGGGAATCCTGTGTTGTTCTTATCAGCCGCAAGGTGGCCATTCGATGCTGGGTCGGCCCGGCGTGGCGTTGTTACGCCGCGATCGTTGCGCGGTCGCCTAAATGCCCGGATACTCTCCCGCGAACGCCACTCAAGCCGACCGGGGAGTTCCGGTTCATCGGCAACCGCATCAGGCTGACGGCATCGGGACGGTCGGAGCCTCGACGGCTGTCGCGTCGAATCGAAGGGGTGCATCGCCTGGCGGGTTGACGTTGTGTTGGGAGATACTTCGACGTCATACCGAGGATACGGCGGATCTGAACATCGGGAGTTGAGATGAGCAGCAAGGATGAACTGAAGCGCGCGGTTTGCGAGGCGATCGATCGCCATGCCGACACGATCATCGATCTCGGCGAAACGATCCTGCGCAACCCGGAGACAGGCTTCAACGAGGTGAAGACCGCTGCCCTCGTCGCGGAGCGCATGTCGGCGTTGGGGCTCGCGCCGCATACCGGTCTCGCTATCACTGGGGTCAAGGGTCGGCTCGCCGGCAGCACCCCCGGGCCGCGGTTCGCCTTCATCGGTGAGCTCGACAGTCTGCGCACCTCGGAGCATCCGCTGGCCGATCCGACCACCGGGGCGGCGCACAGCTGCGGCCACAACGCCCAGATTGCCGGAATGCTGGGTGCGGCGATCGGGCTCTGCGACACAAAAGCCGCCGAGCACCTTGCCGGCGAGATCGTCTTTTTCGCGGTGCCGGCCGAGGAGTTCATCGATGTCGAGGAACGGATGGCGCGCGTCGCCAAAGGCGAGATCGAGTTCATGCTCGGCAAACCGGAGCTCGTCGCCAAGGGCCATTTCGACGATGTCGACATGGCGATGATGATCCACACCGGCTCGCGCGACGGGCAGAAGACGCGGTCCATCCTCGCCGAGTCCTCGAACGGCGCCTTGGTCAAGCAGATCCGCTTTCTTGGCAAGGCGGCGCATGCCGGCAGCCTGCCGCAGCTCGGGATCAATGCACTCAACGCGGCGATGATCGCGATGAACGCGATTGCCGCGCATCGCGAAACCTTCTGGGAGAAGGATACGATCCGCATCCACCCGATCATCACCAAGGGCGGCGATGCGGTCAGCGTGGTGCCGGCTGAGGTGACGATGGAGACCTTTGTGCGCGGCGGCTCGCTCGAGGCGATCCTCGATGCCAACCGCAAGGTCGACCGCTGCCTGCGCGCCGGCGCGATGGCGATGGGGGCCGAGGTCGAGATCCACACGATCCCCGGCTATCTGCCGCAGCGCAACGACAGGCATATGGGAGAGATCTTCGGCGGCAACATCGAGGCGCTGTTCGGGCCGGGCGAGTTCCACATCGGCGGGCATCGCACCGGGTCGACCGATATGGGCGACCTCGCCCATATGATGCCGGTGATCCACCCTTATGTCGTCGCCGCCGAAGGCAAGGCCCATGGTGCGGACTGGCGGATCAACGAGCCGCAGCACGGCTATCTGACCCCGGCCAAGCTCTTGGCGATGACCGCGATCGACCTGCTCCACGGCGACGCCGCCCCGGCGAAGGAGATCCTCGCCAAGTTCGAGCCGGCGATGACCAAGGAGGGCTATCTGGCGTTCCAGCGCGGTCTCTTCAAAAAGGAGCGCTATGCGCCGGCTGAGGTATGATCCGCCACCCATATACCGATTGACAAATTGCTGAGCATTATGCTATTTTAGCAACATCGCTATCCGAGATGTGAAAATATCAGCCAGTAACAGCTAATATGCCGCTGTTCTTTTCCTCGCCAGCTTGTCAGGAGTTGAGGATTCCTGCGGCGCCGGGGGGATGGCTCGCTGTTATTTCCTGGCAAAACAGCAAAAACAGCGGGACGGTCCCAAAACGCGCGCGATGCGTGCAGGATGGATGCCCCGGGAGGAGGTTTACGAATGCGCAGCTTGTGGTCGGATACCAATGCCGAACGGATGGTCGAGCGCTATGCCCAACAGGGTGTTGCGCGCGACCTTGCCTTGCGCGTCTATACCTCGCGCCTCTTGGGCGGCGACCCGAAGCTGGTGCTCCATGGGGGCGGCAACACTTCGGTCAAGACTGTCGTCAAAGATCTCCTGGACGAGGAGGTCGAGGTGTTGTGCGTCAAGGGGAGCGGCTGGGACATGGCGGCGATCGAGCCTGCGGGACTCCCCGCCGTGCGGCTGGCACCGCTGCGCAAATTGCGGGCTCGCTTATCTCTGGCGGACGAGGAGATGGTGCGGGTGCAGCGCGCGAACCTGATCGATCCCGGGGCGCCCAACCCCTCGGTCGAGACGCTGCTGCACGCCTTCCTGCCGCACAAATTTGTCGACCACACGCATTCGACCGCCGTCCTGGCCATAGCCGACCAGCCTGACGCGGCCGAGCGCTGCGCCGATCTCTACGGCGAGCGGATGGCGCTCGTGCCCTACATCATGCCAGGTTTCCAGCTCGCCAAGAAGGCGGCCGAAATCTTCGAAGACGATCCCGCGGTCGACGGACTGGTGTTGTTGAAGCACGGGGTCTTCACCTTCGGCGCGACGGCGCGAGAGGCTTACGAGCGGATGATCACCGCGGTCTCGCTGGCCGAAGAAAGGCTTGCGCGCCGCCGCACGACCGTGTTTGCCGCCGCTCGTCTCCCGGCCGCGGTGGCCGGCGCGGCCGAGGTGGCGCCAATCCTGCGCGGTGCTTGCGCCATCCCCGATCCGACCGGGTCGGGCGCCTATAAGCGGTTCATCCTCGAGTTCCGCTCAGACCCGGCGGTGCTCGATTACGTCAATGGTGCCGAGCTTCACCGCTACGGCCAAGCCGGGGTGGCCACCCCCGATCACACGATCCGCACCAAGAACTACCCGCTGATCGTGCCCGCGCCCGAACCCGGCAGGCTCGATGCATTCAACAAGACGGTACGCGACGCGGTCGACCATTTCGCCGCCGAATATCACGCGTATTTCGCCCGCCACAATGCTCGGCAGGAGGTGCCCAAACGCGAGCTCGACCCGATGCCGCGGGTCATCCTGGTGCCGGGGTTGGGGCTCTTCGGTCTCGGCGGCAATGCCCGGGACGCGCGGGTCGCCGCCGACATCGCGCAATCGACGATCGCGACCGTGACCGACGCCGAGGCGGTCGGCCAGTTCGAGTCGGTCAGCGAGGCCGACCTCTTCGACATCGAATACTGGTCGCTCGAGCAGGCCAAGCTTGGCCAAGCCAGCGCGAAGCCGCTCGCCGGGCAGATCGCCGTCGTCACCGGAGGTGCGGGAACGATCGGTCTTGCCACGGCGCGAGCGATGAGCGCCGCCGGGGCGGAAGTGGCGCTGCTCGACCTCGACGCCGATGCGATTGGGGCGGCGGCAAAGAAGCTCGGCGGGCTCGGGCTGGCCTGCGATGTCACCGACCCCGCAGCGGTGCGCGCGTCATTCGACCGCATCGCCGCACACTTCGGCGGGGCCGACATCGTCGTCTCCAATGCGGGCGCAGCCTGGCAGGGCCGGATCGGCGAGGTCGAGGACACCGTGCTGCGCCGGAGCTTCGAGCTCAACTTCTTTGCCCATCAGAGCATCGCACAGAACGCCGTCCGCATCATGCTGGCGCAGGGGACCGGCGGCCTGCCTCTTGTTCAAGTGTCGAAGCAGGCGGTGAACCCGGGCGCGAATTTCGGCCCCTACGGCTTGCCGAAGGCAGCGACCCTTGCCCTCGTGCGCCAATATGCGCTCGATTACGGAGCCGACGGCATACGCGCCAACGCCGTCAATGCCGACCGCATCAGGAGCGGGCTTTTGACGCCGGAGCTGATCGCCGCCCGCGCTAAAGCGCGCGGTGTCGGCGAGCGCGACTACATGGCTGGCAATCTGCTCGGTCGCGAGGTGACGGCCGACGACGTGGCCCAGGCCTTCCTGCACCAGGCGCTTGCGCTAAAGACCACCGCCGACGTCACCACCGTCGATGGCGGCAACATTGCCGCCGCACTGCGGTAGCAGGTGGCGCCGTCAGCCCCCTCGACCCGGATAGCTGACCGCCATGCCGGCGCGCACATCCTGCTGGATGCCGTATTGCGGGAAGGGATAGCGCAGCCCGTTCTTGGCGAGCGCCTCCATACCGGCGATGGCCTTGGCGAGATAATCGGGCGGCAATGCCATCAGCATCTCGTCGTCGAGCACGCCGCCGTAGCGGCGCTCGGCGAAGCACGGGATCGACAGGCTAGGCTCGCGGGTTTTGAGCGCGCGACCCCAGGAATCGGCGCAGGCGGACTCGCCGACGATGCTCCAGTCGAAGCGCTTGTAACCCGACCATTGCAGGCCGTTGATGAAGTAGATCATGGCACCCGGCGTCGCATAAAAGAGCGCAATGTCGGGCGGGTCGAGCCTGCCGCCGGCGAGCGGAGCCACGGCGAGCGCGTCGTAGCGGCCGTCGGGAACACACTCCATCGCCGCTTGATGCGCGCGCGAATCCTCGGGCGTGCTGTACCACACACCCACCATGTGATCGCCCGAGCGCCATTTGTCGTCCTTGGCGAGTCCGAGCCCGACCACCGCCCGGCATTGCGCGCCGACGAGATCCTCGCTGGTGAGCCCGACGGTCCAGCCGAGACGCGCGGCCTGGGCGACGATCTGGTCGAGGGTGTGCACCGCTTTCGGCCGCCGGATCCGGGGGATCGCCTCCATCTCGGCGCGGCGCTCGAAGAGCTTCATGCCGAACGGGATCGATCGCAGCTTGAGGAGGCGTTCCAAATCGGCGACAAGCCGGCTCCAGTCGTGGCTCTTGCGGGCATCTCTCGACGAGCGTTCGGTCAGCACATTAGTCTCGGTATGATCGGTTGTCTCCCACCTGATGCCCTGCCCCCGATCCCTCGGGCCGAGCGGGCGAACGGCGGAAGGAGGAAATCTCGTGCGGTTTCTCGGTGTCCACCCCGGCCCGCTGCTGTATTCGAAGATATTCCTGCGACTTGAGCCGCTCGGCCTCGAACTTGTCGCACAGGCGGCGCGGCGCGCAGGGCACGCGGTCCGACTGATCGACCTGCAGGTCGAGGATCACACTGCCTATTTTCGAATGCTCGATGCCTGGCGCCCGGACGTCGTCGCCTTTTCCTGCAATTATCTCGCGAACGTTCCGGAGATCGTCGACCTGGCCAAGGCAACGAAGGCGCGGTCGCCGGACACCTTTATCTGCGTCGGCGGCCACAGCGCCTCGTTCACCGCCACCACCCTGATCGAGCACGGGGCGGGGGCGATCGACTGCGTGCTCAAGGGCGAAGGCGAGGCCGCGGTGCCGCTCCTCCTTGATGCCATCGAGGGAGGACGGACTATCGTCGCGGTTCCCGGTGTGGTGACTCCGGCGGGCGAAGGACCGCCACCGGTCTTTGTCGATTCGCTCGATGACCTGATGCCGGCGCGCGACCTGTTGCGCCACCGCCGCAAATATTTTCTCGGTACCCTCGATCCCTGCGCCTCGATCGAGTTCTCGCGGGGCTGTCCATGGGACTGCACTTTCTGCAGCGCCTGGACCTTTTACGGCCGCAGCTATCGCTTGGTCAGCCCGCAACGTGTCGTGGAGGACCTCCGGTCGATCCGTGAACCGGGGGTCTTCATCGTCGACGATGTCGCTTTCGTGCAGGAAAGGCACGGGATGGAGATCGCCGAGGCGATCATCCGCGCTGGCATCCGAAAGAAATATTACCTCGAGACTCGCGGCGACGTGCTGCTGCGCAACAAGGATGTATTTCGCTACTGGAGGAAGCTCGGGCTCGAATACATGTTCATCGGCCTCGAGGCGATCGACGAGGAAGGTTTGCGCAAGCACCGCAAGCGGGTCTCGCTCGGTCGCAATTTCGAGGCGCTCGAATATGCCCGCTCGCTCGGGATCATGATCGCAATCAATCTGATCGCCGATCCGGATTGGGACCACGAGCGCTTCCGTATCGTCCGCGAATGGGGTGTCGAGCTGCCCGAAGTCGTAAACATCAGCGTCAACACGCCCTATCCCGGGACCGAAAGCTGGATCGCCGAAGGCGACCGGGTCGCCAGCCGCGATTACCGGCTCTACGATATTCAGCACTCAGTGCTGCCGACCCGGCTGCCGCTCGCCGAATTCTACGGCGAGCTGGTCGCCACTCAGCGCGCTTTCTATCGCAAGCACCTCGGCTGGCGGCGGGTGATGAACACGGCGGGGGTCATCGCCGGGCAGCTAATGCACGGCCAGACCAATTTCGTCAGAAGCCTTTTCCACCTCGATCGGGTATTCCGCCCGGAGTTGCTGCTCGCCGATCACGCTTTGCCGGTGGCGTACCAAATACCCTTGCCGCGGTCTTCCACCGCTGGACCAGCAGCCCCTCGCAGCGCGATCTACGTCCACCCGCCACGGGGTCGCAAAGGGCGCGCGATCGACAGCGCAACCGAACGCTTTGTCGAGGATACCCGGATGGGGATCACGCCCTGACGGCTCGGTCGAGGCTCAATCGATGAAACGAAGGTTGAGGCCGGCCCCGCGCAGCTCGCCGAGATAGCCCTGGACGCTGCCGAATTCGGTATCGAACTCCATTCGCACCGGTGCCATCTTGTCGCCCTTGTCGCCGCCTAGGCGGGCATACCAGATCTTGCCCCGCTTATAGGTTCCCGAGGCTTGATCTGTCGGAAACCCGTCTACGTCCTCGCGCTTGACATAGCAGGCTTGCGTTGGCCCGCTGAAGTGCTGGCGCCCCTCGGGGGATAGTGTTTCCGATCCCGCGTTGGTGAAGCGGAGATTGTAGCGGCTGAGACCATCGAACACCGGAACAACAAGCGCGCAGGTACCGCGTTGCACGAGTTGCCGCTCGAGAAGGTAGAATGCCGTCAGTTGGTCGACGGTCCCGCGCATCTGATCCGCTGCCGCCGCACTTTGCAAGGCGGCCACGGGCGGGGTCTGGTCGCTCGCCACCGAGCCGTCCGCACGGTAATCGATTCGGTAATTACGATCGGTGCCGTTTCGCCGCACCTCGGCATGGTATCCGGCGGGTCGAACTCCGTCTTTGACGAGCCTTCCGTGAACCTCTGAGTGGCTCGTCAGGTCGACGAAGACGCTGGCGATACCGCGTGTGTCGAGATCGGTCGCGATCGTGTACCGGTCCCCCGACGCGGCAACCCGGGTGCGATTGGTCAACACATGGAAACCGGCGAAGCCGTAAACCTCGATCCGCAGCTCGAGGGGATCCGCTTCCTGCGCCGGCGCCGCCAGTGCGGCAAGGGCGACCAAGACTGTGGCAGCGATCCCTGCCACGACAGTAAGACGAGCCAACATCATCCCCACCGATAATCCCATAGCCGGTGTACGGGTGTCCAGGTTAGGGTTGTTCTTCTGCCATCGGGGGCAACGCTCCCGGTGGGCGCTTAGCGGCGAACGCGTAATCTCTGGAGAAAGTTTCGTCCTGGGTGGAGTCCGGCAAATGACAGAGCGGGAGCTTGCCCTCGGCCGTGTTAGTCGGCCGGCAAGGGTCCGGCTCGCTTGGCGTATACTGATGCACGATAAGGCCCGCACGATGCTGGCGATCGCCGGGGTGTTTATGGCGATCCTGCTGATCTTCGTCGAGCTCGGCTTCTTCTTCGCCGTCCCGCAGGGCGGGATGCTGTTTTACGACAACCTGGAATTCGATTTGCTGATGTCCTCAGACCATTACCAATATCAGGCGCAGCCCGGCCAATTCCCGCGCGGCCAGCTCGATCGGGCGCGGGCGGCACCGGAGGTGGCGCAGGCAACCGCGCTTTATTTTGGTTCGGCGAAATGGCGGGGCGGTGTGGACGGCAAGTGGCCCGACGTCTTTGTGATCGGTCTCGATCCTCGACGGCCGATTTTCAAAGTCGATAGCCTTAATCGTGAGCTCAGCTTGCTCGAGCGGCCAGATACGGCGCTGGTCGACAGCGCGACACGGCCGATGTTCGGTCCCCTGACCACGGGACGCGTCGTCAAGATCGGTGATCGAAGCGAGACGATCGGCGGGCGCTACGTTCTCGGTACCGGGTTCATGGGCCTCGGCGTCATCCTCGTCAGCGATCAAAACTTTGCTCGGCTCTTTCCGTACCGCAGCCTAGACCAAGTCAATCTCGGTCCGATTCAGCTGAAGCCCGGGATCGACCCTGATCGGGCTGCCGCAGAATTGCGCAAGGGGCTGGGTCCGGATACCCGGATCTTTACACGCGGCGAACTCGAGGCCCACGAGGTAGCCTACTGGACCACGCGAACCTCGGTGGGTCTGATCTTCGGATCCGGGCTGATCATCTCGTTCGTCGTTGGGATCATGGTCGTCTACCAGACATTGGCGACCCAGGTCAGCCGGCAATTGCCGCAGTTTGCGACGTTGAAGGCGATCGGCTACCGGGATCGTTCCCTCGATGGGACGGTCATCACGATATCCTTCTTGATTGTGATCGTCGCGTTTGTTCCGGCGCTCGCCGCGGCGCTTGGGCTCTATTCGGTGATCCGAGACGAGACGCTGCTCCCGGTTGCAATGACCTCGCCGCGCCTCGCGGCCGTATTCGTCGCCACTCTCGTCATGGCGTCGATCTCGGCGTTGCTCTCGCTGGGTAGCCTGCGGCGCGCCGATCCCGCCGAGTTGTTCTAAGAGGCAGGTTTGGTGGCGACCGACACATCGCTTCCCCAGCGCTTTTGGCGGCCCGCAGGCTTTGTGCCGCTTGCCTGGCGCAATCTTTTGGCGAACAAGCCGCGTCTGTTGCGCTCCAGCGGCGGCATTGGGTTCGCGGTGCTGCTGATGTTGATGCAGCTCGGCTTCGAGCGGGCCTTCTTTAACGCCTCGCTCGAAATCATTCACCGGCTCGACGGCGATATTTTTCTGCAGAGCGCGAGCAAGTACCGCTTCGCAACCCGCGATCCGTTTGCCCGCGGCGAACTCGATGCCGCCCGCGCGGTCTCGGGCGTTGCGAGCGCCTGGCCGTTCTATGCGGCTTGGTTCGAGATCTTTTGGAAGAACCCGTTCGACAACAAGAGCTTTCTAGTCCGGGTTTTCGCTTTTGACCCTGACCAGCCGGTCTTGCAGCTCCCGGAGGTCGAGGGGAGGCTTGCCGAGCTGAGCGATCCGGACACGGTTTTGGTCGATCGCCGTGCTCGACGATTCCTCGGGATGGACAAGGGTGCCGTGCAATCCGAGTTGAATGGGAGAAAGGTGCGGATTGTCGGCAGCTTTTCTCTTGGTCCGGATTTCGAGAGCGACGGGACCGTGGTGACCGGCAATCGCACATTTGCGCAGCTGTTGCCCGGCCCCGGTGGCGCTCCGCCGGGGGTCGAAGTCGGCGTCATCAGGCTGCGTCCTGGCTCCGACCCGGCGACCGTGACACGTGCGCTCCGCGCAGCGCTCTCGCCCGAGGTGGCGATTTTCACCAAGAAGCAACTGCTCGAATTGGAGCGCAAGTTTCAGGCCGACGTCTCGTCGGCGGGTCCGATTTTCGCGATGGGGACCCTGGTCGGCTTTGTCGTCGGCATGCTGATCGCCTATCAGATCATCTACACTGACCTCACCGAGCAATTACCGCAGTTTGCGACGATGAAAGCGATCGGTTACCGCACCAGTTATCTGATCCGCGTGGTGCTCGAGCAGGGCGCCTTCACCGCGCTCGCCGGATGGATTCCCGCTTGGTTCCTATCGATTCTGCTATACCGGGTCGTCGGAGAGGTGGCGCTTCTCCCCCTGCGAATGACTGCGGAACTTAGCCTAATCAGCCTGGGACTGACCCTTGGCATGTGCCTGATATCGGCGATCCTCGCGGTGCGGCGGGTCATCGCGGCGGACCCCGCGGAGGTATTCTGATGTGCGCGGCCATGGTCGCCGAGCCGGCATCGACGCTCGGTTCTGCGGGAATGGCGGCATCGCTGCCGGTAGTTCGGATCGAGGCGCTCAACCATTTCTATGGTCGCGGCGAATCGCGCAGCCAGGTGCTGTTCGACAACGGGATCGAGCTCGGCGCCGGACAGTTCGTGGTCATGACGGGGCCCTCGGGAGCGGGGAAGACCACCTTGCTAACCCTGGTCGGAGCGTTGCGCTCGGTCCAAGAGGGCAGGATCGAGGTCCTCGGTCGTGATCTCTCCAAGCTCGGCCGCAGCGAGCTGGTCGTGACCAGGCGCAACGTCGGCTTCATCTTTCAACTGCACAACCTGTTCGATGCCTTGTCGGCCTACGAGAACGTAATGATGGCGATGCAGCTTCGCCGCGGGCAGCCTGCGGAGATGCGGGAGCGCGGCACGGCGATCCTCCAACGCCTCGGGCTCGGGCATCGAATCGACCACAAGCCCCGGTCGCTGTCCGGAGGAGAGCGCCAGCGGGTGGCCATCGCGCGGGCTCTCGTCAACTCCCCCAATCTCGTCCTCGCCGACGAGCCGACCGCTGCGCTCGACCGGGATTCCGCACACAAAGTCGTCGATCTCCTCAAGGAAACCACCGTCGAGCAAGGCTCGACGGTGGTGATGGTGACCCACGATCACCGGATCATCGAAAAGGCCGATCGCCTGGTCCACATGGTGGACGGGCGCATCGCTTCCGATGTGGTCCTGCACGATCAGCTGAGGATCTGCGAATTCCTGAAGACGGTCGACGTGTTCAAGAATTTGACGCCGATCGAGCTGACGCATGTCGCCGAGAAGGTGGCGAAGCGGCAGTTTGTGGCCGGCGATGTCATCATCCGCCAGGGCGAGGCGGGCGAAGACTTCTATCTGATCTCCGACGGTACGGTCGAAGTGATGCGCGAAGGGCATGACGTGGCGAGACTGGGCGCCGGCGATTTTTTCGGTGAAGGGGCGCTGATCACGGGCGAGCCGCGCAATGCGACGGTGCTCGCCAACGATAATCTCGAGACCTATGTGCTCGGTAAAACCGAGTTCCGCGCCGCGATCGAGGCGAGCAGGAGTTTCCGCGACCAGCTCTACCGAGTGTACTTCCTGCGTCACTGACCGGTGCTGGGACATCTACAGGCCAGTGAGGCGGGTGCTCTCGTCCCACAGGCGGCGCGCCACGCGGCCGTCAAGGGCGGCGGGATCAGCACGAGCCAGCGTCTTGCCAACGACGTAGCCGCCATGGAACGGCTGCGGGTCGGATACGGTCGCTAAAAACAGCGATGTTTTCGCCCCTTCCTCGGGCCTTTTCATGAACGGCTTCATCAGTCGCCAGGCCAGCTCGGTCGGGCCGCCGCGCTGACCAATCGAGGTGGCAACAAACCCGGGGTGCAAACAGGTCGCAACCACACCCGAGCTGTCGAGCCGCATCGCCAGCTCCCGCGTGAACAGAATGTTGCAGAGCTTGGAGCGGCCGTAGGCCTTCAGCGTTCCCCAATCCTGTGGTCGAGCAAGATCGGAGAAATTCAGGCGGTGTCCGCGATGCGCCTCTGAGGCGACATTGATAATGCGCGCCGGAGCCGAAGCCTTGAGCCGATCGAGGAGAAGACAGGTCAGGAGAAATGGGGCGAGATGGTTGACCGCGAAGGTCAGCTCGAACCCGTCAAACGAAAACCGGTAGTGCCGCGACATCAGCCCGGCATTGTTGACGAGCACATCGATCCGATCGGCGACCGAAAGGATCTCGTCCGCCGCGCGGTACACTTCGGCAAGGCGAGAGAAATCGGCCACCACGATATCGATTCCATCGGGGTCGGAATGCGCGCGGACAAAACGCCGTGCCGCCTCGGTCCGGGCGCGGTCGCGACCGACCATGACGACTCGCATTCCGGCGCGGACGAGGCCGAGCACCGTGTGGAGCCCGATACCCGAACTCGCCCCGGTGACGATCGCGATCCGCGTGGTTCCGTTGGAGTTACTCGACATTAGCGGTTTGCGGCGCTTACTGTTGGCGTTAGACGCTACGATAGGTTGTAACCGTCAGAGGACCTAATATGCAGATCATTGACCGCATTGCGCAAATTCACGACGACTTGACGAGCTGGCGGCACGACATCCACGCTCATCCGGAACTCGGCTTCGAGGAGCAGCGTACCTCAGATTTGGTGGCGGCGAAGCTCGCCGAGTTTGGCTGCGAGGTCTATCGTGGTATAGGCAAGACGGGCGTCGTCGGTCGGTTGCGAGTCGGCGATTCACCGCGCGCAGTGGGCCTGCGGGCCGATATGGATGCGCTGCCGATCCATGAGGCCAACAGCTTCGACTATCGGTCGCGCCACGACGGCCGGATGCACGCCTGCGGCCACGACGGCCACACCACGATGTTGCTCGGCGCCGCCCGCTATCTCGCCGAGACGCGTGATTTCGATGGGACGGTCAATTTCATTTTCCAGCCGGCGGAAGAGGGGCTCGGCGGCGCCGACGCGATGGTCAAGGAGGGGGTGTTCGACCGTTTCCCGTGCAACGCCGTATTCGGCATGCACAATGCGCCGATGCTTGCCGTCGGCAAGTTCGCCATCCGCACGGGTCCGATGATGGCGGGTGGCGCTTTTTTTGACATCACCGTGAATGGCCGCGGCGCGCACGGGGCCCGGCCGGAAGCGGGTATCGATCCGGTGATTGTGGCGAGCCACATGGCTACGGCGCTGCAGACGATCGTGTCGCGCAACGTTCGGCCCGTCGATACGGCGGTCGTCAGCGTGACCCGGTTTCAGGCCGGTGACGCCTATAACGTAATCCCGGAGCGGGCAGTGATCGGGGGGACAGTGCGCGCCTTCGACAACGAGACCTTAGCGTTGATCGAGCGCAACATGCGGCGGATCGCGAGCGGGTTGGCCAGCGGATTCGGCGCGATCGCGGAGGTCGGTTTCCGCGTTGTGGCTTTACCGTTGATCAACGACGCGGCCGAGACGGGTTTCATTGCCGACGCCGCTGCCGAGCTTGTTGGGGCTGACAATGTCGACCGCGACACCGCCCTGATCATGGCGTCGGAAGATTTCTCCTATATGCTCAACTGCGCCCCCGGCGCCTATATCCGCATCGGCAATGGCGACGAGCCGGGCGGCTGCCAGGTGCATAACCCCGGCTACGATTTCAACGACGCGATCCTGCCACTCGGCGCCAGCCTCTTCGCCCGCTTGGCCGAGCGCAAGCTCGCCCGTACCTAGAAGCTGTCGAGGCCGTGTGCCCAGCGGCGGCAGATCTGGTGGGCGATGGCGATCGGCCCCGGCAGCGACGGCACCGTCGTCGCCGGGTCGGGGTCGCCGGCGGCGGCGCGGGCAACCATGTCGCGGATTTCGTCGCGATCGAACCACCGCGCCTCGACGAGCTCCTCGGGGTCGACGGTGATCTCCTCGCTCAGCGCCTCGGCGAGGAAGCCCATCATCAGGGTCGACGGGAATGGCCAGGGCTGGGAGGCGAGGTAGCGGACGCGCCCGCAGCGTATGTCGGATTCCTCGCGGACCTCGCGCCGGACCGCGTCCTCCAATGTCTCACCCGGTTCCATGAATCCCGCAAGGCAGGAAAACCGGGCGCCGGGACGGCGGCGGCCGCGGCCGAGCAACGCGCGCTCGCCCCGGACGGCGAGCATGATCACGACAGGATCGACGCGCGGAAAGTGATGCGCCTTGCAGCGAGGGCAATGCCGAGTCCAGCCCCCCGCCACGACCTCACTCGGTGTCCCACATTGCGCGCAAAAGCGGTGCCGCGCGTGCCAATCGACGACTGAGCGCGCCTCGGCCAGGATCGCCGCCTCGGGCCCAGCGATCAGCGGAGCCAGGGTGCGGACGTCGACGTTCTCCGTCGCCGGGTCGGGCGGCAGGTCGGCGCCCGTCGCATCGAGCGCGAAATACGCGCGTCCTTTGGCGACGCCGAGCATGACGAGGGTCGCCCCTGCCTCGATCAGCCTCCGCCACGGGCCGACCGGCTGCCAGTCGAGGGTCATTTCGCTGTTGTGGTGGATCGGCGGCTTCAAGTCGCGCAGCGGGATCAGCCTCGTGCTGGGCTCATCGAGCAGAGAGGAAATCCAGCTGGCGTCCCGCCGGCGCTCGCTGACGCGGTCAAGCGGGTTGCCGGCAAAGCAATAAATCTCTTCCATCACCGCAGCATATCCACGCAAGACGGGTTTAAGTCAAATAGGGCATTAGCGGCTAACAGAGCAACGATGCTGCTCGGAGCCTGGCTTCTCCATGCGATTCGGCTTGCCGCGGCGCTTGGAATGGCGATCATGGTAATGCAGGCGCCCGCAGTCACGCGCGAATATCAGGCGGCACTCCTCCAGCTGATGCGCAGCTCGGGTGAGGATATCGCCCAGCGCAAGGCCTCTGCGCAGCGCTTCTACGGCATCCCGATCGAGAACGAGGAGAGCATCGTCACCCGGCTGCGCGCAGTCGAGCCCTCGAATGCCGAAACCTTTGCCGTCGCACTCGCGCGCGAGAAGAGCCTGCGTGCCTCCTACGACCGGATCGAGCGCGACCCAGACCTGTGGCGCCCGATCATCGCCGCCAGGGATGTTCTCAACGACGACGCCGGCGCGCGGCGTCAGATCGCCCAAACGGTGTTCGAGAGTTTCGCGCCGCAGCTCGATTTATCGTTCGCCACAGCGATCTACGGCCTTGCGGGCTTGTTCCTGGGCTCGCTGATCGGTGAGCGGGCGACTGCCGCGTTCCTTTCCCGGCAGACCCGTGCGGCAATATGAGTTCGGTCGCGGCCGATGCCACCAGGCGGGTCAAAGATTCCGGTTGAATAAGGGTCCCTTGGCTTTTCTCGGGCTGACCGCGGTTGTCCCTTTTTTGCCTCTGCCGACCAGGCGCATTCCCGCGATCGCAGCGTTACCGATGTACGAAAGAGAAGATCCCTGGGCAGGGAAGCGCTGTCGAGCGCCGTACCAAGGTGTCACCTGGAGGTTTCGGATGACCGAACGATATCGGGCAAGTCGTCGTCTCAAGAGAGTCACTGGAATGACCCTTGTTTTCTCTGGAGTATTGTTTTGGATGCTCCTTATAGCTCTGCCTCTTGCTCCATTGCATGTCAACCTGTTGCCCTCGTTGGGCCATGCTCAAAAGCAGTCCCTTGCGGTCACAGCCGGCGGAGCATCTCTTGTAGGTGGCATCATCCTCCTTCTTGCTCCCTCTCGTCGTCGGAGGCGCGCTGTGCTGCCACGCCGCGCTATACCGGGTGCTTGAGGCTACGCTAACCGAAGGGACCGGTCCGGCCAGGCCGAGAAGCGGCCATCCTTATGTTGGTTGGTTAGTTCAAGCCGGTTTGCTGATGATGTCGCTCGAGGCGCTGAAATTGTGCGATCACGATTCCGCAGGGTGGGATCAACGCGTCGCCTTCCTGGTCCGGGTACGCGGTGGCTGTGAAGATCTCGGTAAAGCGCGAGGCGGCGGCAGCCTCCTCGGTCGGATCGAAAGACGCGGCGGCAATCAGATGGTGAATCACTTTTCCGGCTTGTTCGACGCGAGCGTTCGGGACGCCGCAGCGGTGAGCGTTGCCCAATAGGAAGGCGCCTGTTTCTGCAAGCCCAATCGGGTCGGCTGCCTTGGCGGCGACGACATTCATGAGGAGCAGAGCAGTTGCGGCGAAAAGAGTTGAACGCATGGAGGACTCCGATCTTACACGTTCCCCCTCTGAGTTGAACGACGACCGCAGTGGGTTTGTCCCGCAACAGTCCAACGGTAAATGGAGATGAGCTGCCTTTTTGCCGTGTCATTTTTTAGACATTGGCTTATCCGGCCCCGGGGTCGCCTCGACCAGGACGGCGCGGTAGCCATCGCTTATTCGGCGCTCCGCTGCACCGGCGAGCGCCCTTGGCTCGGGTGACGCAAGACAAGGTAGCCGCAGGTCGCGGAAATGACCGAGGCGAGCAATACGGCGATGCGGATATCTATGTCATAGGCCTCGGCGGGGAAGGCGAGGGTGCCGATGAAGAGGCTCATCGTGAACCCGATCCCGGTCAACAACGCCAGGCCATAGATTTGACGCCAATCGGTTCCTTCTGGCAGCGCTGCGAGCCCGATCCGAGTTGAAACCCAGATCGATCCCATGACGCCCAGTTGCTTGCCGACAAGGAGCCCCAATCCGACCCCTAGTTGGACCGGATGCAGCAAATGGCTAGCAGCGAGGCCGGCTAGCCCGACCCCGGCATTGGTGAAGGCGAAAACCGGCAGGACCGCAAAAGCGACCCAGGGGTGCAGATCCTGCTCGAGGTCGTGGGCGGGTGAGGCGCCGTGCGTTGCCCGTAGGGGAATTGCCAGACCGGTGATGACGCCCGCCAAGGTAGCATGGATGCCGGACTTCAGGACGCATACCCAAGTGAACATGCCGAGCAGGAGGTAGGCGCCCCGGCGGGTCACGCCGGACAGATTGAGAGCAAAAAGCATGATGACGCCGAGCCCGGCAAGAACCAGCGCGGCCGGGGAAAGCTCTGCGGTATAGAAGAGCGCAATGATGATGATCGCGCCGAGATCGTCGATGATCGCCAGGGCCAGCAGGAACACCTTGAGTGATGGCGGCGCGCGCGGCCCCAGCAAGGCGAGGACGCCGAGCGCGAAGGCGATATCGGTCGCGGTCGGGATCGCCCAGCCACGAAGGGCCTCCTCATCGCCCCAGTTGCAGGCAAGGTAGACGAGCGCTGGGCCGGCCATACCGCCCAAGGCCCCGACCACCGGCAGTGCGGCATTCGAAGCGTTCGACAGCTCCCCTTCCATGATCTCGCGTTTGACCTCGATCCCGACGAGCATGAAGAAGACCGCCATCAGCCCGTCGTTGATCCACAGCAGCAAGGGCTTGGCGATGGCGAGGCCGCCGACCTGAATTGCAACCGGTAATTCGAGGAGCTGCGCGTAGAGAGGTTCGAGCGGCGAATTGGCCAAGACGAGCGCGATCATGGCGGCGGCGCAGAGCACGATGCCGCCCGCCGACTCCAGCTTGAGGAACTGTTGAAGTAGCGACAGAGGCTTGCTCTGGTCCGGTCGCTGCGAAACCGGGGCGAGATTGCTTCGTCGCGCAGCTCCTCGCAATGACCAAGGGCTGTCATTGCGCGCGTAGCGAAGCGATCTCGCTGACCCGAAGCCCTTCGGATGGCTCTTCGAGCTACGCGGGAGCTGAAATCGCGCGCTGGTTGTACATGATCTTGCGCATCTGCGCCCGCTCCTCGGCCGTCAGGGTGCTCGGGTCGACCCGCAGATTGTTGCCGGTGTCCATGCCGCGCTTGACTCCCGGACGGTTGCCAACCTCCTCGAACCAGCGCTTGAAATGCTTGAACTCGTCGATGTCCTGGCCTTGGGCCTCGGCGCTGACCGTCCACGGAAAGGAGATCATATCGGCGATCGTGTACTCGTCTCCGCAGAGATAGCGACGGTCGTAGAGCCGGTTGTTCATGACGCCGTAGAGCCGGTTGGCCTCGTCGGTAAAGCGGCGGATCGCATAGGTCAGATCACCCGATTCTGGGCCGGCGCGGCGGAAGTGGCCGCACTCGCCGAGCTTAGGGCCCTGATTGGCCATCTGCCAAATGACCCATTGGGCGACCTCGTATTTCCCGCGCGTGTCCTGCGGGAAGAAGCGGCCCTCTTTCTCTGCCAGGTACATCATGATGGCACCCGACTCGAAGATGCTGATGGGGCTGCCACCGCCCTTGGGCGCATGGTCGACCAGCACTGGCATGCGGTGGTTCGGATTGATCTTCAGGAACTCGGGTTTGAACTGATCGCCGCGGCCGATGTTGCAGGGGACGAGGTTGTAGTCGAGTCCGAGCTCTTCGAGCAGAATCGTGACTTTCTTGCCGTTCGGCGTCGGCCAGAAGTGGAGATCGAGCATCCTGTTTCCTCTCGGGTTGACAGCTGTGGTCAATCGGCACGGACGATAACGCCGGATCGCCCGGCTGTCACCGAGCGGAGTTAACGATCGCTTGTAGCCTCACCCGGCTATTCGCGCCGGAATGTCACCACCAATACATCGCGATAGGCCGGGAGGTTCGGGTCGAGCGGCCTTACCGCCGTCACGCCGTGATAGACCCTGCTGTCGTCGACCAGCGCCGCGTCGAGCGGCGCGGTAAGGGTGAAGCTGCCTAGCGGCCGCTTCACCAGGTCGTAAATGGTGGTTTCGCCGCTCGCGATGTTCTCGCGGCGCACCATTAGCACAAGGACCCAGTCGACACCGTCGCGGTGCATCCCTTCCGGGGTCGGCTGGCCCTCTTCGCCGGGCCGTGCCTCGATGCGAAACTGATGCAGCTCGATATGCCATGTCGCGGGCCGGACCTCGGCGGGCGTAATCCGGTCGAACAACCTCTGGCTCGTCTGCAGGATCGCCGCCAGCGCCGGGTGATGGCCCACGGCATCGCTGATCGGCTCGAACCAGCGCTCGAGGCCGCCGTTGAGCGGGTTGTAATCCCGGCTTTGATAGTGTGGCTGATGCGGTTTGCGCGCGATTCCCGCCGAAGACGCGCGAAAGGCGGCGAAGCGGCGGCGCCGATAGCGGCCGCCATCGGCCATATAGGCGTCGACGCCGAGATCGTCCCAACTTGCGGCAAAGGCGTCCCAATCACACAACCCGGCGGTCTTCAGCAACCCACGCATTTCCGGCGCGCGCACAAAGGCGAAGCCGTCACGGCTAATCGTCTCGGCGATTGCGGCCAGCCAACCGGTCATCGGCGATTCCTCTATCCAAGCCAGTCTTATGTGGTCGCGTCGCCCGGAATTCCACCCGGAGCGGATGGGCTCCGCGAGTTTGAGGCGCTGCGGCGGGTCAGCCGAAGCCGGTTTAATTTCCGATAAATGCCATGAATCGACGCTCCTTTAACGCGCTTATTCGATTGTAAAATTCGGTATCATACACTATTAACTATGAATGGTTGTGTTAATGGTAAATTTCCCTTGATAAAGAGGTGGTGGCCATGGAGACGACAGCAGCGAGATGTCCTCGCCCCGAACCTACTATCGCAGCAGCCGCCGCAGCGAAGCTGCCAATCGCCATCCTTGCGGCGATCGTGTGGGGGATTACAGCCTCCCCGAGCCGGGCCGAATGCAATCCGGCCGGCCGGATCGATGCGCGCTGCTATTCCGACCTGCAGGACGCCACCGCGGCGGCGATGACCGCCAACGTGCCGCTATGGCTGCCGGCCGGCACCTACATCCTCGATCGGGAGCTCGTCATCGATTATGCACCGCTGGCCACCACCGGCTTTCAAATCATCTCGGACGGCGCGGTGATCGACGCGACCGCCACCGGCCGGCGTGCGTTGTCGATCCAATGCAGCGGCGGCACATCCGACAACCCGAAGGGCTGCTTCTACTTCCACATCCAGGGCACGCTATTCGTCAACGCCGACACCTGGGAATCAACCGTCCGCTTCGGACTGAACGATTTCTCGGACGCGCATAATTCGGCCAAGATCGACCATCTGATCGCGAACAACGCCGGATCGGGATATGCGATTAGGCTCAACTACATCCTAAATGCCGACATTTTTGCAGTCGCCGTGTCGGCCGGCTCGGCCGGGCTCGTGATGGAGCAGGTGCAGTTCTCGCGCATCTCGGGTGCCGCGTCAGCGACGATCGGGACCGCAATGCTGATCGAGCACGGCTACACAATGGCCAACACGATCCAGGCAATCGATCTCGAGGTCGCCCGGACTTGCCTGGCCATCACCTCCCCCGCGGCTAATCACAACACCTTCGTCTCGCCCTACTTCGTCTGCCCGACGGCGGTAGCGGCCATAAGCGGCACATCCAACTTGCTGTTCAATCCTCTGTACGGCGGTGGCACCCGGGGCCCTGCTCCCGGATCGCAAACAGGTATTGTGACCCTCCCGTGACGGCTCTTCATACGGGTCACAACACCGCTTCGGCGACAACCCGCAGCGCCTCGGCCGTGGCGCCGGTGAGCACGAGCGAGCCGATACGGTGGTCCTTGGCAAGCTCTTTCCAAGCCTCGAGGCGATCGGTCACCCGCTCCTTCGGCCCAACCAGCGAGATCTCGTCGATCAGCGCATCGGGCACGGCCGCCTCGGCCTCCCTGCGTCGGCCCGCGAGAAAATGATCCTGGATCGTGATAGCCGCCTCTTCGTAGCCGAGGCGCTTGATCAGGTCGTTGTAGTAATTCTTTGATCGGGCACCCATGCCGCCGACGTAGAGTGCCAACTGCGGTCGGATTGCGTCGCGGCAAGCGGCAAGATCATCGCCCATGCTAATGCGGACATAGGGCGCCAGATCGAAATCGGCGAGGCTCCTGCCCGCGCCGGCTTTGACCATCCCCTCCACGATCGGGCCGGTAATCGCCTCGGGGTGCTCGGGCGACATAAAGATCGGCAAGGTGCCGTCCGCCACTTCGCCCGCGGTCCTCAGCCCAGCCGGCGCGATTGCCGCGGTGTAGATCCTCAAAGCGGGATCGCCGTGGATGATGCTGCGCAACGGCTTGCCGAGCCCGGTCGCACCCGGCCCGCTATAGGGGATTTGATAATGTTCGCCGTGAAATTCGAGCGGCGCCCCGCGCTCGAGGATCAGCCGGATGATCGCGATGTATTCCCGCGTGCGTAAGAGCGGCTTGCCGAACGCCACACCGTGCCAGCCCTCGACGACTTGTGGGCCAGATGGCCCGATGCCGCAGAGAAATCGGTTGCCGGACATGCCCTGCAAGGTCATCGCTGTCATCGCCGCGCAGGTCGGGGTGCGCGCCGGCATCTGCATGATGCCGGTGCCGGCCTTGATCCTCTTGGTCTGCGCCAGCACCCAGGCAACCGGCGTCACCGCGTCGGTGCCATAGGCCTCGCCCGCCCATACCGCGTCGTAGCCGAGCCGTTCGGCCTCCCATACGAGTTCCATGTCAACGCCCGACGCTGGCGAAAACTTCAAGGTTATGGCCAATTTCATGGCTGAATGCCCTCCGCCGCACGCGCGATCCATTCCACCGCGCGCAACCAGTCCTCGAGCGCTCGCTCGGCGGGCTCGACCAGGACATGACCGACACCGGCCTCGCCATAGGCGGCGAGGCGAGTGCCGAGCGCAGCGCCGTCCTTGCCGTCCCACCCGTAGCGCAGCGAGATCGTGAAATCGGGCCCCGGTCGCTGTTCGCGCAGCCGCCGGACGATTGGGGCGGCCTCTTGCGGCGACAGCCGTGAGCCATGCCAGCCGTCGAGGCGCGCGGCGCGGGCGAATGCGGCCTCCGAGCTGCCGCCGATCCAGATCGGGATCGGCTTGATCGGCTGCGGCAGCATCCGCATGTCCTCGATGACTGCTGGGATGTGGCGCGCCGGAAAGCTGACCGGGTCTTGTGACCATACCGCGCGCATCATCGTGATGCCCTCGTCCATGCGCCGGCCGCGCTCGCGGAACGGCACACCCAATGCCGCAAACTCGGCCGCCATCCAGCCCACCCCGGCGCCGAGGATCAGCCGCCCCTCAGAGAGGTTCTGCAATGTCGCCAGCTCTTTGGCGAGCGGCAGCGGGTGGCGCATCGGCAATACCAAGACGCTGGTGCCGAGGCCGACGCGCTTCGTAAAGGCCGCCGCCCAGGTCAGGGTCAGGATCGGATCGTAAAACAGCGCCGAGGGAGGGTAGGGCGCGCCCTTCGGGATGATGATGTGCTCACTCGTCCACACATCGGCAAAGCCGAGCTCCTCGGCCTGAATGGCCGCCCGCCGAATCGCCTCCGGCCCCGCCTTGCGTCCGATCTGCGGCAGATGAATCCCGACCTGCATGCCGATACTCCGAGAGATAGAGGTCGCCCTAAGTTGCGGCGGGAAGAGGGATGGAGGCAAGCGAGCTTGTAGATCTTGCTGCAGGCCGTCGGACGGTTCATCCTGCATGCGTAAAGGAGAATGCGGCGATGACGGGAGGTCTCCCGCGTGACGGTTTGGTCGCAGTCGTAAAGCGCGATTGCCCGACCTGCGTGATGGCGGCGCCAGTGCTGGGCGATTTGGCGCGCAATGCTGGGCTCATCGTCTATACCCAGGACGATCCGTCCTTTCCCGAGACCGTGCCGGGGCGCATCGACGATACAGCGCTCGACGTGTCATATCGCCTCGAGATCGAGATCGTGCCGACCCTGATTCGGTTTGCCGAGGGGCGCGAGGTCGACCGCACCTATGGCTGGGATCGCAGCGAATGGCAGCGCCTGACCGGCATTGCCGGCCTCGGCCGCGATCTGCCGGAGTCGCGGCCCGGCTGCGGCGCCAAGAATGTCGAGCCTGGCGTGATCGAACGCTTGAAAGTGCGCTTCAACGAAACCGGGCTCAGATCGCGGCGGATCGAAATCGGCGCGGACGAGGACGAGCAGGAGGCGATGTTTGCGCGCGGCTGGTCCGACGGTCTGCCGCTGGTGCCGCCGACGGAGGAGCGCGTCCTGCGCATGCTCGACGGCACGGCGCGCGACCCGCAGGAAGTGCTGGGCCTGGTGCCGCCAGCGCTCGCTGCGGCGACAGTGGAGAAGATCGCAATCAATGCGGTGATGGCCGGGTGCAAGCCGGAGTACCTACCGGCTGTAGTGGCCGCGGTCGAGGCGGTCCTCGACGAGAGCTTCGCGATGCACGGTGTGCTGGCGACGACAATGTTCGTCGGGCCGGTGGTCATCGTCAACGGCCCGATCCGCCGGCGGATCGGCATGAACGCCAAGGGCAATGCGCTGGGCCAAGGCAACCGCGCCAATGCCGCGATCGGCCGCGCCTTGCAGCTCGTCATCCGCAACATCGGCGAGGGCCGGCCGCAAGAGGTCGATCGTGCCACCCTCGGCAACCCCGGCAAACTGACCTATTGCTTCGCCGAGGACGAAGAGGGGTCGAGCTGGGAGCCGCTGTCGGTCGAACGCGGTCTGGCGCCCGGCCAGTCCGCGGTGACGGTATTCGCCGGCTATGGGCTGCAGGGTATCGTCGACCAGAAATCGCGCGACCCCGAGAGCCTGTCGCGCAGCTTCGCCGAATCGTTGAAGACGCTGAGCAACGTCAAGCACGCCCCGGCATGCGACGCGCTGCTGGTGGTTTGTCCCGAGCACCATCGCACCTTTCGGCTCGCCGGCTGGTCGAAGGCGCGGCTCTATGAAGAGCTCTATCGGCTGTGCGAGATCCCCGGCAGCGACCTCGTCGCCGGCGCCAAGGGCATCGCCGGAGGCGGGCCCGCCTCCCTCGCCGGCAAAACCGTCAACAAATTCCGTCCGGGCGGGATTATGATCGTCCGCGCCGGCGGCGACGCCGGTATGTTCTCCGGCATCATCGGCGGCTGGTCTGTGGGCGGTCCCCGCGGCAGCCTTCCCGTAACCAAGGAGGTCAGACCATGACTGTGCTTCTCGACCCGACCTCGGAGCGAAGTCCGACGATTAGGCCGCGCCTGCCGCGGCCGGAGCGTCTCGATGGGCTCAAGATCGGCATTCTCGACATCGCCAAATCGCGCGGCGACGTGTTTCTGCATCGCCTCGGCGAGCGCCTCACCGAGCGCGGCGTCGCCGTCACCCACTATGCCAAGCCGACCAATACGCGGGTGGCGCCCCTGCCGTTGCGCCAGCAAATCGCTGCCGAAGTCGATCTCGTCATCGAAGGATTGTCCGACTGAGGGTCCTGCATTTCGTGCTGTACGCATGACATGGCGGATCTCGAAGCACGCGGCATTCCAACGGTCGGCGTCGCCACCACCGAGTTCATCGAAGGGGCGGCTGCGCAGGCCAAATCTCTCGGTATCGATCCGGCCCTGGTGTTTATTCCGCACCCGGTCCAAGACCGCACCGACGACGAGCTGAAGAACCTAGCCGACGACCACCTCGAAGCGATCGTAGCGATGCTGGTGAAGGCCGGCTGATCGGGCGCCCAGCCCTACCGGCGCGACACGAAACCGCGGCAATTATCGGAGGATGCCGTTGCTCGCATTCTTTTCGCGCATCGCGACCAGCAGGGCCGGCACATGCCCGCTGTTACGCTGGATGACCGAGACCAAGTCGGAGTGCTGGGCGCTGGCCATGCTGATGCCGTTGACGATCACGTCGGTCACCTTGTAGCCACGGTTGGTCGGGTTGAGCTGCCAATCGACCCTGATCGGCGCAGCGTCGTTGATCTCGATCCGGCTCGTTACGATGACCCTTCCCTTATCGGGCTGGCTCCCCAGCACCTTGAAGCTTTCACCGCCGAGCGCGCGAAAGGCGGTGGAATAGGCGATGACGACGTAATCCTCGTAAAGGCCGACGAACTCCTGCCGCTGCAGTGCCGTCGCCTTTAGCCAGTATAGCCCGAGAGCGGCACGGGCGCAGGCTTCCACGTCGAAATACTGACGAAACAGCTGGCGGAACCGCTCCTGCTTGACCGCCGTATCCTCATTTGGCATCGGTGCGAGGGCGCGACTTGCAAGATCGCTGACAAAGCTCGCCGGGCCATCCGTGGCGGCCAAGCTTTTCGGGGCACCTCCGACGATGCCGGACAACAGGACGAAAGCCGACAGCAGCAAAAAACGTAGGATCATTTTCAATCTCCGAAATGTCGTCGATCGTCGGCGTGGAGGCCCTGCACATATGCCGCTGTCAGAACCCTCCATCGGAGGCGTGCGAATTTTCTAAGGAGTGCAACGATCGTATTTGACCCAGTCCTCCCGACCGGAGTCTGGTCAATATTGCTCACTTTCAGGAAATTTGTGCCGGCAACAAGGAGGACGCTGCCGGCAGGGTTAATATTTGACCGTCAGTCGTGCAGAACTACGTTCAACAGCGAGCTGTGGACGCTCAAACCGCCATTGTATTCGATGAAGCCGAGCTTGCGGAATTTGTTCATGAAAAAGCTGACCCGCGATCGGGTAGTGCCGATCATCTCGGCCAAGCTTTCCTGGCTGACTTTGGGAATAACCGCCTCCGGTTTCCCTTCTTTACCAAAATTGGCCAACAGCAAGAGAAGCCGCGCCAGGCGTTTTTCGCTCGAATTGAACAGCTGATCGACGAGATCTTCTTCTATACGGATGTTGCGAGTCAGCAGGTACGAGATGAAAAGCGCAGAGAAGACCGGTTCTTTGTGGAGCACTGCGATCATGGCCGATTTTTCGAGGCGCATGACGGAGCACTCGGTGGCTGCGACTGCCGTCGCCATGCGCAGCGGCTGACCAGCAAGGCACCCCTCGCCAAAGAAATCGCCGACATCTAAAATGGCAAGGATCGCCTCCTTGCCTTGCTGGGACAAGACCTTCAGCTCGATCTTGCCCTTCTGGATGTAGAAGACTGCATCTGCCGGATCTCCCTGAGAGAAGACGATTTGCCGCCTACCCAACTCAGCCACGGTTTTTCCGGCGCCGACCTTGGCCAAAAAGACCTGGGGATCGAAAGTCGACTTCGCTTCACCTTTCATCAACCAAGCTCTCGAAACGCGACGATCGCAGCTACTTTAATGCTAATCCTGGGCCGCGGCGAGTTTGAGAAAATGGACGGGCCTGTGGCCAATTAAGGTCGAGAGTTTTCGGGGATCCGCTTTGCCGCGATTGGTGCGAGCCCCAAACAAAAACGCCCCCGAAATTCGGGGGCGTTCCGTGTCCTAGAAATCGGTTAGGCAGCCTGCTTCTGCTCGATCACCTGCGGTTCGCCGCTCCCGATCTGGATCTTGCGCGGTTTCGCGGCCTCGGGCACCTCGTGGGTCAGATCGACATGCAGCATGCCGTTGACCAGGCTCGCGCCGACGACCTTGATGTGGTCGGCGAGGCTGAAGCGCCGCTCGAAGGCGCGCCGCGCGATGCCGCGATGCAGATACCGCCCGTTCTCGTCTTCCTTTTTCGCCTTACCGGTCACCAGCAGCGCATTCTCGTGCACGGTGACATCGATCTCCTCGGGGGAGAACCCAGCCACTGCCATCGTCAGCCGGTAGGCATCCTCACCGGTCTTTTCGATGTTGTAGGGCGGGTAGGCGAGAGCGGTGTTGTCGACACGAGCCGCCGCATCGACCAGACGCGTCAGGCGATCAAAGCCGATCGTCGAACGGAACAGCGGAGAGAAATCGAAACGATCCATGACCACATCCTCCTTTGAGCAATATGGATCTCGGCACCTGCAGTCAGAGCCCGGTGCCAGCTACCAAGGCGTGCGATCCCAGGATGGCAACCGCACGAAATCCAGATAGTGATGGTCAAGCGGAGGTCAAGAGCGAGCCGTCAGTTCTTGATGCCAAACCCCTGAAACCGCTTGTTGAAGCGGGCGAGCTGGCCGCCGCTGTCGAGCAGACGATGCTGCCCGCCGGTCCACGCGGGATGCGATTTCGGATCTATATCCAGGCGCAGCGTATCGCCCGCCTTGCCGTAGGTCGAACGGGTTTGGTAGGAGCTCCCGTCGGTCATTACGACCGTGATTTCGTGATAATCCGGGTGAATGCCTTCTTTCATCGCGGCGGCCCTCTGAAGCGGCCGCGCTTATAACAAAACGCCGCCGTCCGCGCAATTCGAGTCAGTCCGCCTATGCGAGCCTGTGAAGAAATTGGCCACAGAGCACGAGCACGGCTGCATTAGGGGCTTAGCGTGCTTCCAGACGCGCCCAACGGCGCTCCTCAGCATAAGGGAAGTCGTTGATGGCATTAACGGAACTCCTCATTCTGAGGAAGCCGTGTAGCGGCTGTCTCGAAGAACGCACCGCGCCGATCCGGCAGAATGTCAATTCCTTCACTCGCTCGATACGAGGTAGTCCATCGCGGCCTGGACCCCGCCTCGGCCATGCGGCACACCGGTCAACTCCAGCGCCATTTCGACAGCGGCGATGGCGCCGAGAATCATCGGCTCGTTCAAGTCGCCGAGATGGCCGATGCGGAAGACGTGACCGCGCAACCGGTCGAGCCCACCGCCGAGCGAGACATTGAACTTGTCGAGGGCGATCTGGCGTACCTTGTCCGCGTCACAGCCCTCCGGCACTTGGACCGCGGTTATCGAATTGGATTGCGCCCGCGGATCGCTGGCAAAGATTTCCGGTCCGTCATTCTGCCGCCAGGCGTGCACCGCCCGGCGCGTCGCCTCGGCGAGCCGATGGTGGCGGGCGAAGACGTTGTCGAGACCTTCTTCCTCCAGCATGCGCAAGGCTTCCTGCAGGCCAAAGAAGAAGTGCACCGGCACGGTGCCGTTCCAGTGGGCCTGCGCGCTTGTACCGAGCAGCCGCCGCCAGTCCCAGTAGACGCGCGGCAATTTCGCTTCTGCGGCAGCGGCGATGGCGCGCGCACTGACCCCGGTGAAGGCCATGCCGGTCGGCAGCATCAAGCCTTTCTGCGAGCCGGCGACGGTGACATCGACGCCCCACTCGTCCATGCGAAAATCCATCGACGCCAGGGACGAGATCGTATCGACGAGAAACAACGCCGGATGCCTGGCGGAGTCTATCGCACGGCGCAGCTGGTCGATGTCGTTGACGACCCCGGTGGAGGTCTCGTTGTGCACCACCAGCACCGCCTTGATCGCGTGCTCGCGATCTTCGCGCAACCGGCTCTCGAGCCTCGCCGGATCGGCGGCGGTCCGCCAATCGTTGGCCAGGGTCTCGACCTCGAGCCCGAAGGCTTCGCCACGCATGCCCCAATTGAGCGAGAAATAGCCGCTCTCGACGACCAGCACCTTGTCGCCCGGCGAAAACAGATTAACCAACGCGGCCTCCCACGCCCCGTGCCCAGAGGCGGCATAGGAAAGGACCGTCTGATCGGTCTTGAACACCCGCTTGAGACCGGCGACGCACTCCTCGGCGATGGCGCGGAACTGGGCGCCGTTGAAGTCGATGGCACCACGATCCATCGCTCGCAATACCCGGTCCGGGATGTTGGTCGGACCGGGATTGATGAAGAAATGGTACCCTCGACTAACCGCCATACCCGCTCTCCGGCTTCATCCCATCGTATTCCAGCCCGCGTCCGACATGCGTCCGCCCCGCTGCGCGCTCCTGAAACGCGAGAAGGCAGGACGTCGTCCTGCCTTCTTCTTGCGTCAGCGATACTCCCTAAACTTGGGCCGGTGCGCTTGCTCGCGCGATTTTCTGCGATCGCGATCTTACGCGACCGCGCGACGACGGTCACGTCATTTTTAACCATTGGAGGCTCGATGGACAGGCTGCGGCGTCTTGCCTAGAGTGCGCCGCCCGATTCTGCGGTGAGGTTTGATGCGGCTCTCCGAATACTTTCTGCCGCTGCTGCGCGAGAACCCGAGCGAGGCGCAGATCGTCTCGCATCGGCTGATGCTGCGCGCCGGGATGATCCGGCAGTCGAGTGCGGGCATATATTGCTGGCTGCCGCTCGGCCTGCGGGTGCTCAAGAAGATCGAAGCGATCGTCCGTGAAGAACAGGACCGCGCCGGTGCTCAGGAGATCCTGATGCCGACGATCCAGCCGGCCGAGCTGTGGCGCGAGAGCGGCCGCTATGAGGACTACGGCAAGGAGATGCTGCGCATCCGCGACCGTCATGACCGCGAGATGCTGTACGGGCCGACCAACGAGGAGCAGGTGACCGAGATCGTCCGCGCCTCGATCAAGAGCTATCGCGACCTGCCAAAGCTGCTCTACCACATCCAATGGAAGTTTCGCGACGAGGTCCGACCGCGCTTTGGGGTGATGCGGGGGCGCGAGTTTCTGATGAAGGACGCCTACAGCTTCGATCTGGATTTCGCTGGAGCCCGGCATTCCTACAACAAGATGTTTGTCGCTTACCTGCGCACCTTCGCCCGCATGGGGCTGAAGGCGATCCCGATGCGGGCCGATACCGGACCGATCGGCGGCGACCTCAGCCACGAATTCATCATTCTTGCCGACATCGGCGAGAGCGGGGTCCATGTCCACACCGATTTTCTCGACACCGACTGGCAGGAGTTCGACGATGTTGGCTGGGATGCCTCCGCCCTACAGCAGGTCGTCGATCACTACACCAGCATCTACGCGGCGACGGACGAGGTTCATGACCCGCAGGCTGCCGTGCAGTACGGCGACAAAATCGTCAGCAGGCGGGGTATCGAGGTCGGCCAGATATTCTATTTCGGTGACAAATATTCGCGGCCGATGGGTGCGCTCGTGACCCGGCCCGACGGCGAGGCGGTGGCGCTCGAAATGGGGTCCTACGGCATCGGCGTGTCGCGCCTCGTCGGCGCGCTGATCGAAGCCAACCACGACGATGCCGGGATCATCTGGCCGGAGAGCGTCGCCCCTTTCCGCGTCGGCCTGATCAATCTGCGTGCGGGGGACCCTCGCTGCCGCACCGCCGCCGAGGATTTCTACACGAAGCTGCGCGGTGGCGGGATCGAGGTGCTGTACGACGACCGCGACGAGTCGCCCGGCGCCAAATTCGCGGCAATGGACCTGATCGGCCTGCCCGACCAGCTCGTCATCGGTCCGCGCGGGCTCTCTGCCGGAACCGTCGAGTTCAAGAACCGGCGATCGGGCGAGCGGCAGGATGTGCCGATCGAGAGCGCGCTGGACCTCCTGATTGCCCCTCAACCCGGCCCTCTCCCCGCAAGCGGGGCGAGGGAGCAGCATAGCCCCTCGCCCCGCATCCGCGGGGAGAGGGAGGGGCCCGCGTAGCGGGAGGGTGAGGGCCGGTACGCGACAGATCGGGGTGGGCTTCAACGCATTCGAGCGCATGGTGGCGTTCCGCTATTTGCGGGCGCGGCGGCAGGAGGGGTTCGTCTCGGTCATCGCGATCTTCTCGCTGCTCGGGATCGCCCTCGGGGTCGCCACCTTGATCATCGTCATGTCGGTGATGAACGGCTTTCGCGCCGACCTGCTCGGCCGCATCCTCGGTCTCAACGGCCACCTCGGCGTCTATTCCCTGAGCGGCCCGCTCGGCGACTTCGATGCGGCGGCGCAAAAGGTCGCCGACGTCCCTGGCATCATCGAGGTCACGCCGCTGATCGAGGGACAAGTCATGGCGACCTCCGAGGCCGGCGCCGCGGGCGCGCTGGTGCGCGGCATCCGGCCGGACGATTTGCGCCGGCGTCCGTTGCTCGCCGATCATATCGTCCAGGGCTCGCTCGCCGATTTCGACGATGACGGTGTCGCCGTCGGCGATCGACTGGCGCGGCGGCTCGGGGTCGCCGTCGGCAGCGCGATCTCGGTGATCTCACCGCAAGGAACCGCCACCGCCTTTGGCACGATGCCGCGGATCAAGACCTACCACGTCGCGGCACTCTTCAATGTCGGCATGTACGAGTACGACAACAGCTTCATCTTTGTCCCGCTCGACGCAGCACAGCTGTTCTTTCGCCTGCCCGATGCGGTCACCAACCTCGAAGTCTTCCTCGCCGATCCCGACCGGGTGCGCGAGGAGCGGCGGCTCATCGCTGCGGCCCTAGGTGGCCAAGTCCGTATCGTCGATTGGCAGCAGGCGAATTCGAGCCTGTTCAACGCCGTCGAGATCGAGCGCAACGTCATGTTCCTGATCTTGACCCTGATCATCGTCGTCGCCGCGTTCAACATCATCTCCAGCATGATCATGATGGTGAAAGACAAGGGCCGGGATATCGCGATCCTGCGCACCATGGGCGCCTCGCGCGCGGCGATCCTGCGGATCTTCATGCTGAGCGGCGCCAGTATCGGCATCCTCGGCACGATCGCCGGGCTGCTTCTCGGCGTTGTATTTACGCTGAACATCGAGGCGATTCGGCAAGGGCTGCAGAAGGTTATCGGCACCGACCTCTTCGCGGCCGAAATCTACTTCTTCACCCGCATCCCGGCCCGCATGGAACCGAGCGAGGTCGCGGCCGTCGTCGCCATGGCGCTGGCGCTCTCGTTTCTCGCCACACTCTACCCGTCCTGGCGTGCGGCACGGCTCGATCCCGTCGAGGCGCTGCGCTACGAATGAGCTCGCCGACGCCGCTGGCACCAGCGCTCGAGCTGCGCGGGATCCGGCGCATCTTCAAGCAAGCCGGAACCGAGCTCGTGGTGTTGAACGGGGTCGATTTGGTCCTGCGGCCCGGCGAGGTCGTGGCGCTGGTAGGGCCCTCGGGTGCCGGCAAGTCGACACTGCTGCACATCGCCGGCCTTTTGGAGCGCCCCGACGGCGGCGCGGTAGTGATCGGCGGTGAAGATTGCGGGAGTCTCAACGACGAGCGGCGGACCATGCTGCGGCGCTCCGAGATCGGCTTTGTTTACCAATTCCATCATCTGCTGCCGGAGTTTTCGGCGCTGGAAAACGTCATGCTGCCGCAGATGATCGCCACCGCACCGCGGCGGCAGGCCCGGGAAAAGGCGGCGGCGCTGCTCGAGCGGGTCGGGCTCGCGGCGCGCGTGGGGCACCGGCCGGCCCGGCTCTCCGGCGGCGAGCAGCAGCGCGTCGCGATCGCGCGGGCGCTCGCCAACGACCCCCGGATCCTGCTCGGCGACGAGCCGACCGGCAACCTCGACCACGCCACCGGCGACAGCGTCCTCGGCACCCTCCTCGATCTCGTCCGCCACACCGGGCTCGCCGCACTGATCGCCACCCACAACCTCGATCTCGCCCGCCGCCTCGACCGCATCGTCGCCCTCGAGGACGGACGCTTGAAACCCGTCGATTAGGGAGGTTTTCGACTGGGTCGACGCGCTCGGTACGCATCACCCCCACCCCGACCCGCCCCCATCGAGGGGGCAGGAGTACGCTTTCAGGCCCTCCCCCTTGATGGTAGGGCTGTCCGGGGAAGGTTGAAGGGCAGAGCGTACGAGCGTTTGCCGCGAATTCTTGTTCCAATAGCCCCTTGCCCGGGCTCGTCCCGGGCATCCACGTCTTGAGCCGGCCACGATATCCGCGCGGAAGACGTGGATGGCCGGACCAAGTCGGACCAAGTCCGGCTACGGGGATCCTCTTTGGTTGCGCGGCCTTGCAACCGGCTCCGATTTCCCGGACAGCCCTGCCTTGATGGCGAGGGTTTGGGAGGGGGTGAGCGTGGTGCAATTCGATCGGAAACCGCTCTAGTGTCTTTGCTGTCGGCCCTTTGGTGGTGCGTCGGCCACAAGGCGGTATAATTTGTCGCGTGGCGGAGGATGCCTGGGCAAAGCGACCGGGACGGGGAGGGGAGCGCGATGGCCGAGAACGTGACGGTTGCTGACGCGATCAAGCAGCTTCGCGCGCAGCTCGAGGATGCGCAACGCGAGGGCGTCGGCAAGGATCTCCGCTTTGTCGCGAAGAGTGTGGAAGTGGAGCTCGGCATTGTGTTCAAGACCGAGGTCGAGGGCGGCGTCGGCGTGAAGGCCTGGTTCCTCGACATCTCGGGCAAGGCGAAGGCCGGCGACGAGACCACGCACAAGGTCAAGCTGGTGCTGGAGCCGGTCGGCCGCGACGGGAAGCCAACCTTGGTGAGCGACGCGGAGCACGAGAAGGAGTGATGCAGGTGCGGCTCGCGCGCCGCGGGTGAGGCCTAGATGCCGTACGACCTTACCCGGCTTCAGTCGGACATCGCGCAGCTCAAGCATGACGACGCCGGGTTCGGCACCGGACGGCTGGTGGCGGAGAACCTGATCCTGACCGCGGCGCATACGCTGTGGAACAAGGAGAAGGGCACCGGCCCCGAGTTAGCCGGATGGCAGGTGCGGCTAACGAGAGACCGCCGCGCAGACGGATGGCGCTTCCGCCGCGGCAACCGTGTGATCTGGCATGACCATGCACGCGATCTTGCGCTGATCCTGCTTGTCGACCCGGAGGGAGGTCCCCTGCGCCCGGAGCTCCGCCTGCGCGTCGCGACCGTGTCGGGGAGCAATGTCCATGCCGTGGAGGCGCGCGGCTACCCCCGCGCGTCAAAGCAGGCTGAAGGGCCGCGCGATCTTACGCCCGCGCTCGGGCGCTTGACGGCCGCCGACCGGGACCGGCCGCTGCGCTTCGGCGTCGATAGCAGCGACCTGCCCAACAATCCCCACGCCGGTTGGCCGGGCATGTCGGGTAGCGCAGTCCTGCTGCAGGACTGGCCTGATCAGGACGAGATCTGGGTCTACGGTGTCGTTCAGGCCGTGCCTGCCAACTTCGACGGGCAGCTGAGCGTCGCGCGGTTCGCCGACGCCTGGCAGGACGCGATATTTCGCCGCCTGCTCGTGGCAGCCGGTGCACCCGACAAGGATGCAGAGGACCCGACCGTCGGGGCGCAGACCGTCTCTCAGCAACTCGGCGAGCTCAAGGCATTGTTCCAGCGAGAGATCGCGACGACGACGGCAGAATATCGCGTACCACGCGAAGTCGTGGACCGGTTGCTCGTCACCGTCGGCTTGGCCGGCATCGAGCCGGCGGCGATCCCCGGCGCTTTCGATGAGCTGGTCCGCCGTTTTGCCGCGATGCGGGACGCATTGCAGCAACAGCGGAATGACGATCCCGAGATCGCGACCCTCAAGCAGCAGGCGAGTGACGCACTGGCGGCCGCTGATCTGGATACGGCCGAGCGTCTGCTGTCCGCGATCCGTGCGCGGCAACGCACGCTGTCGGAGCGGCGGCGCCGCGCCGCGGACGAAGCGCATGCCGACTTGGTGGCCGCGCTGGAAGACGAAGCGGCCACCTGCGCCCGCCAGGCCGATGCCGCATTGCTGCGCCTGGGTGTGGCAGAAGCGCTAGGGTTTTATCGGGACGGGATCGCGGTGCTGGCTGACGCCTCGACGGAGATCCGTTGGCGCTACGCATTGGCCGCTGCGGATGCGCTGGGGGAAATCGGCGATCGTGCCGGGCGCAACGACGCGCTCCTCGGGTGTCTCGGCCTGCACGAGCTCGCCCTGCGCGCCGCAGACCGCGATCGGGTGCCGCTCGACTGGGCGAAGATCCAGAACAACCTAGGCGTCGCGCTCTGGACGCTGGGCGCGCGGGAGAGCGGGACGGCGCGCCTGGAGGAGGCGGTCGCGGCCTACCGCGCGGCGCTCGAGGAAGGGACGCGCGATCGGGTGCCGCTCGACTGGGCGATGACCCAGAACAACCTCGGCAGTGCGCTCTGGACGCTGGGCGCGCGGGAGAGCGGGACGGCGCGCCTGGAGGAGGCGGTCGCCGCCTACCGCGCGGCGCTCGAAGAATGGACGCGCGATCGAGTGCCGCTGCAATGGGCGACGACCCAGAACAACCTGGGCAACGCGCTCGCGACGCTCGGCGAGCGGGAGAGCGGGACGGCGCGTCTGGAGGAGGCGGTCGCCGCCTACCGCGCGGCGCTCGAAGAAAGGACGCGCGATCGGGTGCCGCTCGGCTG
>Ga0210406_10000692_pt1 | contig 44636 bp, 41 predicted proteins | sample IncBWC30MmetaG_FD_155454 | JGI IMG/M metagenome (GOLD analysis project Ga0210406, IMG submission 155454) | Forest soil microbial communities from Barre Woods Harvard Forest LTER site, Petersham, Massachusetts, United States - Inc-BW-C-30-M | ecosystem: Environmental > Terrestrial > Soil >...
AACCAGTTTTCCTAAACCTGGGGTCAGAGGTTCAAGTCCTCTCCGGGACGCCAAAATATGTATAATTGTCAAGTGGTTATGTGATCGGGGCGATCGGCCTGCTTCCCAAAATGGGCATTGGGAAGCATATGGGAAGCAAGGCGGCCGATTTGGCGCAAAAAACCCCGGAGCGCGCCCGCCAGATTTTCGTGACAGAATTCGCCTCATGATCCGCATCGCCATCACGCCGGCCGCCTATGCGGCGATCGCCGCCACGCTGGCGCTCGGAACGGTTAACCGCCCACGGCTGGAACTTTCAGGTCAGGAGCGGGTTTTTAGCGTGCCGGCGCGATCGTCACGAAGCCAGAGGCTTTGCCCGCCGACCCGTCGTCTTCGAGGCAGAACCAATGACTCAGGATTTCATCTTTGCCCAGGACGTCATTCTCGATCCTGACACGGGGAAGATCCTCGCCGTCGTTCGAAACGGGGTCTGGCGCGACGGGGCTAGGATCGCTGTCCTCGTTGGCGCGCAAATGTATGATCTGAACGGCAATCTGCTCGGCAAACTCGCCGCGGGCGCGGGGTCGTTGCCGATTTCGTTCAAGAACCTGGTAGAGGGCAAATCGGCCCACGCAGAGCGCGCCTTAGTCGCATAGCTATGCCCCGCGCGACAATGGAGCGCCGCAAGGGGAAGTTGACAGGCCATAAGGCCGCCGCGCTCGCCCTGGCAGATGGCGCCCGCAAAACAAAAGCCCCGGCGCTGCGAACGTCGGGATTGATGGTTGAACTGTGAGCGCTGTCAGGCGGCTATCCCGGCTCCGAGCGTCATGAGATAGGATGCGCATTCGTTCACGGTGTTATATTCCCACAACAAGGTCGGCGGCAGTTCGATGCCGACTTCTTCTTCAATTTCCATCGCCAGAATGACGGCGTCGATAGATTGCAAGCCGTATTTCGACAAGGGCGCGTCCGGGTCCATAACGCCCTTTATTTTGAGCGCCGCCGAAATTCGCTCAATCAGCCACCCCTGCATCGCGTCTAAATCCTTAGCCATGTCATCCTGCCAATTTTTCCCGAACCAATTCCAACCGAATTGCTTCCGAGCCTCGCGACGTCTCCGCGTGCCGTGCGGAATGAGCGTAGCTCTTGGCTAGCAAATGCCATGCCGCTGCCCGGTCGCCGAGAATAAGGATCTAGCCTCCACACGCGAGGCGCGCCCGTGAGGCGCCACGCGACGCCGGCCGGCGTCGCCAAGCCCCGATAGCCAGTCTATGTGACAGATCGGTGACAGCAGCCACCCCCATGCTAACACTGTCACCCATGCGTTTTGTTATCACGTCCGGCACTGACATTCGTGAAATCGTCGATCAGCGCGCGGACGCGAAGGCTGCGTATCAACGCGTTATGGACCTTGTGTCGACCAAGCGCCCTGACGTTCGCATCTTCGATGAGCACGACCAAAGGTGAGCATTGAGCAAGCTGCGTCGCCTGGCGGGCGAAGAAAGCGTAAGATCGGCTGCCAAAGCCGAGGTAGGGGGAAGCGGCGTCAGGCGTTAGCCTGACGTGGATCCGGTACTTGTGGTCGAGCGCGGCGCCGAGCAGGATCGACGGCAGGACCAAGAGCCAATTGCGCGACATTCGGAAACGGGCGATCACAATGTGGTCCATTTTGTTCTTGAAATGTTCTCTCGCTCTTGTACCCTCCGACCTCCGATCCCATGGATGACAAGCTCACGCCCGCCGATCCTCGCGACGTTGAAACGGCCCTGGCGCTTGCCTTGACCAGCGGCAAGGCGCTGGCGCGCACGCAGTCGGCCGAAACCATGTCCAAAGTCGTGGCCGAGAGACTTGTCGCGCAGCTGAAGGCCTCAGGCTTCGTCGTCATGAGGCGCCCTATCGAAGGCGGCCACTCGCAGCGGAACGCGCCGGCCTCATGGCCACATACGAAGCCCGACAATTTGCGGTGACTGGCGACCAGCGCAGCCCAGCCCCATATCCCCGACATGATTCGGATCGCCATCAGCCAAGCCGCGTTTGACGCCCGCTCTCTTCTCGCGTTGCTGATGATCCTGCTCGCCGCTCCCGCTTGCGCGGGAAGCCGCTTCGGCGGCGGCTTTCACGGCGGCGGCTTTCATGGCGGCGGCTTCCCCGCTTTCCACCGCAGCGGCCGTCGCGCCCGCGGTTTCTTTGGCGGTTACGTTTGCGGTTACAATTGCGGCTTGGGTTTCGACAGCGGGGGTTACGATTATGGCTATGGCAACAGCAACAGCAACAGCCTTGGCGGCGGCTATGGCTATGGCAACGGCTATGGCTAGGACAACGGCTATGGCAACGGCTATGGCGGCGGCGCGGGAAATGCCGTCAGCATCAGCAACGGCTTAACCGGCGGCTATGTCCCCGATCCCGTAGGCGCAGACATTCCGCCCATGATCATTCCTACTAACTGCTGGGTCCGCCGCGCCGCTTACGATCCATCCGGCGCTTATTTCGGGCAAGTCCTAGTCGACCTCTGCCGCCCCTCGGATAGCGTGACTGTGACCGGCTTGAAAGCTCGGGCAAAAAAGCCTGATACAGGGGCCGGGACCGGCCAGCCCCCTCCTGTGTACCGGTCGGGTTCGCCCCAATTACCCCAATAAAGCGGCTTTCAAACCCGCTCATCTTTCGCCAGCGCTAAGCTTCGTTTCGTTTGAGTGGTGCCGGGGACGCTGGCTTCAGCTTTCGCGCCGTGCGGCGGTGCGGGGAATGCGCGCCCGGCCCCGAAGATGCGCCTTGCGCATCATACATGGAGAAACTGTGACTAGATAGAAGGACGCCGCGCGAGGTCCTTACATCTTCGCAGCCGATGGATGCTGCGGCCTTATTCATCACAATCGTTTCGTGCCCGCAGCAGTACAGCGTCCGTCGCGCCTGTCCTCGCCATATGCGATGGCATCGTTCCGATTAGCGATTCGATGGCGTCGATCCGCGGGCCCGTCCAACGAATTCCAGCCGTTTCATACAGCGCGTAGTTGAGATTTACGTCCTAAGCGAACCCACGCCGTCGCCCGAATAACTTCGCCCATCTCCGTGGCTAGCCACTCAAGCGTTCAAGGGCCGCTCCATCGGCGGCGTGTCGAGCCGCACGGCCACGCCCTTGAGGTCTGGAGAGGGCGGCGGATAGAGCCGCATCACCAACGGATCGTGCCCCGGCACGATGTGGTCGGGGCTGGGCGCAATGGCGCGGAGCCGGTTGTAACCCTCGAGCGTGTCGCCAACATGGAACGTCGTCGTGAAAGGCCGTCCGCTCTCCATGTGCTCGTAATAGTGCGTCACGTCCGACGCCAGCACCAGCCAACCTCGCTGCGTATGGACGCTGACAAACTGCAAACCCGCCGAATGTCCGCCCGCGAGATGCAGACGCAGCCCAGGGGCTAGTTCTGTATCGCCGTTGTGAAAAACGACTCGCCCGCGGTAGTTGAGCCGAACCATGCCGACCACGTCCTCGACCTCGAACGCGTGCGACAGGAAAGGATGCCGCATGTACTTTCCGGTCGCGAAAGCGAGTTCGGCCTCCTGAAGATGAAAGCGGGCCTTGGGAAATCGATCGAAGTTGCCGACGTGATCGTAGTGGAGGTGGGTGATGATGACGTCCTCGACGTCGCCCGCGCGTACCCCGAGGAGTTCAAGGGCATCGACCGGATTGCGCAGATAGGTGCGCTTGCGTTGAGCAGACACTTCGTCGGTGAAGCCGCAGTCGATGACAAAGCGGCGCTCGTCGCTGATCGCGAGCCAGCAGAAGTAATCCATGGGCATCGGCCCGTCATGGGGATCGCCGCCGATGAAATTATCCTGTCGGCGGCCCTCGCGGGTCGCATAGCGCAGCGCATAGACCTGATAGCGCGGAAGGTTGTTATCGTCAGGCATGGCTCCCGCGCACTTTGTTCGCTCAGGCCGATCCGCTTGGGCGGTTCAGGCTACGCCGCGCCGGCTCTGGCGGCCGGGGCAAGAGCGAGTTGCATCAAGGCGCCCACATCCGTGCTCCGGTCGAGGTCGTCGACCGCAGCTTCGAGAGCCCTGGCCGCGTCCGCGCCGATCGCGTTGGCGGCGGCGGCGCGGAACCGACGGCGAATGAGGTCGAGATCCGCCGGGATGACATCCTGAAGCCGATGCGAGAGGACGCGCCCGTCCTTGAGGCGCACCGTCACTTCGGCTCCCTGCTTAGCAGGGAAGGCCGCGGTAAAATCGTCACCCGACTTGACCGTCACTTTCGCCGCCAACGCGAGCAGCGTCGGGTCGTCGAGCTTGAGATAACTCGCTTCGTCGACCGATCCGCGCAGAAGCGCGCTCGCGACGGCATAATGAATGCTCATCTTCGCCTGAAGGACGCGCGCGAAGGGGCCGGCATAGTCGCAGCCGGGATAAGCCTTGGCGGCGCGAGAGGCGCTAACCTCGACTGCAACAATCTCCGATGGGTCGAATTTTTTGTCCTTGGCCAGCGCCACCGCGGCGAGGCAGGGCGTTTGCGCGAAATTGCACACCGGAACGGGCTTGAAGAAAACCGACATGATCTCGGGCTCGCCGTCGAACAGGCGAACCTCCGGCGCCTTATGATCGGGTCGATAGGCGGTCAGCAATCCTGCTTCCCCGTCGAGCGCCTTTTCCGAGCCATACGCCCCAAGCGCCGCAAGTTGGGCTGCAGTCAGACCATTGCGCGCCGCTACCCCGGCCTCGAAGAACATCTCATCGGCGCCGGTGTGAGGCCACTGGTTCTGCCCCCCAACAAAATTGGCAGCGAGCGAAAGCGCGCTCGCTGTCCCAGCCTCGTCGAGACCGAGCAACCGGCTGCAGGCGGCTGCCGCGGCTAGGGGTCCGGTGAAGCCGGTTGGCCGGAAGGTTCGGGCGAATTCCGGCGTCACGATCGCACGGCCGATGCGGCCGCCGACCTCATATCCGACGATCGCCGCGGCCGCGAAGCTGCGCCCATCGACGCGCCGCTGCTGAGCGAGCGCAAGCAATGGCGGCAGAACGACGATTCCAAGATGGCTGACGCTGCCGGTATGCATGTCCTCACGCACCAGCCCGTGTCCGGCGACGCTGTTGGCGAAGACGGCGTCGATTGCCGGCGCCTTGACGCTCGTCCCTATGATCGAGCAGGGACCGGCTCCGGCTGTGGCCAGCCCCTGCGCCTGCCGGGCCCATGGCAGCGAGTGCGCTTCAAAAGCGCAGGCAAGGAAGTCGAGCAGGCAGACCCTAAGCTTTTCACGAGCGGCGGCGGAAATGTCGCTGTCCCGCTTGGCCGCGATCGCGGACGCCATAAGGACGGACAGCGGGGCGCTGTGGGTTGTGGGCGCTTCCGCTAGGGCGACGGAACTGGACATCGAGACCTCCCGGGTCTTGGTTTCGCTCAACTGCTATTTGTCAGCAGGCCTACATACGCAAGCTCGGTGCGACTTTCGCCTCGAAGGGCGCGCGATCCGCGGGCTGATTGTCGCCGCGAAGGATCGCCTGAACCTCATCACGGATGAGACGGGCGACAAGACGAGTCGCGACGCTCATTGGCCGCTGAGTCGAAGTCGCAAGCAAAAGTTCACGCATCAAGGTTGGGTTTGTCAGTGACCAGCTCCGAATGCGCCCGGCGTTCAAGAGATGCTTCACCGCGCCCTCCGACAATACGGTGTATCCGACGCCCCGCTCCACGAGGCTTAGCGTCGACGGCATCGCGTCGACCTCGAACACGACATTGGCGACGACACCAAGTTTCTCGAGCTCGTTGTCGATGAGGACGCGCAAGCCATGCGGTCGCGCGGGCAAAATGACCGGGATGTCGGCGAGCCGCTTGGTCGGCACGCGGTCGCCGCCCAGGCCGGCCGGATCGTCGACTGCTCCGAGGAGGATGAGCTCGTCCGTGAGCAAAGGCTCCGTCTGGAGCGTCGACAGCCGCGGCGCCTGATAGACGACGCCAATGTCCACCCTGCCGGTGGAGAGCCACTCGGCGACGTGACCGCTGAAGCCTTCCGCGAGATGAAGGAGGATCCCGGGGAAAGCCTCGCGGCAGCGCACCACGAGCGGACCTGTCAGCATCCAGCCAATCGAAGGCGGCATTGCGATGGCGACACGACCTCTCGGTTCGGCCTTTAGCGACCCTATTTCAGACTGGGCCTTTTCGACGAGACCAACAACGCTGCGCGCATAGGTCTCGAGCACCTTGCCCGCCTCGGACACGACCACTCCGCGCCCGTTGCGATAGAGGAGTTCCACCCCAAGCTCCGTCTCCAGCAGCTTGATTTGCCGGCTCAGGATCGGCTGGGCCACCGACAGACGGATGGCCGCCTTGGAGAAACTCCCCGATTCCGCGACTCCCAGAAAGTAGTCGAGCTGCTTCAATTCCATTGAAAAGGGTTTCGGACCGGCGGCGCTCGGCGCATGAGCGCCGGAAAGGGCGAAATTAGCAAGCACAATCTCGCTCCGCAATGCGGCCGAAGTTAGCGCTGAACGAAGGGGTTCGCGACCTCGCCGATCGTATCGATCCATACGCTCTTTTCCTGGAGGTATTCGCGGATCGCGGTCAGACCGCTCTCGCGCCCAATCCCAGAACGCTTATAGCCGCCAAAGGGGGAAAGGTAGCTTACCGCCCGATAGGTGTTGACCCAGACCGTGCCGGCCTCGAGGCGCTCAGCCATGGTGAACGCAGTCCCGATGCTCTGGGTCCACACGCCCGCCGCAAGGCCGTACTGCGTGTTGTTGGCGATCTCGATCGCCTCTTCCTGGTCGTCGAACGTGATCACCGAGAGGACAGGGCCGAAGACTTCCTCCTGCGCAATGCGCATCTCGGGCTTGACCTCGGTGAAGACGGTCGGCTCGACGAACCATCCTTCTCCGCATTCGGGACGCGTGGCCTTACCGCCGCCGAGCACGCAAGAGGCACCCTCGTTTTTGGCGACTTCGATGTAGTCGAGCACCTTCTTGAATTGTGGCCGGGTCGTTATCGGCCCGACCTGAGTCGTGTCGAGCAACGGGTCGCCCATGCGCGCGGTCTCGCCGAGCGCGACGAGCTTGTCGACGAACTCGTTGTGGATCGAACGATGGATCAGTGCGCGCGACCCGGCGATGCAAGTCTGGCCGGTCGCGGCGAAAATGCCCGAGACAACGCCCTTGACGGCGTTGTCGATAACGGCGTCCTTGAACACGATATTGGCCGATTTGCCGCCAAGCTCGAGCGTGACCGGCTTGATGGACCGCGCGGCAAGCTCGTAGACGCCCTGTCCTGTGCGGTCGCCCCCAGTGAAGGCGACCTTCGCGACATGCGGATGGGTGACAAGGCGCTCGCCGATCTCGGAGCCGAAGCCGGTCAGGATATTTACGACGCCGGGAGGAAAGCCGGCGTTCTCGAACAGGCGTCCAAATTCAAGCGCGGACACCGACGAGAATTCCGAGGGCTTCCAGACGACCGTATTGCCTGCGGCCAGAGCTGGCGCGAGCTTCCAGGTGGCGAGCATCAACGGCGAATTCCACGGGGTGATCGCCGCCACGACCCCGAGCGGCTCTTCGCGGGTGAAGTTGATCATGCCGGGCTTGTCGATCGGAATGACCCGCCCCTCGATTTTGTCCGCGAGGCCGCCGAAATCGTTGAACCATTGCGGTATGTATCGCAGCTGCGTCCGCATTTCGGTGATCAGCTTGCCATTGTCGCGTGTTTCGATCTCCGCCAGCCGATCGGCCTCGGCGGCGATCAGATCGGCGAGCTTGCGGAGAAGCGCGCCCCGCGCGGTCGCGCTGATCTTGGCCCACGCCGGCGCCCGGAAGGCCTTCCAAGCGGCCTCCACCGCGCGGTCGACATCGGCCCCTTTGGCCCACGGAACGAACGCCCAAGCCGCGCCGAGATAGGGATTTTCAGTCTCGAACGTTTCGCGCGCCTCGGCATCAACCCATTCGCCGCCGATCAACATCTGATAGCGCTTCATAAGCCCATCTCCGCGCCTGACTTGTTGCGTCAGGCGGCTTTCTCAACCTCGGCGAATGCCTCGCGGGCGATCCGGAACGAATCGACGCCGGCGGGAATGCCCGCGTAAATCGCCACCTGTAGGAAAACCTCGCGGATCTCGTCCTTGGTGACGCCGTTCTTCAGCGCGCCCTTGATATGCATCTTAAGCTCGTGCGGGCGGTTGAGCACGCTGATCATGGCAAGATTGAGCATGCTGCGCGTCTTGTGAGGCAGACCCTCGCGTCCCCACACGGCACCCCAGCAATATTCGGTCGTCAGCTCCTGCATCGGCATGTTGAACGCGTCCGCCGTGGCGAGCGATTTTTCGACGAATTCGGCGCCGAGCACTTTCTTACGAATCTCAAGGCCGCGATCGAACATCTCTTTGTTCATTTCAGTCTCCAGTGTCTCGATGCGCAGCAGGCGACGCGAGCAAACGTCGCCCGAGCGGATAGCTTGCGCTCAGCCCCTCACCTCCACGCCGGCCCATTCCTCCACGACGCGCGTGATCGAAGTGAAGTCTGACGTCGGGCCAAATTTAGCGTTGGTGACAGCGAGCATCTGACGCACCGCCGCCCCGACCACCATCGGCACGCCCATGTTCTCTGCTTCGTCGACGCATAGACGGACATCCTTATAGGAGAGCCCGGTTGCAAAGCCGAAATCAAAGGTGCCCGGCAAAATCGAGCGGGGAAACTTATCTTGGGTCGCGCTGTTGCGGCCGCTGCCGGCGTTGATGATGTCGAGCATGACCTTCGGATCGATCCCGGCCTTGACGCCCATCACCAGCGCTTCGGAGGAAATGACCATCGCGGCCGCTGCGAGCAGGTTGTTGCCGAGCTTTGCGACCTGGGCGAGGCCTGCCTTCTCGCCGACAAAGAAAACCTTGCCAAAGTTCTTGAGCAAAGGCTCGGCGATCTCAAACGACGCGCGCGGACCGGAGGCCATCACGGCGAGCGTTCCGTTCTTGGCGCCTGCGATCCCGCCTGAAACCGGCGCGTCGATCCATCCGACGCCGTAAGGCTCAAGGCCGCGTGAAACACGTGTCGCCATACCAGGTCCGCTGGTTGACAGATCGACCACTGTCTTCACTCGCGAGCCCTGCGCGATATTGCCCAGAACCACCTTTTCTACAATGTCAGGCGTCGGAAGGCTTACGAACGCGAGATCAACCGAATCGAAGACGTCTTTGGGGGAGGAGCCCACCGCCGCGCCGGCGTTCTTCTGAGGCGCCTGCGCATCCGGATTTGTGTCAAAGACGACGAGGTCGAAGCCGGCGCTGATCAGTCGCAGGCTCATGGGGCCGCCCATTCGCCCGAGCCCGATAAAGCCGATTTTTGGCGTCGCCATCCCGAGTGATTCCTTGCGCCATCATGATCGGGTGAACAGCCCGACGTTGTTATTGCTCGCGAACTCTAACCCACTTGCCTCATGAGCCGCACCGCCAGAGCGGACATAACAGAAATATCGAGCTTGCAAGCCACGGACGAGCGCCGTGCAGCGGTCGTTCGACGGCCTTTGCATCACGCGACACGGCTCGCCTCGCCGTCGGCAAGCGCGAGTTCGACGACATGGAGCCCCGCCGCGGTCGCGCGCGATGGGAAGACGGTCTTGAGCCGATCCTCGTGCACCGGGATCACACGTTTGTGTTCGCCGCCGACCGCCTTCAACATCTCCGCGCTCGAGAACAGCAGATTCGATTGACTTCCGGTGGCCAGGCCGATCGGCACGAGATAGGGGTCGTTCGGATCGAGCCCGGTGAAATTGTCGTAGGTGTAGACGTTGTCGCCCGCGAACACCCACGCGTCCTGGCTTTCGCGCGCGCCGTCGTTGCGCACCGTCACGTACATCGATCCGAACGTGTGCGTGTCCGCGGCGAGACGAAGGTCGATCCCGGGGACCACATCATCGCGGTCGCCGTCGACGACGATCATGCGGCCTTCGCGCGCGAGCCGCGTCGCCTTGACGATGTCGCCGGGATCGGCAGCGCCGACGAGAAAGCGAAATTCCGGGCCGAGCGTCAGCGCCCACACCCACTGATCAAGCTCGCGCTTCTGGATATAGAATTTCGCATTGGGAAAGAGGTCCAGCCCGCCCATGTGATCGAAATGGGCGTGGGTGATGAAGACGGTCGTCACATCGGCCGGCGTCACGCCGCATTCGGCGAGAACCTCGGACGCTGGATGCCAGTTCGAGACGCCGTAGAGATCGGCGAGATACTTGCCGTACTCTTTGTGGTCGTAGCCGGTGTCGACGAGGATCACCTGGCCTTGCCCTTTGATCAGCACATAGGCGTAGGGCAAATTGCGGATGCCGACATATTGCGGACCATAGAGCATGACGCTCTGCGGAAACTTGTTCACCGCGGCATAGTCGAGCACCCAGATCGAATATTTGCCCATGACGCTCCTCGCCTGTTCGTCGCCCTTTTATCCGGTGAACCGCGCTTCGAACGGGGCGCCGGCGCCCTGCATCGCACAGCATGCCTGCTTGAAATCGACGGTCTCGAATCCGGGGGTCGCCCGCCCGACCGCCCTAAGATGCCGCTCGGATTCCTGAACAAAGTGAAACAGCGCGTCTCCGTCCGGATCGGTCGTGGACAGCGCCGCCGCGAGCGCGCGCTCGATCGCGACAAGGGCGGCTACCAAATGACCCCGATGGTGGGCCGCGCTTGTTGGCGCGCGCAGGCTTCTCAGGCCTTCGGCCGCTTCGCGAATCCGTTCGCGAGCGCCCTCTACATGCTCGTAGTCGACGATCGCACGGGGGCCGGCGACCGTACGCTTCAGCAGGAATCCTGAGAGTTGGATCAGACCCCGACGCAGGAGATCATGCAGAGGTTCGGCTTCGGAGATGTAGCGCGCGAGCGGGTCGACCTGACTCAAAGCGCGCGTTCCTCCATAGCCTGGTGGGCCTGCGCTTCGTCTGCGTCGCACCCTCGCCCAACGCCGGGACGCTTGCACCGTCGTTGCCGGCCGCCGCGCGCTTCCCTTACGCTAGCAATGATGGGCCTAGTCAGGCATTCGGACCCACGGGATAACAGTTATAGCGATTTTGGGCAGTCACTTCATTTCACTTCCCCGTCGGCGGTTGGCAAAGTGCGGCATAGACCAAAGAGCTGATAGTCTATGACCGGGAGGAGACGACGATGGCCAATCCGACGGGCAAGACCGACAAGCAGACGCCAGGCGTCTACAGGCGGCGCATCGGCGACGCGCTTATCACGACGATCAACGACGGCTTCCTCGATATCAGTTTCGAGATTTTGAGAGGCGCCGAGCTTGACGACCTGCAAGGGCTGATGCGCAACGCATTCCGCGACGGGCCCCCGCGACTGACGGTCAACGCCTTTGTCATCGAGACTGACCGCAATACGATTCTTGTCGATTCGGGCGGCGGCTCGACCACCGTCTATTCCATGGGCCGGCTCCCCGACAATCTGCGCGCCGCGGGCTTCAAGCCCGACGACTTCGATACGGTGCTCGTGACCCACATCCATCCCGACCACACGAGCGGCCTTCTGGATACGGAGGGGAGGCCGGCTTTCCCGCGCGCGGAAGTGATCGTGCATGAGGACGAGATCGCGTTCTGGTCGGACAAGACCCTTCGCGACGGCCGGTCGGCCGCAGCCGCGCCCTATCTCGATTCCGCCGACCGGGTCCTGGAAGCCTATCGTGAGAGGTTCCGGCCAAGCCGAGGCGGAACTGTCGTCGCCGGCGTGACGCAACTACCGCTTCCTGGCCACACCCCGGGGCATAGCGGATATCGCCTCGATTCCGCGGGCGAGATCCTGGTGATGTGGGGGGACACAGTCCATGTGCCGGAGATCCAGATTCCCCGGCCCGAGGTCACGAGCGAGTTTGACATCAGCGAACCCCTCGCCGCGGAGAACCGTTTCAAGATTTTCGACTATGTCGCGAAGGAGCGCCTGCTCGTGACCGGCGGGCACCTGCATCTGCCCGGCTTCGCTCATGTCGTCCCGAACGGACGGGGGTTCCAGCTCATGCCGGAACCCTGGATGGTCGTGATCTAGTCCGGCGCGAATGGCCGCGGGCGGCGATACCTTTCCGCCCGCGCCAGAATCTCAGTCCTTGACCTCGACCCACTGCTTGCTGGCTGCGTCATATTTGACCAGCGTCAGCTGCTCGGCGTTGATCGTGATGTGGTTCTTCTCCGAGAAGCCGAGATCGCCGGTGATGCCCTTGAACCCCTTGACGGAGTTGAACCCCTTCTGCAGGTCCGCCGCCTTGGTCGACTTCGTGTCGTTGACCACCTGCGCCAGCATCATGATGCTGTCGTAGCTCGTTTCGGCGAACGGCGTTGTGTCGATATTGAAGCGCTTCTTGTATTCGTCGCGGAACGCCGTGAGCTCTGGGCTCGGATGGAGATCGGAGGTGAGCACCGCGCTGATCGTGCCGTCGGCGATGTCGCCGGCGAGCTTCGAGTAGGTGTCGTCCGCGTTGGTCTCGTCATTGCCGAAGACCGTAGCGTTGTAGCCGGCCGAATGCAGATCCTGCACGAAGGCCGCCTGGTCCTGCGGGGTCAGCCACGCGTCGATGCATTTGATGCCCGCCGCCTTGGCGGCGTTGACCTCGGGCATGAGGCCGGTGGTCGCGCCGGTCGACCAGTTCTCGGTGATCGCGTGGTCAATTCCGATCTTCTTGCCGGCTTTGTCATAGGCAAGCTGGATGCCATAGAGCCCGCCCTGACCATAAGTCGACGGATCATGCAGGACGGCGATGCCGTCGGGGCAATGCTTGAGCGCGTATTCGCCGATCTTCTCGCCCCAGGCGAAGGTGTTGAGCCCGAAGTCGAACACCCAAGGGTTTGGCGGACCGTTCGGCCCTTCGGTGTTGACGGTGAGACCGCCGTCGTCGACGACGCCGATGGTTGGGAACTTGTGCCGGACCGCGAGCTGCGCTGTGACCGGACCGGTGTCGGGGGAACCCGCGATCGCGATCGCGCCGGCGGCGATGAGCTTCTCGTACAATTGCCCGGAGACCGTCGCCGACGCATCGTCGTTATGCGGATCGAGCTTGAGCTGACGGCCAAGCACGCCGCCCGAGGCGTTGATCTTGTCGACGGCCATCTGCGCGCCGTTGACGGTCGCGACGCCCGTCGACCCGTATGCGCCAGTCGTTCCGGCGATGAGGCCGATGAGGTATGGCTCCCCGGCGGCGCGGGCCGAAGTTTGTGCAGCGGATAACGCGGTGGCGGCCGCGAGCGTCGTCCAAATGATGGCTTTCATGAGCCTTGTTCCTCCCTTGCAACGTGAGCGGTCTACGTCGGGCGCGCGATCTTGATGCGGCCGACGCCGCAGTCCGTCAGCCCTACGTTTCCTTACGCAGATCAGTGATGTTGTCAAAGCAACGACAATTGGAAAACAAGCGCGTCCGAATAGCCAGCGACGGCGCGATAGCTTACGCACGAATGTCGAGACATTCGCAAAGCCAAGATATGCCCGACGGTCTCCTAAGCGCCAATAATCACTACGCTATTTTGGTCACGGATAGGGCGACGCCTCCGCCCCCTCGCCTCCCACTTGACGCGAATGAAACTCCATTCCTTGAAAGCTGCGTGCCGTACCTGGCGCCTTCCCGGCGGCGCGCACATACCTGTTATGTCAGACCTATTCGTTGCTGCAGCTGTGACGTCCCGGCTAGCTACTCCGCTTAGAACGGGCGCGACTCGCTTGGCCGAGGAAACCTGATAGGCTTTGGGCCACGCCTTCGGGGCGGCGGCCGAAGCTTGTGACTATCCCGATCGCGTCCGGCGAAGCGCCGCCAGAGCGTGCCGGTGGTTATCGTCTCGCGGGACGCCAGGGAACGGACCAGTGCTGCAATTCGTGGTGAGCGGCGTCGCCATCGGGGCCGTCTACGGGCTCATCGGAATGGCGCTGGCCATCACCTTCTACGTCACCCGCATCATCAATTTCGCCCAGGGGCAGATGATGATGGCGACGGTGATGGTCACGGCGGAAGTTCGCGCCGCCGGCTATCCGACATGGGCGGCGGCGCTCCTCGGCCTTGGCTGCGCCTGTGTCCTCGGGGTTCTTTCCTATCTTATCGCCGTTCGGCCTATCCTGGCGCTGAACCGCTTCAGTTTTGGTTGGCTTGTCAGCACCTTGGGCTTCGCGGTGATCCTCGAGAATGGCGCCGCCTATATTTGGGGGCCGACCTCGCAGGCCTTTCCACCAATGTTCCAGGGCACGAGCTTTCACCTCGTGGACGCGGTGGTGACAGGTCAGCAGCTGCTCGCGATCCTGACTGCTGCGGTCCTGACCGCGGGCTTCGAGCTGGTGCGGCGCGGCACGCTGTTCGGTAAGATCGGCATGGCCACGGCCGCTGACCCGGAGATGGCGACCGCCGTTGGCGTCAACACGACTGTGGTCGCGATCATCGCCTTCGCCGCCTCGGCCTTTTACGCGGGCGTGGCCGGCCTCCTGATCGGGCCTACGACCTTCGCCAACCCTTATCTCGGGGACACATTCGGCACGTTCGGTTTCATCGCGATGATGATTGGCGGGGGAACCGAAAAACCCATCGCGGCGATGTTCGGCGGCCTTTTGCTGGGCGTTTGCGCTGAAGGCGCCAATGCCATGATCAACTCGCAAGCCTCGGACTGGTTTCCTTTCATCATCCTCGTCGTCGTCCTGATTGTGTCGCCGCGCGGTTTGTTCAGTGCGGGAAATCTTTTCCGCTTTCGCGCACGCGCCGCTGCGTCGGCGCAGGCCTAAGGGGAGCCGTGGAAACGGAGCGCATAGAGGCGGCGCGCGCCACTTCCGCTCTGGCCAGCGCGGGATTTAAGCCTCGGCTCAGGACTGTCGGCGTCGCTTTGTTTGTCGCCGCCTATGTCGCGGCGACGGCGCTCGTCGCACACTCCGACCTCGGCGTCCAAAGCCTCGTCTTGGTTGCGGCGGTGTTTGGCGTCCTCGCCATCAGCCTTGACCTCGTCGCCGGCATGCTAGGCCTGTACTCGCTAGGCCAGGGAGGCTTCTTCGCCATTGGCGCTTATTTCACGACGATTGTCGTCAACAGTCTAGGCTGGAACGTCTTCCTCGTTCTTCTGATCGTGCTCGTCGTCGCGGGCCTCATCGGGCTCGCGGTCGGCGCGATGTCGCTGAGGGTCAGCGGACTTTATTTCGCGATCACCACATTCATTTTCACGCTCGTGCTGACGGTGTTGGCGATCGATCTCAAGATCACCGGCGGGCTGCAAGGATTGCTTGGCCCCGCATTTCCCGACTTTCCGGAGGGTCTCGAGGCGCTAGGCGCCCCGGTGGCGTGGTGCGTCATGCTCGCTCTGCTCCTGTGCGTCGGCTTCGTTTGGAGCATTCGCCAGTCGCCGCTCTATCCGGTGCTCCTGGCGATTCGCGACGCCGAACGCTTCGCGGAGGCCGCTGGCGCGCGCACTTCGCTTATCAAGATCGGCGTGTTCGGCGTCTCCGCCGCGATGGCTGGCGCCGCCGGATGGCTGTTCTCGTTCCTCGGCGTCGTTTCGCCCGGTCAATTCGATTGGGCGGTGTCCCTGAACATTCTCGTCATGGTGCTGATCGGCGGCATCAACACGACCTTAGGGCCGGTGATTGGCGCGGCCTTCGTCTCGATGTTCCCCGCGCTCGTCAACATCAATCCCTGGCTGCAGGAGATGGTCTATGGCGCGCTCTCGATCTTGACGGTGACTCTATTGCCGGGCGGCGTGATGAGTCTCCTCAAGCGCGTCGGGGCGCTTGGCGGAGACGCGCCGTCCGAAGCCGAGCTCACTGTATCGGCTATCAATCGTGCGGAGGCGTCCGTGGAGGCCGGCCTCTTTCGCAAGTTCGCCAGCGGGAGCGCTGGCGCGGCGCAAGCGGGTGGTTCCGAGCCGGAATACGCCGTAGAATGCCGTGGCGTCCGGTTCAGTTATGGGACCGGCCTCATGGTGCTGCGTAACGTCGACCTCGCGGTGAGGCGCGGCGATATCCATGGGCTTATCGGGCCGAACGGTTCGGGCAAAAGCACCCTCGCCAATGTGATCGCCGGGCGCCTGCCGCCGCTCGGTGGCTCCACGCTCATCAAGGGGACGCGCGTCGACGACGCCTCGCCGAGCAAGCGCGCCACGCTCGGCATGCGCAGGACGTTTCAGGCGGCCGAACTTGTGCGCGAATTGACGCCGGTCCAGAACGTCATGGTTGGCTTGTTCAACCTGAAGCCGCGCATTATTCAGCGGGCGGCGATCTGGCCGCTTCTGCCGTCCGGCCGGCGCGACCTGGCCTGGATGGAGGCCCGTTCGCGCGAGGCCCTCGAGATGGTCGGCGCCGGCGCGTGGATTGGACGGGCGGTCGGCGACGTGCCGCACGGCGTCGAGCAATTAACCCAGCTCGCGTCCGTCTGCGTCGCGGGCCCTGACATCATCATCCTTGATGAGCCGGCGACGGGCCTATCGGCGCGCGAGGTCGACCATCTCGCCGAGATCCTCACCCACCTCAAGGCGCAGGGCGTCACCATGATCATCATCGAGCACCAGACGCGGTTCCTGTTTCCCCTCTGCGACCGAGTGACGGTGCTCAACGCAGGTGAGGTGATCCTCACCGGGACGGCGGAGGAAGTGCGCGCGCATCCGGTCGTCCGGCAGGTCTATTTGGGTGAATGAGGCCGGACCAATGACGAATAGCCAAAGCCTGGCGCTCGACGTGACTGCGCTTTCCGCGGGTTACGGCCGCTTCGACGTCGTGCACGACATTGCGCTCAAAGTCGGCGCCGGCGAAGCCGTCGCACTCCTCGGGCCCAACGGCGCCGGCAAGACGACCGTGCTCAAGTCGATCATGGGCCTGGTCAATCAACGCCGTGGTTCGATCCGGGTGGCTGGCGAAGACGTTTCGGCCTTTCCAGCGCATCGCGTGGCGCGTGGCTTCGCGGCGATTGCTCCCGAGGGGCGGCGCCTTTTTCTCGATCAGACCGTCGAGGACAATCTTTTGCTTGGAGGGCTGCATCTGCGCCGCGATCGCGGCCGCCTCCAGGCGCTTTTGAAATCCGTCTACGACCTGTTTCCCATCCTTTACGAGTACCGTCGACGGCTTTCGTCTTTTCTCAGCGGCGGCGAGCAGCAGATGGTTGCGATCGGACGCATGTTGATGAGCGATCCGAAGGTGATGCTGCTCGATGAGCCCTCCGTGGCGCTATCTCCGGTCGCTGTCGGCCTCATGGTGGATGCGCTGCTTAAACTGCGGCAACGCGGCGCGTCGCTCCTCTTGGTCGAACAGCGCATCGACGTCGCGGTGCGGGTTTGCGACCGCCTGTACGTGATGACCCACGGCGCCATCGTCGATGAAATGACGCCCGACGACGTCCGCAATGAGGGCCTCTCGATCATCAACAAATATCTGGGCTGAGCGGCCCGCTTCACGCCTCAAAACGAAGATGTCACCCTTACGCTTTCACGCTGACTCCATGCCGTGACGGCGTTTTGCACCCTCTGTTTCGACAGACGCCAGATAGGCGACAAACGCGCGCGCGCCCTCGGGATCCAGCGACATTGTCGATATTCCCGCTGAGAACACGGTCACGGCCTGAATTTCCGGCGGGAGAGGGCCGACGACTTCTATGCCCGGTTGACCAATCAGCTCGCAAAGCTGCTGGAAGCCGAGGTCAGCGTCGCCGTTGGCGACCAGCGTCGCCACCGGCACGCCCGGGGGCGCGATGAGCACGCGCTCCGGCGGCACGCCCCATTGCTCACACAGCGCCTTCAGATGGTCGCCGCTCGGGCCGGTTGAGTAGCAAATCTTTTGCGCATCCAGCATCGCCTCCTTGACCGCCCGCTCATCCGCAACGCTTGGCAGGGCCGAGCCCGCGCGGACTGCAACGCCAATCTCCGAGCGGGCAAAGTCCCTCGTCCCGCCCTTCGCGATATGGCCTTCCGCCTCCAAGGCGCCCATGACTTTCGACGCCAGGACGACGATGTCCGTCGCCTCGCCGGCCCGCACCGATTTCGCGGCTTCGACGCCGCCCATGGAGCGGATTTCGACGCGAACACCGGTTTGCGACTCATAGTCCCGAGCCAGATCGCTCAGGATATGCCGGGTCGCCATCGAGGACAGGCCCGAGAGCCGGCCGTTCATGTGCTTCGCCAGGGCACGACGCCAAGGGGAAAGACAGTCGTTCGGCGCCCCTGATCCATGGTAGCTCGGTTCCTCCCTGGCCCGCAGCGGGTAAGTTGTTTCTTGAGGGATATTAGCGAAGGGCGGTCCCTCCGCAAACGTCCGGTCCCGAGTGCCGGACAAGGCTGATTACGAATTCGCACGCTGGCGCCCGCGCTGATCATTCACTAATTAGGCGCGCGCCGCTTTCCCGGCGCGATGATGCGCCGAGCGACCCCATGCCGGATTCACCAATAAGTTCGGGCTCGATCGCCTTTCTCGGGTTCGGCGAAGCCGCGCATGCCTTTCTCGATGGTTGGCGCACCAATTCAGACTTCAAAGCGCGCATTTGCGCCTATGACATCAAGACCGACTCCCCCGATTCCGAAGTGCGGACGGCCAAGCGAGCCGATTATGCGGCGGCAAAAGTGCTTGGCGCTTCGACCGCTGCTGAGGCGGTGACAGGCGCCGAGGCGGTCTTTTCCGTCGTCACCGCCGACCAGGCGCACGAAGCCGCGATAGCGGCTCTACCAGGCCTCGCCAAAGGCGCGCTCTTTTTCGACTGCGATTCCTGTGCGCCGCAAACCAAGTTGCGAACCTCTCAAGATGTCGAGGCCGCGGGTGGGCGGTATGTCGACGTGGCCGTAATGGCGCCCGTCCATCCGCGCCTGCATCGGACCCCGCTCCTGATCAGCGGCCCGCATGTCGAAGCTGCGGCGCCGGCGCTCGCGTCCCTCGGCATGTCGGCGACTATCCACGATGGCCCGGTCGGGGCCGCTTCGTCAGTCAAGATGATCCGCTCCGTGATGATGAAGGGGCTTGAGGCGCTGGTCTGCGAGTGCGTGCTGGCTGGGCGAAAAGCGGGCGTCATCGACGCCGTGCTCGTTTCGCTCGACGACACCTACCCCGGCTTCGATTGGAAGAAGCGCTCGGCCTATATGCTCGAGCGGGTGATGACCCATGGCGTCCGCCGGGCGGCGGAAATGCGCGAAGTTGCGCTGACCGTCGATCTGCTTGGTCTCAAGGGCGAGATGTCGCGCGCCTCGGTCGGTTGGGAGCAGGCGATTGGCGAACTCGGTTTGCTTGCGAATGGGGCCGAGGCGGCCGACTATCGCGTTCTCGCCGACCGGATTCTCGCTGCGCTCGATCCCCCCGCCCGTGAAGGCTGACAAGGCCTGAGGTCGCTCTTCTGCAGCCGGGGAGGCCGCGTCGGGACACCGGCAATCGCAGGTCGGGCAACACGAAGCCGAGGGGGGAGGGAAGGGGTTGAGACCAGATTCTTGCTGTTCCGGGCATTGGCCATAACGCTGTTCGCGGGTCCCGCGTTGCAAGGCGGGGAGCCCTCAGCTAAGTCTTGACGGGGCTTAGAGCTTGTTCATGGCGACCGATCTCATCCGCTACGACCTTCTGGTCCAGGACGCGCTGCGCTCCGTGGTGCGCAAAGTCCTTGCCGACACGGCGCGCAACGGGCTCGTCGGCGACCATCATTTCAATATCGCGTTCAAGACCCATGCGCCGGGCGTGGTCGCGCCGCCCGTAGTCAAGCAGCGCTTCCCCGACGAGATGTCGATCATCCTCCAGCACGAGTTCTGGGACCTCGTCGTCACCCAGGACGCATTCGAGGTCAGCCTGAACTTTTCCCGCAAGCCCGAGCGGTTGATCGTGCCGTTCGACTCGATCACCGGCTTCACCGATCCGTCTGTTCCGTTCGGATTCAAGCTCGAGCCGCGCGTTTCGGAGACGGCCAGTCGCACGCCGACTGTGGAGGAGGAAAAGGGGCCGACTCAAGCCCCAGCGCCGACAAAGCCGGCGCCCGTTAAGCCGGCCGCTCAGCCCGCCTCCTCCCCGAAGTCGGCTCGGAATCCAGAGAAGCCCGCGGAGCCGGCCGGCGAAACGAAGGTCGTGTCGATCGACGCCTTCCGCAAGAAGTAGCCGAGGTCCGTCCTTTGCCCGAGATCGTCAATCTGCGTCGAGCGCGAAAGTTGAAGGAACGCGAGCGTCAGCAAGCGGAAGCGGCTCAGAAGCGCGCCGTATTTGGCCGCTCGAAGGCGGAGAAACGTCTCATCGAGAGCGAGCGCGCCCTAACCGAGGCCAACCTCGACGCCCGCCGCCTAGCAAAGCCCGATGGCGACTGACAGCGCGAATGCGCGCGTCATCAAGCGCTCGCTCGTCATCGCCGGACATCGAACGAGCGTCTCCCTTGAGGATGCGTTTTGGCGACGGCTGCGCGCCATTGCGGACGAGCGTGGGCTGTCCCTCAATTCCCTCGCGGCGATGATCGACGCCTCGCGCGACGGCGCCAATCTGTCATCGGCCATCCGAGTGTTCGTGCTCGAGGCAGAAGGCGCCGGGCCGTCCCGCCCAGCGGGTGACGGCTGCCTCCGGCTCGATCAGTAGAGACCTGGGGGATCGGCTTGCGTCGGGCGCGCCTTAGGCCTGGGCGGCGGCGTCGGAGCCGCGGGGCCGGGCCCGTTGGCGCCGACTTGGTCGCTCTTCGGCGCGGGGGCGGGCGCGAACGGCGCCTTTGTGGGTTGCCCGCCTTCGCCGGCCTTCGCCGCGTCGAAATTGTCCGCTCCGCCCTTTTCCTGCTCGGCTTTCTGAGCCGCGGCTTTATCCGCGGCGGCTTCCGCCGCCCTCTTGGCCGCCTCGGCGTCGGCCGCTTTCTCCGCTTCCTGAAGAGAGCGCAAGCGTTCGGCTTGCCCTTTCAGCCGCGCTTGTTCGACTTCCCAGTCCTGGATTTCTTGCTGCCTTCGATCCATCAACCGCTCGCCCTTGAGACGCCGGTTGAAGAAGGCGCGCTCGCGGATGTCGGCTTCCATCGTGGAGATGCGATCGGTCTCGCGCGCGATCGCCTGCGCCGCGAGCGCGGCGGAAAGGGAGCTGACGTCGATCTGCCGCTTCGGCGCCTCCAACGCATTGTCGACCGTAACCCCCGCGCTCGGTGGCGGCCCCGACCAGAACTTCAAATCGCTCGCCGAGGAGGTGAGCGTAAAGCGCGCCTGTGTCGTTAGCGTGCGCAGATCGAAATCCGCGTTCAGCGCCTCGTCCCCTTGTCCCTCGGGGATCTTGATCGGGCCAATTTTCATAACCCCCGCGCTGAGGGAAAGCGGCGCCGACCCATCGGCTATCGCCAGCGGCGCCCGATTGAGCTCGTTGCCGAACGCGAAGGCTATATTGGTCTCATCCAATGGCGCGTCAGGGGTCTGCGCCTTGGCGAGCACGCGATCGAGAGCCGTGGGATCGCTCCGGGCTAACGCTGCGCCGGCGAAGGTCACAGTCCCTGAGCCGGCGAGTCCGTTGATCAGCGCGCCGGGGCTTCGTCCGGTCGAAGCGAAATCAAGCGCAGCGCCGATGCGGCCTGAGAATCCGGTTCGGTCGAGCGCGACCGAATCAAGGGCCAGCGCGCCGGTCAGCGTCACATTGTCCGCATCGCGACGCAGCGTCGCATGGCCGGACGCTCCGCCTCCCGCAATCCGCATCGCGAAGTCGTCGAGATCGAGCCGGCCCTTATCGAAGCGAAGCGTCGTCGCGAACTCGCGCGCCGTCAGGGCGTCCGCCAAGTCGAGAGTTCCGACCCTAAGCTTTACGGCGGCGGACGGCGGCCGTAGGGGCACGGGGGCGAACCTCATGTCCGACCAGCGCGCTCCCGTCCGCCCCGGCTGGGGCGGTCCGAGCGCGAGCGCCAGAACGCTGCCGAGCGTCATGCGTTCGACCGAGAGTTGGCCCTCGATCTCCGCCGGCGTGGGCGCCGGCGACTTCCCAGGGGGCGCCCCAGAAACCGCCTCCTCGGCGCGAGCAACCTCGGCGCTCGCCTCCGGCGCGGTCTCAAGCGGCCTGGCGGGCTGATAGGTGAGGTCGCCGCTCGCCCTGACCCCGGCAATTGTCGCCGCGAGCCGTGAGAAGCCCCATCGATCGCCGCGCAAGGTCGCATCGAATCCGATATCGGCGGGACCGAGCACGCCCCCATTGGCGGGCGCAAGGCCAAGAGCGACAGCAAGCGGGGCGAGGTTTGGCGACTTGGCTTTGGCTGAGCCAAACAGCTTCGCGTCCGCGCTCTCCGCTGCGGGCAGGAAGCGTCCGCGCCACGTGAGGTCCGCTCCGGCAAGCTGGGAGGTCGCATCGACGTCGTAGCCCTTCTCCCACCCCCCATTCGCGTTCAGCACAATGTGGGCGCGGCCGCCGCCCGACGTTGGCGTATGTACGCCAAGCTGACGCAGCAGGGCGCCGGAGTTTGGAGAATCTAAGGTGACGGTGAGCGCGCGCCCTGTGTCGTTCGGCCTCGGATCGAGGGTGACTGAAAACTGTGTTTCAGCCGCTGATCCATTGGCCCTAAGGGAATCGACGGCGGGAACGCCGCCAACGCCGGATGCTCCGCCATGAGCGCCGAAGGTTAACGCTGCCGGCGAGAGCTCACCCGCCCGCGCGACCAGCATTCGGCTCCAATCGCTCGGCGCAACACGCGAGACCAGCATTGCGAAATCGTGCAAGCGGTCGGCTCGTAAGTGACCGGTCGCTGCGGTCGAGTCGGGACCGATCGCGCCCTCGACGTCGAAAGAGGCCCCATCCAGGCCAGCCACACTCAGGCGCTTGAGGGTGACGTTCGGCCCGCTCTTGGCGACATTCACTGCCAACGAGCCACTGTCGATCTGCGCTTCGCCGACGCGGGCGATATGAAGCGAACCCGCCCTGAGCGAAAGCGAGAGGTCGAGATCGCCGATCAGATTCCCTGCCGCGAGGCTCGGCAACGCGTCGACGTCGAGCGAATCGCTGGCGAGATCCACATCGAGGCGGCCGGGTTGGCCGCCATCGGGCCCCTTGAACGCCAGAGCGCCGGTCAGCGTCGAGCGGTCGAGCGTCAGCTTGAGATTGCGTCCCGAAAATCCAGTTGGTGACGCTTCCACCGCGCCCGACAACGATGCGCTGCGGTAAGGGAGCGCATCGGCGAAAGCGGCGACTTTGGCCGCAGCCGGCGGCGCGCCTAGGGTGGCCCAATCGCGCAGCAAGGCGAAGTCGGCGCTTATGAAATCAACGTCGCCGCGGAACTTGGCCTCTGCGCCGGTGTCGAGCTTCCCGTCCGCGCGCAGACGGCTTTGTCCGGGAAGGCCGAGGTTGAAGGCAAGATTGAGCGGCGCGCCGGGCGCAGCTTTCAGCGTCGCGCTCGCGTCGGGCAGGGTCTGCGACCCAAGAATGATCGGCTGGGCCAAAACCTGCGCGTCGATCGTCGCCTGGCTCTCACGGCCCTGAACCGCGGCCGAGACAATGCGGGTCATCAAGGTCAAGGCGCGCGCGGGCGCGACCCCGTCCTCGCCCTTGCGACGCATGAGCGAGTCGACGTTGACCTGTTTTGCCCTCAGCGCCACGCTGATTCCGGCGGGCGAGCCGAAAACCAGTTTGGCGTCCCCATCCGCCCTGATCCCTCGTTCCTCTGGTCCGAGACGAAATTCGGCTTGTCGAAGGGTCGCCTGGTCGAGATCGACGGTCATTGGCCCGGCGACCCGCCAGGGGGTCGGCGCATCCTCGCCGGGCGCCGTTCCTGTTAACGTGGCTGCGCCGGCGAACCGAAGGCCGCCAAGCCCGGCGGCCGGGTCGCCTTCGAGCGCGCCGTCGAATTCGGCCGCAGGCCAACTCGGACCAGCGTCGACCGAGAGGCGGAGCGGCGTTCCTGCCGGCCCAGGCTTTTCCGAGGCGAGCCTGAAGGCAACGGGAGCATTGTCCGGGCCGGAGAATTGGCCGTTGAGATGCGCAGGTCCGTCGAGCGAGGGCGCGACGGCATCGATCTCGACGCCGGAAATCTCGGTTCCAGCGCCGGCGCCGACGATCTTCACTCGCCCATCGCGCACGCTCAGGCGGTCAAACCCGGTCGAGTGGAGGCCCGCCATCTGTACCGGCGGCAGTCGGAGCGCGCCGTCAGGCCCGCGCGTGAGGGTCAAAACGGGCTTCTCGAGACGAATGTCGGAGAACCGGATCTGCCCGCTCGCAAGCTTGACAAGTGCGAGCTCCAGCCGAGCCGAGGCGAACGAGAGCTTCGCCCCGTCCGGACCTGGCGCGCTGATCAAACCTTCGCCCAAGGCGAGATAGGGCGTCGGTAGCACCCTGAGTTCGACCGGTCCGGTCAGGGAGACATCCGCGCCTGTGATTGCGCTGAGCCGCGCCTCGATCTCACCGCGCTGCGTAGACCAGTCGATGAGGTACGGCGCGATGAGCGCAACCGACATCACCGCGACGAGCGCGACCGCGACGATGGTCAGGACATAGCGCACAGGGAAATGACTTCCACTCCGCTTGGACGAACTATCGCAAGAACGATTCGGCGACCATCGCAGTTCAAAATGCCGCGAAAGTATGACCTTGACAACAAAAGCGGCGTCTTGCGGTTCATGCGAGCGATTGGGCAACGGAAATCGACACGCCGACGCCAACCCCAGGGCCGGCAGATAACCGTTAGCTTATGTCCACAAACGGCCTTCGTAGTCGTCGATTCGACTTTGTGAATGGTTGACGGCGTTGGCCTAAGGCCCGACATTGGCGGCAAGGCGCACGGCGTGCGCCCCCAAGCCCGTTCCGGGCGCGCTGTGATATGGGAGGCGGCCCATGGACCTTCGATTGACCGAAGACGAGATCGCATTTCGCGCCGAAGTTCGCGCCTTCGTTCGCGATAACCTGCCTGCCTCTATCCGCGAGAAGACGGTCGCCGGCCGGCGCCTTTCCAAGGACGACTATGAGCGCTGGACGCGTATTCTCGCCGCCAAAGGCTGGGGAGCCCCGCACTGGCCGCAGGAATGGGGCGGCGCCGGATGGAGCCCGATCCAACTATCGATCTTCCTCGATGAGACGCAACGCGGCAATGCACCCGAGCTGGTCGCGTTCGGCGTCAGCATGGTCGGCCCAGTGATCTACACCTTTGGCTCCAAGGCGCAGAAACAACGATTCCTGCCGCGCATCATCGACCTGAGCGACTGGTGGTGCCAGGGCTTTTCGGAACCCGGCGCCGGATCGGACCTTGCGAGCTTAAGGACAAGCGCCCGGAGCGACGCCGACGGCTGGGTGATCTCGGGGCAAAAGACCTGGACCACCATGGCCCAATACGCCGACTGGATCTTCGTCCTCGCGCGCACCAATGCGCAGGCGAAAAAGCAGGAAGGCATTTCGTTTTTCCTCGTCGACATGAAGACCCCTGGGATTACCGTGAAGCCGATCCAGACGATCGATGGCGGTCACGAGGTCAACGAGGTCTTTCTCGACGACGTGCGCGTTCCGGCCGACGCGCTTGTCGGCGAAGAGAACAAGGGGTGGGACTACGCCAAGTTCCTGCTCGCCAACGAGCGCAACGGCATCGCCCGCGTCGGGGTCTCGAAAGCGCGTCTGGACCGCGTGCGCCAGCTCGCCTCGATCCCAGTCTACGGCTCGGGGCCGAAGATCGAGGATCCCTTCTTCCGCGCCAAGCTGGCCGAGGTGGAAGTCGAGCTGAAGGCGCTGGAAATGACCCAGATGCGCGTGATCTCCAACCGCCGAGGCGCCGGCAAACCCGATCCCGCGTCCTCGGTGCTCAAGATCAAGGGCTCGGAGATCCAGCAGGCGACCACGGATCTCCTGATGGAGGTCGTCGGACCTTACGCGCTGCCCTATCGAGAGTCGGACGACATGAGCAACGAGCCGCCGGTGGGTCCGGATTGGGCGTCGCCGCTCGCGCCGATTTACTTCAACAATCGCAAGGTCTCGATCTACGGCGGATCGAACGAGATCCAGCGCAGCATCATCGCCAAGGCGATACTGGGGCTCTGAGAACACATGGACTTCGAGCTCAATCCCGAACAGGAGCTATTGCGCGACAATGTCGCGCGGCTGATGAAGGACCGCTACGGGTTTGAGGCGCGCAAGACCTATCAAGCAAGCCCACACGGTTGGAGCGAGGCTCTGTGGCGCGACTACGCCGAGATGGGCCTGCTCGGCGCGCCTTTTGCTGAAGCCGACGGCGGGTTCGGCGGCGGCGCGGTCGAGACCATGATCGTGATGGAGCAATTCGGCAAAGCGCTGGCGCTCGAGCCCTACCTTCAAACGGTCGTCCTGTGCGGCGCCTTGTTGAGGCATGGGGCAAGCGACAAGCAGCGCGCAGAACTGATCGGCGCGATCGCGGCGGGCGAGCTCAGGTTGAGCTTCGCGCATATGGAGAAGCAGTCCGGCTTCGATCTCAACGATGTGGCCCTGAGCGCGGTCAAGGACGGCGGCGGCGGATTCGTGCTGAACGGAGAAAAGACGCTCGTCGGCCAGGGGGACAGCGCCAATAAGCTCATCGTTTCGGCGCGCCTCAGCGGCGCGCGCCGCGATCGCGACGGGATCGTCCTCTTCCTTGTCGACGCCGATGCTCCGGGCGTGAGCCGACGCGGTTATCCGACCCAGGACGGGCAGCGGGCAGCGGAGATTGGCTTCGCCGATGTCCGCGTCGCGCCGCATGACATTCTGGGCAGCCCTGACGGCGCGTTGCCGGCAATCGAGCGCGCGGTCGACGAGACGATCGCGGCGCTTGCCGCGGAAGCCGTCGGCGCAATGTCCGAAGCGCTGACGATGACCGTCGATTATCTCAAGACGCGTAAGCAGTTCGGCGTCACGATCGGCTCGTTCCAGGCGTTGCAGCATCGCGCCGCCGATATGACGGTCGCGCTCGAGCAGGCCCGCAGCATGATGTATTTGGCGGCGATGATGGCGGGCGAGGACGACGCGGAGGAGCGCGCCAAGACCATGTCGGCGGTGAAGGCGCAAATCGGCCGGTCGGCCAAGTTCATCGGCCAGCAGGCGGTGCAAATGCACGGCGGCATCGCGATGACCTATGAGTACAAGGCCGGCCATCTGTTCAAGCGTCTGACGATGATCGATACGGCCTACGGCGACGCGGACGTTCACGTGCGGCGCCTTGCCGACCGCAGCAGCCTGTTCGCCTGACCCTTGTCGAGCGCGGCGCGCACAATCCTTGTCACTGGGTTCGAGCCGTTCGGCGGCGAGACGGTCAACGCGTCGTGGGAAGCGGCGCAAAAGCTCGAGGGTTGGCGCCACGGCGACACGGTGGCGGTCGCGCGCTTGCTGCCCTGCGCCTACGACGCCTCGGTGAAGAAACTCGTCACTGCGATCGAGACCGTTCGCCCAGATGCGCTTCTAATGACTGGTCAGGCTGCGCGGCGCGCCGTCCTCTGCGTCGAGCGGTTCGCGCATAATCTTGATGACGCCACCGCGCCGGACAATGACGGCGCCCTGCGCAGGGCGCTCAGGATCTCTCGCGCCGCGCCCGAATGGCTGGAGGCGAAGGCGCCGGTCAGGACAATAGCGAGGGCGATTAAAGAGGCCGGAATTCCGGCGCGGGTGTCGAGGGACGCCGGAGGATTTGTCTGCAACCATCTCTACTTCGGGGCTTTGCAATATCTTAGCGAAAAGCGGTCCGCGATCCCCGCCGTCTTTGTGCATCTGCCGGTGACGCCCGAGCAGGCGCCGCGAGGGGCGAACGAAAAGCGGCTCACGCCGACCGAAGCCTCGGACGCGCTTCGAGCGGCCGCGGCGGCGATGCTCGACGGATTGAAGGAGGGCGGGGCGGCGTGACCAGCGCGCCGCTCTTTCTCGGAGTCGACGGCGGCGCCACCCGCTGCCGCGCGCGGCTGCGCGACGCCCACGGAAGAGCGCTTGCCGAGGCGAGCGGCGCAGCGGCGAACATTCATGTCGATTTCGCCGCCGCGATCGCGGCTATGCGCGCGGTTGTCGACGAGGCTCTGGGAAAGGCGGGGCTCGGCGACGGCGATCGGGAGCTAATCGCGATGGGACTCGGGCTTGCCGGTTTCAAGCAAGGAAGCGACCAGACGCGAGTGGCTGCGGCTTTTCCGGGCTTTCGGCTGGTATGTGCGGCAAACGACGCGACCACCGCCTGCATCGGCGCGCACGCCGGCGCGGACGGCGGGCTGGTGATCGCCGGCACCGGCTCGGCGGCGATCGCGCGCGTTCAAGGCCGGGAGACCATCCTTGGCGGGCGCGGATTCGCGCTCGGCGACGACGGATCGGGCTCCCATATCGGCCTCGATGCGCTGCGTTCTGCGATGCGCGCATTTGACGGCCTTCAGCCGGGAAGCGCGCTGACGGACGACATCCTGGCCGAGTTCGGCGGCGATCCGGTGGCGATGATGAATTGGGCGCTCCGGGCGAAACCGGGAGATTTCGGCGCATTCGCGCCACGCGTGTTCGAGCATGCGGCTCAGCACGATCCGGTTGCACTGGGGATCGTGAACGCCGCGGCGCGCGCCATCGGCGCCTTGACGCTCGGGGTTGTCGCCCTTGGCGCGGAGCGGGTCGCGCTGGTTGGGGGCGTGGGCGAAGCCATGCATCCCTATTTCGAGCCCGATGTCGCCGCGCGACTTTCGCCGCCGCTGCACGATCCGACCGACGGGGCGATCCTGCTCATTGGCGGCGCCGTGGCGCCTCAAAGGGAAGCGGCGCAATGAAGGTTCTCTATGGAGCGCGCATCTTCGACGGCGATCGGCTGCACGACGATTGCGCGCTTGTTATCGAGGGCGCTTCGATCCAGGCGCTCACTGCCTTCGATGACCGCCCCCGCGGTGGCGAGCAGGTCGATCTGGGCGGCGGTGTTCTTAGCCCTGGCTTCGTCGATTGGCAGATCAACGGCGGTGGCGGCGTGCTGTTCAACACCGAGCCGACCGTCGCGGGGATCACGGCGATCGCGGCGGCGCATCGGCGCGCTGGCGTCACCGCCTTTCTGCCGACGGTCGTGACCGACGCTCCCCGCGTTCTTGACGCGGCGCTGGCCGCCGCGCGAGAGGCGCGCGACCGCGTGCCGGGCGCGCTCGGGATCCATGTCGAAGGACCGTTCATCGATCCCAAGCGCAAGGGCGTGCATCCGCCCGAATTCATCCGTCCGATGAAGGACGAAGACGAGAACGCGCTCATCGCCGCGCGCGCCGGCGTTATGGTCGTCACGCTCGCGCCCGCTTCTGTCTCCTTGGAGTCCATCGCCCGCCTGGCGAAAGCCGGGATCATCGTCAGCCTCGGCCATTCGGACGCGACCGCCGAGGAAGCCCAGAGCGTGTTCGACGCCGGCGCAAGCGCAGTCACCCATCTCTACAACGCCATGAGCCAGCTCTCCTCGCGCACACCGGGCGTCGTGGGCGCGACGCTCGCTGATCCGCGCATCATCTGCGGCCTCATCGCTGACGGCGAGCACGCCCACGCCCTCGCTTATCGCGCCGCTTTAGCCGCCAAGGGACCGCGCGGCATTGCGCTCGTGTCCGACGCCATGCCGCCCGCCGCCGGCGGCCCGGACGTGTTCGAGTTGCAGGGGCGGCGAATGACGCGGGTCGCCAATAAACTGACCGCCGAAGACGGAACGCTCGCCGGCGCGGCGATCACCATGCGCGACGCCGTCGACTATGTTGTCAACGTGCTCAAGGTCCCTGTCGCCGCGGCACTGATGATGGCGACGTTCACCCCGGCGCGACTGTTGCGCGTCGATGACCAGATCGGCCGGCTCAAGCCAGGCTATCGCGCCGATCTCGTGCGTCTGACCGACGACCTTCAGGTCACCGAGGTGTGGACCGGCGGTCGCGGGCTGAACGAGGTCGATGCGGCCGCGTGACGGCCTGCGTCAGAGCCCGTCGCAGAAACTCCTTCCGCCACCCGCAGCGGTCCTTTTCGGAGGCCTAAGCCAGATACTGGCCCCCGTTTGCCGACAGGGTCGAACCGGTGATGAAGCCGGCGTCGTCGGAAGCGAGGAAGACGACGCAGCGAGCCACCTCCTCCGGCTGACCGAGGCGGCGAACCGGAATCTGTGGCAGAATCGCCTTTTCGAGCACGTCCTTGGGAACGGCCAAGACCATTTCGGTCGCGATATAGCCAGGACAGATGGCGTTGACGGTCACGCCCTTGTTGGCGTTCTCCTGCGCCAGCGCCTTGGTGAAGCCGATGTCGCCGGCCTTCGAAGCGGAATAGTTGGCCTGGCCCATTTGCCCCTTCTGGCCATTGATCGAAGAAATGTTGATGATGCGGCCGAAGCCGCGTTCACGCATGCCTTCGATCACCGGGCGGCACATATTGAACAGAGAATTGAGGTTGGTGTTGATGACGTCGTACCATTGGTCCGGCGTCATCTTGTGGAACATTCCGTCTTTGGTGATCCCGGCGTTGTTAACGAGAATATCGACGGGGCCCAGGTCCTTGGCGACCTGCGCAAGGCCGGCCACACAGTCCTCGTACTTTGAGACGCTCCACTTATAGACGTTAACGCCCGTCTCCGCCTTGAATTTGGCGGCGGCTTCATCGTTCGAGTGGTAGGTCGCGGCGACGTCGCATCCGGTCGCTTTCAAGGCCTTCGAGACGGCCGCGCCGATGCCTCGCGTGCCGCCGGTGACCACTGCGACTCTCGCCATGTTTTCCTCCCGCGATTTTTTGGAGCGCGTCGTTAAATCGGCGCGCTGGATTAAGCCAGACGGCGCGGACTAGCGTTCGACCGCCATCGCTATTCCCATGCCGCCGCCGATGCAAAGCGTGGCCAGACCTTTTCTGGCGTTACGGCGCGCCATTTCGTGCAAGAGCGTCGTCAGCACGCGCGCGCCGGAAGCGCCGATCGGATGGCCGAGCGCAATGGCGCCGCCGTTGACGTTGACGATCGCCGGGTCCCAACCGACGTCCTTGTTCACCGCGAGCGCCTGGGCCGCGAAGGCTTCGTTCGCTTCCACGAGCTCGAGGTCCTTGACCGACCAGCCTGCCTTTTCCAGCGCTCTGCGGGTCGCCGGAATCGGCCCCGTGCCCATGATCGCCGGATCGACGCCCGCGGTCGCCCAGGAAACGATGCGCGCCATTGGCGTCAGCCCTCGGCGCTTGACCTCGTCCGCGCTCATGATGACCAATGCAGCCGCCCCGTCGTTGAGGCCCGACGCGTTGCCCGCGGTCACCGATCCGTCCTTGGAAAAGGCCGGCTTGAGCTTCGCCATCCCCTCGTAAGTGGAGCCGGCGCGAGGATATTCGTCGGCGTCGACGACAACGTCGCCCTTGCGGGTCGATAGTGTCACCGGGACGATTTCGTCCTTGAACCGTCCGGCCTTCTGGGCCGCTTCGGCCTTGTTCTGCGAGCCGACGGCGAATCGATCCTGCTCTTCGCGGGTGATCTGCCACTTTTTCGCAATGTTCTCCGCGGTGTTGCCCATATGATAGCCGTGAAAGGCGTCGATCAGGCCATCCTGAAGCATCGTGTCAACGAGCTTCATCTCTCCCATCTTCACACCGCTGCGCAGATAGGCGGCGTGGGGGGCGAGCGACATCGATTCCTGGCCACCCGCGACGATAATGTTGGCGTCGCCGTTTGTGATCTGCTGCAGTCCAAGCGCAACCGCGCGCAAGCCGCTGCCGCATAGCTGATTGACCCCGAAGGCGGTCTTTTCCTGCGGAACGCCAGCCTTCATCGCCGCCTGGCGGGCTGGATTCTGGCCTTGCGCCGCCGAAAGGATCTGTCCGAGAATCACTTCATCAACCTCGGCCGCTTCGACCTTCGCCGCTTCGAGAGCGCTCTTGATGGCGACTGCGCCCAGGTCATGAGCAGCGGTCGAGCCAAAGGCGCCGTTGAATGAACCCACCGGGGTCCGCTTAGCGCTGGCGATGACAATCTCAGAGGCGGGCATGTCAGTCTCCCTTTGGAGCAAAAATGGGCCGGGCGAGGTGATGGCTTCGTTCTACACGATCCATCCCGGCCGGCGCTACGTTTCTATATAGGCGCCGCAACACGCGTGTTTAGGCGGCTTCCCCAAGCGGGCGCTTAGATGTCGACCAGAGTCGGATCTCCCAGGCTCCAGAACCATGTGTTCGGCCAGCCTAAGGAAGCGAAATTGTTTTTCATGAACGTTTGGTGGAAATTGTCGCCGATCCAAATCTCCGTATGTATGCCCGATTGCGCGGTGCCCATGAACACGACAATTCCAGGCTGATCTTCGATGTCTTTGCGGCTTGAGATCTTCCGGCCCGGCTCGAAAGTTCGATCGAGGAACCCCTTCATCTCGTCGACCGAGGCAAGATAATGAAATTCCTTGTTGCCGGCCCTTGCAATGGTCGCGCTGTGGGTGAGGCGGCCGCGCACGGACCGCGTCCCGATCAGTTTCGACACGTCCCTGTTGACGAACGCCATGTTGATTGCGTGGGACATTTGCATACAGCAGGTCGTGTAATTGGGATTTTCGTTGAAAAGCTCACTCGCCCACCCGTCGAGCTCGCCGTCGAGAGAACCACGCGGATCTTTCAAGAATACGTTGGTTTTCGTGCCAGTTTTGGTCGCGACGGTCGTTTTGGTGACTAGAGGATAGTAATCAACAAAATTGTACCAACTGACAGGAATTGCGAAAGAGGCCATGGCGTAGAGCTCCAGTCTTAGTGCTTGCGACATCCGGGTCACAACAGAACGGTGATTTTGAAGAAACCGCCGCAACCATCTGGCGCCTCAAGGAGGCATAATAGGCAAACAACTTATTCACTTCTGCCTCAGCCGCCTCGAATCGCGGTGGGCGGTTTACCGCATGGGCCTTCCCATGGGCCTGCCTGTAGCGGTCCAAGCCTCGTTGTCTTCACGCCAAGCTAAAATGAGCTTGTCCGGCGGTATGTGATCTGCGTCACCTTTCGGCGGCCGCGAGCCGCAGCGGCTCGCAACTCTGTTAGACTTCCCCCGGGTCGGGGGTCCGCATGCAACACGCCGCCGCAGAGGGCGCTAAACCGCCTTCCTTCTTGAGCCATCTCTTCTCCGACCGGCGAATCGCGCCGATGCTGGTGCTCGGTTTCGCGTCGGGCATCCCCCTTCAGCTCGTCTACATCACCCAGTCGGCCTGGCTCTACGAAGCGAAGGTGCCGATCGCCACGATCGGCCTGATGAGCGAGCTCACCCTCGCTTACAAGTTCAAATTCCTGTGGGCGCCCTTTCTCGACCGCTACGATGCGCCCGTCTTCAGCCGCCTCCTGGGGCGACGGCGCGGATGGATCGTCGTTTCTCAAATAGGAGTGATGGCCGCGCTGGCCGGGGTCGCGCTTGGCGATCCAGGGCATTGGCTTGCCTGGACGGTGGCGTTTTCCCTCGCGCTCGGCTTCGCGGGAGCCACTTAGGACGTGGTGATCGATGGCTGGCGCATCAGTGTGGCGCCAGCCACACGCCAGGCGCTGATGGCCTCATGGTCGGAGGTCGGCTATCGGGTCGGCGTCCTCGGCGCCGGAGCAGGCGCGCTCCTGCTCGCGGATCGGGTCGGATGGCGCGCCGCCTACCTTTGCATGGCTCTCTTGATGACGCCCGGCATGCTCGCGGCTTCCTTCGCCCCCGAGCCGGAGTCGGACAAGACCGCGACGCCGGCGCCGCTCAGTTTCGTCTCGACAATCGTCGCCCCGATCCGGGAATTGATCACGCGGCTCGGGCCCTTGGCTGTGCCGATCCTCGTGCTCGTCGCCGGATTTCGCATGCCCGGCTACATTTCGAGCGCGATGGCCGTGCCGTTGTTCAAGAGCCTCCACTACTCGGACACGGATATCGCCACCGTGACAAAGGCTTCTGGGTCGGGCTGGGGGGCACCTTTCTCGCAAGCACCATCATCCCACGCCTCGGCATGATGGCGAGCCTGCTCGTTGGCACCCTGTCAGGCTCGGCCTCGCATCTGGCTCTGGCTTATCTTGCCGCTCACGGCGATCAGGGCGGAAACGAGTTCTGGACCTTCGCCTTCGCCGTCAGCCTCGACAGTTTCGCCTATGCGTTCGCTTCGATCGTGCTCATCACCTACATGTCTTCGCTTGCGTCAACCCAACTGGCGGCCAGCCAATACGCGCTCCTGACGTCGATCTGCGCGTTGCCTGGCAGCCTGCTTGCGGGCGTTTCGGGCTTTGCCGTCGAGCGACTGGGCTTCGAGCATTTCTTCGTCGAGACCTCGCTGATCGGCGCGCCGGTCGCGCTTCTGTGCTGGTGGGTCTGGCGCCAGCAACCCGCGATGAAGCCGCAGGGAGCCGTCGCGCCACAGGCGGACGGCTCCTAAGCGCGGGGCGTTAAGCGGCCACTGCGGCTGTCTTTCGCGAGGGCCCGGTAGGTTCAGCAAGCCAAGGCCCGCGAATCCGGCCAGCATCATCGCCCACGTGCATGCGGCTAAAGGGCGGGCCCAAGACGAATCCGCAAGGGTGGCTCGCCTGGCTGAGCGCACCCGCACCAAGCCAGAGCGTTAAATCCTGGCGTGCAATTTATTGCGCAAATCAAAAATCTATGGTATACCTTGTCCTTCGTCGAATTGCGCCCAGCGGCCGCGCCGGGACAAGGGTAAGAGCGGGGAGAAGCGTTGAGAGACGTGAAGGACAAACGGGAAGAGAGGCAGGGGCCAGACCAGACGACAGAAGTGCGATTGTGACATCTGAGGCACAGTGTAACAGGGGACGAAGAATTTTTATTTGAATCCTCTGTAACCTATTGAAAAGCCTCGATTCCAAAAAATAAACGCTAGTAAACGCTAGCTATTTTACTAGCGTTTATTAGCTTTTATTGGCGTTTACTGGCTGTTATTTGTTTGACCAAAGGCCGAAGCGCCCGCGCGCCTGAGCCACGAGGACGCTTGGCCAACGATCAGGCGACGGGCGCGAGCGCGTCGTGGCCAGGGATGATTGCGGTCATGAACTTGTAGCCGTTGTTGGCGTGGAAGCGCGGATCCGACTTGATCACCGCCATGAACGCCCGGTGGCCGTCCTTCTTTTCTCCGACCAGGCAACCGGCGCTCGCCTTGCCCACGTCATCCTTGGGCTGGTCGTAACCCCAGTGCTGATTGACGCCGAAGATGCCAGTGTAGATCGGCCCCTCGCGTTTGAAGTCCTTTTTACTGTCGCGATAGACGTCGATCGGCGCGCATTGGATCAGCGCCTCGTGCGGATCCTTTCCCGAGGCGCCGACGTGCGTGCCGACAGCCCAGGACTTGTACTGGCCAAGCGCGATACGGGCCGCGCCCTTCGGATTCATGGGATTCATCACGTACGGTTTCCCCGGCGCCGTCGTCGCGATCCATGGCTGAATCAGCGGTTTGCCATCTGGTCCAATGGAGAAAACGACCCTGAGGTCCTCGAACACGTTGGGCGTTTGCGGGTCGAGGTTTCCATCCGCGTCGACGCCCTCGACATAGACGACGTTCTTGCAGTCGGGGTGGCGGCAGATGAAATAATTCTTCTTCTGCATGTAAGCGATGATGCGGTCGATCCATTGCCCCCCCGGGCGGATCTCGGGCAGAAGCTGATGTGGGCTTAACAGCGCGGCGGCGATGTCCTTGGTGAAGCCCTCGGTCGTGGAGAGGCCGTTCAGCTTGCAGAACTCGGTGATCGCCCATCTCGTCGTCGGACCCATAAAACCGTCAGGCGGCGGGTCGAGATAGCCAAGGTTCGAAAGGATCTGCTGCGTTTCGAGAACGAGGTCCGGCCGCTCGCCTGCGAGCGTATCGAATGCGATCGCCTGTCCCTGGAACTTGCCTAAGGCTCGCGTGGTCGGGGCGATCACCGTGCCCGACGGCGCCTTTCCCAGGCGGAAACGCGACGGCTGGATCTTCTGCTCCATGAAGTCGGTCAGCCATTTGCGATAGGCGATGGTGACGTTGCCGCCCGCGGCGAAAACAAGCTGGTTCGCGCGCGCCGTCCCCACTTGCGAGGCCAACTTGTCGAACGGGATCGTCTGGTCGTTGCGCAGGAAATGCTCCGCGCCCGCAAGTCCCTCGTGATGGGCGAGATAGATGTGCCAAGCTCGGTCATCGTCTCCAATGTTGGAGTCGACAAGTTTGTCCTTGATCAGGGCGTTCAGGTTGTCGAGGCCGTATTCGGCTCCCGTGACGATCGACATCGTCGGGTCGAAACGCAGCGCGAGCAATCCTTCTCTCATGTTAGGCACGAGCTGATTCTTGCCGGTCACCATCCCCTTCTGACGGGCCGCCTTGTTGAGGACCTTTCCCGGACGGCAGGCCATCTCGCACCATGTGCCATCGAGGAATTGTGTGAGTCCGCTGGCGCTTGTGCTGGAGTTGCTCGACTTGGCGTCCCAGACTCCCGCATCGGCGCCGCCACTGATCTTGGCGGCCTCAGCGTCGATGAGCGCCGCAAGCGCCGCAGCATCAATGCTGGTTATGGATTGGGCTTGCAGCAGCGCCTCGCGGTAGCGCTCGTTCGCCCCAAGCACCGGATCATCTCCCGATGGCGCCGGCCCCGCTCCGGGTTCGGTGACGGGGCCCCCGGCGGGCTTTCCGGGGTCTGTCGCGACGGGGGCGGCGGCAACGTCCTCGGTCCAGCCGACCGCGGGCGCCGACCCGTCCGGCGCCGTGACCTTGACCTTGGCCCAGGTCGCGACTTTCGCCAGGACGTCGATGCGGCCCGTCACCGTTTGCACGAGGTTGCCCAGCGGCTCGTCAAATAGCCTGACGGTCGCCTGCTGCACCGGAATGAGGTCTGCTGAGATAATCCAGCCCGCAAGGGGAAGGCCGGCTTTGGTCAACGTTACCTTGGTCCACGGGTCCAACGTCTTATCAACGCTGACGACATCGCTTGGATCGAGCGTCGCGATCGGAGCGGAACTTTCGTCCGGATCGGGACGAAGCCCCTCGGGCGCCGCAACTGAGAACATCAAAGACATCGGTAAACTCCATACTCGTGAGGTAATATAACCGGTCGCTCCTACCCGCCTTACTGTTCAACTCGGGGTGATAATCGAGACTGCGGACCACTGTTTTGGATTGTCTATAGGTAAAAATACCTACTCGACGCAACTGACAGCGGCAACCACGTAATGCGGATCGTAAAGTGACCACTATAACCTAAGATTGAACTTGGACTGTGACGCTGATCACATCATTCGATGATATTTTATGTTTAATTATTTTGTGGCCCAAGTTTGATATTTGAACCAGAAACTTTTCAGGGCCCGAAGTTGGAAGACGAGCGCAGTGAGTGCTCGCCGCTCTGCGTCAGAGCAAGACCGTGATCTTGCAAAGGACGCCGCTTAGGACGGAAAGGTGATTGCCATGCGCAACTTAACGTCGATTGCTTTCGGGGCAGCGGGCCTGCTGTTTGTGGCCCTCCCAATTCCTAGCCACGCACAAGACTGCAGGGCGTTACGCTTCGCATGTGAGCACAAGGATGAGCTGGGCTTGCAGGGAGCTGGAACTTGCAGACGATTTGATGCGCAATGTCGCGACGTCGAACAGCCTGCAGCGTTTCCTAACAACTGTCGGCAGCTGCGTTGGGCTTGCGAACATAAAGACCAGCTCGGCTTGCAGGGAGCTGGCACTTGCAGGCGCTTCAGGGAGACCTGCGGCTAATCAATTCGGGCAGGAGCGGCGCCGGACAGCGCCCCTCTGCGCTCGCCGATCCTGGCGCCTCTCCTTTCCGACAAACAGGGCAGGCGCTCAGGTCCGGCCTTCTGAGAGCTCAACCGCACGATCGACAATCGCCCTGAACGCGTCGGACCTCGGCATCTCGAGGTGTTCGACCTGCACTTCGGAAACATAGGCGTAGAGCTTATCCTTGCTGTCGCCGGCCGCGATCCGGTCATAGAGCGCTTCGGCGTAGGTGAAGAGCTCGCCCTCATTGCAATCGGGCGGCATATCCCATGTGTTGAGCATAACCTGAACGATCTCGCCGATATGCGCCGTCTTGTCGGTCATCACGTGTCTCCTCAAGGGTAGACCGGTCCTAACGTTTTGAAATCGACCTCAGTTGCAGAAAAGAGACCAGCGGCTGCCTTTGGATTGAGGCTGTCGAAGGGAACGGCTGGGACGACAATTGATTGCAGAAAATCAGAAATAAGATTAAGCTTGCCCCATGAGCAGTTCGGTCTTTCCACCTGCCAAAGAGGGGTTGGCTCCCGTTGTGGCGCCCACTGGCGCGGGGAAAAGCGCACCAAAAAAATTTCTTGCGTTTTATCCGCGTAACCCATTGAAAAGTTCGATTCGGACGAGAAGAATCCAAGGGAATCCAAGAAATTCCAACGCCCACGAAATGGGGTTTTCGTAGGGAAACGGCGTGCAGCCAAGGAAATCCAAACGGATAGGCAGACGCGTGCTAGAAAAAACAGATCGCAGACGCTAATTTCCCAGAGGAGCGACGCTCGCCCTCAGAACGCCCCGATCCGCATGAGATCGTGAAAGTTTACGATTCCAACCACTTGGCCGCGCTCGACGACCAGAAGCGCCTGGATCTTGTGGCTGATCAACTCGAGCGCCTCCGCGACCAGCGCATCCGGCGCGATCGTGCGGGGGCGTCGGGTCATGATTGCGCTAACCGGCGTATCGAGGGAGAAATCCGGCTTCAGGTGACGGCGCAGATCGCCGTCGGTGATGATGCCGGCGAGCCGCCGGCCCTGTTCAAAAACGGCGACGCAGCCGAAACCCTTCGACGTCATCTCGACAATCGCCTCGGCCATCCGGGCGTTCGCGTCGATGCGCGGCACGCGGTCGCCCGTATGCATGACTTCCCGCACATGAGCCAGCTTGGCCCCGAGCTTGCCGCCTGGATGAAGCGCACGGAAGTCGAGGGCGGTGAATCCGCGGCCCTCGAGCAGCGCGATCGCCAGCGCGTCGCCCAGCACCAGCTGCATCGTCGTTGAGGTGGTGGGGGCGAGGCCGTTGGGGCAGGCCTCGGGCGCGCCGGGCATCGTGAGACAAACGTCGGCCTCGCGGCCGAGCGTGCTCTCGGCCTCGGCGGTCATCGCGATCAGCGGAATGGCGTAGCGTTTGGCGAAAGTGACGATGGCCGCCAGTTCCGCCGTCTCGCCCGACCAGGAGATGGCCAGCACGACATCGCCAATCTGCACCATGCCGAGGTCGCCGTGGCTCGCCTCAGCCGGATGGACGAAGAAGGCGGGCTCGCCGGTCGAAGCGAGGGTCGCTGCGATCTTGCGCGCGATAAGCCCGGATTTGCCAATGCCGGTCACGATAACGCGGCCGGGCGCGGCGGAGATCGTCTTGACCGCTTCCGAGAACGCGGCTCCAAGCCCGCCTTCGCCCGCGGTCCGGATCGCCTCCTCGAGCGCTTCCAGGCCCTTGCGCTCGTTGGCGATGGTGCGGAGCGCCGACAGGACGGCGCTGGTCTGCTCCTGAATCATTCGCCGGTGTTTATCATTCGCGGGCGTGATTGGAAAACGCCGCGATCAGCCGGCATGGACCGAGGTCAACCGCCCTTCCCGGTGAACCCCAGCCGGCGCAGTTCCTCCTTGAGCCCTGGCGCAATGTCGCTGCGGTCGAGCGCGAAGGCGAGGTTGGCGCTGAGAAATCCGAGCTTTGAACCGCAATCGTAGGTTCGCCCGTCGAATCTCGCGCCGTGGAAAGACTGCTTGCGGGCAAGCTCGATCATGCCGTCCGTGAGTTGGATTTCGCCGCCCGCGCCCTTTTCCACCCGCTCGAGAATCTTGAAGATCTCCGGCTGAAGAATGTAGCGCCCCGAAATGATGAGATTGGAGGGCGCCGTGCCCTGCTTCGGCTTTTCGACCATCTTCGTGATCTCGAAGGTTTCGCCATGGTCCGCGCCGACTCCGACGATGCCATATTGATGAGTTTCGGCCGGAGGAACCTCTTCAACCGCAATGATATTGCCGCCGTGCTTCTCGTAGGCCGCCACGGACTGGGCAAGGCAGCGTCCGCCATGGGATCCGGCCCGGGTGACCATATCCGGCAGCAAGACCGCGAAGGGCTCGTCGCCGACGATTTCGCGCGCGCACCAGACGGCGTGGCCGAGGCCGAGCGGCGCCTGCTGGCGGGTGAAGCTGGTCGCGCCGGCGGTGGGAAGATCGGCCATGAGCGCGTCGTATTCGGCTTTTTTCCCGCGTCGCTTGAGCGTGTCTTCGAGCTCGTAGGCATAATCGAAATGATCCTCGATGACGCCTTTGTTGCGGCCGGTCACGAAGATAAAATGCTCGATTCCCGCCTCGCGCGCTTCATCCACCACGTACTGAAGAATCGGCCGGTCGACGACGGTCAGCATCTCCTTCGGGATCGCTTTGGTCGCGGGCAAAAACCGAGTGCCGAGACCGGCTACGGGCAGCACGGCTTTGCGAATGGGTTTGTCCATGGATGCCTGGTTCCTCGGTCGATGGGAGGGTGAAAGGGAGGCGAGCCTAGCGAAATCCTGATATCCGACTATCAGTTCCGACCGAGGCGTTCTACGCGGCTCTTTTCCGCTGAATTCATATTGGGTCAATCCAAAAGGGGGCTGGGTATGAGCGTTCTGGTGACCGGCGGCGCCGGCTATATCGGCGGCCACATGGCTCTCGGCCTTCTCGACGCCGGCGAGACCGTCATCGTTCTCGACAATCTCTCGACCGGCTTCGCCTGGGGCGTCCCCGAAGGAGCCAAGCTCATCGTCGGCGACACCGGCGACACGGAGTTGGTCGCGCGCTTGATCAAGGAGCATGCGATCGACGCGATTGCCCATTTCGCCGCCAAGATCGTCGTACCGGAGTCGGTCCGCGATCCGCTCGGCTATTACCTCAACAATGTCTCGAACGCGCGCGCCCTGATCGAGGCGGCGGTCAATGGCGGGGTGAAGACGTTCATCTTTTCCTCGACCGCGGCGGTCTACGGCGAAACCGGTTCCGAGCCGGTATCCGAGGAAGCAGCGCTCGCGCCGATTTCGCCCTACGGCCGATCCAAGCTCATGGTAGAATGGATGCTCGACGACGCGTCCCGGGCGTATGATTTCCGCTACGTCGCGCTGCGCTATTTCAATGTCGCGGGCGCAGATCCGAAGGGCCGTCTCGGCCAGTCGACGCCTAACGCCACCCATCTCATCAAGCGCGCCGTGCAGACGGCGCTTGGGGTTCATCCGAAGATCGAGGTCTTCGGCGAGGACTATCCCACCCGCGACGGCACTTGTGTGCGCGACTATATCCAGGTCACGGACCTCATCGATGCGCATTTGAGCGCGCTCGCTTATCTGCGCGCAGGCGGGGCGAGCGTCGTCTGCAACTGCGGTTATGGGCACGGCGAGACGGTCAAGGAGGTCGTCGAGGTCGTCAAGCGCGTGTCCGGCGTCGACTTTCCGGTCGGGGTCTCCGGACGGCGGGCGGGGGATCCGGCCGCCATCGTGGCTAAGGCCGACCGGGCGAGGAGCGTGCTTGGCTGGAAGCCGACCCGCGACAATCTTGACGACATCGTGCGCCAGGCGCTGGACTGGGAGCGACGGCTGCATAATCGAAGGACGGACGGGTAATCGAAGCGACCAAATTTGGGCGGCGCAGGGGCTCGCTCCAACGTTGCGACCCCGAGCGAGGCCAATCTGACCTTGGTCGTAGCGTCGCCTTTTTGGGCTTTACAACCGCCGCTCGAGCGGCTTGATAGACCCTGGCGTTCATTGGGGGAAGCGCATGCGCTCGGCCGACCGGCGAGAATGAGCATGGATGATGTTCTCGTCACGGAAGGCCTTAGCAAGAGCTTCGGTGATTTCCGCGCGGTCAGCGACGTTTCGCTGCGCGTCAAGCGTGGGACGATCCACGCGCTGATCGGGCCGAACGGCGCCGGCAAGACGACCTGTTTCAACATGCTGTCGAAATTCATCGCGCCGACCGGCGGTCGGATCACGTTCAACGGGCGCGACATCACCAATCTCAAGCCTGCCGACGTCGCGCGGCTAGGACTCGTCCGGTCGTTCCAGATTTCGGCGGTGTTCCCCCATCTGACCGCGTTCGAGAACATTCGCATCGCGCTCCAGCGGAAGCGTGGCGATTCCTTTGACTTCTGGCGCTCCAAGGCGGCGCTTAAGCCGCTCAATGAACGGGCGCTGGCGTTACTGGACGACGTTGGGCTCTCGAGCCTCGCCAATTCGAAGGCCGGCGAAATCTCCTATGGCCGCAAGCGAGCCCTCGAACTGGCGACGACGCTCGCTATCGAGCCCGAGATGATGCTGCTTGATGAGCCGATGGCGGGCATGGGCCACGAGGATATCGATCGCACGGCCGATCTCATCCGCCGCGTGTCGGCGAACCGCACCATCCTGATGGTCGAGCATAATCTCCGGGTTGTCGCCAATCTCTCGCATCGCATAACCGTGCTGACGCGCGGCCGGGTGCTGGCCGAGGGCGACTATCGTGAAGTGTCGGATAACGAGGAGGTGAAGCAAGCCTATCTTGGAGTGGGGCATGGCTGAGGCGGCTATCGCACAAAGGCCGGCCGCGAGCGCGACGTCAGTGCTCAGCGTCAAGGGCTTGCAGGCCTGGTACAACGAATCGCACATTCTCCACGGGATCGATCTCGACGTGCGCGAGGGCGAGGTCGTGACGCTGCTCGGGCGAAACGGAGCCGGCAAGACGACCACGCTCAAGGCGATCATGGGCATCGTCCGCAAGCGCGTGGGTTCGGTCGTGTTCGATGGCAAGGAACTCATCGGCCTTTCGATCGACCGCATCGCCCGGCATGGCGTCGCATTTTGCCCGGAGGAGCGGGCGATTTTCGCCTCTCTGTCGGTCAAGGAGAATCTGTTTCTGCCGCCTCCCATCTCCAAGGCAGGCGCGATGAGCGTGGAGCACATCTTTGCGCTCTTTCCTAACTTGCGCGAGCGGCTGTCGAGCGGCGGGGGCAAGCTATCCGGCGGCGAGCAGCAGATGCTCGCCATTGCGCGCATCTTGCGGACCGGCGCGCGATTTCTGATGCTGGACGAACCGACCGAGGGCCTTGCGCCGGTCATTATCCAGCAGATTGGCCGCACCATCGCGGAGCTCAAGCGGGAGGGATTCACGATTCTGCTAGTCGAGCAGAATTTCCGCTTCGCTTCGACCCTGGCCGATCGGTTTTTCGTCATGGAGCATGGCCGCATCATCGATACGTTCGCCAATTCGGAATTGGAAGGCAGAATGGATCGGCTGCACGAGGCGCTGGGGGTGTGATGACGCCGGTCAAACGATGGGTCCGGCCGTGAACATCTTCGGCCATGCGATCAGCATGCCGCAGCTCTACGGTCAGCTGCTGATTGGCCTCATCAACGGCTCCTTTTATGCGCTGCTGAGCCTAGGGCTGGCGGTCATCTTCGGCATGTTGACAATCGTCAATTTCGCCCACGGCGCGTTCTATATGATGGGGGCCTTTGCCGCCTATTTCCTGCTTCAATATACGGGCCTTAACTATTGGTTTGCCCTCATCCTCGCGCCGCTGATTGTCGGCGCGATCGGGGCGGTCGTCGAGCGCCTGTTCCTCAAGCGGCTCGCCGGCTTCGATCCACTTTACAGCCTGCTCCTCACCTTCGGCCTCGCGCTCATCATCCAAGGGCTGTTTCAGAATTTTTACGGCGCCTCGGGCATGCCCTACGCGATCCCGAAGCAGCTGACCGGCGCCTACAATCTTGGCTTCATGTTCCTGCCGGTCTATCGCGGCTGGGTGATCGTCGCGTCGGCCGTGGTGTGCTTCGCGACCTGGCTCATCATCGAAAAGACGAAGCTCGGCGCCTATTTGCGCGCGGCGACCGAAAACCCCACTATGGTGCGCGCGTTTGGCATCAATGTGCCGCGCATGGTGACGCTTACTTACGGCTTCGGCGTTGCGCTTGCGGCCTTCGCTGGCGTGCTCGCCGCGCCAATCAACCAGGTCCGCCCGGGCATGGGCGCGGACATCATCGCCGTCGTCTTCGCAGTCGTGGTGATTGGCGGCATGGGATCGATCCTCGGTTCGATCGTGACCGGCTTTGTGCTCGGCGTCGTAGAGGGGTTGACGAAAGTGTTCTACCCGGAGGCGTCGAACACGGTGGTGTTCGTTATCATGGCGATCGTCCTTCTGATCCGCCCGACCGGCCTGTTTGGGCGGGCGGCCTGATATGGCCCTCGAGGCTGCCGTCGCCGCGGCGGATATGACGAGCAAGGATCGTCGCGTCAGCGCCATCGCCTTCGCGATACTGGTCGCTCTGATCGTGATCGCGCCCTTTTTTGCCTATCCGTTCTTCGTCATGCAGGCGATGTGCTTTGCGCTGTTCGCGTGCGCGTTCAATCTCCTGATCGGCTACGCGAACCTTTTGTCGCTTGGGCACGCGATGTTCTTCGGGCTCGCCAGCTACGTCTGCGCTCACGCCGCCAAAGTGTGGGGCTTGGAGCCCGTTTCGGCGATCGCGGTCGGCGTCGCCGCCTCCGCCGCCCTCGGATTCGTGACCGGAGCGCTCGCCATTCGCAGCGCCGGCATTTACTTCGCGATGGTCACCGTCGCTTTTTCCCAGATGGTGTTTTTCGTCTGCGTCGAGGCGCCGTTCACCCACGGCGAGGATGGCATCCAGGCGGTGCCGCAGGGGAAAGCGCTCGGGTTCATCGATCTGTCCAATCCGTGGATCCTCTACTGTTTCGTGGCGGTGGTCTTTCTGTTTGGCTTTCTTGTCGTTCAGCGCGCGGTCAATTCGCCGTTTGGCGAGATTCTCAAGGCGATCCGCGAAAACGAACCACGCGCGGTCTCGCTCGGCTATCGCGCCCTGCAATACAAGCTTGCGGCTTTCGTCCTGTCGGCGGTGATCGCCGGCCTCGCCGGCGCGACCAAGGCGCTGGTCGTCCAGAACGCGTCGCTGACCGACGTCTCGTTCTCAACCTCGGGCGAAGTCGTGCTGATGACGCTGGTC
>Ga0210406_10000693_pt1 | contig 44568 bp, 32 predicted proteins | sample IncBWC30MmetaG_FD_155454 | JGI IMG/M metagenome (GOLD analysis project Ga0210406, IMG submission 155454) | Forest soil microbial communities from Barre Woods Harvard Forest LTER site, Petersham, Massachusetts, United States - Inc-BW-C-30-M | ecosystem: Environmental > Terrestrial > Soil >...
GCATAGGGCAAGATCAGCATCGCGTAATGGTCGATGAAATGGGCGGCGTTGACGAAGCCGATGACCCTTGAGGGGCTGTTCATGGCGATTCCCGTTGTGTCCTCGAATAGGTTATAGGTTCTTGTCCTGACGGGAAGCCGCCAATGAATGTCGCCGAAATGCCAATCGCCGAAATCCGTGCCACCCACCGGGCGACCGGCGATGGCGTGCACCTCGTTGCGCGCAACTACAAAAAAGGCGTGCGGCTGGACCCGCATATGCACCGCGAGGCGCAACTGGTCTACGCGGCGAGCGGCACCATGCAGGTGACAACGCCGAAGGGGCGCTGGCTGGTGCCGCCGGACCGCGCGGTCTGGGTCCCCGCCCGCCTCGCCCATGCGATCGACGTGCTCGCCAATATCGAGATGCGCACGCTCTATTTCGATCTCGCCTGGCTGAGGCGCGAGACGCGCAATGCCGGCCTGACATCGGAGTTCGTGGTGCGGGTGTCGCCGCTGTTGCATCAGGCGATCCTCGCGCTGTTCGACAGCCGCAACACGCGGGAGCGAACTGCGCTTCTGCTCAGACTAGCAATGCTGGAATTGCACCAGGCCGAGGACTCCGCGACCTTCATCCCGCTGCCGCGCGAGCCGCGCTGCCGGCGCGCGGCCGACATTGTGCTGCGGGCGCCCGCAGCAGCGCCCGAGATCGAGACGCTGGCGCGCAAGGTCGGCACCTCGGCGCGGACGCTGTCGCGCCTGTTCGCCTCGGAGACCGAGCTGAGCTTCAAAAGCTGGTGCCAGCGCGCCCGCATCGCGGCTGCGATCGAAGCGCTGTCAATGGGTAAAAATGTCTCGGTCAAGAAGCTTGCCGCCGAGCTTGGCTATGCCAGTGTGCCAGCATTCTCGCACGCTTTTCGGCAGGTGACCGGCAAGACCCCGACCGAATTCGCGGACGGGAAATAATCACTTGACGGCATCGGGCATGTCGTCATCCGGGGAAAGCGGGTCATGCAACAATGGAGAGATAGCGGTGATAGACCGAGAGCGAGAGCCGCACGGCCTGCGCTTGATTGTGATCGGCATTGCCATAAATCCAATGTAGGATTGAGCTGACCTAGACGGAATCGACCCGCCCCATGGCCAACGCCTTTTTTTCCGACCTGCTTGCGACCATTTCCGAGCGCGGCCGCCTTCTGCTCCGCCGCACAGACCCGACCGAGCAGAAGCCGGACGCCGACGACCTGATCGAGCTGTGCGAGGCGCTGTTGTCCGGCCGTGGCGAAGCCTCCGGCACCGCGATGGCGCGCGAGGTGCTCGATCACTACCAGGATCTCGATGGCGCCGGCCAGCTTGCCTTCTTCCAGGCGCTGCTCCGCAACTTCGGCCCGGACCGCAAGAAGCTCGAAAAGGCGATCGAGGCCTGGCGCGCCACGCCCGTCGAGCATGACGCCGGCGACCTGCACTTTGCCTCGGAGCCGCGGCGGCAGGAGCTGATCCGCCGCTTGAACCGCGCGCCCAGCGGCACCAGCGACCTGGTCGCCATGCGCGCCGATCTGTTGAGGCTGATGAACGGCCACAAGGATCTGGAGGCGCTCGACCGCGACGTCGCGCATCTGCTGAACTCGTGGTTTAACAGGGGGTTTCTCGTGCTGCGTAGGATAGACTGGTCGACGCCGGCAAATATCCTCGAACAGATCATCCGTTATGAGGCGGTACATGAAATTCGCGACTGGGACGATTTGCGCCGCCGCATCGACCCCATCGACCGCCGCTGCTACGCCTTCTTCCATCCGGCACTGGCCGACGCGCCGCTGATCTTCGTCGAGGTGGCGCTGACCGAGACCATCCCGTCGGCGATCGCGCCGCTTCTGGCCGTGGACCGGCAGCCCGTGCCGATTGATCGCGCCCGCACCGCAGTCTTCTATTCGATCTCCAATACCCAGCGCGGGCTTGGCGGCATTTCCTTCGGCAATTTCCTGATCAAGCAGGTGGTTGAGGAGCTGCGCCGCGAGCTGCCGAAGCTCGACACTTTCGTGACGCTGTCGCCGGTCCCCGGCTTCATGCAATGGCTGAAACAGGCCAACGACACGCCGCTGCTGGAGGAAGAGCGGACGGTGCTCAAGCTGCTCGACGAGCCGAAATGGTACGAGAACGCGGAGATGACCGCGCAGCTTCGTGCGGTGCTTGAACCGACCGCGGCTTACTATTTCCTCAGAGCGCGGACGTCGAAGGGACGGCTGATCGACTCGGTCGCGCGCTTCCATCTCGGCAACGGCGCACGGCTGGAGCGGATCAACTGGCTCGGCGACCTTTCGCCGAAGGGCCTGCGCGAATCCGCCAGCATCATGGTCAACTATCTCTATCGCCTCGAGGACATCGAGAAGAACCACGAGGCCTATGCCAATGAGGGCGAGGTCGTCGCCTCCAGCGCGGTCAAGCGGCTGCTCAAGACCGAGGGCCGCAGGCTGCTGGACATGCGGCTGACGTAAGCCCGCATGGTGGTTCCGCAGCACCAAGCTGGGAATCCCGATATTCCGGGCTCGGCTTTTCAAGGCGCCAAGGGGTGACGGCATCGTGCTACGCCGCAAGCGCCTTCATCTCCGCGTAGAGAATGGTCTGTGAACCGTCATTGCGGTGAGGCCTGTCACGACGAACGTCACGACGAACTCTTGTCGCGGAAATATGGCTCGACCGGCCCATGCACCTTGATGGTGAGCGGGTTGCCGTGGCGGTCCTTGGCGTTGCCGGCGGTCACGCGAATCCAGCCTTCGCTGACGCAATATTCCTCGACATTGGTCTTTTCCTGGCCCTTGAAGCGAATGCCGACATCGCGTGTCAGAATGTCGGCGTTGTAATAGGGGCTGCTCGGATCGACCGACAGCCGGTCCGGCAACTGCTCGTTCATCGCATCGTTCTCGTCGTTCATAGCAGGGCCTCGATCTGTTGCCGCAATCCTTCGGGCCTTGCGGTCGGGGCGTGGCGTGCGACCACCCTGCCGACACGGTCGACCACGAATTTGGTGAAATTCCACTTGATCGCCGGGCCGAGCAGGCCCGACTTCGCGACCTTCAGATATTGATAGAGCGGGTGCGCCTTGGCGCCGTTGACGTCGATCTTGTCGAACATCGGAAAGGTGACGTCGTAATTGCTCGCGCAGAACGCGGCGATCTCCTCGGCGCTGCCCGGCTCCTGGCCGCCGAACTGGTTGCAGGGAAAGCCGAGCACGGAAAAGCCGCGCAGGGACAGTTCGCGATGCAGCACCTCCAGCCCCTGATATTGCGGCGTGAATCCGCAGGCGCTTGCGGTGTTGACGATCAGGAGCACCTTGCCTTCAAACCGCTTCAGCGGGACGTCGTCACCTGCCAGAGATCTGGCGGAGAAATCGTAGACGCTCGGCATAATCTTCACTCAGCTCAGAGGATCGACCGGCGACGGCGGCACGCCGCCCGCCTCGATCGCCTCGCCCGCCAGCAGGCACAGATCCTCACGGTAACGGCCGGAGACGAGTTGCACGCCGACAGGGACCCTGCCGACCAGCCCGGTCGAGACCGTCAACCCGGGCAGCCCCATGAAGGGGATCGCGATCTGCGGCAATTGCGCATGCCAGACCCGGGCGAAGGATGCATCGTCCTTGCGGTCGAGCCCATCCGGGAACGGCAATTCGCCGGAGACTGGAATCAGCAGCACCGCATAGGTCTCGAAAAGCTCCAGCCATTGCCGGGTCAGCGTTGCGCGCCGGATCAGCGCCTTGGACAGCGCGTTGGACAGCGCCGGCCCGGCGAAGGATGCAACCTTGGCGCGGTTGCCGTTGAGACAAGCCAGCGCGCCGGGATCGCCTTCGCGCTCGGCCGCTTCCAATTGCGCCTCATAGCCGTCGCCGAGCCAAAGCTTGGTCTGCAGGTCGGCGGCCTCGCGCATCGGCGGCGTATCAGCGATCTCCTCCACCGTCCAGCCCGCGCGCTCCAGCCGCCTGCCGGCATCCGCAACAGCGGCTTTCACCTCGGCGACAGGATCAAGGCCATCGGGATTGAGGCACATCGCGACGCGCTTCGGCATCACGGGACCTTCCAGCGGCGCCGGCACCCACCAGGGATCGCGGAAATCCTTCCCCGCCATCGCAGCAAGCGCGATCCTGACATCGCCGATCGTGCGCGCGAGCGGACCGGACACCGCGCTGATCTGCGGGCCGATCGGACGCTCCGGCAGCGCCGCATTGAAAGCGGCGATCCGTCCCATCGTCGGCCGCAGGCCATGCACGCCGCAGGCATAGGCCGGATAGCGGATGGAGCCCGCGATATCCGTGCCATGCGCGATGTGCCCGATGCCGGCGGCGACGGCAGCGCCAGCGCCGCCCGACGAGCCGCCCGGCGTGATTGACGGATCGCGCGGGTTCTTCGTATCGCCATGGATCAGATTGGTGGTGAACCAGCGATAGGAGAAAGCCGGGCAGTTGGTACGGCCGAGAATGACCGCGCCGGCCTTCTTCAGATTGTCGATCACCGGGCTGTTGCTTTTCGCGATCACGTCGCGCTGCAGCTTGAGCCCGTTGGTGGTGGCGAACCCTTCCTGGTCGATATTGACCTTCACGGTCATCGGGACGCCCGCGAGCGCGCCAGGATCCCCGCCGCTGGCGATCGCCTCGTCCACCGCGGCCGCCTGCTTGAGCACATCGTCGGGCCGGTGATCGATCACGGCGTTGAGCTTCGGATTCACCGCATCCAGCCGCGCCAGCGCAGCGGTTGCAGCCTCCTTCGCCGAGACTTTCTTCGATTTGATCAGGGCGGCGAGGTCGGCAGCCGACAGGCGCCAGAGATCGTTCATTTGCAACTCCGTTTGGCCGCCCGTGTTTTAGCGTCAAGCGGACGGCATGGCCAGCGACCGCCCTGGCCCCGTCTGGTGCGCTCCCTCTCCCCGTAAGAACGGGAGGAGGGAGAACGAGCACCGCCTTCGTGCCGCGCAGGCAGTGATGCGCTCCCTCGCCCCGCTTGCGGGGCCGAGACGAGCACAGCTCGCTCTGAGAGGGTGGGGTGAGGGGACTCTCCGCAAACGGTGCTCTCGGAGAGAACCCCCTCACCCCACCCTCTCCCCGTAAAGAACGGGGAGAGGGAGAATGAACACCGTCTTTGCCGCACGGGCGGCGGTGCGCTCTCTCGCCCCGCTTGCGGGGCCGAGACGAGCACAGCTCGCTCTGAGAGGGTGGGGTGAGGGGGACTCTCCGCAAACTGTGCTCTCGGAGAGAACCCCTCACCCCACCCTCTCCCCGTAAGAACGGGGAGAGGGAGAATGAACACCGTCTTTGCCGCACGGACGGCGCTGCGCTCCCTCGCCCCGCTTGCGGGGAGAGGGAGAACGAGCACCATTCGTGCGGACGTGCGCCTGCGTTCTCGCGGCGCATGGGGTCCGAGTTTTGCATCGGAACCGCCCTCGAACTTGTGAGAGGGCGCAGGGAATGCCGGGTGCGGGCTGCACCCATGGTCCGCGTGCAGCAAAAAGCACGCGGCAGAACCACAGGTTCAGCCGGAGCAGCCGGCATTCCCTGCGCGATGGTTCTACGGCTTATACGTAATCTCCCCGGTGACCGGGCTCTTTTGCCACCGTCATCGGCGTGATGCGAAGCATCATCGCCAACTTGACGCCAGCGTCGGGGCGCCAGGACCATACGACTTCGCCGTACGCGATACGTCCTTCGTCTCGTGACATATCGCGTCCATCGCATCCCGCTCCCAACGTCCGTGACGATCGCGAAGCGCCCCTCTGCATGGTGCGGGACGAGACAGATGATCGTTCTGATTTGGGGTTTACGGCAATACCGTCGGGATGCGGCACATTGGCACGACGGGCAAACAAGTCTCGGCGTCATTCCGGGGCGTCGCGTCAGCGACGAACTCGGAATCTCGAGATTCCGGGTTCCGCCAACGCGAACCGGTACCCACTTCGCTCGAAAACGCTCCAGCGGGCTGCCCCGAAATAACGTCGTAATAATAGTTGGGACGATCTCAGCGCACGCGCGCGATGTAATAGGCGAGGTCCGCGATCTGGTCCGGCGGGATGGGCTGCATCACGTCGGCCATCGTGCCGTCATAGCCGTGACGGGTGTTGTCCTTGTACTCGGCGAGGGTCTTGGCGAGATAGTCCTCGCGCTGGTTGGCGATGCGCGGGACGTTCTCGCCGCCGGAGAAATCCGGCTTGTGGCAGGAATTGCAATGATGCTGCGCGACCAGCACCTGCGCGCGCTGCATCCGCGCCGCTTCGCCCGCGTCCGGCGGCGGTTGCGGCTTCGGCAAGGTGGCGATGAAGTCGGAAAACGTGCGCAGATCGGCGTCGCTGAGCGGCTTCGCGATCTCGTTCATGGGATCGAAGCTGCGCAGCTTCTCGCGGAACATGAAAAGCTGGATCAGCACATAAGGCGCCTGCTGGCCGCCGAGCGAGGGCGTGTTTTCGGTTTCAGACTGCCCATGCTCGCCATGGCAGGCGAAGCAGGGCACGGCGCGCCGCTCGATGGTCTCTGCGCTGGCCGACGACACGATCAACGCCAATGCCAACGCGGTCCCCATTCTGCGCATTGACCGATCCTGATGTTTCATTGTCGAGAATTGGGAAGTATCTGGTGAGATGTGTCTTGAAATGTGGCTTGCTCGTAAATGCCCTGCTCGCAAATGCACGCGCGCCCCGGAATGACGGGCGTCATCCTAACGCATCATACGAGCGTGTAGCTACTGCGTCGCCACCTTCTGCTTGCCATAGGTGATGCGATAGATGGCGCCGTTCCAATCGTCGGAGACCAGGATCGAGCCATCCTTGAGCTGCAGCACGTCGACCGGCCGGCCGATATAGCTGTTGTTCTCCAGAAAGCCTGTGATCAGTGGTTCGATCGATTTGACCTTGCCGTCCTTGTCGAGCTTCACGACCACGACGTCGCCGCCGAACTTCTTGGTCCTGTTCCAGGAGCCGTGCCGCGCGACGATGATCGCGTTCTTGTAGGGCTTCGGGAACATGCTACCGGTATAGAAGCGCATGCCGAGCGCGGCCGCATGCGGCCCCATCAGGCCGACCGGCGGAGTGAACTCGCTGCAGGAATGGCCCCAGCCAAATTCGGGATCGGGAATATTGCCCTGGTAGCAATACGGTGCGCCGAAATCCTCGCCAGCTTTGGTGACGCGGTTAAGCTCGTCCTCGGGCACGTCCTCCGACAGCCAGTCGCGGCCATTGTCGGTGAAATAAAGCTGCCTGGTCTCGGGATGCCAGTCGAAGCCGACAGTGTTGCGGACGCCAAGCGCGACCACCTCCGCACCCGAACCATCGAGATTGATCCGCCGGATCTGGCCATGGGCCTCGTCATGCAGCACGTTGTTACCGGGCTGCCCGACCGGAACGTAAAGCTTCTTGTCGGGCCCGACCGCGATGAACTTCCAGCCATGGGCCTCGTCCTTCGGCAGGTTGTCGTAGATCACGGTGGGTTTCGGCGGATCGTCGAGAACGTCCTCGACATTGTCGATCTTGGAGATTTTCGACAGTTCGGCGATGTAGAGCGTGCCGTTGTGGAAGGCGACGCCGTTCGGCCGGTAAAGCCCCGACGCCAGCACTTTCACCTGGCGTTTGCCGTCCTTGTTGATGATGGCGTAGACCTTGTCGACCAGGCGGCTGCCGACGAACACCGTGCCCTTGTCGCCAAGCGCCATCTCGCGGGCATTCGTCATCCCAGCCGCATAGACCTCGATATTGAAGCCGGATGCGAGCTTGAACTTGCCAAGCGGCAGCTTGTCCGGTGCGGACGCAAGTGGCGGCGGCGCGACGGGCGCGAGCTTCGCCGCTGCTTCATTGTCCGGCCGGCCGGTCATGGGCGAACCGGGAGGAAGCGGTTGCGCCTGTTGGGCAAGCGCGGCAACGGTAAAAACAGTTAGAAAAGCACCGGCGAGCAGCATGCTCCGCGGCGGCGAGCCGATCATCATTGCAACCTCCCTGAGTGGCGGCCGCTTCTCGCCTTGCGCGGGTCCCATTCCCTCGCGGTAAGCGCGGCGTTGCCAATGCGGTAGTCTTCAACCGTTTTCCGATGCCACGCAATCGGAAAACCGATCCAAGGCTATAACGTCTGTGCGTTCGGACCGGAAAGCGCGTGAGCCGCGGTTTCGCCAATGGAACAGTCGAGGGAGCCGAAGGAACTGCCAAAGAAACGCCGAGAGAACGAGAGCTTCAGCGTACCCACTTGCCCCCAGGCGAGCGCCTCAATGCCGGGTCATCGATTCGTCCGGCATGTCCAGCAGCGCTTCCGTGAACGGAAACTCAAGCACGATCTCGCCCTCCTCGTCGGTCACCTCGACCACCGCATGGACGAGACCGGCATGCGGGCCTTCGGCCTTGAGAATCTCCAGGATCATCGCGCGGGCGACTTCCCACGCACGATCGGCGTCACGCAGTACCTCACCATCGGGATCAACGACCAGCTCGTCGCCGATCCTGGTATTGAAGAAATATCGGGGCATATTTGTCTCAGTGGGGCAGACCGCCCGGAATTGGAAGCCTGATTGTTGTCACAAGTTCTTTATTGTCATTCCCAGCATACCGGTGTCGCGAAACCAGAGGTTTCTACGTCAGAACAAGAGACGCGTCGGCCGGCAGTCAATCGTGCAACGCCATGATCCTCTCTGGTTTGATCGGGTTTGAACGGACAAGCCTTTGCAGGGCATTCATTGCATTGCAATAGAAACAGAAGGGTCGAGGCCTGTCGCCAAAGATTTCACTGGCGAACTTTTCCTCGCGCTGTAGTTTAATGGACAGGGCGCAAGTTCGTCCAGTTTCGAGCAAGTTTGTCCAGTTCAAGAAGGAGAGCCATAATGGCCTGGAAAGCACCGAAGATCGTCGAAGTGCCGGTTGGCATGGAAATCAACATGTATGCCTGCGCCGCCCGCAAGTAATCAGCGGCGACGATCTCATCTGTTGACGCAGGTGGACCTTCGGGGCTGATTCGTCCCTCAAGCTCTGGGACGGCAGCGAACTGAAGTCCACCTTTGTGCTTGCCAAGAGCGCTTTGCCATGAGTGTTTGGCGAGAGCGCGTTTGCCAAGAGCGTATTTTCCAAGAGCGTGTTTGCCAGGAGACGGATCATGCTTCGCGTCGTCATCCTGGGCGCCGCAGCGGGCGGCGGTGTTCCACAGTGGAACTGTGGATGTCCGGTGTGCCAGGCCGCAAGAGGCGATCATCCCGAACTCAGGAGCACCCAGGCCTCGGTCGCCGTCAGCGCCGACGGCGAGCACTGGTTCCTGATCAACGCCTCCCCCGACCTGCGCCAGCAGGTGCTCGCGACGCCGCAGCTTCATCCCAAGGTTCGTCCCGAGACGGGTCACCTCCGCCACTCGCCGATCGCGGGCGTGATCCTGACCAATGGCGAGATCGATGCCGTGGCGGGACTGTTGTCGATGCGGGAAGGCTCGCCCTTTGCGATCTACGCCCATTCCAAGGTGCTGGCGATCCTAAAAGCCAACAGCATCTTCGATGTGCTGAGCGAAAAGAATGTCCGTCGCGTGCCCATCGAGCTTGACCGGCCGTTCGAGCCTGCGCTGCCCGACGGCTCGCCGTCCGGCATCGAGGTCGTGGCCTTCACCGTGCCGGGAAAGGGCGCGTGGTACCTGGAGGGCAAGGCTCACCCGGGCGGCCGGGACGGCGCCGGCGACACGTTGGGGCTTCGCATCCGCCAGAAGGCCAGCGGCAAATATCTCTACTTCCTGGCCGCCTGTGCCGAGGTGACCGACGATCTGAGGTCGCGGCTCGCAGGCGCCGCGCTGATCCTGTTCGACGGCACGGTGTGGCGCGACGACGAACTGATCGCGGCCGGGCTTGGCACCAAGACCGGCCAGAGCATGGGACATATCGCGATGTCGGGCGCGCGCGGCGCGATCGAAGCGCTTGCCGGCCTCGATATCGGCCAAAAGCTGTTCCTGCATATCAACAATTCCAACCCGGCCTTGTTGCACGGATCGGCCGAGCGCAAGATTGCGGAAAGTGCGGGGTGGCAAATCCCCTCCGACGGAACGGAGATCGTGCTGTGAATGTCGTACCCATCACCGGAATGACGGCCCTGTCGATCGGCAAGGGCATCTCGCTGAACAGCGGCAGCGAGCTGGAAGCGACGCTGAGGCAGATCGGCGCGACGCGCTATCACAGCCTGCATCCGTTCCATAAGCTGCTGCATGGCGGCAAGCTCAACAAGGGCCAGGTGCAGGCCTGGGCGCTCAACCGCTACTATTATCAGAGCACGATCCCGATCAAGGACGCGGTGGTGATCTCGCGCTTCCGCGACCGCGCGACGCGCATGGAATGGCGGCACCGGATCGAGGACCATGACGGCGACGTCGGCAGCGAGGGCGGCATCGAGCGCTGGCTGAAGCTGACCGAAGGGCTCGGGCTCGATAGTGGCTATGTGGAATCAACCGAAGGCATTTTGCCCGCGACGCGCTTTGCGGTCGAAGCCTATGTGCATTTCTGCCGCGACCGGTCGCCGTTGGAGGCGATCGCCTCCTCGCTCACGGAACTGTTCGCGCCGAACCTGCATGAAGAGCGCATCAGCGGCATGCTGCAACACTATGATTTCGTCAATCCCGACATCATGAGCTATTTCAAGCGCCGCCTGCAGCAGGCGCCGCGCGACGCCGGCTTTGCGCTCCAATATGTCAAGCAACACGCCACGACGCCGGAACAGCGCGAGCTGGTCTGCAATGCGCTGATCTTCAAGACCAACGTGCTGTGGGTGCAACTCGACGCGCTGTATCACGCCTATGTCGAGGGCCATATTCCGCCGGGCGCTTTCGTGCCCAAAGCGAACTAGGAACAGCCGGGGTTGCGGGGATGGCAGGGCCGCGCCATATCAGTGTCAGCGAGGAGAGCCGGCCGGTGCTGCCGCGCCACGCCAAGCTCAGATTCGACGAGACGCGTCAGGTCTGGGTGATCCTGGCGCCGGAGCGCGTGCTGGCGCCGGACGAGACCGCCGTCGAAGTGCTGAAGCTGTGCGATGGCACGAGCCGCGTCGCGGAGATCGTCGATCAGCTCGCGGCCAAATATGCCGCCCCGCGCGAGGCGATTTTGACCGACGTGATTGCCATGCTGCAGGATCTGGCCGACAAGGGATTTTTGACCGAAGCGCGCGAGAAGACGTCATGAGTGAAACGCTCACTGATACGGCCTCCACACTGGCTCCCAATACACCGGCGGCCAATGACGGGCTCGCCGTTCTTGAATCGCGCAAGTCGCCGGCCGAAACCTTCGGCATCCCGCTTGCCGTGCTCGCCGAGCTGACCCATCGTTGCCCGCTGCAATGCCCCTATTGCTCCAACCCTGTCGAGCTCGATCGCGCGAGCGGCGAGCTGACGACGGAGGAATGGAAGAAGGTTCTCTCCGAGCTTGCCGAGATCGGCGTGCTGCAGATTCACTTCTCCGGCGGCGAGCCGACCGCGCGCAAGGATCTGGTCGAGCTGGTGAAGCATGCGAGCGATGTCGGGCTCTACACCAATCTCATCACATCTGCCGTGCTCCTGACGCGCGAGAAGCTGGCCGCGCTTGCCGACGCCGGCCTCTGCCATGTGCAGATCAGCTTTCAGGGCAACGAGCCCGTGATCGCCGATCGCGTCGCCGGGCTGAAGCACGCGCACAAGAAGAAGGTCGAGGTCGCGAAATGGACGCGCGAGCTTGATCTGCCGCTGACCGTGAACGCGGTGATGCATCGCCAGAACCTGCATCAGCTTCCCGACATCATCCAGATGGCGGTCGATCTCGATGCCGACCGGCTGGAAGTCGCCAACGTGCAATATTACGGCTGGGCGCTGAAGAACCGCGCGGCGCTGATGCCGACGCTTGCGCAGCTGGATGAAACGACCCGTCTCGTCGAGGAGGCCAGCGAACGGCTGAAGGGCGTGCTCACCATCGACTATGTGGTGCCCGACTATTACGCGCTGCGGCCGAAGAAATGCATGGGCGGCTGGGGCCGGCAGTTCTTCAACATCTCGCCGACCGGCAAGATCCTGCCCTGCCATGCCGCCGAGAGCATCACCGGCCTCGAATTCGAATCCGTGCGCTCCAATCATTCGATTGCCTGGATCTGGCAGAACTCCGACGCCTTCAACCGCTATCGCGGCACCGGCTGGATGAAGGAGCCGTGCAAGAGCTGCGAGTTCCGGGAGATCGATTTCGGCGGCTGCCGCTGCCAGGCCTTTGCGCTGACGGGCGACGCGGCGAACACCGATCCGGCCTGCGCGCTGTCGCCGATGCATGAGACGATCTTCAAGCAGGCCGAGCTTGAGGCCGAAGGCGCGAGCAACCGCTTCCTCTATCGCAACTTCGCGGGCGGCACGCTGGAGACCGGCGACGATGGCGCCTGACGCGGGGGCAGGCCATCGCGCCGATCCGTTCGCACCGCTGACCTCCGAACAGCTCGCCGTCGGCGACGGCCATGAACTCTACGTCGAAAGCGTCGGCCGCGCCGGCGGAATCCCCGCGGTCTATCTCCATGGCGGGCCGGGCTCCGGCTGCCAGCCGGATCATCGCCGCCTGTTCGATCCCGAGCGTTTCCATGCGGTGCTGTTCGACCAGCGCGGCGCCGGCCGCAGCCGTCCCAAGGGCGGCCGCGAGCACAACACGCTGGCGTATCTGATCGCGGACATGGAAACGATCCGCGCGAAGTTCGGCTTCGAGCGCTGGATCGTGGCCGGCGGCTCCTGGGGCGCGACCTTGGCGCTAGCCTATGCGCAGGCCTATCCGCATCGCGTCTCAGGCCTCGTGCTGCGCGCGACGTTTCTCGGCACGCGGAAGGAGATCGAAGACGCGTTCGCGGTCGCGCTGCCGCGCTTCTATCCCGGATTGAGCGAAGATTTTCTGGCCGTGCTGCCGCCCGAGGAGCGCGCCCGCCCGATCGAGGCTTACTGGCGCCGCATTCTCGATCCCGATCCAGCGGTGCATGGCCCTGCGGCGCGCGCCTGGGGCGACACCGAACGCATCCTGTCGGAGCACGCGCCCAATCGGACGCGGCTCGATCTTTCCTCGCTCAACGCGAACAGCGCCCTGCCGGCGACGCCCTTCATGGAAGCGCATTATTTCGCCAATGACAGCTTCATGCAGCCCGACCAGCTTCTCAACGAGGCGGCAAAGCTCGCAGGCATTCCCGGCATCATCGTGCAGGGGCGCTACGACCTGCTCTGCCCGCCCTCGACCTCGCACGCGCTCGCCGCGCGCTGGCGCGAGGCGGAAATCCGCATGGTCGAGGAAGCCGGCCACATGCTGTACGATCCCGGCGTCAGGAACGCGGTGATGAAGGCGATCGCGGACGTCGCCTCGCGCGCGACTGCGCCGTAAACGGCTGCGCCATAAATGAAGGACATCAAAAATGCCGCTCGCCGGAAAAGGCATGTTGCTGACGTCGATGGATATCGACCCAGCCGATGAAGCGGATTTCAACCGCTGGTACGATCGCGAACATCTCGAAGAGCGAGTCGCGATTCAAGGCTTCATCGAGGCGCGGCGCTACGTCGCGCATGTCGGCAGCCCGAAATATCTCTGCCTCTACTCGACCGAGACGATCGACGTGCTCGACAGTCCGGCCTACCGCGCAAGGCTCGCCAATCCGACCGACTGGTCGAAACGAACCTTGGCGCGGTTCAAGAACATGATCCGCGCGGTGGCCCGCATCACGATCAGCCGCGGTCAAGGCCGCGGCGCCGTGCTCGGCATTGTGCGGCTGCGTCCGCAAGCAGGCCAGGAAGAGGGCTTGCGCGCCGAGATGAACAAACGGCTCGATCCCGGAACGCTTGACGGCATCGTCTCCATGCATCTGATCGAGAGCGATGCGGGACTCTCCGGGCCGACAGCCGAAATCCCCTCGGCAAGCACCGGCAGCGGCGACTGGTATGTGCTGATCGACGGCACCAATCCGAGCGCCATCTCAAGCGTCCTGGCACGCTTCACCGGCACGGCGGCCTCGGCGACGCAGGTTTCATCGGGGATTTACGACCTGATGTGGGATCTCGCGAACAGCGACATGCCGCGCTCGTGAGTGCAATACGTGAATTCACGCAAGCGTGCATGCGCGCATGTTGCAGTGCCACATTATGCCGCATTACAGTCTTAACGATGTGGCATTGCACCGATGAAGAGCTTGGCCGACAGGCAATTTTGCCTTTGTGCATCATCTTGAATGGCTCTAATAAGACACGCCTATGAATAAGACACGCCTATGAAATGAAAAACCACAAGGGCGCCCGTTAAGCGCTCCAAGGCAAAAGAAGGCCGCGCGGTCCTTGAGCCTCGCGCGGACGAGGTAGGAATGAAACCGACCGATATTTCGGCCCCGGACTACTTTCACAAAGTGGTCGATTGCCAGTGGGCCTGTCCTGCGCACACTCCGGTTCCCGAATACATTCGCTTGATCGCCGAGGGCCGCTACAGCGACGCCTACATGATCAATTGGCGGTCGAACGTGTTCCCGGGAATTCTTGGCCGCACCTGCGATCGGCCCTGCGAGCCCGCATGCCGCCGTGGCCGGGTCGAGGAAAACCCGGTGGCGATCTGCCGGCTGAAGCGCGTCGCGGCCGACTTCAAGGACGACATCAAGCATCGCCTGCCACGGCCCTCGCCCAGAAACGGCAAGCGCATCGCGCTGGTCGGCGGCGGGCCCGCCTCGCTCGCGGTGGCGCGCGATCTCGCCCCGCTCGGCTATCACTGCACGGTGTTCGACTCCGATCCGAAAGCCGGCGGCATGATGCGCAGCCAGATTCCGAAATTCCGCCTGCCGGATTCGGTGATCGACGAGGAGACCGACTACATCCTCGGCCTCGGCATCGAGTTCAAGGGCGGCCATCGCGTCGACAGCATGAAGAAGCTGCTCGCCGACAAATATGATGCGATCTTCGTGGGCTCCGGCGCGCCGCGCGGCCGCGAGCTCGACGTCCCCGGCCGGAAGGAGGCCGCCGCCAATATCCATATCGGCATCGACTGGCTGTCCAGCGTCTCCTTTGGTCATACGGACAAGATCGGCAAGCGCGTGATCGTGCTCGGCGGCGGCAACACCGCGATGGACTGCTGCCGCACCGCGCGCCGGCTCGGCGGCACGGACGTCAAGGTGATCGTGCGCTCCGGCTTCGAGGAGATGAAGGCCTCCCCCTGGGAGAAAGAGGACGCCATGCATGAGGACATCCCGATCCTCAACTTCATGGTGCCGATCGCCTTCACCCATCAGAATGGCAAGCTCACCGGCGTGACCTTCCAGAAGGTCAAGGCCGAGTATGACGCCAAGGGCAGGCGCAGCCTGGTGCCCTCCGGCGAGCCCGACCGGACGATTCCCTGCGACGACGTGCTGGTCGCGGTCGGCCAGGAGAATGCATTTCCGTGGATCGAGCGCGACTGCGGCATCGAATTCGACAAATGGAATATGCCGAAGGTCGATCCCGAGACGCTCGCCTCGACGCACCCAAAGGTCTTCTTCGGCGGCGACGCGGCCTTCGGCCCGAAAAACATCATCTGGGCGGTCGCGCACGGCCATGATGCCGCGCTGTCGATCCACAGGATGATCTCCGGCGAGGACATCAACGAACGCCCGCTGCCCGAGGTGAAAGTCACCTCGCAGAAGATGGGCATTCACGAGTGGAGCTACGACAACGACGTTTCCATCGATCAGCGCTTCAAGGTGCCGCATCGCGACAAGGTCGTCGCGCTGAAGGACATCCGCACCGAGGTCGAGCTCGGCTACGACGTGAAGCTCGCGCTGGGCGAAGCGCATCGCTGCCTGAACTGCGACATCCAGACCGTGTTCTCCGCCCCGCTCTGCATCGAGTGCGATGCCTGCGTTGACATCTGCCCGATGGACTGCATCACCTTCACCGACAACGGCGAGGAGGCGGATCTGCGCCAGCGGCTGAAAGCGCCTTCGCCGCGCCTCGACCAGGATCTCTACGTCTCCTCCGATCTCAAGACTGGCCGGGTAATGGTGAAGGATGAGGACGTCTGCCTGCATTGCGGGCTGTGCGCGGAACGCTGTCCCACCGGCGCCTGGGACATGCAGAAATATCTCATCGACATGACTCACGCAGGTTCGACATGCCCGAGCAAACGCCGATCAGCAGCGTAAACGACTTCGTCGTCCGCTTCGCCAATGTCAACGGCTCGGGTTCGGCCAGCGCCAACGAGTTGTTCGCGCGCGCCATTCTGCGTCACGGCGTGCCGGTGTCGCCTCGCAACATCTTCCCCTCCAACATCCAGGGTCTGCCGACCTGGTACGAGGTGCGGGTGACCGAAGACGGCCATCTCGGCGCCCGCGGCGGCGTCGACATGATGGTGGCGATGAACCCGCAGACCTGGGACAAGGACGTCGCCTTGATCGAGCCCGGCGGCTATCTGTTCTACGACTCGACCAAGCCGATGCCGATGTCGAAATTCCGCAGCGACATCACCATCATCGGCGTGCCGCTGACCGCGATCACCAACTCCACCTATACCGACCCGCGCCAACGCCAGCTGTTCAAGAACATCATCTATCTCGGCGCGCTGTCCGCGCTGCTCGACCTGGACGCGAAGCTGATCGAGCAGCTCATCGGCGAGCAGTACAAGGGCAAGGAAAAGCTTTTGTCCTCCAACCTCCACGCGCTGCATCTCGGCCGCGACTGGGCGTTGCAGAACGTGAAATGCCCGATCGGGCTTCGCGTGAGGAAGGCCGACAAGGTCGGCGACCGCATCTTCATCGAAGGCAACAGCGCGGCCGCGCTCGGCGCGGTCTATGGCGGGGCCACCGTTTGCGCCTGGTATCCGATCACGCCGTCATCGTCGCTGGCGGATGCCTTCGCAGGCCACTGCAAGAAGCTGCGCCACGATCCCAAGACCGGCAAGGCCAAATATGCCATCGTGCAGGGCGAGGACGAGCTGGCGTCCATCGGAATTGTCATTGGCGCGTCCTGGAACGGCGCGCGCGCCTTCACCGCGACCTCCGGCCCCGGCATCTCCCTGATGACCGAGTTCATCGGCCTGTCCTATTTCGCGGAAATCCCGGCTGTGATCATGAATGTGCAGCGCGCCGGCCCCTCCACGGGCATGCCGACGCGAACCCAGCAGTGCGACATCATCGCCTGCGCCTATGCGTCGCACGGCGACACCAAGCACATCCTGCTGTTCCCTGAAGATCCGACGGAAGCCTTCGAGTTCGCGGCCGCCGCCTTCGATCTCGCCGAACGGCTGCAGACCGTGATCTTCCTGATGCTCGATCTCGACATCGGCATGAATCACCGGCTGTGCCGGCCGTTGCGCTGGGACGACGCGCGGGAATATGACCGCGGCAAGATCATGACCGCGGAGATGCTCGATGAAGGCCGCGACTTCGGCCGCTATCTCGACATGGATGGCGACGGCATCCCCTACCGCACCTATCCAGGCACCCATCCGACCAAGGGCTCCTACTTCACCCGCGGCACCTCGCGTGACCGCTACGCGCGCTATTCCGAGGAAGGCCCGGTCTATGCCGACAACATGCAGCGCCTTGTGCGCAAATTCGAGACCGCGCAGGACCTCGTGCCACGGCCACTTTTGGCCAATGCGGCAAGGCCGACCAAATATGGCGTGATCTATTTTGGCTCGACCGCGCCCGCGATGGACGAGGCGATCGGACTGCTTGAGGCGCGCGGGCACCAACTCGACCGGCTGCGCATCCGCGCCTTCCCGTTCCACTCCAGCGTCGCGAGCTTCATCGCCGAGCATGATTTCGTTTATGTGGTCGAGCAGAACCGTGACAGCCAGTTGCGCCAGCTCATCGTCAACGAGAACAGCATCGATCCGGTCCGGCTGATTCCGATCGTGCATTACGACGGTACGCCGATCACCGCACGTTTCATCGCCAAATCCATCGGGGACCATCAGGATCGCCTCAAGGTGACCCCGCTCCGCAAGGCCGTGTCATGACTTACATCGCAAAGCCGAAATTCCATCATCCCGGATTGAAGAAGAATTCGCTGGGCTTCACCCATCGCGACTATGAAGGCAAGATCTCGACGCTGTGCGCCGGCTGCGGTCACGACTCGATCACCGCCGCGATCATCGAGGCCTGTTTCGAGCTCTCGATCCAGCCGCATCGCGTGGCCAAGATCTCCGGCATCGGCTGCTCGTCGAAGACGCCGGACTATTTCCTCGGCAGTTCGCACGGCTTCAACTCGGTGCACGGCCGCATGCCCTCGGTCCTGACCGGCGCCAATCTCGCCAACCGCGATCTGATCTATCTCGGCGTCTCCGGCGACGGCGATTCCGCCTCCATCGGCTTCGGCCAGTTCGCGCACTCGATCCGGCGCGGCGTCAACATGACCTATATCGTCGAGAACAACGGCGTCTACGGCCTCACCAAGGGTCAGTTCTCAGCAACCGCCGATCGCGGCTCGAAATCGAAGAAGGGCGTGCTGAACACCGACAGCGCTATCGACCTGGTGGCCATTGCGCTGCAACTGGGCGCCAGCTACGTGGCGCGCAGCTTCTCCGGCGACAAGACCCAGCTCGTGCCGCTGATCGAAGGCGCGATCCAGCACAAGGGCGCGGCCTTCATCGACGTCATCAGCCCCTGCATCGCCTTCAACAATCACGCCGGCTCGACGAAAAGTTTCGACTACGTCCGTGAGCACAATGACGCGGTCAACCGGCTCGACGTGCTCACCGGCCGCGAGCCGATCACCGTCGACTACGCGCCCGGCACGGTGCAGGTAGTCGAGCAGCATGACGGCACGCGGCTGGCGTTGCGCAAGATCGACGCCGACTATGACCCGCATGACCGTGTCGGCGCGCAGGCGTTCCTGCAGAAGCACGCGGCCAAGGGCCAGATCGTCACCGGCCTGCTCTATGTCGATCCGGAGTCGGACGATTTGCACACCCACCTCAACACGGTGGACACGCCGCTCAACCAGCTCGACGAAGAGGCGCTCTGCCCGGGCTCGGCCGCGCTGGAGAAGATCAACGCCAGCTTGCGTTAGCAAGATGTAAGCAAGGTGGATTGCCTCTCCCGCCAAGCGGGGGAGAGCAAGCCGGATTCGCGGGCGACAGGTTTCGATTACATCTCATCGTGCGCCGAGATGTAAAAGCCCCTTCCATTCCGTCTCAAGCTGCGCGAGCGCATCGGCAAGCGGCGGCACCGAGAAACGGCCATCGGCCTCGCGAAGCAGATCGAGGCCCTTCAGCTTCGACAGCGCGTCATCGACGCCGAAAACTATTCGAAGGGCGAACAGCCGCGCGAGCAGCGCCTCGATCCGCGCGCCGAGTTCGTCGCGGCTCAGCGGCGCTTTGGCGGTCAGAAGGCCGTAATAGCCAAGCAGCGCTTCCTTCCAGTCCTGCTCCTCCGCCTCGCCGATGATGTAGTTGAAGATCCCGGAATTGTTGTTGATGTTGCGATAGTAGATGTTGTCGGTGACCTGCTTCTGGTGGATCAGCGACTGGCGATGGAAATTTCCCCATTGCCTCATCACGAAGGCGCCGAGCGCGAACAGCCCGCTCAGCGCGGCCAGCGCCTGAGCGGTGTCGTTGTCGTGCATCGTGCCGCTGAGACCGAGATAGAAACCGGCCACGACAAACAGAACTGTCAGGGTCGAGGCGACCTTCAGCAGAATCGGCACGCCGCCGACAATTGCCGGTACGCCGAGCGAAAGCTGGTCGAACAGACTCATCACCACGCGGGCGTTCGGAAACAAGGCTTCGAGATCGCCGCGCGCGATGTGGCGGAAATACTTGAACAGCACCGCGCCGCCGCGGATCTTCTTGCTCTTGGCTTGCGAGTTCTTGGTTTGCCAACTCTTGGCTCGCCAGTTCTTGCTTTGCCAAGCGCTCACGAGCGTATTGCGGCGCTCCTTGGTCTCCGCAGACGGCGCGCCGTCCGGCTTGGTCGCAACCATCAGCACCACGTCATCGTAGACATCGACATCGAGGCGACGCCAGCGCAGGCCATACCAGGAGGGGATATCGATGGTCTCCCGGTGATGACCGCGGCGGAACATACGGATGTCGCGATAGTCGTCGACCGGCACCTTGATCTTGACGCGCACCAGCGCATGTTCGCCGAAGGCGCGGGCGATCTCGTCGTGCGGGATTTCGACGAAGTTGGCCTCCTTGAGGACTCGGACGAATTCCTCGCTCAGAATGCGATAGGCCCGATCGAGATCGTGCGCGGGGCCATGAGGTAGGCGATGAGCGGTCGGGGCGACCTCCGGGTCGAAGTAGAAATAGGCCTCGCGCAACCGGTCGAGCTCTTTGAAATAGCGGTGATGGAAAATGGCGCCCAGCATGCGGGCAAATTGCCAGAAGCTCGTCTGCTGATCGTCGTCGAGGCCGCCATCGGCAGCGAGCCCCGTGACAATATCCGACTTTCGCAGCGGAATGAAACGATCCCGCTGTTCGGGCGCGGCCGTCTCACAAGACGCTTCACTCACAAGGCACTTCGCTCGAAAACGCTCTCATATCGCAAGACCATAACTTCCTTGCGACCGTCGCGCCACTCACGCTTCGGGAATCAAGCCGCGCTCGGCTTCAGGAAATCTCGACCTCGGCAACTCGTCAGCGATCAGGCCGCCGCGGCGACACCGCGCGGGTGCAGCACATATTCCTTCAAGACCTTGTTCTCGGTTGCGTCGACCTCGACCAGCGACACGTCATAGGTCCAGAGATCGGCGAGATGCTGAAGCACGCGCTTGGCGTCGACTTCATTGAGCTGCGAGCCCTTCACGACCGCGTGGCGCAGCATCAAGCGGCGATCGCCCGCGAGATCGACATCGACCACTTCGATATTGGCGTCGATGAAGCCGACATCATGCTGCTTGGAGAGCTCGCGGCGGACGCGGCGGAAGCCGCGCTCGTCGTGAATGGCGTCCACCCTGATGCCGGCGCGCTCCGCCGGATTGTCGTGCAGATGGAACATGCGCAAGTGCCGCATCACGCGCGGGCTCAAGAACTGGCCTATGAAGCTCTCGTCGCGATAATTGGCCCAGGTGTCGCGCAGGACGCCCATCACATCGCCCTGGCCCGCGATATCGGGGAACCATTCGCGATCCTCGTCATCGGGCCTGGTCACGATGCGCTCGATATCCTGCATGATCGTGAAGCCCAGCGCGTAAGGGTTGAAGCCCGAGAAGCGGGGATCGTCGAAATCCGGCTGGAACACCACATTGGTGTGCGACTGCAGGAATTCGAGGTAGTTGCCGTCGGAGATCCGTCCCTGTTCGTGCAGCCTGCTCATGATCCGGTAATGCACGTAGGTCGCGGTGCCCTCGTTCATCACCTTGGTCTGGCTCTGCGGATAGAAATATTGCGCGATATGCCGCACGATGCGGAGCAGTTCGCGCTGCCAGGGCTGCAGGCGCGGCGCCGACTTCTCCAGAAAGTACAGCAGATTTTCCTGCGGCAGGCCGAGCAGCCGGCGGCGGCGCTCGACGTTCAGCACGGATTCGGTCTTGGCCGGCCCGGTCGGAACGGTGCGCCACAGATCGTTGAATGCGGCTTCCTCATGCATGCGGCGCTGACCTGCCCTTTTTTCCTCGGCACGCAGGTCGAGCTTCTTCTTGCCGGGGTAACGGTCGATGCCGTGCGACATCAGGGCATGCGCGGCATCCAGCGTCTGCTCGACCGCCAGCCGGCCATGGCGCTCCTCGCACTGCGCGACATAGCGCTTGGCGAATTCGAGGTAATCGAGAATGCCGTCGGCATCGGTCCATTGCTTGAACAGATAATTGTTCTTGAAGAAATGGTTGTGGCCGAAGGCCGCGTGCGCGATCACCAGCGTCTGCATCGTCGCGCTGTTCTCCTCCATCAAATAGGAAATACAGGGCGAAGAATTGATGACGATCTCATAGGCCAGGCCCATCAGGCCCTTGCGGTAGGATGCTTCGTGAAACGCGAAATGCTTGCCGAACGACCAGTGCTTGTAGAACAGCGGCATGCCGACCGAGGAATAGGCATCGAGCATCTGCTCGGCGGTGATCACCTCGATCTGGTTGGGATAGACGTCGAGCCCGAGCTGGTTGAGCGCAATGTCCTCGCAAGCATCGTGGATGCGCTGCAAGGTCAGGAAATCCCAATCGGCGCCCTGGAACAGTCGCTCGCCAGTCGCGGTCATGGCGCGGCCTTCTCCTGTTTGCCCCTGCGCTGGAAGAGGTCGTGAAACACCGGAAAGATCTGGCTGCGGTCGCTCACCTTGCGCATCGAAAGCGGCGCCCCGTTGGCGCGCAACCGCTCATACAGCGTCCAGAGCGACGAATCCGGCATCTCGAAACTGTGCCCGCCGGCCTCGCCGACCTCGAGGTAAGCAAAGAACTGACTGACCGGCAGGATCAGATCGGTCAGGATCCGCCCTGTCACCTCGCCATCCGCGATCGAATTGTCGCCGTCGGAGGCTTGCGCGGCATAGATGTTCCAGTCGGCCGGGCGGAAGCGGGCCCGCACGATCTCATGCATCGCCTGGAGCGCGCTCGACACCAGCGTGCCGCCCGAAGCGGGCCCATGGAAGAACGTGTCCTCGTCGACCTCCTCGGCGCGATCGGTGTGCCGGATGAAGACGATCTCGACATGGCGATAGCGCCGTTTCAGGAACACGTAGAGCAGCATGTAGAACCGCTTGGCGAGGTCCTTCATGTGCTCGGACATCGAGCCCGACACGTCCATCAGGCAGAACATTACTGCTTGCGCGACCGGCTTCGGCACGCTCTCGAACCGGCGATAGCGGATGTCGATCGGATCGATGAAGGGAATACGCTTGGCCTTTGCCTTCAATGCCGCGATCTCGGCCAGAAGCTCCGCGCGCCGCTCCTCGTTGCCCTCCCCGAGCTCCTCGATCTCGGCCTCAAGTTCGGCGATGGTCTCCGGCCGCGGCCGCCTGAGCGCGACACGCCGCAATAGCGCCCGGCTCACGGTGCGGCTGATCGAGATGTTGGCAGGCGATCCTGTGGTCGCATAGCCGGCCCGCGCCAGCCCCTCGCTCTCGGCTTCCGCAAGCTTGCGCTTGGCCAGATCCGGCAGCTCCAGATCGTCGAGGAACAGATCGACGAACTCGTCGCGGCTCAGAACGAAGCGGAAGGCGTCTTCACTATCGCCCGTGCCAGGCTGCGTCGGCCTTCCGCCGCCGCCCTCGCCCGAACGCGGCAGCATGTCGCCTTCGATAAACTTCTTATTGCCCGGCAACACCATGTCGCGCGTACCGCCTTCGCGGCGGAAACGCGGCTCGTGCATCCCGTCGAGCGGGATTGAGACCTCGCCTCCTTCCAGGACGTCCTTGATGTCCCGGCCTTCCGATGTCTTTTTCACAGCCCCCTGAACCAACGCCTTGGCACGACGCAAGAACCTCTGACGATTCTCTAGGCTCTTGCTGCCCGGGTTCAGGCGCCGGTCGACGATGTGAATGACCACGTTTTCGTCCGCCTCCGCCTCAGCCAGCCTGTTTTACACGCATGTACCACTCGACGAGCCGCCGAACCTGACGTTCAGTGTAGCCGCGTTCAACCATGCGCGCGACGAACTCGCCGTGCTTCTTCTCGGTCTCGCCGTCCTTCTTCGAACCGAACGAGATCACCGGCAGAAGATCCTCCACCTGAGAGAATATACGCTTTTCGATGACTTCGCGGATTTTTTCGTACGACGTCCAGCCGGGGTTCTTTCCGGCATTCTGTGCTCGCGACCGCAGCGAAAACTTCACGACCTCGTTGCGGAAATCCTTCGGATTGGCGATTCCCGCCGGCTTCTCGATCTTGGTGAGTTCCTGGTTGAGAAGCTCCCTGTTCATCATCTGACCGGTATCGGGGTCTTTGAAGTCCTGATCCTCGATCCAGGCGTCCGCATAATCGACATAGCGGTCGAACAGATTCTGGCCGTAATCGGCATAGGATTCGAGGTAGGCCTTCTGGATCTCATTGCCGATAAACTCGGCATACCGCGGCGCGAGATCGGCCTTGATGAATTCGAGGTAGCGCTTCTCGACCTCGTCCGAAAGCTGCTCGCGACGGATCGCGTGCTCCAGCACATACATCAGGTGCACGGCGTCTGCGGCCAGCTCGGTCGTGTCGTGGTTGAAGGTCGCCGCCAGCACCTTGAACGCGAAGCGCGTGGAGGCGCCGTCCATGCCCTCGTCGACGCCGGCCGCGTCCTTGTATTCCTGAACGCTGCGCGCCTTCGGATCGCTCTCCTTCAGGCTCTCGCCGTCATAGACCCGCATCTTGGCGAACAGCGTGGAGTTTTCGTGCTTGCGCAGGCGCGTCATCACCGAGAAGCGCGCCAGCGTCTCAAGGGTGGCGGGCGCGCAAGGCGCGGCCGCAAGCTCCGAGCCCTGGATCAGCTTCTCGTAGATCTTCTTCTCTTCCGTCACGCGCAGGCAGTACGGCACCTTGATCACGCAGATGCGGTCGATGAAGGCCTCGTTGTTCTTGTTGGCCTTGAAGCTCTGCCATTCGGCCTCGTTGGAGTGGGCGAGCACGACGCCGGTGAACGGAATGGCGCCGATATTCTCCGTGCCGATATAGTTGCCTTCCTGCGTTGCCGTGAGCAGCGGATGCAGCATCTTGATCGGCGCCTTGAACATCTCGACGAATTCGAGAATGCCCTGGTTGGCGCGGTTCAATCCGCCGGAATAGCTGTAGGCATCCGGATCGTTCTGCGCAAAAGTCTCGAGCTTGCGGATATCGACCTTGCCAACCAGCGAGGAGATGTCCTGGTTGTTCTCGTCGCCCGGCTCGGTCTTGGCGATCCCGATCTGGCGCAGCCGCGACGGCTGGATCTTGGCGACGCGGAATTGCGAAATGTCGCCGCCGAAGGATTCGAGCCGCTTGTAGCACCACGGGCTCATCAGCCCGGTGAGGCGCCGGCGCGGAATACCGTATTTTTCCTCCAGCATCGGCCCGAGATGTTCGGGATCGAACAGGCTCAGCGGGCTTTCGAAGACCGGGCTGAGTTCATCGCCGGCCTTCAGCACATAGATCGGATGGATTTCCATCAGCGACTTCAGCCGCTCGGCCAGCGACGACTTGCCGCCGCCGACCGGACCGAGCAGATAGAGGATCTGCTTGCGTTCCTCCAGCCCCTGCGCGGCGTGGCGGAAGAAGCCGACAATGCGCTCGATCGTCTCTTCCATGCCGTGGAACCCGGAGAACGCGGGATAGATCCGAACCGTCCGGTTGGAAAAAATTCGGCCAAGGCGGGAGTCCTTGGCCGTGTCGATCATCTGGGGCTCGCCGATGGCGGCTAGTAGTCGCTCGGCCGAGTTGGCATATCGCATCGGGTCTGTTCGACACGATTCCAGATATTCCGTCATCGATATGTCACTTTGGCTTCGCGCCTCGAAGGACCGGGCGAACGCGTTGAACAGAGAATCGTTGTACATGCTCTCTCTCCGCATCAAGTCCGCTCCGCTGCCGAGACGGATCGTGATATCTTTGACTGCAGCGATCGATATCGAATCAGCATGAGTAAATTAGGCCGGTTGCCGATTGGACACTCGCGGTACTGACTTGCGCAATGCACAATCGAGGCATCATACCGAGTTACAAACAGGCATTTGCCTATTTCTTGAGCGAAACGGCTCCGCAGGCCATCGAATCTTGCCTGATGTATCCAGCAGGCCACAACCTCGCGGGATTGGGAATCGCGATTATTACTGATCCGTACTAAGCCGGAATAGCCCGTTGTTCCCGCGCTGGAACCCGCCAAAACGCCCGCTGAGCCCGCTACCCCTCTTATACCGCGCATTCGCTCACATCGCACTCGAATAATACCATCCTCACCCATGCAAGTTTCAAGCACATCTCCGCTGTCGCCTGCGGGGCGCTCACAGAGATGACGGCGCCGCAGCACATTCTCACACGAGTAATTCGCCTGGTCCTGCATAAGTTGCACCGAAGATGCTCCGTAAGAAGGTTGGAACACGACTTATTGAACGTGTCTCAGATGCCTGCCACGACGAGCGGCGGCACACCGGATGCGCGCTTTCGATCCACTAATCTTCTCCTGGAGCATGATCCGTTTCGGAAATCCGTTTGCACAAACTCTCCGTTGCACAAACTTTGCCAGATCACGCTTCAGGTTTTTTGAGCACGATCTTTTCCGAAAAATCGCTCGAGTCGCAGCCCGAGGGCATGTTTTTCCGGATCATCCTCGAGTGTTCTTGTTTGAACATGATCTTTTTCGGACAAGTGCTGCACACTTTTTTTGATCATGCTCTCGTTACTTTTGATCATGCTCTCGTTACCTCGGGAGCCTGCAACATAATAAAGCTCCTTGCGTGACGCCGCTCACGGGTCGCAATCATGCCTTCTTGTGCGGCACTACGACGCGGGTCAGCTCGCGCGGTATCGGAAGCAGAAGGTCCGCATCGTTCAGTTCCCGCTGACCGGCGAGATACCGCCAGACGAGAACACGCTTCACGCGATCCCTCAGCCGCCAGTCAGAGCCGACCTGAGCACGATTTGGCAGTGCAACAAGCTGCACAATGAGGCCGGCGACGCCCTGCTTGCCGGCGCCGACAACAGAATTTACGCTGCCGGCAAAACCGGCGCATAGAACGCCCCTGGGCGTGGAGGGATGGCATGTATCGGCGTAACATCTTGTGGGGTGCGCTTTCGGCGCTTGGCATGGCTTTCACGGCATCACCTGCGGCTGCGGCGAGCGAGGCTGAACCGCCGGGCAAGCTCAAGGTGGTCTATCACCTCGCCGATCTCGACAGGGTTCATTTCGTTCTCGGCAATATTCAAAACCATCTGGACGGCGTCGGCGGCCCCGACCATGTCACGCTCGCGCTCGTGGTGCACGGTCCCGCGCTGCGGGCATTTCATGCCGAGTCGGCAAATTGGGACATCGCCCACCGCATCGGCCAGTTCTCGAAAATCGGCATGGAGCTGGTCGCGTGCGGCAACACGATGATATCGCAGAACGTCACGTTGCGGGATCTGCTGCCGGGCTTCGTCAGCGCCGACAAGGGCGGCGTGGTGCGGCTGGCTGAATTACAGGCGCAAGGGTATCAGTATATCAGGCCTTAGAGCACGATCCGCATGCGATGCGCGGTGGACTGCTTTCCCTCGCAACAAATGCGGCAAATGCGGCAAATGCGGAATGCGTCGGCGTGGAGATCATGCTCAAACAATAAGCCGGCGCCGCGATGGATGATTCATCGCGCTCCAACGAGCATCAACAGAGCCGATGTCGGCATGACGACAAATCCGCGCGAGGAGCGCGGCTGAACCGCCGATTTCGCAGGATCAATCTGCTATGAATGGCGTTATCCTGGTGGGATACAGATACTCCTGCCGCCGGCTCCCATGCGGACGTCTCGAACGCTGGGAACCCGAGAAATCAAAGCCGGTCAAGAAAGACCCGGCCAAGAATGGACAGGCATCATGAATCCCGTCAAAGCGCTCGAAAATCATGGCCAGGCGGTCTGGCTGGACTTCCTGGCCCGCGGCTTCGTCGCCAAGGGCGATCTGCAGAAGCTGATCGACAGCGACGGCGTCAAAGGCGTCACCTCCAATCCCTCGATCTTCGAGAAGGCGATCGGAAGCTCCGACGAGTATGATGCGCCGATCGGCAAGGCGCTGAAGCATGACGATCGGCCGGTCGCCGAGCTGTTCGAGGCGCTTGCCATCGAGGACATTCAGCACGCTGCCGACGTGTTGCGTCCGGTCTACGATGCGCTCCACGGCCATGACGGCTTCGTCAGCCTGGAAGTATCGCCCTATCTTGCGACCGACACCAAGGGCACGATCGCCGAAGCCGAGCGGCTGTGGAAGCATGTCCATCGCAAGAACCTGATGGTCAAGGTCCCGGCCACCGCGGAAGGCCTGCCCGCGATCGAGCACCTGATCGGCGAAGGCATCAGCATCAACATCACGCTGTTGTTCTCGCAGAAGGTCTATCTGCAGGTCGCGGAAGCCTATCTGAAGGGCCTGGAAAAATTCATCGCCAAGGGCGGCGACCCCGCACATGTCGCGAGCGTCGCAAGCTTCTTCGTCAGCCGCATCGACAGCATGGTCGACAAGCAGCTCGACGAGAAGATCGCCAAGGCCAATGATCCGACCGAAAAGGAGCGGCTCGCCGCACTGAAGGGCAAGGTCGCGATCGCCAACGCCAAGCTTGCCTATCAGGACTATAAGCGCCTGTTCTCCGGCGCGCGCTGGGACAAGCTCGCGGCCGAGGGCGCCAAGCCGCAGCGGCTGCTCTGGGCCTCGACTGGCACCAAGAACAAGGACTACAGCGATGTTCTCTATGTCGAGGAGTTGATCGGCCCCAACACCATCAACACGGTGCCGCCGGCGACGCTCGATGCTTTCCGCGACCACGGCAAGCTGCGCGACAGCCTGGAGGAAAATGTCGACGAAGCGCGGCAGGTGCTCGCCGAGCTCGAGCGATCGGGCATTTCGCTCGATGCCATCACCGCCGAGCTGGTCAAGGACGGCGTCAAGCAATTCGCCGACGCCGCCGACAAGCTCTACGGCGCGGTCGCGCACAAGCGCGCCGTCGTGCTCGGCACCGGCCTCGATCGGCAGACCCTGACGCTTGGTACGGCCATGGGACAGGCGGTCGAGAAAAACACCGAGGCGTGGCGCGGTTCGGCCAAGATCCGCAGGCTCTGGCAAAAAGACAAGTCGGTCTGGACCGGCAAGGATGAGAACAAATGGCTCGGCTGGCTGACCAGCCCCGCGCGCGCCGATATCGCAGACTACGAGGACTTTGCGCGGCGCGTGAAGGGCCAGGAATTCACCGACGCGGTTGTGCTCGGCATGGGCGGATCGAGCCTGGGCCCGGAAGTGCTGGCGGAAACCTTCCCGAAGAAATCCGGCTTCCCGAAGCTGCATGTGCTCGATTCCACCGATCCGGCGCAGGTGCGCGCGATGGAGAAGGCGGTCGACATCGGCAAGACGCTGTTCATCGTCTCCAGCAAATCCGGCGGCACGACCGAGCCGAACGCGATGAAGGATTACTTCCTCGATCGCGTGGCCGAGACGATCGGCGCGGACAAGGCCGGCCATCGCTTCATCGCGGTGACCGATCCCGGCTCCTCGCTGGAGAAGGTCGCGACCGAGCAGGGCTTTGCGCGCATCTTCCATGGCGAGCCCTCGGTCGGCGGACGCTATTCCGTGCTGTCGCCATTCGGCCTCGTGCCGGCTGCCGCAGCGGGCATCGACGTGCGCGCGCTGATCGCGCACACACTTGCGATGGTGCGCTCCTGCGGGCCGGACGTGCCGCCGCATGAAAATCCCGGCGTGCAGCTCGGGCTTGCAATGGGGCTTGCCGGCCTCGAAGGCCGCGACAAGATCACGATCTTCTCGTCGAAGAAGATCGCCGATTTCGGCGCCTGGGCGGAGCAGCTCATCGCCGAATCCACCGGCAAGGAAGGCAAGGGCCTGATCCCGATCGACGGCGAGCCGCTGGGCGACGTGTCGATTTACGGCCACGACCGCTTCTTCATCGACATTCGCACCGAGGGCGAGGACGACACGGCGCATGACGAAAGGCTCGCGGCGCTGGAACAGGCCGGCCATCCCGTGGCACGGATTGTCATGAAGTCGATCGACCACATCGGACAGGAGTTTTTCCGCTTCGAGTTGGCGACCGCGGTTGCAGGCGCGATCCTTGGCATCAATCCCTTCAACCAGCCTGACGTCGAGTCCGCCAAGATCAAGACGCGCGAGCTGACCGCCGCCTTCGAGAGGACCGGCGCGCTGCCGGGGGAAACGCCGGTGATGGCGTCGAAGCAGGCCGACATCTATACCGACGAACATAATGCCGAGGCGCTGCGCAAGGCGGGCGCGAATGGCGATCTCGGCTCATGGCTGAAGGCCCACCTCTCCCGCATCCATGCGGACGACTACGTGGCGTTGCTCGCCTATGTCGAGCGCAACGCCGCCCATATCGAGGCCCTGCAGGACATGCGGCTCAAGCTGCGCGATGCCCATCATGTCGCAACCTGCGCGGAGTTCGGGCCGCGCTTCCTGCATTCCACCGGGCAAGCCTATAAGGGCGGTCCCGACAGCGGCGTGTTCCTGCAGATCACCGCCGACGATGCGAAGGATCTCCCGGTGCCAGGACAGAAAGCGAGCTTTGGCGTGATCAAGGCAGCCCAGGCGCGCGGCGATTTCGACGTCTTGACTGAGCGCGGCCGGCGCGCGCTGCGGGTGCATCTGAAGGGTGATCTCAAATCGGGGCTGAGGATACTCGATGCCGCGATTGCGGAAGCGTTGGCTTAGATAAGGACGGCAAAAATGCAGCTCGGCATGATCGGTTTGGGCCGAATGGGCGGCAATATCGTGCGCCGGCTGATAAAGGGCGGACATACGGCTGTCGTTTACGACAAGGACGACAAGGCGGTCGCCGCACTGGCCGCCGACGGCGCAGCCGGTGCGAAGGCGTTGGAGGATTTCGTCGCCAAGCTCGATACGCCGCGCACCGCCTGGGTCATGCTGCCGGCCGGCAGGATCACGGAAGCGACGATCGAGGCACTCGCAAAGCTGATGAATGCCGGCGACGTCATCATCGATGGCGGCAACACCTTCTGGCAGGACGACGTTCGCCGCGGCAAGGCGCTGAAGGAGCGCGGCATCCATTACGTCGATGTCGGCACCTCCGGCGGCATCTGGGGCATCGAGCGCGGCTATTGCATGATGATCGGCGGCGAGAAAGCCGTGGTCGATCGGCTCGATCCGATCTTCGCCTGTCTCGCACCGGGCATCGGCGACATTCCTCGCACGGAAGGACGCGAGGGCCGCGATCCCCGCATCGAGCAGGGCTACATCCATGCAGGCCCGGTCGGCGCCGGCCATTTCGTCAAGATGATCCACAATGGCATCGAATATGGGCTGATGCAGGCCTATGCTGAAGGTTTCGACATATTGAAGAACGCCAATATCGACTCGTTGCCGGCCGATCACCGCTTCGACCTCGACATTGCCGACATTGCGGAAGTGTGGCGGCGCGGCAGCGTGATCCCGTCATGGCTGCTGGATCTCACGGCCTCCGCGCTCGCGCAGAACCACACGCTGGATAATTACTCCGGCTTTGTCGAGGATTCCGGCGAAGGCCGCTGGACGGTCAACGCCGCCGTTGACGAAGCGCTGCCGGCCGAAGTGCTGACCGCGGCGCTTTATGCCCGGTTCCGCTCGCGCAAGCAGCACACCTTCGCCGAAAAAATCCTGTCCGCGATGCGCGCCGGTTTCGGCGGCCACAGAGAGCCGCAGCAGCCCGCGCCCGGCGCCAAACCGAAGGTGTGAAGCAATGGCGAACGGACAGTTTGCACAGAAGAAACCCGACTCCTGCACCTTCGTAATCTTCGGCGTGACCGGCGACCTGACGCATCGCCTGGTGATGCCGTCGCTTTACAATCTCGCGGCAGTCGGCCTGCTGCCCGAGAAATTCTGCGTGGTCGGTGTCGCCCGCAGGGGCATGTCGGGTGACGCGCTGCGTGACAACCTGATGAAAGGCCTGCGTCAATTCGCCACCCGCCCGGTCGATGATGCCATCGCCGCCCGCCTGCTTGAATGCCTCACCGCGATCGAGGCGGATCCGAGCGATCCAGCCTCATTCGACGCGATGAAAAAGAGAATAGAGAGGCTGGAAGCGGCGCGCGAGACCGGCGGCAACCGCCTGTTTTATCTGGCGACGCCGCCCGACGCGTTCGCGCCGATCGCACGCGAGCTCGGCCGGGTCGGGTTGTTGCAGCAGGACGCGGATGGCGGCGAGAACGGCAGCCCGTGGCGGCGGCTGGTCGTCGAAAAGCCGTTCGGCACCGACCTTGAATCCGCGAAAGCGCTGAACGCGGAGCTTCTGAAGATCGTCAACGAGCATCAGATCTACCGGATCGATCATTACCTCGGCAAGGAGACCGTCCAAAACATCCTGGTGCTGCGCTTTGCCAACGGCATGTTCGAGCCGATCTGGAATCGCCATTATATCGACCATGTGCAGATCACGGTCGAGGAGAAGCTCGGCGTCGGTCACCGCGGCAGCTTCTACGACGCAACCGGCGCATTGCGGGACATGGTGCCGAACCACCTGTTCCAGCTCCTGTCGCTGATCGCGATGGAGCCCCCTGCCCATTTCGATGCCCACACCGTTCGGACCGAGAAGGCCGAAGTGCTGGCCGCGATCCAGACCCAGAGCGAGGCAGAGGCGCTGAAGAACTCCGTGCGCGGGCAATATCTGGGCGGCAAGATCGGCGACAACGAGATTTCGGATTACCGCGCAACGCCGGACGTCAGGCCCGGCAGCACGACGGAGACCTACGCGGCACTGAAGCTGACCATCGACAATTGGCGCTGGGCCGGCGTCCCCTTCTACCTGCGCACCGGCAAGGCGCTCGGGATGAAGCGTACGGAGGTCGCGATCAAGTTCCGGCAGGCGCCGTTCGCGATGTTCGCGTGCACCTCCGTCGAAGAGCTTGCCGAGAATTATCTCGTCATCGGCATCGAGCCGACCGAGGGCATCACCTTGCAGTTCAACACCAAGGTGCCCGGGCCAACAGTCCTTATCGATGGCGTCGAAATGAAGTTCCGCTACAAGGATTACTTCAAGGCCGAGCCCGCGACCGGCTACGAGACGTTGATCTATGACTGCATGATTGGCGACAACATCCTGTTTCAGCGCGCCGACAGCGTCGAAGCGGGCTGGAAGGCAGTCGAGCCCTTCCTCGACGCCTGGAAGAAGGAGGGCACGAAGGGCCTTGAAACCTACAAGGCCGGCAGCGCGGGACCTGCCTGCGCGGCCGAGCTCTTGAAACGCGACGGCCGTAGCTGGCGGAAGCTCTCGTAGGCGATGACCCCGCCCGACCATCCGCAAGTGAATTGCCAAGTGATCAGTGTCGCCGATCGCGACACGATGGCAATGACCGCGGCCGACCGCCTGCTGGCGCGGATCGATGCCAACAACGGGCGCATCGCGATCTGCCTCACCGGCGGATCGAGCCCGAAGCAGCTTTATGCGCTGCTTGCGACCGACCGCTATCGCGCCCGGATTCCCTGGGATCGCGTGCATTGGTTCATCGGCGACGAGCGCTTTGTTCCGCCGACAGACCCCCGCAACAACATGGCGATGGCGCGCGGACTCTTCCTCGACCGCCTGGCACCGGCAGCGAACATTCATCCCATTCCGACCGATACTGCCAGTCCCGACGACAGCGCCGCGCGCTACGCGGAGACGCTCAAATCGTTCTACGGCGCGGACCGGCTGGACGATGCGCGTCCGCTGTTCGATCTGGTGCTGATGGGGGTCGGCCCCGACGGCCATACCGCATCGATCTTTCCGGGCTATCCCGCGCTCGACGAGGCCGAGCGCTGGGTGGTCGGCGTGCCCAAGGCCAATGTCGAGCCCTTCGTGCCGCGCGTGACCCTGACCCTGCCTGCGCTTGCATCATGCCGCGAAATGCTGTTCGAAGTCGCGGGCGCCGACAAGCGCGCGATCTTGACGCGCGTGCTCGGCGGCGAGAACCTGCCCGCCAACCGCGCGCGCGCCAATGGCGAGACGGTCTTCCTTGTCGACAAAGCGGCGCTGTCCGGAGAAGCTTCGCGGTGAGCAGCAGTCACGACACACCTTGCGCGCTGATCGTGATGGGCGTCGCCGGCTCGGGCAAGACCACCATCGGCGAAACACTGGCGGCCAGGCTCGGCTGGCGCTTCGAGGACGGCGACAGGTTTCACCCCGCAAGCAACGTCGCCAAGATGAGCGAAGGCCAGCCCCTGACCGACGATGACCGCTGGCCGTGGCTACAGGCGATCGCCGACGAGATCGACCGGCTTTGCGCGGCGGGCGAACGCGCGGTCGTCGCCTGCTCCGCGCTGCGGCGGGTCTATCGCAACGTGCTCGTTCATGGGCGGCGCGACGTCAGGCTCGTCTATCTCGACGGCACGCAGCAATTGATCGCGGAGCGGCTCGGTCGGCGCAAGGGGCATTTCATGCCGCCGGCCCTGCTCGCAAGCCAGTTCAAGACGCTGGAGCCGCCGGCCAGCGACGAACGTCCCATCACCGTCCCGATCGACGCATCCGTCGAGGCCATCGTGGACGATATCGTCGGCCAATTGACGCTGAGCCCGAACAGGAACCTCGCATGACCCGGATCGCGCTGGTGGTGTCCGATGTCGACGGTACCTTGTTGACCAAGGACAAGACGCTGACCGAAGCAACCAAGGCCGCGGCGGGGCGGCTCCACGCGGCGGGCATCGGCTTCACCATCGTCAGCAGCCGCCCGACCATCGGCATGCGCTTCCTGATCGAGCCGCTGGCGATCACGCTGCCGGTCGGCGCCTTCAACGGCAGCTCGATCGTCGATCCGCAGATGAACCCCGTCGAACAGCATCTAATTCCATTGTCCGCCGTCGAACGCAGCCTGGACATCCTCGACGAGTTCGGCGTCGACATCTGGCTGTTCACCAACGACCAATGGCTGACCCGCAACGGCGATGGCGAATATGTCGCGCACGAGCGTCACACGATCCGGCATGATCCGGCCATTGTGACCGACTTCACGCCGCACCTCGCGCATGCCTGCAAGATCGTCGGCTCCAGCTCCGATCCGGCTCTGCTCATGCGCTGCGAGAAGGCGATGCAGGAGGCGCTGGGATCGCAGGCCATGGCGGTGCGTTCGCAGAGCTATTATCTCGACGTCACCCCGCCCGGCAGCGACAAGGGCACCTTCGTCCGGACGATCGCGCACCGTCTCGGGGTTTCGACGGATGCGGTCGCGACCATCGGCGACATGCAGAACGATCTTCCAATGTTTCGCGCAAGCGCCCTCTCATTCGCGATGGGCAACGCCACCGACGACGTCAAGCGACAGGCCACCCACGTCACGGCCTCGAACGAGGAGGATGGATTTGCGAAAGCGATCGACGTGATTTTGCAAGGCAATAAATAACGAGGCAATAAATAATAAGCGTTAAATTCACCGATTGCCGCTTTCGGTCTTGATCGCGATCAAGCCGCCGTGCGAGCATTTCCCGGTATTTTCGAACTGCCCGGCGATTGTCATTCGCCCTCTCCGGCTGAAGCCATTTCCTGGAGCCGAACGCACCGGATGTTTAATCGGTCGATCAGAAGAAAGATCGTCGGCATCGCCGTCGGGTTGATCGCCCTCATGGTGGTCACGTCCGTCCTTTCGATGGTCATGGCCGGGACAGTCGGCCATCTTCTGGATGAACTCACGACGAGGTACATCCCCGCTTACGGCCATCTCGCGCGAGCGGACATCCGATCGCTGGAACGGGCGCTTGCGGTTCGGCGCATGGCGATTGCAAAAATGCAGACGCCGCCGGATGAGGAGGGCTTCGCGGCACGGCTGCGCACCTTCCAGGAGAAGGAGCCCGAAATCGAGCAGGAAACCGACGCGGCGCGCAAGCTGATCAACGCGATCATCGAGGACTCCAGCACGCCGTCCGACAACGCCGCTCTGGCGCGAATTGACGACCGGATCGAGAACGCGACCCAGGACGTCCGCAAGCAACTCAAGGAAGAAACCGACCGGCTGATGCGTCTGCTCGAGGCCAAGGACTTCGTCGAGGCCAGGCACTCGCTTGAGCGTGCGGACACGATACGCGACGAGTTCACCCAGAAGCTCGAAACAATCCGTACCGACATGCTCAAGCAGGTGTTTGCCAGCAGCGCGGTCGTCGTGGGCCGTCAGAAACAGTCGATCGCGATCTCCGCCATCGTCACCTCGCTTGCCGCGATACTCGGGCTCGGTTTCGCCTGGCTGGTCTCCAGCGGCATCGCTCGCCCGGTGTGGCAATTGCTGGCTGTCACGCGCGAGGTCGAGGCCGGCCGTCTCGACAAGCCCGTCAGCGTCACCACACAGGATGAGATCGGCCAGTTGTCGGCCGCCTTCAACCGGATGGTCGAGCAATTGCGCCAGAAGGAGCGTATTCGCGAGACCTTCGGCAGGTATTTCGATCCCAAGATCGTGGAAGGAATGATCGACCAGCCGGCGGTGGCCGCGACCGAGGGCCAGCGCCGGGTCATGACGGTGATGTTCTGCGACATGAAGGGATTCACCTCGCTCAGCGAGGGCGTGACGCCGCAAGGCCTTGTCAAGATCATGAACCGTTATTTGTCCACGATGTCCGAGCCGATCCGGGATCACCGGGGCATCATCGACAAATATATCGGCGATGCGATCATGGCCTATTGGGGACCGCCCTTTGTCGAAGAGGCCGAGCACGCGCGTCTCGCCTGTCTCGCTGCCGCCGACATGATCGATCGCGTCGCGACCCTGCGCAAGGACCTGCCCGAGCTGCTCGATGTGCGCTCGATTCCGATGGACTGTGACATCCGGCTTGGCATTGCCACCGGCGACGTGCTCGCGGGAAGTATCGGCTCGAAGTTCATGATGAGCTACACCGTGATGGGCGACACCGTGAACCTGGCCTCGCGGCTGGAGGCGGCGAACAAGGAATACGGAACGCGCGCACTCGCCACGGAGCATGCCATCGCTACTGCCGACGCCGTCATCGAGACGCGCGAGATCGACCGGCTGATCGTCCTCGGCCTGACCCAGCCGCAATCGGTGTTCGAAATCATGGGAAAGAAGGGCGGCCTGACGCCGAACCAGATCACGCTGCGGGCCCGATATTCCGAGGGCCTGGCCGCCTATCGGGCTTGCCGCTGGGATGACGCGCGGAAGGCCTTCAATGCCGCGCTCGAAGCCGCCCCTGGCGACGGGCCTTCGCAGGTGCTGCTCAAGCGCATCGACGAGCTTCAGGACAATCCGCCATCTCCCGGCTGGGACGGCGCCTGGCGCATGGATCGCAAATAGAGCGTTTTCGAGCGAAAGCTCGCGCCGCACTTGGAATGGGCAATCGGCTTACGTCGAGCGCTGCACCGCTGGCTTCTCGCTCGCGCGCTTCGCGTCGGAGAGATTGTGTGCCGTGTTGATCAGCGCGATATGGGTCAGCGCCTGCGGGAAATTTCCGCACTGGCGTCGCGCCCCGCTGTCATACTCTTCCGCAAGCAGCCCGAGATCGTTTGCGATCGCAACCACGCGCTCAAACAGCGCCTGCGCCTTGGCGATGTCGCCCGCCAGCACATAGGCGTCGGCGAGCCACAGGCTGCAGGCGAGAAAGGCGCCCTCGATCGGCTGTGTCTCGTCGGAGATTTCGCGCGGATCGTGCCGCACCACGAAACCATCGCGGATCATGTGTTTCTCGATCGCCGCGATCGTGCCGCGAATGCGCGGGTCGGAGGCCGGCAGGAAGCCGACCGAGGGCAGCAACAGAAGGCTGGCATCGAGCAATCGCGAGCCATAGGACTCGACGAACGAGTTCAGCCTAGGATCGAAGCCCTTGTTGCAGACATCGCGGTGGATCGCAGCGCGCAGCACCCGCCAGCTTTCAAGCGGCGCCTTCAGGCCGAACCTCTCCGAGCTCTTGATGGCGCGATCGAAGGCGACCCAGCACATCACTTTCGAGAACACGTAATGCCGGGCATCGCCGCGCCGTTCCCAGATGCCGTGATCGGGGTGATCCCAGACCCTGGCGAGATGGGTCATCACCGCGCACTCGACGTCCCAGGTTCCGTCGTCGAGTCTCAGCTCGGTCATGCGCGACTGGTGAAAAGCGTCGATCAGCTCGCCATAGACGTCGAGCTGCAACTGCGCATGCGCGGCGTTGCCGATCCGAACCGGCAGCGAGTTCTCATAGCCGGGCAGCCACTCCGCTTCCCATTCCAGCAGGCGATGCTCGCCCATGATGCCGTACATGATCTGCATGTTCGCGGGCGCGCCTGCGACCGCGCGCAACAGCCAGCTATGCCAGGCGGAAGCCTCCTCGGTGTAGCCGGAGTTCATCAGCGCGAGCAGCGTGAAGGTGGCATCGCGCAGCCAGCAGAAGCGATAATCCCAGTTTCGCGTGCCACCGAGCTTTTCCGGCAATGATGTCGTTGGCGCAGCCACGATGCCGCCGGTCGGCGCGTAAGTCAGCGCCTTCAGCGTGATCAGCGACCGCAGCACGAGATCACGGCCCTCGCCTTCATAGCTGCAATGGCTGCACCATTCGGTCCAGAAATCCTCGGTCTCCTGCAGGGCAACGGCCGGATCGATCGGCGCCGGGATGGGAAGATGCGACGGGCCATAGGTGAGCACGAAGGGCGTGGTTTCGCCTTCGCCCACCACGAACTCGGCGACCGTGGTCATGTTCTCGCCGCGCGTCTCGACCGGCGTGCGCAGCACCGTCATGTCCTGCCCGGAGATCGCAAGCAGCTCGGATCGGTCTTCCGTCCGCTTCACCCAGGGAATATCGGCGCCGAAGCCGAAGCGGATCACAAGTTCCATTCGCATCTTCACCCGGCCGCTCACGCCGCGCACCAGGCGCACGACGTCGGAGGCCTTGCCGCGCGGCGGCATGAAATCGATCAGCGCGACCGTGCCGCCTGCCGTTTCGAACCGCGTCTCCAGGATCAGCGTGTTGTCCCAGTAGCGGCGCGAGGATGCCGTGATCGTCTCGGATGGCGCGATCAGCCAGCGGCCATTGCCCTGCGTGCCGAGGATCGCGGCAAAGCAGGCGTCCGAACCGAAGGCCGGCCAGCACAGCCAGTCGATCGAGCCGTCACGGCCGACGAGCGCCGCCGTCTCGCAATCGCCGATCAGCCCGTAATCTTCGATCCCAAGGGGCAAGACATCCCTCGCCGAATATGAGGCGTATCAACCCGCAACGCGCGCCCGCTCATGCGTCGCGGCTTTCAGCGCCGCGACGTCGATGGCGGAGGCAATGCTGTCGAGCGCGACCGGCAGCCGCTGCCGCCAGTTCGGATGCTCGTCGACGGTGCCTGGAATATTGGGCTGATCGACCACGCCGAGCAGATCCTCCAGCGAGATCGCAAGCAGGCGCGACTTGGTGCGCGCCAGGAAAGCGGCGATCGAATAGAAATCGTTGCGGTCGATGGACTGGTAGCGCAGCGCATCGTCCAGCATGCCGAGCGCGCGCCAGCGCGCATCGTCGGTCTCGCCGGGATCGATCCCAAGCGAGCGCTTCAGCTTCAGATCGCCGAACGAGCGCCAGCCCGCATAGGTCGACAGATCATGCGTGTTGAAGGTGATGAGCGCATTGGGCATGTAGTGGTCGACGCCGCGAAACCGCCCGTCGTCGTCGCGTTCGAACATCATGACCTGATAGGACCAGATGCCCCAATCCGCCATCTGCTCGCGAAATCCTTCGGGCACGGTGCCAAGGTCCTCGCCGATCACCACGCAACGATTTGCGATGCTCTCCTGCGCGACCGCGGCCAGGAGCGCGTCGAACGGCATCAGCACATAGGCGCCGTCGCGCGCGGGAAAGCCGTGCGGAACGAGATAGAGCCGCTTCAAACCCAGCACATGGTCGAGCCTGATCGCACCCGCATAGCGCATCGATGCCGCGAGCATCTCGCGAAACGGCGCAAAGGATTTCATCTCGAGGCCCGCGGCGTTGAACCCGGCAAGACCCCAGTTCTGTCCCTGCGTGTTGAGCGGATCAGGCGGCGCACCGACCGCGAGATGGCGCGATATCGCCGTCTGCTCGTTCCATGCATCGAAGCCGTCGGACTGCACGCCGACCGCAACATCGAGATAGAGGCCGACCTTCATGCCGAGCCGGTCCGCGCGCGCCCTGCAGCCGCGCAATTGCCGGTCGGCGATCCATTGCACGAACTCGACGAACTCGATCTCGCCTCTGTCGGGTCCCTCGCGCAATTCTTCAAGCCGCGCCTCGGACGGTTGCCGCCATTCTTCCGGCCATTCCCACCAAGGCCGGGTGAATTTGTGGCGCAGCATCTCGAAACAGGCGAAATGGGCAAGCTGTACCCCGCGCTCGTCGCGGAATTTGTCGAGATCCTCTCGCCGATCGGGCCCAGCCTCGGCGCAGAAGGCCGCAAATGCCGCGCGCAGCGCACGCCATTTCTGCGCTGCAACGCCGGCATAATCGACGGTCAGACCCTCGCGCAAACGCGCGATGGCCTCGCCGTCCGCCCTCCGCCGATATTCCGGTATCTTCTCGACGTCGATATAGAGCGCGTTGAGGAACAGCCGGCTGTTCGGCGCATAGGGGCTGCAATCGGTCGGCCGGTCGTCGAACAGCGCATGCAACGGGTTGAGGCCCACGCCATCCGCGCCCAACGCAGCCGCAAGCTCGATCAGCCGCTCAAGATCGGTGAAATCCCCGATACCCCAGTTGCGCGCCGAGCGGATGCTGTAAAGTTGCACCGCAAGCAGCCAGCCTCGATCGAAGTCGCCGCCGAATGCGCGCGGCGGGGTGACGATGAACGGCACCTCCTCGCTCACCGCGGCTGCATCCGTCAGCCGCAGCCGGTAGGTGCCGACCGGCAGATCGGCGGGCCAGAGGATGGTGCGACCATCGGTCTCGCCTTCCCGGATGATTCCGGGCCCCGCATCGATTTTCCAGGTGAGCGGCAAACTGGCCGCCTCGGTAAGCTCGCTCCGCGCAGGCTGACCGGACCGGATCACCACCGGGCCCTCGATGAAGGCGCATGGCGGCCGCGCCGGGAAGGCATCGACGATGATCTTTAGGGCGGTTTCGTCCGTCACATGACGCACGCCCTGTCCATCGACGAATTCGGTGAGGATTCCGAGGTTCTTGGCTTGGGTGAAGAGATCCATTCGGCACGCGGGTTGCACGCGACGTCTAGGCGGGATGTCGCGAAATGATCTGGATACAAAGGCAGGATAGCTTTATCTAACTCTCTGGCTAGCATGGCGTTCCCGTCGGGAACCAACGGCGAGCGGACAGCTTTCTAGAGAGGGTCGGAAGCGCCTCCTTTCTCCGTAAGAGAACGGGGACGCCAGTTCCATGTCAATGGCATCACCGTGAAGAAAATCATTCAAACTGCTGCGAGCGCCATGGCCGGCGCCTTTGGGCCTGCTATTTTTGTTCTTACGCTGGGGGCAGATTCGACCTCGCGAAAGGGACTTGATGCCAAGGTAGCTGGCGCCAGGGAGTATGGCGCCGGGGAATCTGGCGTGAGGCCGGCTTGGCGTAAGGGGCCGCCATGAACATTCTATCATCGATCGACGATACCGAGCTGCCGGTCACCGACCTCGACGGTGACGAGCTCTGGTACAAGGATGCCATCATCTACCAACTTCACGTCAAGGCCTTTGCCGACAGCAACAATGACGGCATCGGCGACTTCGTCGGGCTGACCGAAAAACTGGGCTACCTGCAGGAGCTCGGCGTCACCGCGCTGTGGCTGCTGCCGTTCTATCCCTCGCCCGGCCGCGACGACGGCTACGACATCGCCGATTACGGCACCATCAATCCCGATTTCGGGACCATGAAGGATTTCAAGCGTTTCATCCAGGAAGCCAAGAGGCGCGGCCTGCGCGTCATCACCGAGCTCGTCGTCAACCATACCTCCGACCAGCATCACTGGTTCAAGCGCGCGCGCCGCAGCGAACCGAGATCGAGCGCACGCGACTGGTATGTGTGGAGCGATACTGACCAGAAGTACCAGGGCACGCGGATCATTTTCACCGATACCGAGAAGTCGAACTGGACCTGGGACCCGGAAGCCGGCCAGTTCTACTGGCACCGCTTTTTCTCCCACCAGCCGGACCTCAATTTCGACAATCCGCGCGTCGTGCACGCGATCATCCAGGTGATGAAGCGCTGGCTCGATGCCGGCGTCGACGGATTCCGCCTCGATGCCATCCCCTATCTGTGCGAGCGCGACGGCACCAGCAACGAGAACCTTCCCGAAACCCACGCCGTCATCAAAAGGCTGCGCGGCGAGCTCGACGCCTATTCCAGGAACAAGCTGCTGCTGGCCGAAGCCAATCAATGGCCGGAGGACGTGCAGGAATATTTCGGCAACAGCGACGAATGCCACATGGCCTATCACTTCCCGCTGATGCCGCGGATCTACATGGCGATCGCGCAGGAAGACCGCTTTCCCATCACCGACATCCTGCGCCAGACGCCGGATATTCCGAACAACTGTCAATGGGCGCTGTTTCTGCGCAACCACGACGAACTGACGCTCGAAATGGTCACCGACGTCGAGCGGGATTATCTCTGGTCGACCTACGCCAACGATCCGCGCGCCCGCATCAATCTCGGCATCCGCCGGCGGCTTGCGCCGCTGATGGACAACGACCGGCGCAAGATCGAATTGATGAACTCGCTTCTGCTGTCGTTTCCAGGCACGCCGATCATCTATTACGGCGACGAGATCGGCATGGGCGACAACATCTATCTCGGCGACCGCAACGGCGTGCGCACGCCGATGCAATGGGCGCCGGACCGCAACGGCGGCTTCTCCCGCGCCGACCCGGCCAAGCTCTATGCGCCGATGATCATGGATCCGGTCTATGGCTATGAGGCGGTCAATGTGGAAGCGCAGTCGCGCAGCCACTCCTCGCTCCTGAACGCAACCAAGCGGCTGATCTCGGTGCGCAAATCGACGCTGGCCTTCGGCCGCGGCACGATGAGCTTCATCCGCCCGGCCAATCGCGCCGTGCTCGCCTATGTCAGGCAGTACAACGACGAAGTCATTCTCTGCGTCGCCAATCTGTCGCGCTCGGCGCAGGCAACCGAGCTCGATCTCTCCGCCTGGAAAGATCGTATCCCCGTGGAGATGCTCGGCCGGTCGCGCTTCCCGGCGATCGGCGACCTGCCCTACATGATCACGCTCGCACCTTACGGCTTCTATTGGTTCCAGCTTCAGGAGCGCGGCAAGTCCGAGCCCGTGGCGCCGCGGGAGCTGCCCGAGTTCGAGACGCTGGTGGTGCCGCTCGGCTCGACCTGGGTGTCGCTCGCCCGCACGCGCGGGGTGTTCGAGCACGACGTGCTGCCGGGGCACCTGGCGCGGACACGCTGGTATCCGGAGCACACGCCGGACAAGATCCGCCCGGCGCTGGTGTCGGCGATTCCGTTCTGCGATATCGGCGACAACCGGCCGTGGCTGATCTTTTTCGAGGCGACACTGGACGGCAGGACCTCGCGCTATCATTTGCCGATGCAGATCGAATGGGTACGCTTCGATCGCGAGCGCTACAACCCGATCGCATTCGCGGCCGTCCGTCAGGGCGCGCGCGAGGGCACGGTGCTCGATGTCGCGACCGAGCCGATCTTTCTCGGCCTGTTGCTGCGCAATTTGAAGGAGTCGCTCACGGTCGAGGAAAACGGCCTGCGGCTCGAATTCCGGCCGACCGGAAAATTCCTCGACCGAACAGTCCGTGAGCCCGAGCGCATCCGCCCGGTCGAGACCGATTGGGCGAACAATTCGTCGCTGGTGGACAATGATTACGTCGTCAAGGTCTACCGCAGGATGGAAGCTGGCCTGAACCCCGCGATCGAGATCGGCCGCTTCATGACCGATGCGGTTTGTTTCGCCAATGCGCCCGTGCTGCTTGGCAGCGTCGAATTCGTCGAGGACGGCAAGCGCTATGCGATCGCGACCGTTCATGCGCTGGTGGAGAACCAGGGCGATGGCTGGACCGTCAGCTCAGCCTATCTCGATCGCTACATCGACGACCATCGTCTGTTGGCGGCGAGGGAAAACGGGGGCGAAAGCGAGCAGCAGTCTCCGTACCTGCGCTACATGTCGCAGGCCGGCTGGCGCGCCGCCGAGCTGCATCTGGCACTTGCGTCGCGTCCCGATCTAACCGACTTCGCGCCGGAGCCGACGCGTCCGGAGCATGTGCGAGGCTGGATCAGCCAAGTCGAAGACCAGGCGAAGCAGGTTTTCGACGCCTTGAGCCAAAAGCGCGAGAGAATCCCGGAATCCGACCGGGCGCTGGTCGACCGCATTCTGGCGCAACGCGAGAGCTTCGCAGATCGCCTTGCCGAGCTGCTGCCACCGGACATCGACGGGCAGAACATCCGCCTGCACGGCGATCTCCGTCTCGGCCAGATGCTGATCGTCAAGGACGATATTTTCATCGGCGGCTTCGATGGCGATCCGAGCGTCCCGCTTGACGAGCGGCGGCGCAAGGCGCCGCCGGCGCGCGACGTCGCATGCCTGATCAATTCGATCGACTATTCGGTGGGGGCCGCGCTGGAGCGCGTGCTGGGCATGGCGCCGGACGAGCAAGGCAGGCTCAAGGCCGCGGTGATAGAATGGCGCAACCGTGCGATGGCGGCATTTCTGACCGGCTATCGCGAGACCATGCGGGATTCGCAGCTCTGGCCCGCCGATCCGCATGCGGCTGACGCGTTGATCAATTTCTTTTTGCTGGAAAGGGTCCTCTACGATATCGAAGATGAGCTGGCCCACCGGCCCGATTGGCTGCGCATTCCCCTGACCGGCCTGCTTCGAATCCTGTCCGACCCTGCAAGCGAGACCTTATGACCAAACTGAGTGCCGAGGCCTATGCGATCGTCGAGGGACGCCACGCCGATCCCTTCCACTATCTCGGCCTCCACACCGAAGGCGGCAGGACGGTGGTGCGCGCTTTCCTGCCCGACGCCTCCAGGGTCGAAGCAATCGGCGAGCATGGCGACGTCGCCGCGCTGTCGCGCATTCACGACGCCGGCCTCTTCGCGGGCGCGCTGCCGAATGGCTCGCGGCGCTACCAGTTGCGCGCGCAATATGGCGACAACGTCGTCGAGCTCGACGATCCCTATCGCTTTCCGCCCGTGCTGAGCGAGTTCGACCTCTATCTGCTC
>Ga0210406_10000694_pt1 | contig 44532 bp, 36 predicted proteins | sample IncBWC30MmetaG_FD_155454 | JGI IMG/M metagenome (GOLD analysis project Ga0210406, IMG submission 155454) | Forest soil microbial communities from Barre Woods Harvard Forest LTER site, Petersham, Massachusetts, United States - Inc-BW-C-30-M | ecosystem: Environmental > Terrestrial > Soil >...
AGCCGGTGATGGTCGGCTTCTAGCTTTGGGTGGGGACAGGCTTGTCCGCCGGTCTTGAAGTTGATGTTGCATGTGATTCAGAGTCAGGATCAACTGCAAAAGTAGCGGACAGGAGTATCCGCCCCCCATACAACCCTTCCGCAAGTCACAACTCCCCACTCGTTCTCCTGCAGATAATCCTAAACAAAACCCGCCTCTGGACAGTCTTTATGGATGAGGGCAGACATGTGGTGGTGGGAGACGCGATCCTGAGCGGAGCGGCGACGATTGATCCTATTGAAAACGATCGCACGATAAAAGAGCGCACTCAGGACGAGATGCTTGAAACGCTGGTCCGGGCGCACTCACGGCTGGTCTACCGCATCGCCTTTGCCGTGCTGCGCCGCCATCACGACGCGGAAGACGCCACGCAGGAAACATTTATGCGAGTGCTGCGCTACAGTTCGAAACTCGCGTCCGTGGAAGATGCGAAGACGTGGCTGGCGCGAATCGCATGGCGCGTCGCCGTGGACCGGAGCAGGCAGCGCGCTCGGACCCGCGAAATTACGTTGGACGATCCCGAGAAGCCGCTGCCGGAAGTGGCCTCGTCCGACACTCCAGCCGACGAGACCGTGCATGGGGGCGACGTGGGCGCGGTACTGGAGAGGATGATCGCCGCGCTTCCTGAGAAGCTGCGCGAGCCCCTGATTTTGTCAACGATTGAGGAGATGTCGCCGCGAGAAGTCGGTGCCACGCTGGGGATCAATGAGGCGGCGGTGCGGTCGCGCGTGTTCCGGGCGCGTCAGATATTGCGGGAGAAGTTGGCTGCACGATCAGCAGGGATTAGGTGAGAACCATGGCAAACGGAATGCAGGACGAAATCGATCGCGAGTTGGATGCGGCGCTGACGAAATACGCGGCTGAACCGAGGACAGGCCTGGAAGAGCGGGTGCTTGCGAACTTGCGCACCGAGCGGGAACGGGTTCCGGCTCGTGCGCGCTGGCACTGGAGCCTCACGGCCGCAGCTACAGCAATTGTTATTGTGGCACTGACGTTGGCTTTGCGATCTGGTAGAACGCCTCATCCGGTGGTTGCGAATCACCCCTCCAGCACTACACCAGGGCCGGCTTTGTCACCGGCGCAGATCGTTTCCAACCCTCGTCTGGCACGAAGTGTAAAACCGCGCCGCTCTCATCCTCTGGTCGCGACCGCGGGTCATGCCGAATTGGGTCCGCCCAAGCTCGATCAGTTCCCGTCGCCTCAGCCGCTGAACGAGCAGGAACGGGCCTTGGCAAGATATGTCAGCGAATTTCCCCAAGAGGCCACGCTGATCGCACGGGCGCAAGAGGAATATGAGAAAGAGATTCAGCAGAAGATGAAGGACACACATTCTGAGACCGAGTTTTCCAATGCGGAGCAACAAGAAAGGTGAGGCAGCTATCTATGCGAAAAACACTTGTGGTGTTGATGGTGGTAATGACGATGGGGCTCTGGTTCGTACCGAGGGTCGCAGAAGCCCAGGAGGGGTCCAAAGAAACCAGCCCGGCAGAGCCCGCGAAGCCAAAACCGGTACAACCGTTGCAGTCCTATCGTCTCGATTTTTCCTTCAATGAAGTAGCCGACGGAAAAACTGTAAACACCCGACACTACTCCATGAACCTGACCGCCGGCAATTCAGACGAGATAAAAATCGGGACCCGGGTTCCGGTTGCAACCAGCTCAGCCCCGGGCGCTCCTGCGTCCACCCAGTACCAGTATATTGACATCGGTACCCAAATCTGGTCTCAGCTGAGAGAGCACGGTGATGAGTTGATCTTGGTGGTAAGGGGCGAGGTTAGTAACCTGGATGTGGACACCGGGGAGCACTCCGGGGCGTTGCCACCGGTGGTTCGGCAAATCAAGATCAATGGCGACAGCTTGCTGGTTGTCGGGAAACCGATTGTGATCGGCAGCCTGGACGATCCGAATTCCAAGAAGCAATTCCAGCTTGAGGTGACCGTTACAAAACTGAAGTAGGTTTATGTGGGGCGGACACTCCGGTTCGCCGCCTTTGAAGTTGGTTTTGTCCGCACATTTTGGATGCAGGTCAAAATAAAAGTCAAAAGCGGCGGACAGTGCCCGCCCTGAGCGGAGTCGAAGGAAGTGTCCGCCCCACCAATAAACAAAACGGCGCCGCCCCTTTCCGCGCACCAGGTTTGGCTATGCTCCCGAGTGGGAGAAGGATGAACGATCCGGCATGAGCGGCGCCTCGGATTCACTATCGGCAATTCTTGCCGCCTCTTGAAAGATTTCTACAAACATTTTTCGCGTGAGCTTGCCGGTCTGCGTGTTCTGGTTTGAGGGATGGTAGGACGCGAGCAACACGTTACCGCCGGGCATCCTGTAACTGGCGCCGTGTTTGAAGATATACCCCTTCTTGCTTGCGAGCATGCCTTGACGCTTCAGGTAGTTCAAGTAAGCGTCGAAACCGATCTTTCCCAGAGCGACCACAACCTTTACGTTTTTTAATCCCGCCAATTCTCGATCCAGAAAGCCCGAGCAGGCTTCGAGTTCCTGCGGCAGGGGCTTGTTGTCGGGAGGAGCGCAGCGGACGGCGGCCGTGATATAAAGATTTCTTAACTTCATGCCATCGTTGCGGTCGATGGCTGTGGGCTGGCTGGCAAACCCAGTCTCGTGCAGCACGGGATACATAAACTTACCGGAGGCATCGCCGGTGAACGGACGCCCGGTGCGGTTCGAGCCGTGGGCTCCGGGAGCAAGTCCCATGATCAATACGCGCGCGTGGGGATCGCCGAAACCAGCTACGGGCTTGCCCCAGTATTCCCAGCTCAGATAGGCGCGGCGCTTGACTCGTGCGACTTCCTCGCGATACGCGACCAGGCGCGGACAGCGCGTGCAGGCCACAACTTCCTGGTTCAGAACGACCAGCCAGTTCACCCGCTTATTACAGCACATCCCTTCGCCCAAGGGTGGGCGCACGCCGAAGCGCTGGGGTAAACGTCACGGTTCCGCTGATGAGCAAAGCCGCAAGCTGAGTCTCTACCCCTTTGTCTCTACGGCTATTGATGGGCGGTGGGAGCTTCCGGGCTGCCGGTGGTCAGCGGCGCAATCGGTCGCTCGATTTCTGCATCCAGGCTGGGCAGCGGAGATTCCAGAGCAATCTCCAGGACCTGATCCATCGTATCGACGAAATGAAGTTTCATGGCGTTGCGAAGATTTTCCGGCACTTCGGCCACATCTTTTTCGTTGTCCTTGGGCAGAATCACTTCAAACAATCCGGCGCGATGAGCCGCCAGCAGTTTCTCTTTCAGCCCGCCGATGGGCAGAACTTTGCCCCGCAGCGTGATCTCTCCCGTCATGGCCAGATCGCGACGAACCGGAATTTTGCTGAGAGCGCTGGAAATTGCAGTAGCGATCGTGATGCCCGCCGACGGACCATCCTTTGGAATGGCACCCTCGGGAACGTGCACATGCAAATCAAGATTGCGATAGAAGTCGCGGCTCAGGCCCAGCCTTTGCGCGCGCGATCGCACATAGGACATGGCCGCCTGGGCCGATTCCTGCATCACGTCGCCCAGTTTGCCCGTCAGCGTCAGCTTGCCCTTGCCGTCAACCACGCTGGCCTCGGTGCTCAGAATGGAGCCGCCCACTTCGGTCCAGGCGAGACCGGTAACCAATCCGATTTCGCTCTTCTCGTGCGCCAGAGTATCGCGGAATTTGATGACGCCTAGGAAATCGTTGACGTTCTCTCCCGTGACCGCGACGTTATAGTTTTCGCCTTCTTTGACGACTTTGCGAGCAACCTTGCGGCAGACGTTGCCGATTTCGCGCTCCAGGTTCCGCACTCCGGCTTCCCGCGTGTACGAACGAATGAGACCGGTAATGGCTTCGTCGGTAAACCTGATGTTCTTCTCCGACAAGCCGGCGGCCAGCATCTGCTTCTTGACCAGGAACTGCTTGGCAATCTCAACTTTTTCCTGCTCGGTGTATCCGTGCAGGCGCAACACTTCCATGCGATCCTGCAGCGCCGCGGGAATGGTGTGCATGACGTTCGCGGTGGCGACAAAAAATACCTGCGACAGATCGTATTCCACGTCGAGATAGTGATCGACGAACATGAAATTCTGTTCGGGATCGAGGACTTCGAGCAGCGCCGCGGATGGATCACCGCGGAAGTCCATGGACATCTTGTCGACTTCATCCAGCATGAAGACCGGGTTCTTGGTACCCGCCTTCTTCATCATCTGAATAATCTGCCCGGGCAGCGCGCCGATATAAGTGCGACGGTGGCCGCGAATCTCGGCCTCGTCGCGCACGCCGCCCAGCGACATGCGAACGAACTTGCGCCCCGTGGCCTTGGCAATCGACATTCCCAGCGAAGTCTTGCCCACCCCGGGAGGCCCGACAAAGCAGAGGATCGAGCCCTTGGGATTCTTTACCAATTGGCGCACGGCGAGGAATTCAAGGATGCGCTCCTTGATCTTCTCCAAACCGTAGTGGTCTTCGTTCAGAACTTTTTCGGCGCGGGAGATATTTCGGATTTCCTTGGAGCGCTTCTTCCACGGCACCGCCAGCAACCAGTCCAGATAGTTGCGCGAAACCGTGGACTCGGCCGACATGGGCGGCATGGCTTCCAGCTTTTTCAGCTCCTGCAGAGCCTTGTCTTTTACGTCCTTGGGCATCCCCGCGGATTCGATTTTCTTCTTTAGTTCGTCGAATTCACTTTTTTCGCCGCGACCCAGTTCCTTCTGGATGGCCTTGATCTTTTCGTTGAGGTAATACTCTTTCTGCGCCTTCTCCATCTGCCGCTTCACGCGCGACTGGATGGTGCGGTCCACGTTCAACTTCTCGATCTCGATATCGAGCACGTCGGCAATACGGGTGAGGCGCTCGGCCGGATCGAAAATCTCTAACAGCTCCTGCTTCTCTTCGATGGAAAGTTGCAGATTGGCGGAAATCACATCCGTCAGCTTGGCCGGATCTTCCATGCGTACGGCCGAAATCATGGTCTCGTAGTTGAGCGCCTGGCAGAGCTTCACATACTGTTCGAACAGTGTCGTGACACGCTGCATGCCGGCTTCCAGTGCCTGGTTGCCTTCCGTCACATAGCGCGCGACCCGCACGGTAGCTTGCATGAAACCGTCGGTGTCCACCACCTGCAGGATCTTCCCGCGTTCCACTCCTTCGACCAGAACCTTGATGTTGCCGTCGGGCAGCTTCAGGCTCTGCACGATGTTGACGATCGTGCCCACCTGGTAGATCTCGTTGGCTTTTGGCTCATCGATCGAAGCATCGTGCTGGGTGGCCAGGAAAATCTTCTTGTCCGCCGCCAGCGCCTCTTCGAGCGCCCGTACGCTCGATTCGCGGCCCACCACGAATGGCGTCATCATGAAGGGAAAAATGACCACGTCCCGGATGGGCATCATGGGCAGCTTCTTCGATTCGAACTTTTCCTTGGATGTGGTCACTGAGTCTCCCTGGGATGAACAGCCAACCGATGACGGCCAACCTAGAACAATTCTACCTCGCCCTTAGGTTCAGCGCATGGCTATTAGTGCCCATGTCTGGTAGAGACCTTGCTTTTCAACGTCTCTAGGAATACCTACCCGGCCTTCTCCATTACCGTGGCGAACGAGGCACTGCGCTTCTCCACCATTTCCCGCGTCACTTCAAACTCTTTCACTTTCTTCTGGCTGGGCAGGTTGAACATCAGGTCGAGCATAAGTTCTTCCAGAATCATTCGCAAACCCCGCGCTCCCACCTTGCGCGCCATGGCCTGGCGGGCGATCGCCCGCAGGGCTTCCTCGTGGAACTTCAATCGCACATTCTCGAACTCGAACAAGCGCTGGTATTGCTTGACGATGGCATTTTTCGGCCGGGTGAGGATTTCGATCAACGCGAATTCGTCGAGATCTTCCAGCATGCCCACCACCGGCAGCCGGCCCACAAATTCCGGAATCAACCCGAACTTGATCAGGTCTTCCGGCTGGATCTCAGTCAACAATTCCTGGGTACGCTTTTTCGCAGCGGACGACTCATCCTTTTCCGCTTCTTCGCCACCGCGGAAGCCGAGCGCCTTTTTGCCCATCCTGCGGGAAATGATTTTGTCCAGGCCAACAAAGGCTCCGCCGCAAATGAACAGGATGTTGGTCGTGTCCACCGGGGTGAATTCCTGATGCGGGTGCTTGCGCCCGCCCTGCGGCGGAACATTGGCAATCGTGCCTTCGAGTATCTTCAGCAGCGCCTGTTGCACCCCTTCGCCGGAAACGTCGCGGGTGATCGAGGGATTCTCATCCTTGCGCCCGATCTTGTCGACCTCATCGATGTAAATGATCCCAGTCTGGGCGCGGCTCACATCTCCGTCAGCAGCCTGCAGCAGCTTTAGGATGATATTCTCGACGTCTTCGCCAACGTAGCCGGCTTCGGTGAGGGTTGTGGCATCGACAATGGCGAAGGGCACGTCCAGCATGCGGGCCAGAGTCTGCGCCATGAGCGTCTTGCCTGTCCCGGTCGGACCGATCAGCATGATGTTTGACTTGCTGAGTTCGATGCCGTCGCCCGGCTTCTGCCGGTTCATGAAAATGCGCTTGTAGTGGTTGTAAACCGCCACCGCCAGTTTTTTCTTGGTCTGCTCCTGCCCAATCACATACTCATCGAGGAAAGTCTTCACTTCCTGAGGCTTAGGCAGTTGATTGGGCGTGCTGGTCTGGGGAGTCGCCGTGCGGTCGTCTTCCAGAATGGAGTTGCAGACTGCCACACACTCATCGCAGATATAGGCGCGGGGATAATCACTGGGCGACGAGATCAGCTTAGCCACCGCGTCCTGCGACTTGTGGCAGAACGAACAGCGCAGAATCTCGTCGGAGCCCGTCTTGGTTTTCACTCGGCTCTACTCCTTGAATCTTTCTCCGGCAAGACCCGGCCCAGGCCAGTTCCGGCCCTCCGCCGTACCGCTTTCGCGGCTCACAACTTCGGTCAGGCGCGAAGCCAGATCATACCGCTTTTGCCGTCTTATAGATGATATCGTCTATGATTCCATATTCCTTCGCCTGCTGCGCGTTCATGATGAAGTCGCGCTCCACGTCTTTTTCCACTTTGTCCAGTTTCTGCCCGCTGTGCTTGGAGAGTAACTGGTTTGTAATCTCGCGCATACGCAGGATTTCCCGAGCGTGGATGTCGATGTCGGTGGCTTGTCCCGACAATCCTCCCATCGAGGGTTGATGTATTAGAATTCGCGAATTAGGCAATGCCAATCTCTTTTTGGCTTCGCCTGATGCCAATAGTAACGCGGCCATGGACGCGGCCTGGCCCACGCACAACGTCATCACGTCGTTCTTTACGTACTGCATGGTGTCGTAAATCGCCATGCCGGCCGTAATCGAGCCGCCCGGAGAGTTGATATAAAGCTGGATGTCTTTCTCCGGATCTTCCTGAGCCAGAAACAGCATTTGCGCGATTACCAGGTTGGCGATGTTGTCGTCAATCGGCGTGCCGATGAAGATAATGTTGTCGCGCAGCAGCCGGGAATAGATGTCGTAGGCACGTTCGCCCCGCCCGGTCTGCTCAATCACCATCGGCACCAGCATCATGTGCGGATCTTTCTTTTGCCAATCGTTCGGTTTCACATTCACCTGCCACACTCCGCCCCGACGCAACACTTAGCTTGCATGGGGAGGGTCGAAAGAAGTCCGCGTCTTTCTTGTGAACTACGCGGACTGGTGATACAGAAAATCGAGGGTCTTTTCGCTGCGGATTCTGTTTCGGATTCTATCGAGGCCCCCATCTTGTGTCAAACGAGCGCGAACCGCTTCCGGAGTCTGTTTTGACTGCTTGGCTAAGGCTTCAATCTCGTGATTCACTTCGTCCTCCCCAGCCTGGATTTGTTCCAGCTCCGCGACGCGTTCCAGTAACAACGACGACTTCACATCCAACACCGCCTGGTCTCGCTGACCTGACCGCAAGCGCGGCAGGTCCATCTTCTTCAGATCTTCCATCTTCATGCCCTGGGCCGCCAACGCGCGCAGCCCGCGCTCCAGCCGCAGATCGATCTGGCGGTCGACCAGCGATTCCGGTACTTCAAAATCGTTGCGCTTGACCAGTTCCGCCACCAGCTTGTCTTTGGCTACCCGTTCGGCATCGTGCTTCCGTTCCGCCTGCATGTTCTCGCGAATCTGCTTGCGCACCTGGTCAAGGGTGGTGAACTCGCCGAGTTCCTTGGCAAAGTCGTCATTCAGTTCCGGCAGATTCTTCTGCTTGATGGCCTGAATTTTCACGGTGTAAACGAACGTCTTGCCCGCCAACCGCTCGTCGGCGACGTCGGCGGCATAGCTCACTTCAAACTCCCGCTCGTCTCCGGCATTGGCGCCGCGAAGGTTCTCGGTAAACTCCGGCACCGTGTTCTTGCCTCCGATTTCGATCAGAACTTCATCCATATGCACCGGCTGAGTTTTGTCGTCACCGTCTTTTGGCTTGCCGTCCATGGAGGATTGAGCGAAGTCGCCTTCGGCCAGCGCACGCCCCTCGACCGACGCGTAGGTGGCGTGCTGCTCGCGGACGCTGTTCACCGCGTCTTCCACCTCTTCGTCCTTTACGACGATCTCCGGGTGTTCGCCGCGCAGTTCCTTATAGCCCTCGACCACGATTTCGGGCATGATCTCGAAGCTGGCTTTGAAGCGCAGGGGATCGCCGTCATGAATGTGGAGGTCGGTGACACGCGGCTGCGACACCGGGGTCATCCCCTGCTTTTCCGCCTCTTTGCGGAAATAACGCGGGACCAGGGCCTCAACCACATCGCTTTTCAAATCTTCCTTAAATCTCTGCCGGATGATGGAGGCGGGTACGTGCCCGGTGCGAAAACCAGGCAACCGTGCCACTTTCTGATATTTCTGGATAATAATTTCCATCTCGCGAGTCACTTCCTCGGCCGGAATTTCGACCGAAATCTCGCGATTGACGCCATTTTTCATCGCGTCAGTTGTTTGTGTGGGACTCACGTTTAACCTTTTAACCTTTCGGCTTGCCTTGCCAGGTCCGGCGGCAAACGGAGTCCCCGAACCAGGGAAGAATCCTGTTCACAGGCCGCTAATCTGAGTGTAAAGACTCCGGGAGAGGACCGTCAAACGGAGAGACGGCCGTCGGTCGTTCTCGTCGGCCGCTGGCTGCGAACCGGAAGCGTAAAAGACGTTGCTGGCTGCGTCTCTCGGGAAGGTTATGGCCCTTGCCAAGTTCCGCTCCGGCGTTGCAAACTTGAGCATGAGGGTTCTCTCCCGGTTTATGGCGGCGGCCACCGATGCCGCGCAGTTCCCGGTTCCGAGCCTGCCGGAGATCGCCTTCCTCGGTCGTTCGAATGTCGGCAAATCCAGCGTAATCAACTCCCTGGTGGGGACGAAGATGGCGCGCACCAGTTCGACTCCCGGTCGCACCCGCAGCATCAATTTCTTCGAGATCCGCTGGCCGGGAAAGCCGCGGCCCGAGTTGATTTTCGCCGACCTTCCGGGCTACGGATACGCGAAGATTTCGCGCGAGATTTCTCAGGAATGGCCGAAATTTATTGAGCCCTATCTCAACGATCGGCCCACGCTCGGCTTGTGCGTCGTTCTGGTGGACGCCAACCTTCCTCCCCAGCCGAGTGACCGGCAACTGTTGGATTTTCTCGGCTCCTCGGACCGCGAATTTCTGCTCGTGGCCACCAAAAGTGACCGCCTCTCGAACAATCAACTGCAAAATGCCCTGCGCACTCTCACCCAGGAGCATCCGGCGGCTCGCCTGCTTCCTTTCTCGGCCAAAACCGGAGCCGGACGCGACGAACTGTGGAAACATATCCGGCAAGCAGCGCAGCAAATGACGGCGCCGGAAACCTCCTCAGGTCCGGCCCTCCATTAGAAAAGCCCTATCTCTGGCATCCAGCCCTTGCCTAATGTCTGGTCCTAAGTTCTCCCGATAGCGACACCAGGGTTTTCCAGCACTTTGAATTCCAGAGCCTGGGTGCGGGCACTGACTGAATTCTTCGAAAACCACCTCATTATTAAATTAATGCGGAATGACTTCCTCAGAATTCTCTAGCCACCGCCAGAGCACCGAAACCAAACGCCGAATGCTTTTGGTCGGTCGTTCGGTTGGACGCTCACCATCGGTCGAAAATGGCGCAGCTTTTCGCAATTCTCGGCGCTGCTCGCCGCCGGAACCAATTCTCTTACGCCCGATGTCGCTTCGGTTCGCTATGATGAACAGGCATGGCTCTCTATCTCATTACTGGCATCGGCGGCTTCATTGGATCATCGCTGGCACGGGCGCTGCTTTCTCGTGGCGAGCACGTACGAGGCGTTGACAACTTCTCCACCGGCAAGCGGGAAAACATCTCCGAAATACTGGATCGTATCGACTTCCGCAAGGCTGACATTCTCGATCTAGGGGCGATGCACAAGGCTTCGGCTGGTGTGGACTTTGTCCTGCATCAGGCTGCGATTCCCTCCGTACCGAAATCTGTCCTCGACCCGCTCGGCAGCAACCAGGCCAATATCGACGGCACGGTCAACGTTCTCGTGGCGGCGCGCGATGCAAAAGTAAAGCGCGTTGTGTATGCGGCGTCGTCTTCGGCATACGGCGACACGCCCACACTGCCCAAACACGAAGCCATGACGCCCGATCCTATTTCACCCTACGCCGTAGCCAAGCTGGCGAGCGAGCACTACATGATCTCTTTTTATCGCTGTTATGGGCTTGAGACCGTGGCGTTGCGTTACTTCAACATCTTCGGGCCGCGGCAGGATCCATCGTCTCCCTATTCGGGCGTGCTGGCGAAGTTCATCACTCTGATGCTGCGCGGAGAACAGCCTGCAATCTTTGGCGACGGCGAACAGAGCCGCGACTTCACTTATATCGACAACGCCGTCGAGGCGAATCTGCTGGCCTGCAAAGCACCCGCGGGCCAGGCGGTGGGACAGGTCTTCAACGTAGCCACCGGCCGCAGAGTCACGCTCAATGGGACCTTCGAGTTGTTGCAGGGTCTGACATCCTATACGGGCCAGCCCAAGTACGGGCCGGAGCGCGGCGGCGATATCAAACACTCGCTCGCCGACATCTCAAAGGCAAAAGCCGGTCTGGGCTACAAAGTCGAAGTCGATTTCGAAGAAGGACTGCGCCGCACGGTAGAGTGGTATCGCGGTAAGTGAGTACGAGCACCCGATTTTAGGAATGTCCTATCAGAGGAGGAATTTTGCCGGCGAGCTGCCGAGACGCATGCCGCCATCGCTCGCCAGGACCCCGATTATGATTGTCGTAGCGATCGTTCCACCACTGAGGCCTCCCATTCCTTTCGGCCGCCGGCCCAAGCGAGGCGACCGTTCCAACCCCGAGTACCACGCCCCACTTTTTCCCGCGGCGGCTATGCCGCTCAGGACAGGCTTGCTTTTGTCATGTTTTTCAGCCCGCCACGCGTCCTGCCGGAGATGCTGAAAGGCAGACGATGAGGCAAGAACTGCCAGACGCGGTCCTCGAAGCCGGGGGCCGATAATACTTGCCTTACCGCCTGCACCCGACCACCGGGGCAGTTTCGCCGCGCATATCCGCAAGCCGACGACTTCTTCAATTTAAAAAAGCGTTACGGTCCGCAGGAGCTCCTTCAAAACGAGTTCTATCAGAAATACGGAAGCAATCGTTAAGGCAACCACTTCAGGGACGCCTGGCTTCCGAGAGCCGGAAGCCGCCGTTACGTTAGTTATCTACGTCCCGATTACCGACATGTCTAGAGTGTGAACATGACACTTTCCTCGATGGTGGTTTCGCGGGACTGGCAGGAAGTCAGTGTTCTGGAGTGCATCCTCGGCGGTCTGCAAATGGACGTTGCCGTGGAAAACGAACCGCAGCGGGCTCTGGCCCGGCTCGCCAAGTCGAAGATCGATGCCCTCATCGTTGACTGCGATCTGAATGGGAGCTCCCAATTTCTGCGCGAACTGCAAAGCGTGGGAGGGCAGCCGAGAACCATTCCCCTGGTCATAATGGGAAGCCCGCATTGCAACCAGACTTTAGATGAGAGCGGCGCTCTGTTTGCTTTCGAGAAACCGATTTCTGTGGAACAGGCCGTGCGAACTCTCTCCGCGGCGCGCAATATGATCCTCGACGGCCGTCTGCGCTACCATCGCACCGGTCTGGAAGTGCCGGTATCGTTGAGCCGCAAGGGCCACAAAACCACGGCCGCATACCTGGTCAATCTGAGCCAAGGTGGAATGCAGATTCGCACCCATGACCTGGTCGAGGCGGCAAAGGCGCTGCAGGTTTCGTTCGAACTGCCGGGCGCGAGGACGGGATTGAAAGCCAAGGCGGAAATCGCGTGGCAGGACAAACGCGGCAATCTGGGCATCCGCTTTGTGAAGCTGGCTGCACAACAGCAGCGAACCCTGCAGCTCTGGCTTGCGCAACAGTATTTTGCGAATTGATTTACCAGATACCGATCTACGCCGTTGTCGCCGAGATTGATCGGCGAGATTGATCGGCGAGATCCCGATTCGCGAAATTAAACGCAGCCCCAGGGATCCGACGCTGCTCAGCGGAAACGGGCACCAATCCCGTCTTCATCCTCTGTCCGGCCCCACCCGGCCATGCGGGCCAATCGCGCACCCGGGCTTGCTCCTCCCAACAGCCGAAAGAATCCCCAATATAGCGCGGCGACAAGAATTGCGGCTGCACTTGCCGTGGCGAACGGCCATGGCGGCGGTTCACCGGTGATCGAGAGAAAAACCAGCGCGAACAGCAAAACCGCTGCCACCACCACAAGTGTGTTGATGGTCCAGATAAGACCGCGATCGGAGAGCGGCTGCGAGAGCCACTCCAAATCGCCCGATGGCAACTTTTGAGGGAAAGAATCGACATTGCCCGCAAAGTCCGATACCAGAGGATCGGGCCGCGCAGGCACCTCGATGACATGGACGGGGGCTGCAGAAACCATCAATCCATCGTCTTCGTAGACCTCCGCCTCGGACAAGGCGCCGAGTGATCCAGCAAACGGTGATGGAGCAAATGGGGTCCGGGCCATCGCGGTTCGAGCCAACGCGGCTCCGGCCGATGCTGTTCGGAGTATCGTTGATCCGCCAACTGCGGCTCCAACAAGTGCTGTCCCGAAAAAGATCGAGCCTTCCCGCTCAGAATGCGGGAAGCCTCCTTCGAGCAGGTTCCCGAAAATCCATTCATTGATCTGCCGGGCTGTCTTGGGCGAGAGTTCGAGGAAACGGACGCCGCACTGTCCGGAACGCGTTGCCCACGTAACCTCGCCGCGCGTTTCCACCCGCAGCCGCGGACGGCACAATTCGAAGCGCACGCGCAACTGCTGCTGCGGACGAACCGCCGCTACCACCTGCAACCCGATCCCCTGATGACTGATATTGCGAACAATACCGCCGTTCGCCTGCTCCACGCAGGCGTAGATCAGGGTGCGAAGTTCGTGCCTGTATTGAGACCGCGTTTTTTGCGCGGGAGCTGTTCCTGCGTCCATCCATCCACCGCCAAATCACACCGCCAAATCGCCGGTCGGCTAGAACCGTATTTTCTCGAAAATTCTTTTGATCTTATCGCCGGATGGAGGTGCCGCCTTAGTAACTATCGTGGTTCGGACGCATCCGGTCGAAAGGAATCCGCTGCGTAGAGGGCCTGGCTTCTTGGGTCTGGTGCGGACGCATCGCGAACCCGTCATTTCGGGGGTGGCGAGGGCAGGATCGCTTACCAAAGTACATGGCCAAATGGGCATGTTTAAGTAATTGAAACTCCGCTCAAAGCCCGATAACTTACAAGTGAACTGTCCTCAGATGGCAACCACCACCGCCAAGCCGGACTTGGACGTAACCACTCCGTTCGCCGGGGTCGGTGTACCTACCGGGCCGCAGGCGCAGAGCGCCTCCGCCATTTCCGATTATGCTGAGAAAGATCCCGGGAAACCATCGCAGCTCGACGCGCTGCAGGCGTTGCTGGCCTTCTCGGCGCTGCACGAGCAGGTTCGCCGTCGAAAAGCTCTGGCCGCGCAGCACCCCGGTTTTGATGCCAGCGCTCCGGTCGCGGCGACTGAGCGGCCGGAATTTGAACAAGACGAGCAGTTCGTTCTCGATGAAGTGCTTCAACTGGTCGCCGAACGCGCAGTGGCGATCACGGGCGCGGATGGTCTGGCCATCGCCCTGGCGGAAAACAACCAGATCGTGTTGCGGGCAGCGGCGGGCAGAGTCCGTCCCGACGTAGGCGCGCGCATCGACCGCGATTCCGCGTTCTCCGGAGCCTGCTTCCGCACCGCACAGATCGTGAACTGCGACGACACCGAGACCGATCCGCGGGTCAATCTGCAAGCGTGCCGCGCACTGGGAGCGCGCTCCATGGTAGCCGTGCCTCTATGCGGACGGCGGCGGGTAATTGGAGTATTGGAAGCGTTTTCCGTTTGGCCTTTCGCATTTAACGACAGCGACGTTCGCAACCTGAGCCTGCTGGCCGAACTGGTGTTGGGAGCGCTGAAACCAGAGGATGAAGATCGTTTCGCCGAGTCGGCCCGAACCGCGGCGAACGCCCTGGAAGCAGCATCGTCCGGCGCAATCGAATCGGCACACGCTATGCCGGCTGCTCCATCGGTTCCGGTCCCAAGTGTTCCCGTCGCGGAGAAGACTGATAGAAACACCGATAAGAAGCCGGTCGAAGCCAAGCTCGATTCCGCTGCCGTCACGGCTACTCCTGCCGTAGCCGCAATCAAGAAGGCTCCCAAGCTGGCGATAACGGTCGCGCCGGCAACCGCTCCGGCAGCCAAAATCGCCGTTGCCGAGCCGTCCGCAGTAAAACGCCGGCCGATTGCGCTCATTCTGCAGGTGAGCATTATTCTCGCCGTGGCACTTGCCGGCGGAGTCTGGTGGAAGCTGAAGACGGCGCAGTTGGGCAGCGCCATCCTTCACCCGGAAAAGATGCACGCGGAGAAAATGACGCCGGCGGCGGTTGCAACTTCCGCGACGGCGGCAGCGGGCGCGACCTTCAAAACCGAGACCGCGGACGAGATGGCCGATGCGGTCGAGCCCTTGAATTCGCCCGCTAACGAGCAGGAGCTGAAGAAATTTCCGCGAGTCACCGGAGTGCGCCACTGGTCATCAGCCGACTCCAGCACCTTGGTTCTCGATCTCGAAGACCAGGTGCAATATGAAGCGCACCGCCTTGCCGGCCCGGAGCGCATCTATTTTGATTTGCGCGACACCCAACTCGCTCCCGACCTGATCGGAAAGTCAATTGATGTGGGCGACACGTTTGTGAGCCGTGTTCGCATGGCGCAACCCGTGGCCGGGATGACCCGCATTGTTCTGGAGACCAAGCCCAACTCAACTTTCTCCGTAAGCCTGGAGCCGAGCCCCTACCGGCTGGTGGTGGAAGTGCGCAGAGTCGGCGCGATTCCAAAAGCTGCGGTGAACCTGTTCCCGAACGCGGTCGAAGCGGAAAAGAGCAAGCTGGCAATCGTCGTTCCGCCGCCCACCCGAGAAGATTTGCAGTTGCGGACGCGCGTACCCAAGATGCGCATCGTGGTCGACGCCGGCCACGGTGGCTGGGATTTGGGAACGGTGGGGCGCCGCGGCTTGCTGGAAAAAGATCTGGTTCTTGAAATCGCGCAGCGCCTGGGCAGGCTGCTCGAAAGCCGCCTGGGAATGGAAGTGATCTACACCCGGAAGGATGACACCTACATTCCTCTGGACGAGCGCGCCAGTATTGCCAACCAGTCGCAGGCAGATTTGTTCGTTTCGGTGCATGCCAACTACAGCGACCTGCCCTCGGCGCGCGGCGTGGAAACGTATTACACAAATTTCTTCTCGGCGCCAGGTTCTAAAGAGGCGGGATCGAAGGATCTCGACACGCACGCGGGTAGCACAAAAAATGCCGCGGCTCCAACCCTTTCTGCCACCGACATGCAAGAGCGGATCGAGCAATCGCGGCGGCTGGCGGCCAGTGTGCAGCGTTCTTTGTATGGAACGCTGTCCCTGCAAAATCCTGGGCTGCGCGATCGAGGTGTGAAAGAGGCCGGATTCGTCGTGCTCACCGAAAGTGCGATGCCCGGCATTCTGGCCGAAGTCTCCTTCGTCAGCAGCCCCACCGACGAACAGAAACTCCGCAGCGACGGCTACCGCGAGCAGATCGCCGAAGCGTTGTATCGAGGCATTGCGCGCTATGCGGCGAATTCGCATAGCGTGAAACTCGCAGCCAAATAGTGGTCAGCGGTTCGTTTCAGCAGCCTCCCATAGACCCCGTGGATGAATCCCGGCAACAATCCCCCGGGAAGAGCGGGAGAGCGGCTCCTAAGGCCGCGTTCACCGATCCAGAAAAGATCAGGCCTTCAGGCCCCGTGTGGCGTTTTCGAATCCCCCGCCGCAGCCTGCGACATCCATCACAGACAAGCCCTCCCATGCGGACGCTTAGGTCGGAATGGACTCCGATCGCACCTTTCTTCTTCACCGCCCATTACGGCAAACGCCAACCAGTCTTGAGAGGGGCGACCACCGCCAACCTTCTGATCAAACCCGCGCGCACGATCGAGCGCAACGCAAATTTCTACTCCACGAATTTGTCCTCATGCGGGATCAGGTACACACCCGGCTCACCCCCGCGCCAGAGAGTACCTTTGGCCCCTGCCATGCAGTTCATCGGAGGAGCGCCCTATTGCGGCCCTCTAAGGGCCGCGTCACCCGCTTGAGAAGAAGACCCGGCCTTTAGGCCTCGGATATCGCCTTGGAATCGCCTGGCGGGCTTCGATAATGCAGGTAAGATCCATGGCCTCAAAGCCTACCCAAGAAAAGAAGGTTCTCGGAAACTGTTGGTTCTTTCGTGTTCTTTCGGCTCAAGATTTGTCACATCCGGCAGTCCCGCAAAATCCGTGGGAGCAAATATTTAAGCTCGAGGATGGTAAGAAAAGCCATATACGCAAGGCAGATCCCCTCCCGGGTTCTTTTCTGATCGAATCAGTTCCCTGCTGGGACGCCGCCGTATTTTTGCAGCCATTTCAATTCTTCCCTTACTTTGATTTTGCCGTGCCAGGGATTTTTGCTTAAGCCGTGGCCTTCGCCGGGGAAGATCAGCAACGCGTTTGGCACGCCCAGCGAATACAGGGCGTGCTCCAGCAGATAATCTTCCATCACAGCGACGCGGACGTCGGCGGCGCCGGCGACCATGTGGGTGGGAGTGCGGACTTTGTCGATTTGAAAGATGGCGGCTTCGTCGTGATAGCGCTGCGGAACTTCCCAGGGGCGTCCGCCGAGGAAGTAGGCGTCGTCGTAGGTAGTGTCGTCGTTGCCCCAGTTGCCGATGTGTTCGACCGCTCCCGCGCCGGTGACCGCGGCTTTGAAGCGCGCGGTTTGAGTGATGAGCCAGTTGGTCATGTACCCGCCGTAACTGTAGCCGCCGATGGTGAGGTGATCGGGATCGGCGATGCCGTCTTTCACCAGGGCGTCAACGCCTTCGAGAATGTCTTTGCCGGGGCGCGAGACGATGGTGGGAACGATCTCGAGGAGGAACTTGTCGCCGTACCCGGTGGAGCCGCGGTAGTTGGGCTCGAAGACGAGCCATCCGTTGGTGGCGGCGAGCGCGGCCCACTGATACCAGTCTGCTTCGAAGTGATTGCCGTCGGCGTCGGCGGGGCCGCCGTGAATGAAGGTCAGCATGGGCAGATGCTGGGCTTCAAATTTGCCCGGAGGATAGATCAGCATGGCTTCGACCGTGGTTCCGTCGTCGGCCTTCCACTGGTAGGGCTTGCCTTGGGGGAGATCGCGTTCCGTGAAGAGTTTGTTGAATGAGGTGATGGCGCGGGCCTGGTCGAGTTTCGTGGCGCTGTCGGCGAGATAGATTTCGTCGGGCTTGCCGAGCGAGGAGTAGACGAAGGCAACGCGCGGGGAGTGCGGCGCGACCGAGATTTCCGAGTATGTGCCCGGCCATTGGCTGAGACGATGCAGCGAATCGGAAGGCCTGGCCGCCGAATACATCTGCACTTCGGTGCCGATACGGGCCGACGTCAGCACCGAATCCGCGGTCACGGCATAGTGCTCGACCGGGCCGATGAAGTCTTTGCTCCATTGCTCGATGGCGCCAGATTCGGAGTCGATTGAATAGAGATGCGGTTGCAGGTCGCGATAGGGGCCGGATACGTCCCCGACTTCGACGCTGAAGAAGATATGACGGCTATCGTGGCCCCAGTGAGGATGGACTTCTTCGGCTTGATTGTTCGTGACTCGGTGCGGTTGCGTCAGGGCGGCATTCGCGCTGCTGCCAGCCTTCGCGGGCAGGAGTGCCCCCGTCACACTTAGGTCCACGGTGTAAATCTCAACATCCTCGTATTTTTCCTGGCGCTGGTTAATGGCGTTGCTTAGGAACGCCAGCTTGTGGCCGTCGGGGGATGTGATCAGGCTATCGACGCGCAACGGAAAGGTGGCGATGGCGCGAGCGCCTGGAGTGCGATCCGGTTCCTTTTCGGAATCTTGGCCTGTCTTTTTTGCCTCGGCCGGCACGGCTGATTGGCGGGCGAGGACGGCCGGCACGTCAAGTGCGAAAATCGTATCGCCGCGTTCGGCGGTACGATACTGAAGAACATCTTTCCAGTCCTTCTTGTAGTCGTCTTTCTGAGTCTTGCTCCAAGGCTGGCGCGTAGCGAAATAAATCGTCTGTGAATCTGCGGACCAGGAAAAAGTGTGGACCTCTTCTTCGCCCTGGGTCACGGGGAAGGCCTCGCCACCGTTGGGCGGGATGAGGTAGACCTGGGCGGGTTCGTCTTTTGCGTCGGAATCGGAATCCGAATCGTCACTCTTTTCGGCCGGCGGCTTGCGCTCGGACAGAAATGCGATCCACCGGCCGTCGGGGGACCACTTGGGCTCCGAATCGTGCCCCGATTGCGTCAATTGAATCAGCGAGCCGCCTTTGCCGTCGTCGTGATAGAGCCAGAGGTCATGCCGGAAGATTTGCTGGAGCCAGTCGGCGCGTTCGGCTGCGATCACGACTGCATTGCCGTCGGGAGAAATCTCGACCGAGGGGAAGCTGACGGAGTTGAAAAAATCGTCGAGCGTGAGCTTGGGTTTGCTTTGGGTTATTGCGACGAGCGTGCAACTGGTGACAAAGACGATGATGAAGGAAATTTTGTGAATTCGCATGGCGTCCTGGTGAGAAGAAGGGTTATACAACGCTCGATTCGTTGGAGGCAAGTTGGCGGCTCGGGAATACAGGAAGACGCCACAAAAGCCACAGCAGGGCGGCGAAGGCCGGCACCGAGACTTGGACGTGAGTCCATCGCGAGAGCGGGCCGAACAGGGGCAAAATATATACGAGATACAAAAGCAGATTCAGCGTGGGAAGGGACGCAGGCGACGCCTTAATCTTAATCATATTGCAGTCGACAGTCCGGTCCCGAGCCCAGGCCACAAGCAGCAACAGCACCGGAGATAGCACCAGCAGGTCGTAGACGAAAAGGTGCGGGTTGACGAGTACTGCGGCGAGGGTCAAAGCGGAAAAGCGGATTGCAAGAGGATGGGATGATCTCCAGACGGCCGCGGCGATTGCAATTGCGAGAATCGAACTTAGAGCGTACGGCGCGAGCGCAACTTCCGGCCAGGGGATCAGCAGCGTCCAAAAGGAGCGCAGGGAGTGCATCTGAATGGGCGCGAGACTTAGTTCTACGCCGCCAATTACCTGGGGCATGTGCCGGAGCGTGTCGAAGTACGTCTCGAGCACCGCGGGCCCGAAATAGATTCTGGTAAAAAGCAACTGCGCGCTCGCAGACAGAACCAGTCCGATGAGAGGTTTCCAGGCTTGCGACAACAGCAAAACCAGCGGGACAGCGGTCAGGAACTGCGGCTTGAAGAATAGAAAGCCTAGCGCAACTCCCGCCAGCCAACTGCGATCTTCGCGGAATGCGAGGAATGCAGAGGTGAAGCACGCCAGCACCACAGCGGACATCTGGGCGCGCACAAAAAAATGAAACAGCGGAGGAAAGGCGATCGCGCAGAGGAAGACGGTTCCGCCATACGGACGCAGATTGGGACAACAGTTCCATACCAAATAGATACAGGCGGCAAAGACGAGAAGGCTGGCCACCACCCAGATTCGCGCGGCGACTGGAAAAGAGAATCGGGCTAGTGGGGCGAAGAAGAGTCCTACCTGTGGTCCGTAGAGATTGGGCAGACGCACCCGCGTGGGTTGAGCAACGATTGCCTGCATCGCCGTGGCCGTGACCTGCTCGTTGTAAAGTTCGGCGGCACGCCCCTGCGCGATGAGTTGGGCGGCGATGTAAGACGGCAGAAAATCCTGGAATTTGATATTGCCGGCGCGGTCCAACAGGTCGGGCGTTGCGAAGTCGATCGCACAGACTCCCCATAGGCAAAGTGCGAGAACGATTGCCTGCGCGCGAATACGACTGGGTGTGAGCCACTTCGAGAGGGACGCAATCCACGCGCGCCCGGGCTGAGTCTGGACGGTCTTCGGCTGCCGGGTCTTTGCCACGTCGGTCTTTGCCGGCACGGTCACGGCGCAGGCTCGGCATTTTTGATCGCGTCGTCCAGCGACTGGCCCGAGCGAGTGGCATTCTGAGCGTGGACGATGCGCCAGCCGTCATCGTAGTCGCGAAGTCCAACGGTAGAAACATAATGCAGGTCGCCGGAGTACAGCGCGGCACCCACTTCGTTCAAGGGAACCCATTTCCACAGAAAGTCGACATCAGCCAGGTTGCCCTGCTTGCTGATACCAGTCACGCCCAACAGTTCCCTTTTCGCGACAGGAATGAAGAGTAAGGCTTTGTCGGCTTCTTCAGCGGGGACTAAGGCTCGAACCGTGTCCACGCCCAAGGGAGTCAGCAGCACATCCCAGCAGGGGGGCGGCAGGCTGGGAGAACAAGGAGCCTTGTTCGCTGAGATCCAGCCGTGTTGACGCAAGACGAGAGATTCAGGCAAGGCATAGTCTTTATCGGCGACGATTCCCGTGTGCAGCGTGAATTGCTGCGGCGTTTGAAAGGCGGGGGATGCGGAGATCAAGTCCGTGGCGAGACGGCGCGTGAGAACTTCGCGCGGAGAGCAGGATGCGAGAAAGAGCACACCCATGAGACAGAAGATTAATTTGTTCCCCATGACCAGGCGATACTCGAACCTGCCGGGCCGCGCCCGGCGGACACCCGGGGGCGGCCGGCCCTACATCATCAAAATCTTACGTCGTCAAGACATCAACGACTTGCGATTGTAAATAAACGGAAGCGTTTGTGCGGCGAGAAAGGGCGGGCGGTGATCTGGCCATCGAATTGAGCAGCCCAGCGGCCGGGAATTTGGGTAGAACAGCCGGGACAGCGGCCCTCGGGAGTCAGGCGGTAGTCCTGAATGAAATATCCGTATCGGCGGATCAGGGTCTCACTGCACTGAGGGCAACGGGTATTTTCCCAAGGGCCGACCAGGCCCGGTAGATTGCCGGCATAAATGTAACGCAGTCCTGCGGCTTGGCCGATTTCGGCAGCCTGCAATAAATCTTCGGGCGTGGTGTCGCGCTGATGGTCTCCCTGCATTTTGTAGTCGCCGTGGAATGCGGTCACGTGCCAGGGAATGTCGGGTGAGATGCCGGCGAGGAATTCGGTGAGCCGGCACAGTTCGTCGGGAGAGTCGTTGAAGCCGGGAATGAGCAGGGTAACAATCTCCAGCCACAATCCCATCTGGTGAATACGCCGAATGCTGTCGAGGATGGGACCGATGCGTCCGCCAAGCTCGTGATAGCGACGATCGTCGAAACTCTTGAGATCCACCTTGTAGAGATCGAGCCAGGGGCGCAGATATTTGAGTACCTGGGGAGTGCCGTTTCCGTTGGAAACAAATCCGGTGAGCAGGCCTTTGGACTGGGCTTGCTTAAAAACCGCAACCGCCCATTCGCTGGTGATCAGCGGCTCGTTGTAGGTGCTGACCAGAACTTTCGCACCCTGATCAAGGGCGTCGCGAACCAAGTCTTGCGCAGATGCCTCGACCGGCGGCGAAATTGCATTCGGATCGCGCAGAGCTTGCGAGGTGACCCAGTTCTGGCAGTAGCCGCAGTGCAGATCGCAGCCCAGCATGCCGAAGCTGTAGGCAAGTGCGCCGGGATGAGCGTGAAAGAATGGCTTTTTTTCGATGGGATCGCATTGCATCCCGGAGGTGTAACCCCAGGGGACGTAGAGCGTACCGCCCCGGTTGTAGCGGACTTTGCATACGCCGGGCTGGCCTTCGGGAATGGGACAGCAGTGGCCGCAGGAAAAACAGCGAACCCGGTTATTGTCCAGTTTTTCGTAGAGAGAAGCGTCCGCTTCGCGGACTCTCTGGTCGAGGACATCGCGGAGGGTGGGCACAGAAACCTCTAGGGATATTCTAGCGCGAGGGGGTGTTTGGATGTGTGCAGTGGGCTCGCGGGGGCCGCTCTGCTTCGCCAACGAGGACCAGCCGAGGCGGCTGCCACCGCCTGGGGTAGGGCAGCGCAGGGGCGGCTTCGGTGCAGCTTGCGTTTAGGGGCCTGCGCCCGGCTTCGTCGCCCTGTGCTGTTGGAGCCAGAGGTCGGCCTGCTGTTCGATGGTTGCGGCCTGGCTTCGGGTCATGCCGGAGGCCAGAACGGATGCCAGATCCTTAGTTTCCTTATCGCCACGAGCACGGGCCAGCGCCGTCCAGAAATAGGCTTGATTCACATCCTTGGACACGCCCCGCCCGCCCCAGTAGAGAAATCCCAACTTAGCTTGGGCGGAGAGGCTGCCGTGATTTGCTGCCCTGCTGAACCAGCGAAAGGCCTGGTTCTCGTCGCGTTCGAATCCGTTCTTTTCGTCCCCTTGAAAATAACGCAGACCCAAGGCATTCTCGGCGACGGGATCGCCATGTTGCGCCATCTGCCGCATGCGCTCGAAGGATGCAGCCCCGCTGGCCGGAGCGGACAGAGACGCCGGCGTGGGATCTGAACTCCCAGGATCTAACCTTGGCGGTTGAGACGAAGCCAAAACGGTCGGAATTGGAATGCGCCCGCGTTCCTGCAGCTTGTTCTGGATTAACGGAGCGAGGGTGTAGACGAGGACCATGAAGATTGCGGCGGCCGCGCTAACCAGAATAATAAGGTGCGACCCCGGCAAGCGGATGCCGCCGGATATCTTCTCTTCCGAAGCTTCCATTTTCTCTTCTGCTCCGGGCAGGGATGCGAACAGCACACTTCCCGGGGACGGCGTGAAGCGGGGAACAGGGGCTGCAGCGGCAAGCGGCGGCAGATTCTCGGCGCGAGCGTCCCGATTGACGGCGACCAGCACGGTCTCTGCCAGGCGCTGCAGCACCTTTCCGTCGGTCTCAGAAAATCTGTGCGCTTGAGCCGAGAAAACCTCGATAATTCCCACCGATTTCTGGTCCCGACGCAGCGGAACCGCGAGCATGGAGCGAATGCCCAGCGCCCGGCAACTCTCCCGATCCACACGAATATCGACCTCGGCATCATCGCAGCGAAGCTGCATTCCGTTCTTCACGCACTCGCCCGAAAAACCAGAGCCCACTTGCAGGCGTGCGCCGACGGGCGGAGCATCCGGGCCGGAACTGGCGCGACAAACCATGAAATTCGGATCCGCGTCCGCGATCGCGATGGCAGCTCCGGATGCGCGAACCATAGTTTGCGCGCGTTCCGCAACCAATCGCAGAGCTGCGGCAAGATCAGACCCCAGCGCCTCCGCCTGACGCTGTACAGCGGTGACGGCCGCCAGCGTATCGCTGTGGTTGGGACGCGGAGGAGCCGTTTCATAAGACCCGGCTTCATGAGACTCAGCACCGAATCCGGCTGGAGCAGCCATCTGAGCTTCACCGTTGGCCACTCCGGCCATTACGTTCACAAACAGCCATTCCCGCAATCGGGACAAAGTTTCTGGAGATAGCTCGGAAAAATGAAGACCGGCGCGTCCCGAAGGGTTCGACCAAATCACCTTGCCCGTCGTGTAGATGTGTTCCGCGCAATCGACCAGATCGAGGCACAAATTCACCCGCGTTTCGATTTCAAGGGGCGAATGGCACTGAATGGCCATGCCATCTTCGCTGATGTCGACGATCTCGTGCAGATCGAGGATCGCGCTTTTGGATTCCGCGGTAAAACTTGCATACGCCGGCGTCTGGATTTTATGCCGCACACGCCGGCGACGGTTGGGTGAAACCGGTCGCAACGCAGAGTTCATGACAGCCATGGGGGACGGGCCCGAGTTCTGGTGGCTCCATATTAGCGCGGGATTCGGGAAAAGTAAGCAACGAAGAAAGTCAGAAGATAGTTACAAATACGTTAAGCGGCCTTCCGCCTGACAGCAGCGGCCGGACTGGAAGCCTACCCGGCCTGCCGGACGATTTGCGCCTGGTGCAGGCTGGAGATGCGCGAGATCGCCGCCACCATGGTGGTGGAAAGCAGCTGCATGGTAGCCACGTCGCGCTCATCGAAGGCGCCTGGCGAAGAGGACAATACTTCAAAAACCCCTAATGTACGGCGGCAGTGGCGCAGGGGCGATACGAGAATGGAACGGACTCCGAGGCGGCGGCAACTGGCCAGGTCCACCCGCGGATTACGCTCGGCGTCGTGACAAAGCATAATCTCGCCCGAGCGCACCGCTTCCGCGGAGATGCCCGCATCGGTTTGCAAACGAACCCCGAGGTCCGGAGCAGTTCGGCCGGCGCGGGCCCGGCATACAATTTCGTCCCCGGCCCGCAAGGCGATGGCCGCTCCGGTCGCGCCGGTCAAATGCTGGGCACGTTCGGTGATCGCGCTGATCGCCGGCTCAAGATCCAGTTCCGCGGGATGAATCTCGGCTTCTTCGCTGAGGGGCACGGCCCGGAAACCGGACACGGGATGGGCCGCATTGGCTAGGCGAAGCTGGCTCCGATGAACCAGAGATGGCATCCGGGAATGATCCGCCACGTTCCAGAGCTCAGGGTTGGGCACGGTTCGCAGCAGATCGCGCACCAGGTTGTTCAGCTCCATGTCGATGATCAGATGCGCGGTCTGCTGGCTGCCCATCGATCCGCCCAGCACGCGCGAAAGGCCGAGCAGGGCATGGCTTCCGCATGCCAGGCAATAGGGCTTGCTGTTGTTGCTGATCAGCTCGCACTGCACGCAGAATATGGCAGATTGCAGAGGGACGAAATTGACATCCTTAAATGTAGTACCGCACGCGGTCTTGCCTGACATGATTGCCCGCCCCTCGCTCTTAACATGATGCCTTTGCCCATGGTGCTAATGAAGGTACCGAGATAGGGGCGGGGGAGAAAGTAGCGGCACTGGTTCCGGGTGTGGAAAAGGCGGGAAGGGTGCAGCTCAGGGTGCAGAATTTTGCACCCGCTCGGATTCTCTACGGCAACAACGTTTTCATACAGCCACAGCTGCCGCCGGCTTTTTCGAACTCGGTGGTTTCGACGATCACCGGGGTCAGCCCCTCCTGACGAAGAATCGCTTCCAATGGAGGCGCCACATAAGGAGTGAGATAGCTGCCGTTGATGACGATGCCATTGCCCATGAAGCTGTGGGCCTCCTCGGCGGTGAGCAAGTGAACTCGTTTCCAGAATTTGTGCAGAGACGCAAGAGCGTCGGCGGAATATGCCCCGGGAAAGATCAGGGCCGCTTCGTCGTTGAGCGGGCAGAGGCACGTGTCGAGGTGGTAGCAATACGGATCGATTAACTGCAAGGGCACGACTGGAGTATTCGCTTCCGACATACCGGCGGCGAATTTCTCCACGCCGCCGCGCGTGCTGCGGAACCCATATCCGCCATAGATACGGGAGCCGTCGGGATGCCAGAGCAGATCGCCGTGGCCTTCGAGGTAGTCGTCACCATAGTTAAGCTCGATCACTCGGTAATTCCGCTTACGGAACCAGTCCGCAAAGTACGGCACTTCGCGCTGCCGGGATGGGTATACCATGCGGCTAGGCACTACAAATTTTCCATACCCGATCGTCTCTCCAACAAAAACCGGATTGGCGGCAAAGACCATGTCCTCGAGGCTTTCCACCGGATCGATGGTTACGATTTCACATCCGCTTTGCTGCAATACGCTACATAAATTTTCCCACTGGCTGCGCGCTTTGACTCGATCCACTGGGCACGCCCTCGACATGTGCGGGTTTTTCTGATCGACGACATCGAAATAGTTCGGTGGACAGAGCAGAACCCGGGGCATACGCTGATGGTAGCCGGCCAAACGGAGTGCCGGCAAGCAATCGGCGACGGAGTATCGACCGGTTTGCCGATTCGTCGGCACAAACGAGTCGCCAGTGACGCTCACAACAAGCGCACTTACCCCATCCTAGGGCGCGCCCGAGAACTCCGTGGCATACGAAGTGCCCTTGATTCGGAATCCGCAATTCAGAAATTGGCGGCTGGCCGAAATTGTTCTTGGACGAACAGAAAGTTGTCAGCGATATGTTGAGCCAATGCGCCAATCCCCAGTGTCGTAAACCCTTCTTGAGACTCCGCGAGGGCAAGCTTTTTTTAGTGGAAACTGATCGCGCGACCAAAGCGGGAGAACCTGCCGTCCCTCCTTTTGCTCGCGCCCGGCAAAAGCACCGGTGTGTAGAACACTACTGGCTGTGTGATGGGTGTGCCACACACTGGACTCTGGTCTATGACCGTGCTCGAGGACTGGTCTTGGCCGCACTCCGGCGGCCGGTCCTGAGGGCAGCTGCAACGGCAGGGGATTCGGCCGGCGAAGTTGCGTAGGCTTTCTCCTACGCGTATCCACTTTTTCTCCACTCCTTCCAGTCCGCTCGGACAGCGTTCACCATTTGTTCCGCCGCCTGGTGTAACCACTTTGCCTTCTGTTTTTGCATGTCGCGGAGGATCGGCTTGCGCGCCGGCTGAGTTCCGAGATGGATGTTCGCGGTTTCCCATCCCATGGCGCGAATCAGGCGCAACTCCTTGCCCGGGGCCCGCAACGTGGCTAGTTCGATGCGCGAGCAATGCGGACTCAGCCGCCTCACAATCCAGCGCCCGCGTAGCTGAACAAACGGGTCGAGACATCGTACTGCCCGGCTGATAATCGCCTGGTACAGGATCTCAGGCGGGCCTTGGTGATCGTTCGCCCAGTAACATGCCGACGAAACCAAGGCCTTCGCCTCGCGGGCGATCCTGCCGCCATGCCAGTCCGCGATGGCAACATAGCGAGCGTGCCCGAGGCTTCCCAGACCGGCCACCCGACGAGCCACGCGATAGAGCAAGTCCCGGGCTGGCATGAGGTGTTCGAGCGCGTCGATTGCACTGATCGGAACGTCTCCCTTCACCGTGGGCAGGGCATCCATTCTCGCCCAAAAGTGGACCGGATCCCGCAGTTCATTCTCCGCGATCTGACGCAACCAGTCGTTCTTCTCGCCCAGGACGAACGGCATTCCCCCTGAGAGCATTCCTTCGCGATATCCCTCGAGAACAGAATCGCAGATGTCTTTGTGCTTCAGCGCCAAGTGCCCGGCCTCGGAAGCGAGGTGAGCGCTCACCGCCAGGCGGACCAGATCATTGGCATACGCCATGGGATGAGCTTCGTCGAAGTCGTTGACGCCCCAGATTAGACGTCCTTCCACGTCGCGCCAGGTACCGAAATTTTCCACGTGCAAGTCGCCAACCGCCAGCACCTGCGGTCCTTTAGCGAGCTCAGGACACACTCTTGGCCAGATCTGCGCCCAGCGGTAGAAGGTGGCGCGCAAGAAGGGAAAGACCGCCGCCTTCATGTTGGTGTGTTTGAGGTGCAGATCCTGGTTGACCAGATCGGTACGATGGCCCAGCCACTCTTCGAAGTAGCGGGTACCTTTGACGACGTTCATAGCGCCCGACGATAGCGGGCTGAGGATCGAGAAGTCAACCGCAGAGACCCGGCATTTCATTGCCGGCCTCAAAGAGCCAGCCTGTCGAGCTTTGCTCGACGGACAGTCGAGGGCGGCTGTCCCCAACCATGACTCTTTGCGGCTGAAACTGTGTTCCGAGCAACCCAGTGTGGCCGCCCTTGGACACTTTCCAAATCACGAACCGTATTGTTTTCAGTTCGATACCGCTTGGACCGCGTCCTGCCCCTTGTAGGACGCACGGGAGGACATCATGCAAATGGCAATCACATTCATGGCAGTCGTGGGCGGAATGGTTTTCTCGCTCGCGGTGGCGTTGCTGGCCGAAGAGCTGATCTTTGGACAGGTGTTCCGTCTGTTCTTTGCATCCGCCAAATTAAACCCGCAGACGGTTGCGGTGAAATCGGAGCGGAAGCGCTGAGTCGCGAAAGACCTGCAAAGGAGAACTACGATGCTGGCGTTGAAGTACTTGCCGATTGCCGGGGGCCTCGGGATGATTCTCGTGGCGGTAAGCATTTTGGCTTATGACCTCTATCTCGAATTGCTGTACCGGCGCGCGCTGGCTCTACCCGGCGCGGGCGCGGTGCCGCCGCTGCCGCAATGGCGCTGGCGCACTTCGCTGGCGCTGGCTCTGCTGGCCTGGGGACCCATCCTGCTGGCGTTCAGCATTGTGGTTGTGCCGAGCGGCATGGCGGGAATCCGGGTCGGCGAAATGACGGGGACGGTTCCGGGCACACTTTATCCTGGCGTGCATTTTGGGGTCCCGCTGGTCGAGGACGTCGCGCTGTTCGACACGCGCGATCAGGTCTTCACCACGGGAGCGCCGGAGGATGGAAACAACGCCGCGGCCACCGATCGAGCAATTCGCAGCTGCTCGACACCCAGGCTCTCGACACCCAGGCTAAGGAAGGACTGACGCTCCCGGGCTTGCGATCACGGTGCGTTACCGTCTCGATACCAAGCGGCTGGACTAGATTCAAAGCAACTTGGCTCGTCCGCTAGAGAAGGAAATTGTTCCGCCCATCGTCGCGAGCGTGTGGCGGGAACTGGTTCCGAACTAAACGGTGCGGGATGTTTTTTCGGCGAAGCGCGAGGAAGTGCGTCAAAAAGCGGCAGGCATGATCACGCAGAAGCTGGCGGCGGACGGAATCGTGGGCCGAGGCGGTGTCCAAACAGTACAGGGGGAGAGGTCCTGTCATGGGCGCAGCGGTTTATAATATGGGCATCCCAAACGTTCGTGCGAACTCGGTGTGTCGCGACCGATGCCCTGCACACATCCTCCGCGTTGTGGCGCGGCTCTCCTTTATTTTTCTTTTGCTCGGGTTGGCGATTGCTGCGCGAGCGGCGGATTGGAACGAACCGGAGCAGCAACTGGCACACAAGATCGTTGCGATGACGGGGCCGGGCGCCGTCGCTTTGACGGTGGAGAACCGCTCCTCCCTCAGTAAGCGCGATAACGAGATCATTCAAAATGGCCTGCGTAGCGCGCTCGAAGGGCTGGGCATTCGCTTCGTGAATGCGGAGCAGGCCGCGGCCACTGTGGCAATCTCTCTGTCCGAGAATTCGGCCTCCTATGTCTGGGTGGCACAGATTCGCCAGAGTACGAGCGAGGCAACTGCGGTCATGGTTTCTGCACCACGCCCCGGGGCCGCAAACGCAGCCCACGAATCCGTTCCACTCAGCCTGCGCAAGATTCCGTTGTGGGCGCAACCGGATCCGATTCTCGACGTTGCCGTGCTGGAAGAAAATGGTGCGCCCACGCACATCGCGGTGCTCGACGCCGAGAAGGTGGCGCTCTACCGTTGGCAGGGGGGGAAGTGGCAGCAGGAGCAGGCACTGGCCATCGTGCATGCCAGACCGTGGCCTCGAGATTTGCGCGGCCGGCTGCTTCCCGCCAAAGATCATTTGCTGGATGTCTATTTGCCGGGAGTGATCTGCCGCGGCGCTGCGGCATTGCCGCTTACATTGAATTGCCACGAGACCGACGATCCTTGGCCGCTCGTGCCCGCAGCACTAAGTGGTGAAACCTTCCCCGCTTTTCCAGGCAGATTACCCTCAATTCCGCCGATCGGAGCTTTCTACGCTCCCACGCGCAACTTCTTCACCGGTGTTCTAACTTCGAGCGTAGGCAAGTTTACGACTGTGCCCAAGTTTTATTCGGTTGCATTTCTTCCGCGCGATAAATATCTGCTGTGGCTCTTCGCAGCCACGGACGGTCACCTGCACATGGTCGACGGCGTGAGCGACCAGACCGGCAGGGTCGCGTGGGGCAGCGATCTGACCAGCCTGAAGACTTCCTGCGGTTCCGGATGGCAAGTGCTGGCTACCAGTTCTGAAGAAACCCCCGGGGATGCGGTGCGCGCGTATGAGTTTCCCGATCGCGATCCCGTCGCGGTAAGTGCCGCCGTCGACTTTCCCGGCGCCGGCGTGGTTACCGCTCTGTGGACGGAAGCCAAGGGCGACACGGCGATCGCAGTGGTGAAAAATCAAGAGACAGGAAGCTATGAAGCTTTTCGACTGGCAGTGGTTTGTAGTCAGTAGCGTGATGGTTGCGACTTTGGCGGCTAGCGCCGAGACGCGCCCGCAATATGGCGGCGTGCTGCACGTTGCCATGCGGGCTGCCCCCGCATCGCTGGATCCGTCAGACAGCACTCAGCCGGATACGTTCGCCCGACGCAGCCTGACCATGCTGATGTTCGACGCGCTGGTGACGATTGACCCGAGCGGACGGGTTCAGCCGTCCCTAGCCACCGCCTGGCAGGCATCATCGGGCAGCCAGCGCTGGCAGTTTCGTATCCGTCGCGGAGTGAAGTTTCACGACGGAACGGCGCTCACCGCCGAGATTGCAGCCGCTTCTCTGCGCGCCGCGAATCGGTCGTGGAATGTGGTTGCCGATGCAGACTCGGTAGTGATCGACAGCTCCGATCCCAATCTATTGGCGGAACTCGCCTTGCCCCGGAACGCAATTGTGAAAAGAACTTCCGACAGCAAGCCAAGCGGAACCGGACCGTTTCATATTGTGGAATGGCAGCCGGGGAAAAAATTGGCCCTGGCAGGCGAGGAGAATTGCTGGCGCGGTCGTCCCTTCCTCGATGTCGTCGAGATTGAGATGGGAAAGAGTTATCGTGACCAGATGACTGCTCTGGAACTGGGAAAGGCGGATCTGGTGGAAGTGGCGCCGGAGCAGGCTCACCGGCTTTCGCAGCAAGGACGCCGCCTCCTGAGTTCGACGCCCGTGGAATTGTGGGCGCTGCTGTTCACGCGCGATGCGGCGTCGCCGGATGAGAAACTTCTTCGCGAGGCGTTGGCCTTGAGCGTAGAGCGTGGATCCATTTGCAGTGTGCTGCTGCAGGGTGCGGGCCAACCGACTGCCAGTGTTCTTCCCAACGGGATGAGCGGATACGAATTCGTATTTCCGACCGGTGCAGAGTTACAGCGGGCGCACCAGAAACGGGAGCAGGTTCCCAGCCAACCAACTTGGACTCTCGGATACGATGGCAGTGATCCGCTAGCCCGCCTGTTGGCCGAGCGCATTGCGCTAAATGGGAAAGACGCGGGATTGTCTCTGCAACCTACGACCGCAGATAGCACGGAGTTACGGCTGATAACAATTCCGCTAGCTTCGTCCGATCCCTGGGTCGCGCTGGTGGATGTGGCCGCACTGATCGGATTACGCCCGGCAAAAAACCAAGGCGGAGTGGAGGATCTCTATGCCTCCGAGGTGGCTCTGTTGGCGACCGAGCGGCTGATTCCTCTTTTTCGCCTGCCGGTGTCCTATGCCTCTAGTTCGAGCTTGAAGAATTGGGCGTTGCGACCTGACGGGAGTTGGGCTCTCGCCGATGCCTGGCTGGGAGATGCACGACCATGATCGGCAAAGCATCATTGGCATCCGTGTTCGGCAAAGCATGTGCGGCAAATCGTGAGCGGCGAAGTATGATCGGCAATGCATGAGCTTCCGCCGCAAACTTCTTGCGGTTTTCGCGCTGACTGTTTTCTTGTCGGTGGGGGCCGTCTCCTGGCTCGTTCTGGCGTTAACGCGCAATGCGTTCGAAAAGACCGAAGACCAGCGCACGGCCGCACTGGTGACGCATTTTCAGCGCGAGTTCAGCCGTCACGGGGAGGATGTGGCGCGGCAGGTGGGAGCCATCGCCGCATCCGACGCAGTCAACCGCATGGCAACCGCCCTGCACGGCACATCTTCGGACACGACCGCGGACTCCGCCGAATATTTTGAGCTTGCCAAATCCATGGCCGAGGCTCATCAACTCGACTTTCTGGAATTTCTGAACGGACACGGGACGATCATCTCTTCGGCGCAGTGGCCGGCGAAGTTTGGCTATGCCGACACTGGGTTTGAGAGTCTGTCCGCTTTAAGCGGACAGAGCGCATTTCTGAAACGGGAGGAATTGCAGGACTCTACCGCGTTAGGACTGTTTGCCGTTCAGGCCATCGGGGAAAGCGAACATGCTGTCTATGTCAGCGGAGGGCGGCGGCTCGACAAGAATTTTCTTTCCGGGTTGGATTTGCCTGCCGACATGCGGGTACTGCTTTACCAGAATCGAAGTGATCATTTTTCTCCTGCATCGCTCCTCGATCCCTCTGCTACCGGGAACGGCGTTGATGCCGCCCGACCGGCGGAAAAGTTCGCGCCCCTGATTGAAGCGGTGCGGCACCACAACCAGGAAACGACCGGAATCCTAGCTTGGTCGTCCGATCCGGCGGATGAAGAAGTGTTTCACGCGATTCCGCTGCGCGGAGCGGGCAAGAGCAAGGATGATCCATTGCTGGCGATTCTTCTCGTGGGAAATTCGCGGCGATCTTATGCCGAACTGAAACGGCGCATCCGGGCGTCGGGGTTGCTGGTTGGCGGTGGCGGAATTCTCCTGGCCATCCTGCTGAGCAGTTGGGCGGCTGGCAGGGTGACGCGACCGGTCGAGCAACTGGCGCGCGCCGCCCAGAACGTCGCCTCCGGGCATTGGGACACGCGAGTCGAAATCCACGGCAGCGATGAAGTAGCGCAACTGGCCGAGTCGTTTAATCGGATGACGGAAGAATTGCTGGCGCAGAGAGAACGTCTGGTACAGACGGAGCGAGTCGCGGCGTGGCGCGAACTGGCGCGTCGGCTGGCGCACGAGTTGAAGAATCCACTGTTTCCTCTTCAACTCACGGTTGAGAACCTGATGCGCGCCCGGACGCACAGTCCCGAACAGTTCGACGAAGTATTCCGCGAAAGTGCGACCACCCTGCTGGCCGAGATCTCGAACCTCAAGTCCGTGATTGGCCGCTTCAGCGAGTTTTCGAAGATGCCGCATCCGCAGTTCGAACGGTTGCAGGTGAATGAGATTCTGCGAGGAGTCGTGAAGCTGTTCCAGGCGCAATTGCAGGCGCCGGGGCGCGAGCCAATCAGCTGCAGGCTGGAGTTGGACGAGAATCTGGGAACGATCGCTGCCGATCCGGATTTGCTGCACCGCGCATTGTCGAATCTCGTGCTCAATGCGATGGATGCCATGCCGAAGGGGGGGAGGCTCACGCTACGGACCAGGCGCGACGACGGAAAGGTAATGATAGAAGTCGCCGACACCGGCTCTGGGCTGACATCGGAGGAGTGCGAGCGCATCTTCACTCCTTACTACACCAGCAAACAATACGGCACCGGGCTGGGCCTGGCAATCGTACAGTCGGTGGTCAGCGACCACGGTGGAAGAATCAGCGTGCGGAGCGAACCCGGGCGGGGGACCACTTTGGTGATCGAACTGTCAGATAATCTTGAGGCGCTGCAGAAACTTCCTGCGGCGCAGAACGCAGGCGACAACGCTGGGCAGTTTTCCGGCTGAAATAATAACGAGGGGGACGGTTGCCACTCAAAGCGCATCTTTTGATCGTCGATGATGAAGCCAACACCTTGGCCTCGTTGTCGCGCGCCTTCCGCTTGGCGGGCCACCAAGCCACGGTGTGCGACAACGTGGACAAGGCTCTGGAACTGGCAAAGTCGCAGCACTTCGACCTCATCCTTTCTGACGTTGTCATCCCCGGCAAAGACGGACTGACACTGCTCGAGGAATTAAAAAGCCAGGGAGTGACGGCACCCGTCGTCATGATGTCGGGACAGGCACACATTGAAATGGCGGTGCGGGCGACGCGTCTGGGGGCGCTCGACTTTCTGGAGAAGCCGATCTCCAGCGACAAACTCATGCTCACCGTGGAGAATGCGCTCAAACTGCAACGGCTGGAGAGCGAGAACCGGCAACTCCGACAGCAGTTTGGCAAGCATGAGATTGTGTGGAAGGGCGAGGCGATGCGCCGCGTGATGGCCCAGCTGGAGCGTGTCGCCGCGAGTGAGACACGCGTGTGCATCTTCGGCGAAACCGGGACCGGCAAGGAACTGGTGGCGCGCACTATACACGAACGAAGTCCGCGCGCGACTGGGCCGTTCGTGACGCTGAATTGCGCGGCCGTGCCGACGGAACTGATCGAATCGGAACTCTTTGGACATGAGAAAGGTTCGTTCACGGGCGCGTCCGGACGCCACGTCGGTAAGTTTGAACAGGCCCACCAGGGAACTATCTTGCTCGACGAAATTGGCGACATGCCCCTGAACATGCAGGCGAAATTGTTGCGCGTGCTCGAAGAAGGCGAGGTCGAGCGCATTGGCGGCGACAAGCCAGTTGCGGTAAACGTTCGCGTCGTAGTGGCGACCCACCGCGACCTGGAAGCGCGCGTACGCGAGGAAAAGTTCCGCCAGGATTTGTTTCATCGCATCCACGTTTTCCCGTTGCGGCTTCCGCCATTGCGCGAGCGCCGCGACGACATTCCTGCTTTGTTGGAGCATTTCGCTGCGCAAGTATCCGCACAGAACGGGTGGAAGCCCGTCCCCTTCAGTAGGGACGCTCTCGAAGCATTGCAATCGCATGCCTGGCCGGGCAACGTTCGCGAATTGCGCAACCTGGTCGAGCGACTCATGCTGCTTGCGACCGAGGGTCAAGTGGACCTGGCAACGGTGCAGATGGCCCTGCCGAAGACTGCTTCGGGAGCCAGCGCCTCACCCGGCGCCATGGGATCGGGCGCACTCGCCGATCGTGTGCAGTCCTTCGAACGCGAAGTAATTCTCTCCGAACTCAAGCGCAGCCACCAGAACATGAGCCTAGCCGCGAAAACGCTGGGCCTGGAGCGCAGTCATTTGTATAAAAAAGCGGAGCAATTAGGGATCGACCTGCGCGCCATGCGGCGGGAGCAGGATTCGACCGATTGACCACGAGTCAATGCCAGCAACCATTCGCTGCCGACGTGCCGAGGGAAAAAAGACTAGCAAGCTGCGTCTCTACCAGCGGAGCCGAAAACTTAGTCAGCCGCCGCGATGGCTGGCGCGGGCTGCCTTCTCAGATCCGCTGCCAGCAACTGGTGAAACAACTGCTCCCCTGCCTCGCGCCGTACCGAGAGTCGTCCTGCTCCGTAGGCCCGCGATTTCAGTCCGCGCTGCACATCTTCGCAAATGCCTAGATCTTCGTTCTGCACGCGGTGGCCGACATTTACCGATTCGCTGTTGTACTCGCGAACCGCATCGCTCACGTCGCTGAAATAGAAATCGAAGACCACGGTGCAGTGATCGGCGTCCACCGGGATCACATAGTTTGTGTCCATGTAGCCCTCATAGCAATTGATCATCAAGTTGGGATATTGCCAGAAATAGCGGGCGCGATCGCCTTTACGCGTAGAGGCCGTGGCGGCATCTTCGGCGGAAGAAACCATCGGGCTCGACTGCAGACAGTAACGATCTTCGTTCTCGATGGTGTATTGCTTGTAATCAAGCACCGAGTTCAAGCCCTTGTGCAGGTGGGGCACGTGATATCCGCCATCGAGGTAGTTATCGACGTAGACTTTCCAGTTGCAATGAATGTCATAGGTCCTGCGATCGAAGTAGTGCAGCTCGCCGATGCCGAGAGGGGCAACGCGCTTCACCAGACCGCCCAGAAATTCCCGCAATAGCGTGGCCCGTGGGTCGAGGTTCACGAACACAAAGCATTCCCAGGTCTCGACCCGGATCGGAACCAACCCATTCTGCGCGCGATCAAAGTTTTCCACTCCCTCGAACTCAGGCATGCCTTTGAGCGTTCCGTCCAAACCGTATTTCCAGCCGTGGTACGGACACTGCAACATCGCAGTCTGACCGCAAGGCTGCGTAACCACCGCTGCAGCATGGTGCCGGCATACGTTGTAGAAGGCGCGCAACGTGCCGTCGCTTCCACGCACAACGACTACGGGCTCTCCCCCGAGCCGCGTGGCAACAAATTCGCCAGGCTTGTGCAGTTGATCCGTGCGAGCGACGAGTTGCCAGGTTCTGCTGAAGACGTTGAGCCGCTCCATTTCTGCGATGCGCGGGTCGACATACCAGGGCGCAGGGATGGTCCAGGCTTCCGACAGCGGGGACCGGTCGTCGTAGATGGAGAGAATCTTCCTGACTGATTGCATGTTCATGCGCTCAATGAATAATCCGAATTCCCCTCCCCTTAGCGCAATCGGAGAACACACCCTGACACCTTAACGCCGCTGATTCCGACTGGCCTGCGGGCGCGCGCCCTGCGCAAGATCTGCCGCCGGTTCGCCGATCGCGCGCTGTAGCACTGCCAAGAACTGTTGAATTCTAGCTTCCTTTTTCTCCATTGGCTCTCCCTGACGGCGGAACAAACCCGGATCGAGTTCCGCCATGAGCAGCGCGTCCTGGAAGCGCTCCATCATCCAGTCAACGATCGAGACGATCATCTCAATGTCAATGTCCTTGCGCAGTTCGCGCCGCTCCAATCCGAAACGCACAAAGGCCACCGTGCCATACGGGTCTTCGCTGATGAGGAAACGGTTGATTTCGCGCTTCAGAGCGAGATCGGTACCGTAGTTTCCGAGCAGCGAAATGCGATAAGGAATCCAATCGTCGTGCAGCAAGTGTTCGGTGCGCACCAGCCAATAGCGCAGCACCTCGAAAAATCCGGCTTGGCGAATTTCCGGGGGAGCCTCAAGATACTTTGCGAAAGAACGAACCGCGCGCTTATATACCTCGAAGAACAAACCATCTTTGCTGCCAAAGTGTTGAAAGATGGAACCCTTGGCGATACCCAGCACGCTGGCGATATCACCGACCCGCGCCGCATGATACCCATGCTGGGCAAAATGTTGCGTAGCCGCTTCGATGATGCGGCTGCGCTTCGCCTCGGAGCGGGGACGCGACGGAGCATAGCGTTCGTAAAGGGGCGGAGCAGCGCGATTGGTGGAGATTCCCGGCACGGACAAATGACTCTAAGTCACGACAGCTTACAGCGGGTTCTTGCCGATTGCAATTTCGATTTTGCTGCCGTTTCAGATGGGATAGTCCGGCTTCGGATTGCTTTATGACTTTGAGTCACCAATATCAAAACGGAGCCATATCGATTTACAAGGTGCGGCGCGCAAGTCTTCTGCGCCGGAAAAAAAATCAAGCGGCGCACGCCGAGTGAACCGACGCGGCCCCGTGTTTCGGGACCGCATCTTTACGGAGCAGCAAAGAAACTAGCCAACTTTTCGCGCGCTCGGCTCTTCGGCATGCACCAGCGGAGCGTCGACCAGATGCTCGCTCAGGAACCATACCTGGAGTTCGTTGGCGCGCAGGACATCGCTGACCACCAAATCATTCGTGCCATCGTCGCCCAACTTGGAAGCGCGACCCGCCAACTCCCGACAGTGGCCGATAATGATCTGATGAGCGTCCAGAAGGCGGGAGATCTGGACGGGCACTTCTTCCCTGCCGCGAGGCGGTCGTTCGATGCGCGTGGTCTCGGCGACGTCGGCAGCCATGGCCAGCGAAATTCCACCCAGCAACTGGATCCGCTCAGCGATCTCGTCGACGATTTCCACCTGCTCGGCGTAATGCTTATCGAACAGCAAATGCAGTTGATAGAACGTCGGCCCTGCGACTTGCCAATGTGATTTCTTGTAGAGATCGCGTAATGTCATGGTATCGGCGAGCAAAAGATTTAATTGCTCGGTCATTTCAAGTCGTACGGGCTCTTCCAGTTCGAGCGGCAGGCCGTGCGAGACGGTGCCGTAAGCTTGAATCTCCCCGGCACGCTGATGAATGCGGGGCTGTGCGTTGATTGGGGTTTGACGGGTGGGAACTTCCTTCTTCGCCATAAGGGCAACCTCCTGTTTTCAGCGATCAATATTAGCTGAGATTCGTGAACTTGGAGAGCGTGTTCGGCACAATCCAAACAATATCGCTTTGATGTCCGCGCTCTTCGCTGGGATTCTATAGATGGGGTGCTGCGGATAGGTTGCGAAGGTTTTCGTACTGGTTTGTAGATGTGGCGAGCACACGAATCTCGATGGCGGAGAGCGCGACAGGACGTCACTCCGGGAACATCCAACTGCGCGACGATGGTCATTTAATGGTCGCTGACGGTCGTTCGCAAGGTTTGACGGTACTCCGCGCGGTTGCTATGATCGAAATGCGGGGTGGAGCAGTCTGGTAGCTCGTTGGGCTCATAACCCAAAGGTCGGTGGTTCAAATCCACCCCCCGCAACCAACGCAATCATAAGGTTACGGGCAATTGGGCACTTGTAGCGACTGTCCAAAACTGTCCAATAAGGGGAACTGACTCACAGTTCCCCTTATTTATTGAATGGAAACCTGTTGGTTGGCAGGCCTTCTCAAGAGGCGTTGCACGATCGGCCGATTGGCTTTGCGCTTGGCCAAGGCCGAGGCATTGCCATACTGGTCCATTGTGGTTGAAACGTGCGCGTGTCGCATGAGTTTCTGCTGTACGCCCACGGGTGCTCCGGTCTCGTCCAGCCACGCACGGTATGTGTGACGGAACGTGTGAAATCCGATCCTGCCAAGTCCCAATTTCAGACCTGTAGGAACCAGGTAATCGGTGCGAATCGAGTCGGCGTGATACGGTCGACCTGTCACCGGACTCGGGAAGAGCCAGTGTCCTTCGGAATCGAGACAGAGCGCTTGCCATTTCCTCAGTTCGAGAATGAAGCCCCGTTCGATTGGAACCTCGTCCTGCGAATACTCCGTCTTCAATTTGTTGAGCCGCTTTCCGACCGCTGATCGTTGAATCAGAACCACCGATCGCTTGAAATCGAAATCCGTCCATCGCAAACCCAGGATTTCGCTGATTCGCAAACCGAAACACAGACCAATTAACACGATGGTTCGAAAGGGCTGAACCAGCGCGTCGAGCATTTGCCAAGCATCCTTTACCTGAAGGACGCGAGGACGTTTCTTGCGCTTGCTGATGCCCTTCACTTCGACCAAGTCCATGGGGTTTCGTTCCACATTCAGCAATTCCCAAAGCATCGCCTTGTCGAAAAGACGATACATCAGGGATCGAATATGTCCCTTGTACTTGGGCGAGAGGACGAGCTTGCGAAGCCAATCCTGTACCAAAGCGGGCCGAACGTGTTCGAGATAGGCGTCGCCCCACTTGGGTCGGATTTGTTGGCAAATCATACTTCGGTAGGAGGCTAGCGTATTGTGAGTGATTTGTTCGGCTTCCTCTTCCTGTTTCTGATCGAGCAGGAAACGGTCGAGGATGCCACAGAAGAGAACCGGTTCTCGGCGCAAGATCCCATCGTTGATCATCAGCCGCATGCCTTCCGCCGCTTTCAAGGCGTGGGCCTCCGTCTTGTACTTTTCGACGGTTCCGACGGTGAACCCCCTTCTGGTCCTGCGACCGTCTGAAGTCGGTTCCCACCAACGATAGAGCCATACGTCCGGTCCTGTTACGCGTTTGTTGATCTCAACACTACCGTACTGATACCGCGTTCGCTTAGCCAATGTAATCTCCTTGGGGTTGGCGACGCGGGTGGCTGCCTGAGATTACCTGAGAACGAAGCCAATGGTCTAGCTCCGAGAGATAGAAATGCCAGCGCTTCCGACCTGTCCCAACGGGATGCGCGGGAAGCGAGCCCTCACGAGCCTTGCGGAGTACCGTTTTCGGATGCAGGTTGAGGAAACGTGCGGCGTATTGTTGGTTGACTGGTGCTTCCCGAACCGAGCGTAGCTGCTCGCGTGGGGGAATTCGAGTGGGCTGGGTCGACATAGAAGCCTCGCTGCAATGCGGTTCAGCGCGCTATTGGATATTGCGCGGAACCGACGATGTCAGCCAATTTGCTTCGTTTCCTCGACCGTGTCCAACAACTTCTCGTCCGCGTGTTATTCCTGCCGGGAATATCAGAGAGCAACAACCCGATTTGTCACCTGGTATTTCGTTGGGCAGATCACTTCGCGGATGCGGAGCGGCTGTTTCAGAAGAACTGAGGCAAGCAGACTACGACACACTCATCTGCCTTGTCGGCAGGCACTTGGAGTGCCAATCTGGGAAAAAATGAATACGCGCCCGCCACCACAATGCAGTCTCAAGGCCGTCCAAATAGGACGCCCTCCGTGTGGCGGTATCCGAGTCGCTTTTGTCAACCAATCGCCCTCTAAGGAAAAGTCTTTACACGAAGTGTCGAGCCGCACGGAGCGATCTACTTGGTCGCGACACCCTATTCGTCTGTTATTCCTCCCAGGAATAACAGAGTGACGAGAAGTTGTTGGACACGGTGATTGAGTCAGGTTACGTTTGCGCCACAAGCAGCCGAATTGACGTGCTGCGGGAGGTGCAAATGACACGTTGGTTGCAAGTTCATTCCGTCCGCCAAATCGGACGCCTTCTTCAGCCGCAGCGCGTGCGTCCAACCACAGTTGTTCTTGCTCTGTTCTTCCTAATGCCTGTGGCAGTGCTGGCACAGGGTTCACCGTTCGACACAGGCTTTACGGCCATCCAAAGCCTTTTCACCGGCACCATTGCGAAGGTTGCGAGTCTGGTCGCAATCGTGATCGGGGGCTACGGTTTCGCACATGGCGAACCCGGCGCGAAAAAGGCACTCGCCGGTGTCGCTGCTGGTACCGGCATTGCCGTACTCGCTGTGAATGTCCTGAGTTGGCTCTGGGGGGTGTAGCGCGTTCCCCAGATACTTGCGGCCATCTTCAAGCAAGGAACTTATGCCAGACAAGCCACAGCAGAAGCAGCGCACAAATCGAGTGTTCAAGAGTCTGCATAAGCCGCTCACCTACTTGGGCGTGGAACGCACTCTCTTCTACTTCGTCTGCGTCGGAGCGGTAGGGGCCTTCAACCTCTTCAATTCCATCCTCGCCGGTATCGCCGTATTCATCGGGGGGTTTGCCTTCGGGCATTGGGTAACGAACAGCGATCCGGCCTTCCTCCGCATCCTGGCGAAATCCGAACGCTACAAGCTGCGCTACGACGCGGCCAAACAGCAAGTCCCACTTGTGGAGGTCGTTTGATGCTGCGCTTCGATAAAGTCATCAAGCCGTGGAAAGAGAGTGCGTCTCTCAACGACCACATCAACCTCTACGGCTTCTGGAACGAGACAGCCTTCCTTACCAAAAGTGGCGATCTAGGCATGGTTCTCAGTGTTCCCGGCGTGGACTACGAAAGCCTGGACCGCTCAGAACAGGAGTACGCAGTGAAGCGGTTGGAAGCGGCACTCAAAGCGTTTGGCCCAGGGTTCCACGTTTACCAATACCTCTTCAAATCGAACCGCCCCGATATACCCTTCGCAAAATATGACGATCCGATTGTGGCAGCAGCGATCGAACAACGGCGAAAGTTCTTTGAAGCAAAACGTGATCATCTTTATCAGATTGAAATCTTCTACTGCATTCTGCTCGAAGGGGCCAGGTCAAAGACAGGCGTGGGCGCGGCAATCGCTAGAGTCTTGCACGATCCTGCGGGCGCGGTTGGCGAACTAAAAGTGCAGTTCACCAACGACAGCATGAAGACGCTATTGCGTACGCATATTGAGCACGATGTTCGACGGCTCGACCAGAGCGTGCAGGCATTCGCCGGGCAGCTCGGGGATTTCATGCAAATCGAGGTCTTGACTCAACAGGGACAATTCAAGTTTTTCCGCCGCTTGCTGAATTACGACGATTGGCGAGTTGGGGGCAGGCCGCAGTCCACGCAGTTTCTCGACTATCAGGTCGTGAACTCTGACATCGAAGCGGAACGCGACCACCTGCGCGTTGGCGATCACATCGTCCGGGTGTTGACGATGAAGGAGGCCATCACTGAGACACGGCCTTTGGTCCTGGACACCCTGCTGAAGATTCCGGCCAACTTCTACGTCGTCACCGAGTGGACGCCGCTCCCAACAGACAAGGCGCGCAAAGAGGTCAACAAGCGCCGCCGCCACTTCAATATGTCGAAAACCGGGTTTGTCTCTCAGATGGGGAACGATGCCACGAAGACGAACCCGCGTGATGTGCTGGTGGACGAATCCAAACAAGCCGACATTGAAAATCTTGGCGATTGCCTGCGCGCCCTGGGTGACGGTCAATCGTTGGGCGATTTCTCGTTGACGATTGTGCTGTACGGCCGCACGAAAGCCGAACTGGAGCAGCTCGGGGCCGAGTTCACCGGCCTCTTCACCAACGCCGACGGCAATCTGTTTGCCGAAACCTACAACCAGCTCAACGCCTATTTCGCCACCGTGCCGGGCAACTATGCGATGAACCTTCGCAAGTTGTATCTGCTCAACACGAACTATGCCGATTTGTCTTTTCTGTTTACGATCCTTCCCGGCGAGAAGACGAACGTGCATCTCGGTACGGAGTACTTGGCTGCTCTGGAAACCGACAACAGCACCCCCTATTTCTTGAATCTGCATAACGGCGAGGTCGGCCACACGCTAATACTCGGGATGACAGGCAGTGGCAAATCGTACTTCTGTAATTTCCTGCTACAGAACGCGCAAAAATACGCACCACTCACCTTCATCTTCGACATCGGTGGCAGTTTTCAGTCGCTCACAACGATCTTCGGCGGGTCCTACCTCAATGTTGGCCAAGAGGCGCGGGATTTCACGATCAACCCATTCTCACTGCCTCAGACCAAAGAGAACCTGCAATTTCTCTTCAGTTTCTTCCGCGTGCTCATTGAAGGCAACGAGCAACGCTACCGGCTGGACTTCAAAGAGGAACGGCGGCTGTGGGACGCGATCGAGCGAATTTACGTGCTGGAGCCGAGCCAGCGCACGATGTCGAACTTTGGCAACATCATCGGCGAGTTGAAGGAACGCCTACACCGCTGGACCCGCGGCGGACAGTACGGCTTTTTGTTTGACAACGCCGAGGACACGCTTTCGTTCTCCCATTTTCAGACCTTCAACTTCCACGGTTGGAATGACGCACCGGAGGTTTTGGAACCGCTGCTGTTTTACGTTCTGCATCGCGCATCCAACGAGATCGCCGACCAGAAAAGGCTCGCTACCTTCAAGACATTCCTGCTCGACGAAGCGTGGCTGTTCATCAAGAACGAGACGATTCGCAGTTACGTGGTGCAGGCCCAGAAGACCTGGCGCAAACATAATGCCGCGATGATCCTCGCGACGCAGTCCATCAAAGAGCTTGAGGAATCGGGGATGCTGGCGATAGTGGCCGAGAGCTGCCCGACAAAAATCTTCCTCGCCAACCCGGAGATGAACCGCGAAGTCTACCGGGAAGCATTCCATCTGAACGACACGGAACTGGACATCATCGGGGGCCTTATTCCACCAGGCCAAATGCTGATTCGCAAGGCGCAGACCTCCAAAAAAGTGCATTTGAACGTCGATTCCGTCTCGCACTGGATGGCGACCAACAATGCCCGCGACAACCTCAAGAAACGGGAATACTTCGGGCGTTTCGGTTTTGCGGACGGGCTTCGTCATCTGGCGGAAGACTACCCATTTCAGCCGCGCACGCTGGCCAGATCAACCGCTACAACGAACCACAAAGGAGAAATGCTGTGAACCATCTGAAATGGATTATCAATTGTCTGTTGATCGTTTCTTCCATCGGCCTCGTAGCGCAAGATTCCGCGCGCACGGTGCAGTATCACTCCCAGGACATCATTCCGATACGCGCGAAGTTGAAATACACAACCCTGATCGAGTTGCCCACGACCGAGAAAATCATGGAAGCCGCCACTGGCGATAAGGACTTCTGGATTGTGGATGTGGTTGGCAACTTCTGCTTTGTGCATCCTGCGAAGCAAGGCATCAGCTCCAACTTGAACCTCATCACCGACAAGGGAAACATCTACAGTTTCACACTGCAAGACATCTCGGGCTCCACCCCTGCCACCAGCCCTGACCTAAAAGTGATCGTCGAACCTGCCGACCGTTCCGCCATTGTGGCAGCGAGTGGTCCCGCACAGTTTGTGCCCGCCGCCCAACTCGAACAATCACGGCAGCAACTTGCCGCTCTTCAGTCACACGTAGAACAGGCCGTTGACGAGTACAAGAGCGCCTATCCAACGCAGCTCAAGTTCGACTATGTCTACAAGGCGAATGAAGCGCCTTTCGATATCCAGTCGATCTACCATGACGACAAATTCACCTACATCAAGACGAATGCCCCTGAAAAGTTCAGCGTGTACGAGATGAAAGACGGCAAGCCAAACCTCGTCACCTACGACCTCCGGCAGGGGACGTACATCATCCCGAAGATCATGGACAGCGGATATGTAGAGCTGGGCAAAAAGAAAATGGAATTCACGCGTAAGGGATAGCCGCCATGACCGAGAACATCTTTACTCCCCACACCGACGCGCAGACCGAGCCGCAAACCGAACCCACTTTGCGCCGAAACCTGGGGCTGCCAAAAGGAGTCTTGCAGAAAAACCTCAAGACCTTCGTTTATCTAGGCGCGGCACTGCTCGTGATTGTGGCAGCGCTC
>Ga0210406_10000695_pt1 | contig 44471 bp, 63 predicted proteins | sample IncBWC30MmetaG_FD_155454 | JGI IMG/M metagenome (GOLD analysis project Ga0210406, IMG submission 155454) | Forest soil microbial communities from Barre Woods Harvard Forest LTER site, Petersham, Massachusetts, United States - Inc-BW-C-30-M | ecosystem: Environmental > Terrestrial > Soil >...
TCTTCATCTTTCCATCAAAGGTGTGGAGAACATTTCCGGCGGGGACGGCGTTCTCTTCGGATCTGTGCACGAGTGGCCGCGGATTCGTCCGTTCCCATCGGCACGACTACCTCGATTATCTCGAAGCATGGAAGTTGCTGAAGGTGAAAGGCAAACCAGTGAAGTCCCCTGGTTCAGTTCATGTGTCAAAAGCATTGCAGGGCAAAGACCTGTAAGCATCTGATAATCCACCGTCATGCATTGGCAATTACACTCATTAAGGACCGGTCGAAGCCGTTTCCGGGTCAATGAGTGAAACAGGGATTTTTCGCCAATCACTTGTGAAGACAAACGCCCGACCAGTGAGCAATATTGCTCAGCCACGAAACCGAAGGAACGTTAGAGCAATGAGGCCAATAATGTCCTACGAAAGCAGTTGGCTGCCGCAAGACCGTACTTTCCATATCGTCCTCTGTGAGGTGACCCGTGAAACAACTCCCTATAGTGATTTTGATATTGTCCGCGTGCTTTGTGTCCTCTGCATGGAGCCAATCAGGATGCAAAGCCAACACTCCTTGGGCCGAATTCCACCTACAGAACATGAGACGTTGGAACCCGTGTGAGAAGGAAATTAACGTCGAGAATGTCGTCAACCTGCGCTTGAAGTGGGCCTTTAAAACACAGCCGAGGCTGCAAGGTGTCTTCTCCTCACCAGCAGTTGCAAATGGAGTTCTCTATGTGGGCGCGGGCGATAACAACGTATATGGGTTGAATGCCGCCACGGGCAACGCTTTCGGAATGTATACCACCCCCAGTTCGATACATTCCTCTCCCGCTGTGGCAAATGAGGGAGTGTACATCGGCTCGGATGACGGCACCGTGTACGCGTTAAACGCGAGAACCGGCGCACTACTCTGGAGCTACGCCACAACTCTCGCCATAGAATCCTCGCCCACGGCGGTAAATGGAGTGGTTTATGTCGGCTCTGACGACGACAACGTATACGCGTTCAACGCGAGCACCGGGGTAAAGCTATGGAGTTACGCTACCGGGAACTCTGAGGCATCCTCTCCAGCCGTTGCAAATGGCGCAGTGTATGTTGGCTCCCGAGACGACAAGGTTTATGCGCTGAATGCCAGCACCGGGGCCATGCTCTGGAGCTACACAACTGGCGGTGCTGTGGACTCTTCTCCCGCTGTCGCAAATGGAGTTGTCTACGTCGGTTCTGACGATGGGAACGTTTATGCATTCAACGCGAGCACCGGGGCCAAGTTGTGGAACTTCGCTACTGCCAACGCGGTGGACTCGTCGCCCGCCGTGGCGAACGGAGTTGTTTACATTGGCTCGCACGATGGCAACGTTTATGCGCTGAACGCGCACACGGGGGTGAAGCTCTGGAACTTCGGTACCGCGAACGCAGTGCATTCATCACCCGCCGTCGCAAATGGCGTCGTGTTCGTTGGCTCTGATGACCATGTTGTGTACGCATTGAATGCGACCACGGGTGAGCAGCTGTGGAGCTACACTACCGAAGATGCTGTCGAATCTTCGCCCGCCGTGGTAAATGGGATAGTGTATGTCGGCTCTGATGACAGCAACGTCTATGCTTTTGGGTTGGACTGAAAGAGCCGGACGGCCCACGGACCGGACCGCTTGCGTCGTTCGCCTGCATAGGCGCTTCCCAACATCACGAATCGCCAGTACGACTGCCCAGATGAGCCTCATAGATGGCTCTATATAACAGGCTTTTTGCGGCGCTTGGCTGCAATTCGCGATCACAACTGTTGATAAATCGCCATTACACTCATTGACCCGGAAAAAAGCGCCAGGGCAGGCGGACCCAAGCTATTATTGCAGCCGCACTCCCACCGCGACTATTAGTTCTACTCTATGGACCAAAGACGTAGACCGCCCCGGGTCCGGGATGCTCGAAGTTTGGATCCCAGTGAACGAAGATTGCGCCGACCATCGCAGTTTTGCCCCCGAGCGCGACTGCCTCGCCGAAATTGTCTCCTGAAAAGCCATCGACGGAAGCTAGTTTTGCGTTGAATGAGGAGGTGGTTTTCCACCCACTCGCCGGTCTAAGAAAAACGTAAGCGGAACCGGGCGGCCAGTTCAAGAAGGGATACGAAACGCTAGGCGCTCCAATCAGGGCAGCACTGCCGGACAACGCCACTGCCGTTCCCAGGGAATCTGACGCCTGCGCGTCTGAGGCCGTGAGTTCGGCGGTTTCGGTCATGTTGATCCAGCCCGTCTGGGGCTCGACGTAAACGTAGGCGGAACCATACTGTTGACCGCTTGGATGACCCGGGGAGCCAACCAGAACGGTGTCGCCGCTCAAAGACACGGCGTTGCCGAAGAAATCACCGGGTGTCCCATCCGAAGGCGTCAGCTTGGCGGTCTCTGTCATGCTCCTCCATCCACTCGCAGGCCGAACGTAGATGTAGGTTTGTCCGACAAAAGCGGCCTGAGCTGCACCGGCTATGACCGTATTGCCATCGGTAGAAACCGCGAGCCCCAAATAGGAACTGGCGCTGGCATCCGAAGCCGTCAACTTGGCGGTCTCCACCATGTTTCTCCAGCCGCCACTCGGTTCGACAAATACGTAAGAAGCGCCGGTATTGACACCGTTGACTTGTGATTCATACGCGCCCACGACGATGGTGTTTCCGGCAATTGCCACTGCACCGCCAAATGCATCGCATTTGAGCCCGTCGGACGCGGTCAGCTCTGCCACCTGCTTCAGGCTTTGCCACTTTTGGTCCGACTTAACGAACACATACGCCTTGCCTGGCTTGCAGTTCAAACCTCCACCATCCCTGCGCGCTCCCACAACCACCGTGTTTCCGCTCATCGCTGTGGAAATACCGAAAAGGTCATAGGCCGCGCCGTCCGACGCCAAGAGAGTGCCGCTTTGGATCGCATCGTTCCAGCCGGTGGGCGACTTAAGATATGCATAGACAACGCCCTGTTCGATGTTCGCACCTACCTGGTGGCTCGGCGCACCTGCAAAGATGATATTGCCATCGGTCGCCAGCGAAATTCCAAGAATGTCCGCCGACACCCCATTGGACGCGGTGAGCTTAGCGACTTGTGCCGCAGTTTCGGCTTTGAGATACGGGGCTCCGAGACACAGACCGATAGTCAGGAAGAAACCGAGCGAAAAGAGAAAGTGGGCTGGCCGCACAGGATCACCTCAAATGGGCAGGGGTCACAAAAAGCTTCGCCCAGATTATGCCCCTCAAGTACCTGCGGGTCAAGGCCCCTACTATTCGATGTAGTAGTTTCAACCCGCGCCAGAAGACTCTTTCCCCGGCATTATTTGGTTTGCACGGTTGCAAGACGTTGTCACGCCGGGCTTCCCGGCGCACTCTCGAAAGGACTCGCAAGAAATCCTAAAGTCCATTGACCTCGACGCGTTTCATGATCCGGCTCATGTCAGCGGTCAATGCCCTAGCGCAACGTCTGACGCGCAGTGTAAAAAGTGGTCGCCCGGTCGTGGCCGCAAGCAAGAACGACCCCAGACGCAGCACCCGCCTTTCTTTGCGAATTCCTGTGATGGTCACTCATCTTGATCCAACGTCCGATTTTCGAGAACAATGCGAGACGGTAGTCATCAATGCACACGGTTGCGGCGTGATCGTTCACAAGAAGTTAGAGCATGAAACGCCCGTGCTGGTGGAATTGGTTTCAACCGGCGCGAGCAAGAAAGCGCATGTTGTGGCAGCGGTCCCAACGCTTGAGGCCACGGCATGGTTGCTCGGTCTTGAGTTCGACAGTCCAGAGAAGAATTTCTGGAAAATCGAACATCCCCCTGCGGATTGGGAGAGATTGGCCGGGATGGCCTTCCATGAAAAATTGTGGTAGCTGTGTGAAGAGCCAGACTGGCCCTCGGAAGAGGGAGAGATTTTTCGAGCAAGACGGGCTCGAGGCGGCCAGAAACAATGCCGCCCGGTAGTACCCTAGTGAGAGAGTCGCCTTCTACCTAAACACTCAGCATGTGCGGCCGCTACCGACTTTCGCGGAGGAAGCAGATTATCGAGGAGCACTTCGATAGCATCTCAGGCGAAGACGACTGGGCTTTTCGCTACAATATCGCCCCGACTCAGCCCGTGCCAATCATCCGGCAGAATCCCAAGGAACCCGTTCGGGAATTGTCGCTTGTCCGCTGGGGACTCATTCCGTCATGGGCGAAAGATTCGTCGACGGCTGCTCAGATGATTAACGCGAGATCGGAAACGGCGAGCACCAAGCCCGCGTTCCGCGATGCGTTGAAATCTCGCAGGTGCCTGATCCCCGCCGACGGGTTTTACGAGTGGCAGAGGACGGGGAAAACCAAGCAGCCGTACTGTCTTGAAGTCAATGAAGGCGCTGTGTTCGCTTTCGCGGGATTATGGGATTGCTGGAAGGACGCGAAAGGCGCTGCGGTCGAGACCTGCTCAATCCTAACGACGATCTCGAATGCCGTGACCTCAGCCATTCACGACCGCATGCCAGTCATTCTCGATCCAGACGACTACGACCTTTGGCTCGATCCGGGGATGCGGGATGTGGGTGTCGCGTCCGATTTGTTGAAACCCTTCGATGCCCGGCAGATGCGTTGCTATCCCGTAAGCACCCGGATCAATCACGTGGCCAACGATGACGAGGAATGCACCGCACCGGTGGAACTCGCCGAGATCCAGAATCGACTCTTCTCGCAGCTTGCTGATTCCCCTCTCCGGATTCTCGGGGTGACGCCCTTAGGGGCAGGATCCCTAACGACGGGTCAATGAGTGCAATCGCGATATTACAACAGCAATGCGCTCATGCCCTGCTCGTTGACGATCCCTTCGCCCACACCTAACATGTCTAGCCAGTGGCCACGCCCTCCCAACCCGTGGGGCAGCTGGTTTCCCATTACCGCATCGTCCGCAAGAATGCTAGGGCCAGCTCACCGGTATCAGGTTTAGTGCAGCCGGAGTTACGTTCCTGAGAAGTAGTGCGCGCCGAAACGGAACTACGCGGCAGGATCAGCCGGTCAGGTCGGGTTCGAGGAATACGTTGAGTTCATCTTCTGCTGAGGCGAGTCCTTCAGGGAGGCTGCCGCGGTTGTATTCTGCCATGCGGTTCTTCCACTTGAGGAAGTCGGTGATGCTTTGGGGTTCGACGCGGACCTCGACACGGCGCAAACTAGCCAGCAGCAGATTCATTTCGTAACGGAAGCCTGTAGCACTGCGGAGATTTCTGGCGGAGGGATACGTCGTTTCGATTCTGCCACGACGATGTTCGAGCAATCCCCAGCCCCGTGGCAGTTCTTCGTGGCTCAGGAGTCCGGCGGGGACCAGGTAGAAGCGCTCGCAGCCGACTCCCTGCTCCGGCTTGAGGCGGAAGGGCTTGGCCCGGTCGGCGAGGAAGTCAGAGCGCGTGACTTTGCACTCGACCAGCACGGAATGGCAGGGGCGCTTCCAACCGATGGCGTCGGGCATCTCACCGCTGGCGCAGGCCTGCTCGGAGAGCACTACTCCGCAGCGGTAGCTGCGCAGCCAGCGTACAGCTTTTTCGACCAGTTGGGCGTGAGTCATGGGGCAATGGCTTCCGGCCCTTCGGCTAACTGAACACCGAAAGGCTGACCACCGTCGATGGAAGCAAGAACATTTGTATCTGTAGACGCGGACATGCGGAAGTGACTGGATGGCTACGTTGCTGGCTAACGTCTCCCGTATCGGGCCGCCATATACCTGCCCAGCACCACAGGCCTGGCCTCATATTGGGATTTCGCGGTCATCTTGGACTGGCGTCGCTTGCTCCTGCGCACGGTCTTTGCGCGCCCCGCAGCCTTTACGGGATCACGTGGAACGGCACATTGCTGGTCAGCGTGCCACTCGGCGTGGTGACAGTTACGTAGCCCGTCGTCGCATCCGCTGGAACCGTAGCGCGAATGAATGTGTCGGACACTGCAGGGAAGTTCGCTTGAATTCCGTTAATCGAGACACTGCTGGTTCAGGTGAAGCCTTGTCCGAGGATGGGCCCAGTCTGCCCGACCTTGCCGTAGCTATGCACAAAAGCCACGAAGGGTCCGAGTCCCATGTCTAGAGTGAAGACGGTGCCACAGCCAATAATACGAAGGGTCGCAGCTCACGATCCCGCCACCGAGAGTCACCCCATAGAAGGTGCCGTTGGTGGCTTGACTGAGCCCGCCGTAAGGATTGACGCCGTCAGGACAGCGCGAGTGGACGCAGAAGTCGTAAAGCGTCGTAAGTGTTCCCATCGACGGAGAATCCCCACAATCAGTGTCCCGACAGTGCCAACACCGGTCCAGACGCGTATGCCGTGCACATCGGGATGTCCCGTTCGCCAGCGCCCCAGGCCGGGACGGGAAACGGGTCTACCGGTCTGGAGCCTCCGCAGAGATCAGGACCGATCTAAGTAAACGCGATAGGTGTCAATTGTTGAAATCAGCGATTGCACTCACAACCCGTCTATGAGTGTAATTGCCGACACTGTTAGAGACGATGTTTACTCCAGCAATCGGCCAGGATACTGGACATCACTCTAGCGGATCGAACCTGCGATTTTTCCGACGATGCCCGATCGGGTTGAGACGCCCATCTTGACCATGACCAGCCGCAGAAATACCTTAACGGTGTTGGGGCTGATTTTCATTCGATTTGCGATTTCTTTGCTGGTCAGACCCTCGAAAAGCAACTTTACCGCCTCCTGCTCACGCGGGGTTAGCCGGAAACGCGTGCAGATCTCGGCCAACTCCGTGGCTTCGTTCGTGCTTCTTTCCAGCATCAGCACGAACGCCGGATGACTTGGCGCATGGCCGTTGCCGTTACGGTGAAGAGGAAAGAAAAGACAATGGTACATTCTTCTACCGGACTTGAACTCGATGTGGCTAGGCGGCGTCGACGACCTACGATCCCCCATCTCCGGGTGGATTAGCTTTGTGACCCAGGCCTGCAGGTGGGGAATCTTCTCTGGCGGGGCGGGAAATGTGAGTATCTGGGCTGCTTCACCATTCGACGCAACCACACTTAGAGAACGATCGACTACCACAAGGCCCGTCTTGGCAACACAGGTGTGCAAGCTGAAGCCCTCCCTTCCGTTAAGCATATTTCTATGCAGGCAAGATTCACAAACTTGTAGTCAAAATTGCACACATTCTCCAGACTTGGAAACACGCCTACCCCGACGGGAAGCGGCAATAGCTCACAGTTGTTACACCAAGCGTTTACACTCACCCCACATTTGCGGGGTCAATGAGTGCAATGGCGATTCATCAACATTCATCAATGATGCGGGGAGACTAGGGTCATTCTGGCACGATGTCGCGGGTGCTCGTTGTTAATGTTTTCACCAGCAATAAATCGGCAGAGATGCAGCTGGTTTGGACCCATGTCACTGGAAAAGTGCAAGAAGTAGATCACCCCGCAGTGCGAACACCGAAGCGGCTTGGCGTCGCACGTCAGCCAGCCATCTGTCTCAGTCACACCCTGCAAAATAGCCATCGAATGGGGCATGGCAATTAACAATCCTGACACGTCTGCACTTGTCGAAACGGCAATTTCGCCATTCAACTCTGTCGCTGCCTCCTGCCAATCATGCTTTGTCCGCAAATGGCGAGGCTGTTCAATATTGCACACTTTTCCGGATTTCCTTGAATGTGACAACTCCCTGGGTCGGAAGCGTGCAGGCTCTTTGGTTTATGGGCGATAGGCCCTACTTGAAATCTGGGACCCGGAAAGCCAACTGTACCTGCCGGAACTGCCTCAAGTGGAGACGGCCAGACCCAGAACCACTACCGCCAGTCCCCGACATTGAATGGTGATCGTAGCTGGAAGATGCGCCGGGTAGCCGTTTGGCGTGCCACGTCTGGCAACCGTTCATCAGAAATCGGGGAAGGTGCTACCCAGCGCGGTTTGCATACTACTATAGGGCGTAGTGGAAGTGAACCTTGAATGACGCATCCTGAGCTACGTTGGAATCCAGAGCTTCAAGAGTGGTTTGGTGTGAGGTGCGGGCTCGTCTCCGACCATATTACGCATGAGGACGCATGGACGGAGTTGGCCCTTTTTGAGTGTCACCTTACAGCTGTTAGCATGGGAAACGATCAACCAGAGCGGGATTAAATCGTGGTTTGTGACGGTGATATTTCCGAGACTCTTTACGATCCCCGGCTGCTCTTGTGGGTAGTGATGGGTTGGGCCGACTGCACCCGAGGAGACTTAGAGCATTCGTGCTTATTGAACTCTTGCTCGACCTGGGTTGACGAGGTTGGCCGAAATTCTTTGGCCGGGGTTCACGAGGATCCAATTGCTACCTCCACATCCCCACGCCGCAAACGTGTTATCTGCAAGCCATATAAGCCCTCTAACCACGATGGAGTCGTTTCCCACAAGGCTGGGGGACTTGCTAGTCGGGGATTATCGGGCCCTTATATTAAGTTCTTCGTGAACGGCATGGAGGGCTGTTCTAGTTCTCTAAAATCATGCCGCTCTCAGCGGGCGGACATGGGGGCTTACTTCCTAATATTGCGCCTCGCTCATCGGGGTGTTGTCCACGATGATGAATTGTTTCCCACAGTGTTCGCAGGCAGCACTAGCTGCGTGGACCATCCAGAAATCAACGGCTCCCGGAACATCGGTCATCCTTTGGCAATATGGGCAGGCGAACATGGCAGAGTTCGAGACTGTAGGAAAACCCCAAAGAGAAAACTGTTCACAATTGGACATTCTCTGTTCCAAAGTAGGGAGTCAGGATTTGCGGCCTTTCAACCCCTTTTTGCTATCATTTGGCCGTTATGAAGTCCACCGAGTTACGAAGAAAAATAAAGAACTTCGACCCGGACAGTTTTCTCACGAAGATTGGGGAGGGGCGGACAGTTCTGTCCTTGTCAAAGAAGCGCACAGTCTTCGCTCAAGGCGACCCTTCCGATGCTGTGTTTTACATCCAACAAGGAAAGGTCAGACTCAGTGTCGTGTCAAAAGCTGGCAAAGTAGCCACGATAGGTGTATTTAATGCGGGTGATTTTTTCGGAGAAGGTTGCCTTGCAGGTCAAGCACTTCGGAGGGCGTCGGCGATTACGATGACTGACTGCTCCCTCATGCGGATTGAGCATAAGACGATGCTGGGCGTCATTCATCGAGAGTCTGAATTTTCAGACAGGTTCGTAAGCTATCTGTTGGCCCGGAATATCCGATACGAAGAGGATTTAGTTGACCAGCTTTTCAATTCCAGTGAAAAGCGACTAGCTCGAATATTGCTACTTTTAGCGCGGTTCGGGAAGGAGGGACAGAAGGACACGGTGATCCCGAAAGTGAGTCAAGAGATATTGGCCAAAATGGTGGGCACAACGCGCTCCCGCGTCTGCTTCTTCATGAATAGGTTCAGAAAGTTGGGCTTCATTGACTACAATGGAGGAATGGAAGTCCACAGTTCGCTTCTCAATGTTGTACTTCACGATTGACCCCACTGGGTGTATAGTGCCGCACAGGGGCGGTTCCTTCTTTCTCCTCTTTCAGGTCTTCTGACCTAGGCAGTCCATCCTGAAGTTGTTTTCCCTTAGCCGACGAGAGAGGCGCAATCGTGCCATTCAAAGCGATTCTGTTGGAGGCCGACCACCTGAATGGTGTCGGCACGCGGCTAGAAGGACTCGCCGACCGGCATCCTTCGATGTCTGAAAAGCTCATGGGAATCGCAGGAAGCGTTCGTAACGCTGCTACTTTATTGTCCGTGCTGGTGACGACGATGACGGGCGAAGAGAAAAGGTCGAAACTACAGTAGGAATATTTATGTCCTGCCGTCGCTTCGGGATACGGCAGGTGTCATAATTGCAGTCATGACAGCCGAATTCAAAGCGTTGCCCCGAGCAGAATTCTGGTGGTTCTTGGCTTCGTCGCCTGCGCCGTCTTGCACCATTTTCACCATGCCGCCGGGAGATAATCCAAAGCGTGATGTTCGCATCGTGAAGCACATCGGCGCCGCACCCTGTGTAGCGGCTTGCACATCGTGCAACCAAGAGTTCAAAGCTCCACTGTCTGCACTCCGCAGCGTCAGGGACGCAACGGACAATCTACAGAAGCAGTTCGATGCGCACAAATGCCAGTCCGCTGATGTTGGCCAGTAGAGGCAACCGACGTCAACGAATCGACGAGTTCCCTTTACTCCGCTGCCAGCCATTCCGAAATTTCCTCCCGACTTTTTAAAATAGGGAATTCGTGCCCCCGAGAAACACCATCCGATGCGCGCGCTGATCTCCTGAATCGCCGCCATTAGCGGATAAGAAATGAGCATGGTCCAGAGGAGACCATAACCAAATTGCGCTCCTACCTGCGAATAGGTCCCGATCCCACTCGGGTCGTCGTCGGAGGCACCCGTAACGATCCCCGGACCCAAGGTCTTCAGGAAACTGCCTTGCAGCACCAGCGCGGCGCTTCTCTTGTAGTAGGGAGGCTAGGCTGCACGTCTCCCCATCACAAAATGGAGGATGAGAGAGATGACCGCAAAAAGGAGCAACAAGTGGATCAGAGCCCCTGCCACATGGAAGATAGTGAAGCCACCAATCCACGCTAATAGCAGAACGACGAATAGTATTGTCCAAATGCTCATTTGTTCCTCTCCTTTGTCTCTCAAGCGTGCGGCTCGTCTGCAGGCTGCTGAATCCTCGGCCGCCAGCTTGATCGACTTCGCGCCTTAGCTTCCGACGAAGGTAACGAACGGGCGAGCCCCTGTTTAGGCTGAAGATTGGGGGCCGTCGCCTGGTTGTGCTGGCGCCAGTTGCTGATTGACTGCGCGTTCTTAATCTCCGTCAGTCCCGGTTGCGTTTGACGGCGTCCGTTTCTGGTCGCGCATTCTTTCGCCGAAGGCTGATAGCTTGTCGGCAATGTCGCCTCGCGTTTCCTCACCGCTGGCCGGGGCAAACAGCAGGCCGACGCCAACGCCGATGCCCACTCCGATCAGCAGAGCACCAACTTTGCCGAACGATTGCGAATCTTCTTTGCCACTAAGAGCGTCAGTAGCGCGGCTCAGGCGGTCTGACGCGGTTTCGTATGTCTCCATGGCTCTGTCTTTGATGTCGTACACGTTGTCCGGTAGACGCTCACGTAGGTTGTCAAGCAGATAGAGGCCTGTACTGAACAGGACACCCAAAAGTGCTCCTGTTTTCTTGGACTTCATTCGGTTCTCTCCAGACGATAGTATCGTCGACTAGTAGATGCAGAGATGGGTTCAGATGTGACACAGTCAGACCCTTTCTTGACTCACCAATGGCCGTGTGACCGTGCCTGGGGGCGCTATCGAATTCCTCAAGCGGCCTGGCTGTGGGCGTCTGAGCCATGCTGTTTGACGATCTTGTTGTAAACACCCACAAGCAAGAATGCCGCGGGCCATTGCCCCACGAACAGGGCCCAGTCATCTTTGCCCACAATCTTTAAAATGGCCGAAGCGGTGATGGCACCAAATGCTGCCGCTAAATATCCCGAGCTTGGTATTTTGGAAGTCTGCGATTCGATTGCGCCGGTGAAGCGATCCTCTGCAACGCCACGACGAACTTTGTCCTCCATAATGTGGCTCTTTTTCTGTCAACACCTTATCTGTTGACACTGATTTGCGTTCCGAAGAGGCCGCCAGTGGCAGTTGCCGCCGGCGACCCGGGTTCGGAACACGTCTAATTCGGGTGGAGCTTAGGCAACCTCGCGAACCCGAGCCTTATCGCCCTTGTCGCCAGTGGCTTCGCCCGTCGAGGAAATATCTTGCGCACCCGTGCGCTCCAGGATTTCCTTGGCTTTCTTTGTCCACTCAGAATCGTCAGAATGAACGGAAAGCAGAATTCCACCATCCTTGACACGGCCTTCGTAACGCTTGGCTTCGTACTCCGGGATGCCCATGCCGATAAGAGCACCCGTGACGCCACCGACCGCCCCACCGACTCCGGCTCCTGCCAGGGCCGCCATAATTGGTCCGGCAGCTATGAATGGCCCCAGTCCGGGAATGGCCAGGGCGCCGATTCCGACCAACCACCCCAAACCACCACCCAGCAATGCGCCTGCTCCAACTCCTGTGGTGGCACCTTCGGGTGCTTTGGTACTCTTCTCGTGAGCAAAATCCTTCGTGCCTGCGCTCTCAGGAAGGAGGACTGAAATATCTGTGTTCCGAAAATTGGCCGCTTTCAATGCGTCCACTGCGTTTTCGGCGCTTGTGCGATCTGGATAAATGCCGAATGCTGCTTTTTTACCTGCCATTTTGATTCTCCTTTTGTTTCTAGGTTTCTTGCTACGGTTTGACGCTCAATTCGCTGGTGACCTTGTTTTCACCGGCGACTTCGGTGGCCTTCGCTTCAACGGTTCGCTTCTCATCATCCGATCGCACGGGCCCCTTTAGCGTGACTTGTCCACCCTGAGTGATGATCTTGACGTTGTGCGCGTAGGTGGAAAGTGATTTGTCGGCCACGATGGATTTACGTATCTGTTGGGTAATGTCCTGATCAGAACGATTGTCCTTTTGCTGATCTGCGGTGGGTTCGTCCTTGCTCCGATCTCTCTCATTTACTTTGGTATTGTCGGGAGCAGGTTGCTGACCGGTGGGTTCTTGCGCAAGTGCGAAGGCCCCGATGCCGAGCAGCAAAGTGGTGCACAGAAAAGTACGAACTGCAGTTCCATAGACAAACTTCATGGTTATTCCTCCTGGAAGTGAACCCAAAAGTTCTTGGGGAATGGTTTGTTCATCGGGCAAGCCGAGATGGCCAATCACGTCGAGACCGCTTGGGGCCAGAGCCATCTAACGTGGCGGTGGAGTTAAGAGCATCACACGTAGCAGCCTCCACATCTGATCAAGATTGCTCACATCGAAGTGTGAGCATGGCTCGACTAGCATTCTGTAGGCCGCACGACGAACGTCTCGTGCCACGCCTATGCGACCCGCTTTTGCTGTTTCCGAGCTTGATCTGACCTCTTCTGCTCCGCTTCGAGGCTTCCCTTAAACGCTTGTGTATTGATCCCTTTAGAGAGATCGGTTAGTTTCTTGTCGGTTTTCTTTTCTTCGTCAAGAGTTTCTTGCAGCAAATCGGCGTGTGTTGGCTCGTCCAGAATTGTGGCGAACTCGCAAACCGTCCCGTAGGCCGCAATCTCATAGTGTTCCACTCGCTGGGCCGCACCGATCAAAGCCGCGTCCAACACTGCTTCTTCAAGACCCTCGTCGATGGCCTCGGCGCCTTCCTTGATCAAACCTTCCATGCCCGTACATTTCTTGCCTTTTGGACTCTCATCTAAGGAGCGAAAGATCTCATCAAGGCGTTCAACGTGCTGTTTGGTCTGCTTCAAGTGGTCCTCGAAGCCCTGCCGCAATTCATCTGACGAAGCAGCTTTGGCCATCTTCGGAAGCGCCTTGACCAATTGGTTCTCGGCGCTATACAGGTCCTTCAGTTCATCGACGTACAGCTTCTTAAAAGTCTTGTCTGGCACGTTTTCCTCCTGGGGTATGAGTTTTGTTTGGAAAATGGAGATCCCGGCCGTCGATGCTGGGACCCCCGGGCATGAATGAAGGCCTACGAAGCGCGACGCTGGCCGCCCTGATCCTGCTTCTGTTTGTTGTCACCCTCTTTATTTCGATCCTGAGTAGGATTCTTCTTTGAAGCATCTTCCTGCTTCTGCGGTTGCTGTCCTTGCTGTTGACCCGACTGTGCCGGGTTGTGACGTTCATCCTTCTTCATTTCGTCGGTCATGTAATTCTCCTTGGAATCGCTCAATCGGAGCGGCTGAATTGTGGTCCATTTTGGTTGCAGCTTCACTGTCGCATTGTTCGGGCGGCTATTCTATAAGGTGCAGACTCTACGAAGAGACCTTATCGGTGGTATCAGGATTCAGCGGGATTTCCGGGCACTGGCGAAGTCAAATAGGCGCTATGGCCCTTCGGTACCCCCCTTGGGGTTGTCCAACAAAGACGAGGTTTGAACAACCTTTCTTCACGATCGAAGACGACTGCGGCCGGCGGGCACCTACCCCCACAGTCACGAGACAATACAGCGTTCACCTGATGGTTTGAAAGCTGCTCCGGGGTAGTCTAGTTGCGCCACAACATGATGAGTCAACCCTTCAGTTCGCCAATCGTTCAACGCAATCAGAGGCCAACGGGCCTGCAACCAAAGGCGAGTTGACCAACAGATCGGTTTCTATTGACGGCCGAGTAGTTTGAAATACCCGCCAAACGATTAGCTGAGCGGGTGCAAGCTTAAACCGGAGCTCACATGAAAACACTTGTTGCGATCGTATCAGTTGCCTTACTTGGTCTCTTGTCCAATGCGGCTTTCGCTTCTTCGGACCGCCAGGAATCGGTGGACAGGCTTCAAAACTCTGCGAATGTTCTGCACGAAATAATGGCTGCACCGGACAAAGGCATCCCTCAGGAGGTCTTAGACAGTGCCAAATGCATCGTCGTTATACCTCACTTGATTAAGGCTGGTTTCGTGGTGGGCGGAAAGCATGGAAGAGGAGTTGCAACCTGCCGAGTTTCCTCTGGTTGGAGCGCTCCCGCATTCATTTCGGTAGGCGGCGGGAGTTGGGGCCTGCAGATTGGTGTCGAGGGTATCGATCTCGTGATGCTTATCATGAATGACCGCGGCCTGCAGCACCTCTTGTCCAGCAAGTTCGAACTCAGCGGCGAAGGATCTGCGGCAGCTGGTCCGGTAGGACGTCACGCGTCGGCTGGGACCGACTGGAAACTCAATACGGAAGTTCTCACGTACTCACGATCGAAAGGTGTATTTGCCGGTATCACGCTAGAAGGTGCAGTCGTGGAGCAGGACGACGACTCTACCAGGGCGATTTATGGACGCAAGGTGTCCTTCCGTACCGCACTGACCGGTCGAGTTCACTCTCCGGCGTCTGCAGGACCCTTCATGACGGCGGTGAATGGGGCTAGCGCGAAGGCGACTCTGCATGAGGCGAAGGAGAAGCAAAAATAAATCAAGCGGACTGACTTCTGGAAGGAGATTTGTCGAAGTCGATTGCGAGGAAGAAACGAGTCAGCAAGTTCACTCAACGACAGGAGACACAATGAGAACAATATTACTGGTTGTCGTGGTTTTGCTATTGCTAGGGGCATTGCCTACCTGGCCGTACAGCGCGGGTTGGGGTTATTACCCGAGTGGGGGATTGGGTTTAGTGTTGCTGATAGTGATCATATTGGCGCTACTGGGCCGGCTGTAACGCGACCGATGTGTGTCACAATTTCAAGTCCCGGGGACACAAATGAAAAAGAGTAGCAAAAAGAGAGAGCCGTTGCTCAACGCGCTGGCTCGTGAGGTGGGACGTGCAGCAGGGACAATTGCAAACGCGACGCAAGGATTAGCGATGAACGCTGGATTTCACATGGCCGACTTCGAGTCCCCATATTGCAAGCTCTACGCAGGTTGGTCATCTGACAAGAAACGGGTGTTCCTGTACCAATTGATCAATCTCCTCAGAACTCGCACTCGCATGTTTTTTGCTGTGCTCGTTCCGATGTATGAGTAGCGCAAAGTTAATGAGCTAGTCACCTTGGAAGAAGTAGTGGGCAGACCTTACGGGATCGGTGGCCAACTTGTGTTAACCATCTTGGCCGGGTGGGCTGTTATTCCTGCGTTGGCGTGGGCACTGGCCCATGAAATTCTGTGTCTCGTCCGCTACGATCACCAATCAACATCTGGGACTGGCGGGAGTGGTTCTGGGTCTGGGCGCTTCCACTTGATGCAGTTCCGGCAGATACAGCGATAGGTTGGCACTCCTGGCTACACGGTGTGAGCGCAATCATCACAGACGAAACGCCCGTCTTTGTAGGCTCTCAATTCTTTAAAATCGTCCCCAGTAGTGCAATAGGGGCACCGCAGTATCAGAATGGAATCCGACATGGCGAGACACCGCCATTTCTCCCCCCGGACGAACAGAATTATACGCTTTGCAATCAGCTCACACGGCAGGGCTTTAAGGTAACCGCCAATCAGAGTCTTTGGTAGTCTCCTACGAGCGCGTTGCTGGTTTGTTCCCCTTCTTACGAGATTCGCACTGGTGGGCATCGAAGGCGGTCCTGATCTCTTGTTCTGCCTGTTGGGGTTCTTCAGTGCGAGAAGTGAATAGTTGTTCGCAGGATTCACAAACGGCGGTCAGGGGATACCTCACCCCGACAAACCGGAAGGTGCGCTCGGCCATCTGGATAGAATGCTTCAGTCCATCCGGTCGATACCATACGGTGTTCCCGGTATGCGCGCCATTATCCTGTCACGCACCATGTCGAGTGTCCTGCTGCACCGCAGAGTTTGTTCCCCTATCGGCGGCTGAGGCTGACAAACAATGCGACGGTCCTCGCTAGGAGCACCAGCGTGAGGGCCACGAGGAACCATTGCCAAGGGTTGAGCATGTAAGGTGATTGTCGCAGGGAGTTTACCCATCCCACAACTGTCGTCGGTAATGGCTCAAGAGTGGGGCAACGATTACGAAAGTGGGGCTTCCGTGCCTCCGGGCTTTGCTGGCAAGACGAGACAAAAAGCGCCTTCTACCCGAGACAGGAAGCGAAACGTCTCGTATTGTCTCGGCAACTATGTGGGACAACTGAGGAAGCCTAGCTAAACCATTTCATCAAAAAGGCTAACGCGAAAACGCCTGTATCCTTGACGAAGCATCCGACGTAATAAAGCGAGACCGGCCAAGTCTTTTTGTGCAGAGCGAACAACCCTGCTAGCAGGGCGTAGGCTACTATCAAAACTAGTTGGGCATTCTTGGCGAACGCAGGATTCGCAATCAGTTGGCGCATTTCCCCTCCAAGCAAACCGGAATAGGGTGCGTCTACCCCCCAATACGTTTCCACTTGAGGCAATTCCAACAGGCGCAGCGGGTAGGTCGGTTCTCCGGGTCGGACTTTGATTGGTGGTCTTGAATAAGATGCGCTGGGAGCCGGGAGTGCCACGTCTGGCTACCCACAGGTCACCCATTCTTGGGGACAGTCGGTCACCCAAAACCGGGGAAAGGGCCGCCCAGCGCGGGTTGCATCCTACCACTGCCTGATAGTCAGGGCAATCCCGCCCACTGGATCCCCCATCCGCTAGGAGACAGTTTCCGAGACGATCTGCGGAACGTCTCGCAATGTCTCGGCAGTACCGTCCGGCCAGGAGAGCCAACCTATCGCTGCACCTGCCGGAAATGCCTGAAGTGGAAACGGGAGTCGTGACCCGATCTAGTACCACCTACTGAGCTCACCCTTTCGGTCCAGGATCGAAGCTGGACTTGCTACCATCGGGTCGAGCCGATTAGCTTGTTGTTTCATCCATAGAATTCGTTGTCCTTTTTGGGAGTCAGGCGAAAGATCATGCCCTTCATCCCTCCAGAGTTTCTCTAATGCAATGATGAACTGACGCATTTGGTCCGCGCGTCCCCAGTTGGTTACCCACGAATCCAAATCGCGAACTTTCTTCTCCTCTTCGTCGATTTGCTGCGCGAGCACCAATCGCACCTGCGCCTTCTTTCGTCTCTCGATTTCATCCAGTCGTGCCTGTTCTGCACGAATTACGCAACTCCGGCCCTCGCGGACTATCGCGCCGGCCAGTTGTGAAATCAACTCTTCAAGTCCGTGCTTCTTGGAGTCGCGATATTTACTACATGCGTAACTGTCACCTCCCGCCCGAAACTCAGTTCACCGCTCGGCTGATAGTCCATGACAGTTTGGGTATATGAGTATTGCTGCGTTATTTCTTTGCGGCGCTTCTGTCGAACTTTTTCAACCAGTGAGAACGGGACGCGATGACCAAACACCTGTGCTGTAGTTCCATGCTTACCGGACTGGACTGAAACCAAGAATTTCTCGGCTTCAACCATTAGGATCACGGCATTCACTATGTTCAACGCACGATCTAGGGTGTCTTTGGAGACTCGCACGTCGAGACAGGGCTGGTCCCACGGTCTTTGAAGGATGTGCCGGTCATCGAGTCTTGCATGCATTAAGGCCTTTGCGGTTGCCGCGATGGGGATGTCCGAATCGGCGTCTTTCCAGAGCGTGAGGAAGTCTTTGTAGGCGGCTTTCGCTTTGGCAGTGTCGCCAGAGACCGCATACGCGCGGGCGAGTTGGACGCGGGCGAGGGAACCGAGCAGAAAGTTCTGTACGATTCCGGCATGATCGGGGAACTTCTGGAATTCCGCGCGGCCCGGCCTGGCACGGAGTCTGATCTATCCGTTCGAGTTGGGCGGGCCTGTTGATTTTTGCCTTTAAACGGAGTAGATTGCGCGTGTTCAAGATTGGCCATCCCTCAGCGTTGCGAGACGGCATGCTAGGTGCAACGCTTTTCTCTTTCGTCACAATGGAGGAAAAATGGGCGCAAAGAAAGTAACACGTGCGCAGATTCTCAAAGGCCTCTCTGCCAAGGGAATCGATACGGTCCCTAAACTGGTAGATCACATGCTTGCACTTCAGAAGTCTCAAGTCCAACCGATTTCTACCATAGCGGCCCTGTCGAAGACTCAACCCGCCCCTGTGAACCCAAAGAAGATAACGTACAGCGCGCCGAAGGTTCCGCTTTTCATCGATGGCGCAGCTGTGCCTGGTGCGGAAATTTCAAAATTCAATGGCAAACCACTAACGTTAGTGGTCCAAAGTAATCCGGCCAACGGCGGCCTCGCTTTGCACGCCTTCACTAGCGTTGATTTCATGAATCAGGTCAAATCCATGATGCTCGGAGGACTGGTCATATTGAGCGGCGGGTCCGCGGGAGGATCGCCACCTCCTCCTGGGTACAACGGCCCCTGGCCTGTTGTGGTGCCCGGGCCGCCCCCAAACCCTGGACAACCACCATGGCCGCCACCGACTCCCGGCTGGGTCGCAGTCTATTCTGATGTGAATTTGCACGGAGACTTGCTTAGGGTCTACAACAATCAGTCAATAGCTGATTTGGCGACAGTTCTTAGGGGGAATCACTTTCCAAACCTCGATGTGACGTGGAATGACGCGATAATGTCGCAGTGGCCAAGCAGCTGCGATGTGTTCTACTACACGGATGTAAATTTCTACGGCACGATGGTTTGGGTACAACACGGAATCGTCGTGAACGACTTTACGACGCTTGGTTTTGCTGATGCCTTCTCTTCGATCTCAGTGGGGTTCGTGATTGGTCAAGTTTACCCATAGTTGAGCAGTTAACCAGTGTAGTTACCCGCAAGAAGATAGACCCCGCAAAAGGTTCCTCGCTTCGCTTAACGTCACCTGCCCGCGCTGCGGGTACCACGGGCAAGAGCGACGTTTTCCTTGAGTTCCTCCAAGGCTGGCCAGACTGGTAGGCATACAGGATAGGTGACAGCCGAAGCAGAAGACTGGTCAAAAGGGAACAGTTCCGGGGGTGGTAGAAGAAGTGCTCATCGGACATAGGTGAGCTGGTCAGCCTTGAATGCTCGCGGAATAGCAAGTTTTTGATTTTCGATATGGGCGGACGCTGCAGCCAGACGCAGGTGGAACTTGCGGCTTCGATCTGTTGCCAAGGGCGGGCTGAAAAACTGAGATCAGCGATCCGCCGAACCATACGACGCTCGTCGCCCACAATCGGTAACCTTCTCCCACCACTTCTCGGGCGTCATCCTGAAGGGTTCGAGCTGAGCCACGAGGTGTGGGATTTTCGAGGGGCGCTCTGGCCGCGCCCCTCGTACTCCCCAGGCCTGGAAAGAGTCCCCGTGCTCGCGGAAGATCAATCCGCCCGGTAAAGGAATTTCAGAATGGGTTATATCCACGTTCTTCAACTCCAAATTCGCGCATACTGTCCTGTACAAACTGGAGCGCTTTGTCTGGGTGTGCCGCAGGCCCGACTACTTGGGTGAGTCCATCGTCCTGTTGGCAGGGTGATCTCTGCCGACGTGCGCCTTCGTGACACCCTGCAGGAAATGAGTACCTAATGCGCTCCGGCAAGCGGGGCGACGTGTACGACGAGTTGCTTAAGAAACTCGTCGGAGTTCATGAACACCGTGAAGTGACCTCCTGGAATTGGCACGAATTCCTTCCGGGGAGCCTGAATCGCTTTAAGATATTCGCGGGCAAGCTCGGTCGGTGTCGTGAAATCTTCTGTTCCCTCGAAGAAAAAGACGGGAATTGCGAACTTGAGTCCGAGATCCTTCATTGTCTGGGATCGCGTTTTGGAAAAGAGGATGTTTCCACTGAAAAGCTCGCCCTCAAGAAGATCGTTCAAATCTTGCACAGAATAACCGTGAGCGTGTAGAGCAAGTCCAATAGTCCCCGGAAGAAACCGATCCGCACCCTCGAAGCGGTTGGACCATTTGCGCTGTACTGAGTAGCCCTGGTATGAAGCATAGGGTGGCGGGCCAATGCTCTTTAGCTCATCAAGGGCCTGTGGGTTACCGGTGGCCCGAGCCTTGTTCACCAAGGCGTCATAGGCGACAGCGTAGTTTCGCGTTTCGTCGGCGAGCTGCCCGGTGCCGACATAGGCCACGAAAAGGTCAGGTCTTTGCTGAATCATTCGCAGACCAAGGATCATACCGAACGAATGCGCGACCATGATGACTTTGCGCTTCCCCAGATGCTTGCACAGGTATTCCGTTAGCTCGATTCCGTCCTGCGTCATGCGATCCAGCGTCAACGTAGGTCCAATGGAAGGGTCTGACTTGCCGAATGTTTTCCCTGCACCGCGCTGGTCCCATTGCACTACCGTGAAGCGCTGTTCCCCCGAGAAGAAGTAAGGCAACACCCAGAGATTTGTGGCTTCACCTGGCCCTCCATGCAGGAACAAGAGGACAGGGTTATTACGATCTTCACCGCGTATCGTCACCCACTGCTCAATGCCTCCGATCGAAACGTAACTTGCCTCGTCGATACCCTTCGCGGAGTCAATGGCATACTCCTTGACGCTCCGCCCTCGAAAGAATGAAAGTGTCTTGTCAAGCTTCCGATACGCTGCATCGTCGTAACCGTTCGCCGTCGCGCTAGTCGATTCAGGGGTAGATTGCGGCACTGAATTCTGCGAATTCTGCGCTTGTGCGCCGAGCGAAAGGAGGGCAAAGAGGGAGAAATAGACTCCGCAATAACGAAACATGTGAACTCTGCTAGTGAAAGTATACGGATTCCACACAACCAGTCAGAACATAGCGGTTAACTTCTTGCTCTTCGCAAATAGTGCCAGGCACTGTCCTGTATCGTTGGATGAATTTAAAACCTAGCCTCAGGAGAGTCTTGTTTGGGGCCGGATTTTCGGCAAACGGTTCGCTGAATAACCGCTTCAACTGAAACCGCTCAAAGTAGAACTGTACAGATCTCTTTGAGAATTCCGTTCCCAAGCCCGCTCTGCGAAGATGCGGGCGCCATAGATGAAGATGAAAATAGGCTTCTTCTCCTATCCTGATTTTGTTAATACTTGAATGGCCCATCGGCTGACCGTTGAAGATCCATGAGAGATAAAACCTGTCCTTTTTTGTCATCCGGGACTTCATGATCGGCAAGAACCTCGCGCAGCCATTTGTCTTTCCGAGGGAGCCTGTTTCTCTCCACCCCCATGCCGCGCAAGAAAACATCGTCAGCCAACAGATAGTAGTCAATCATCGCTTCATACTGCGCCACGGAATAGAAAGGATGTATCTCATAGTTCTCGCTCGTCATGCTATCCTTTCACCCTTCCAATCCTTCATAACGGTACTGGACCTCGCGATCTCTAATTCATAAAGCAGCCAAAAGAGGAGTTTTTCAACAGCCACTGTCTATTGTCAACAATCGCGTTTACTCACACCCGAGGCTTCGATCAGCGTGGGTGACCGAGGTCTAGGCTGAAGACATTGTCAAAAAACGTTGTGCTATAGAGCCTCCCATCAACGCCCTCGATAAGTGCTGCGGCGGGTCTCGAGCCATCGGCACCGTCGAAGGGGATGTTCTGCAGCAACAGGCCATCCTGGGGCGAGAGCTGAACGATGGAGCCGTTATCCCCTTGTGGCGCACCATAGGAGGTCAGCCACAGAGTCCCGTCAGTCGCTTGCAGCAGAGTGGAGAGCTGCACCGAAGACTGGAGTATAGAAATTCCAGGAAACACGTGAAACCCGCTCCCGTCGAGAGCCATCTCGTAGAGATGCGGTGTGGCCCCTGCACCCGCAAGTACGCCGAAGAGCTTTCCGGTGGAAGCCTGAATCACGCCACCGCCGCCCGCCTGGCTACCGTCCACGTATGCGTAATCACCCGAGGGAAACCTCCTTATAATCTCGTACGTGCCGCTCGGGCTGACGCGGAACAAGCTGCTGGATTCGTTGCCGGTGGCTACGCCGTAGAGGCTTCCATCCGAGGCTTCGATCAGGCCGGAAGGATTGCCGCCATCGCTCTTGCCGTTCAGTATGTGAATAGTCTTGAACGCATTGGTCTCCGGGTTGATGCGGAAGATGGTGCCGCACCCGTAACCCTGACAGAGGTTATTGCCGCCTCCTGGGGAAGAGCCATAGATGTTGCCATCTTTACCGGCAATGAGACTCACATTGAAAAAGAACTCCGGACCAGAGGCGGGAAAGCTGTGAACAACTGCAAAACCAGTACCGTCCTCGTTGATCGTGAAAACATCGCCACGGCCGAACTGGCCACCCAAGAAAGTAGCGCCCCATAGCGTGCCATTTTTTGCTTCCACCAATGAGAAGCCCGGCTTAACGCCGTTCGTCCCGTTGAAGCTGAACAGGAGAGTGAATTCGCCGCTGGGCGTAAGCTTGAAGATTGTCCCTGCGGATTTGCTACCGCCACCCACGGTCGCGCCATAGAAGTTTCCGTCTGACGCCTGGATGAGCGCCTGCGGCCCCGTCCCTTGCGGACAGGATTGGCCTTGACAGGAAAACGTGAAGAGGGGAACGGGTTGTAGGCCGGACGCGTGGGCGTCTGCGGCGAAAGACAACCCCAGCGCGAGGATGCTAAGGCTGAGGACAGGGTTGAGACTATAACGTTGTTTCAACAGACTGCTCCTTTGCTTTCGTTTAAGGGCAAGGTCGCGAAGTCTACCCGCCTCTTTCTACACGACAGGACAACCGCCCGTGTCAAAGCGGTGTAAAATGTTTGTAAACTCTAATCAGACGTGGGTGCCGATCCGGGGGGACCGTGGCGACAAGCCAGAGGCATTTCCGAATTCAGAGTCAGACTAGCAACCGCTGATAGCACCGAAGAAATCAGGCTTTGGGAATCGCTTGCGGGCCGCTCCTATTGGTCTGCATGGCGCAATTTGCCGGTCAATTTCCCGAAGAATGATCTTCGTCGGGTTCCTGCTCACTGGAAGTGGGCAGAAGCGCTCTCAAGTGGGTCGGAACTTGCAATGAAACTTGCAATGAATAAGGTGTTAGAAAACGTGCCCGGAATGGCTTCCCATTCCCACCGCTGGCGTTAGGAATCGGTAGTTTCCTAACCTCGGCAATCATGGTTCCGGCCCTTCTGGAAATCATGACGAGCTCGTGTTTCATCGGTCGGCCATCGCCCTCGGATGGAGCTAAGGGAACTGTTGAGATAACCTGCGTCGCGCTGTTATGTCTCATGCCGCATCGTGTCTCCCTCGCCTGCCAGTTATGCGATCGAGAGGAAGAAATAGAAAACGCAGAGCGAGCAAATACTCGACAATCTGTAACAGGTTCGCGGGCGACTCGCTCTTGGATACAAACACATCCACCCATCTCAGTGCACCCTCTGGTAGCCCTTCATCTGCGGAGAGCAGAGCGATTGGAACATCGGGTTGGCTAGATTTCATGCGCTGCGCGACGACATCCCCATTCATTCCAGGCATGTGATAATCCAGTAGCACCAAATCAACGGGATGGGAGGCAAACAGTTGCATAGCGTCCGTTCCCCTGCTGGCAACAAGGACCTTGCACCCAGCTTCCTCCAACAACATCTTGCGTCCTTCAAGTCCATTAAATTCGTCATCGACACACAGAACTAGGGGTCTTCTCGGCATGGCACTCCTCCGACGTTTCGCCGGGCAAGCCATGAAGAACTTGCCTTGGCGTCATTGGCGGAGCAGCGCTTCCATGTCCCAACCACGATCTGTACCTAGCCTTCGCAGTGTTGTTTTCCTGGTGAACTCCATAACTCACGTGTATAACCCACGCAATTCCTGCTCCTGTGCTGCCCCTCGTGGTTCCAACCATGCGGCGCGCCAATTATTCATTCTCTTAATTCCCTTTAGCGCGACTCTCTGCTTCGGATTGAAGACAATGGCCAAAATTGACCCGATACCTAGGCCAACCAAAAGGAACGTGATCGCAGAACATAGATCGTAATCACTTTTCATTCCGGCACCTCTTATGTGCTCTGGCAAAAATACGAAACGGCGAAACAATTTCTGGCTGCAAGAACCGTGCCACTTCATAAAACCTCTTTGTTGTCCGACTGATGCACGAATCACAGAATCCCGAGCACGAACTTTTGACCCCTCCAAATGACAAAAGTCCTCGGCGGCGATCTACAGAGATTTATGCGCCCCCTTTTGGCGTGAAGGCCCTCGTGGCATTGTGTTTTAGTAGGAGCGAATCGGCAGTGACGGTGATCACGCTCATTGGTTCGACAACTGCGGCAGCGTTTCCGAGGATCGCTGCGGATTCTATCAGTTGTTGAAAAATCTCGATTACACTCATTGACTTCCTTGCGATCAGCCCACAGGCACCAATTTTGAATCGAGTTCCTCCCAACTTGCAGTAAACTTGCAATGACTTTCGGTGGGGATCGCCCGCAAGCTGCACAAAAGAATGGTAGGCGCGGCACGAATTGAACCTGCAACCCTCGGATTAGAAATCAGTTGCTAACCAGGTGGGCTCGATAGTTTTCAATAGTACTAGGATAGCGCTCGAGGCCCTGAAGTGGGCAGAAGGGCTCTCAAGTGGGTCGGAACTTGCAAGGAAACTTGCAATGAATTGAGGACGGTGTTTGGGGGGAGCTCTTTTGAGCCGAGAGCCGGGATTACTGTCGCGGTAGGGACGACCATCGCTGATCGCCCCCCGCACAGATCCGTACGTGCGCGTTTACGCATACGGCTCTTACCGAGGATGAATGGCGTCGAAGCGCTTGTCAGGATAAGGATGCAGAACATGAGGGTGCGGAATCCACCGGTTCAACAGTGGGTTGAGACGATCCCATCCCACCTGCGCGCGTTGACTGCGACGGACTAAGACGCTCCGCCATAGTCGGCATACGCGACGCCTGAAGACGCGCAACTGACCGGTGTTTCCGGGCACAGCATGGTATTGGTAGTAGCCCTGCACAACCTTCCGGAGCCATGTGCCGACGTCCCTCGTACGATGATGCTTCCGGTGTTGAAGCTCTGCCTTTATGACGTTGAGCTTCGCAACCATCCGCTTCTTCGCGGTGAGGCGCCAGACATTAAAAGCTCCGCTGCTCGTGAGATTTCCGCAAAAGTGCGTGAATCCCAGAAACGTGAAGGTCTCGGGTTTCCCCTCGCCACGTTGCTTCCGGTTTCGGACGGCGAACCGCCCGAACTCGATCAGACGCGTTTTCTCCGGATGTAATTCCAGACCGAACTTTGCCAGCCGCTCCTGAAACTCACTCTGGAAGCGCTCGGCGTCAGCTCGGTGTTGAAAGCCCAAAACAAGATCGTCGGCGTAGCGCACGACAATTACCTTGCCGCGTGCGACTTTCTTGCGCCAGACCTCAACCCACAGGTCGAACACATAATGCAGGTACACGTTCGCGAGCAGTGGTGAAACCACTGCTCCCTGGGGAGTACCCACCTTCGTTGCCGACCACTGGCCATCTTCCGATACTCCGGCCTTTAACCATTTCTGGATCAGGCGAAGCATGCGGCGATCGGCCACCCGATGCTTGATGAACTTCATCGTCCACTCGTGACTCATGTTGTCGAAGAAGCCACGAATGTCCGCATCGAGTACCCAGTTCACTCGTTTTCGCTGGATGCCCACGGTCAGGGCGTCTAGCGCCTGATGCGGGCTGCGACCGGGCCGGAATCCGTAAGAGAAGCCTTGGAAGTCGGCCTCGTAAATCTGGTTGAGGACCGTCACCACAGCCTGTTGGACGATCTTGTCCTCCAGTGCTGCGATGCCCAAAGGGCGTTGCCGCCCGTCGGCCTTCGGTATGTAGACTCGTCTCGACGGTCGTGCTCGATACGCTCCACGATGCACTCGCCTGTGCAGATCGTTGATTCGATCTCCCAGTCCAGTTTCATACTCTTGCCACGTCATCCCATCGATTCCCGGCGAGGCTTGACGCTTCAATGCGTAAAAGCTCTCACGAAGAAGTGCGACGTTGAGGTGGTGGAGTAAAGCGGTGAACCGTTCCTGCTTCCTTACTGATGCTGCTCGTCGCACACCGTCCAGCCCTTGGGACATACGGGTTCCGCTCTGTGTCGGAGGCATGTGTGATTGAACGATGTTTTCCTTAGTCTGTACCCTTCCCTCCCCGGCCTCCGCACAAGCTTGCGCTTCTTTGTTCGGCCGGTTCACAGGTATTACGGCACAGTCCGACTTCTCCTGTACGTTCATGTCCGCCGTTCGGTTTATGGCCTTTGCGGACCGGTCTTGTTCTTTCGAGCAAGACGTACAGGAGATCTCCCGGTTCTCGTGCATGTTGTTTCTCAGCGTGCGCGGGTTCTTAGACTACGCAGGACCGACAGCCACTCGCGCTGACGTGGCTGCCGTGTTGCCTTCCTCCATCTCGGAAAGGAGTCGGCATCCTGATCCATCGGCTTTTCGAAGCTCAATAGCCCGGCCCACTGGTACCTCTGGTCTACGCTTCAGGGGACAACTCACGCTGCCTCCTGCAAGACTCGAGGCCAGGATGGAGTCGCTGCTCTCCTTTCCTGTAGGGCTCTTGCATCCCCTACAACATGCCGGTTTATCCCGGCGCACTCCGGTTTGCCGACAATACATCCGGAACAAAGAGACAGCACCGAACAGTTGTGCGCTGATGTTGTTTTCCTATAGCAGTCCCAGATGGTCCGGGTACTTGGCCTGCAATGCGCTGATCAGAAGTTCGAACTCGGGAAGATTCCGCAAACTCGCGAGGCTGGGATCTTTCAGGAAGTAAGGCCAGCAAGCGAAGCCGGTACTGACGCTCCGCTCCAGCCACTCAAAAGCAGTTTCGCGCCTCCCCGTCAGGGCCAGCGTGCAGGCGATCTGATAGTACGTATGGTGCGAGTGCCCAAAGGATTTGGGACTCGAACAGGCTCTGGTCACACATTCAATGGCCGCATCGCGATTCCCCACCAATGCGTGGAGCAGGCCTTGTAAGCTGATGATGAGCGGTTCATTCGGCACGAGCTGCAGCGCTTCCTCCATCAGTCGGCTCGCCTCGTTCCAATCCCCGGTCATCATCGCAGGGAAGGGGGCAAAATAAAGCGCGTACTTGTTACTGGGGCTCTCCTTCCGCCAGGCTTGAATCTGCTGACGCGCCAAGTCATATTCCCGGTTCCAAACATAGACTTGTACGATGCTCGGGCTAACCGCCTTCCGGGGTTGAAAAGGCCGTCCCCTTTCAAACATCGCACGCGAATGATCGAGCAGTCCGATATGTGCCAGAATACTGCCCAAACGGTTGTAGGCATGCGGCAGATTGTTTTGCAGAGTCAGAGCCCGCTTGAGATCGGTAATCGCCTCTAGATGCTGGAAGTTTTTCGACGGTCCCCAGAGCAAAAACGCGCGAGCGACGTGGCCTTCGGGAAGACTTGCGTCAATTTCGAGCGCCCGCCGGCAGTGGAATTCGGCTTTCTCCAGCCACACGCTGGCCGGGTCGAATTCGAAATGACGGGTTGTGCATGCAAGCGATAGGGTCGCGTGGGCGAGGGCAAACATGGGATCGCGAGTCACCGCATTGGTGAGATGGTGGCTCGCTTGATCCATCATCGATGCGTCGCCGGACGCCGTGATCCGATAGCCACGTATGAATTCCGCGTAGGCCATCGGATCCCTGCTATAGCGGGGGCGCTGCTCGACCGTCGCCGGACTATACGGCCTGTTCAGCGCGCGGCTGATCTGGTGCGCGATATCGCCTCCGAGACTCGCAAGGTGATCGATGTCGATATCGCACTTCCTCGTGAAGCTGGAGCGCTGCAGGTGGGTGTCAAACATCTTAAGCGAAAGGCGCCACCGCCCTTTTGACAACTGAATGGCGCCGTGGACAACAAATCGCACCCCTAGTCGAGAGGCGATTTCCGAAGGCGTTAGTTCAAGAGGCAGGTTCAGGACTGCCGAAGTGGGCAGCACATCCACGCCCGATAGATTGGCTAGGAGCGAGACGAGCGCGTCCGCGAACCCGAGACACAAGCCTTGGTCGTCTTTGGCTTTCTCCAGCAGCAACAGCGGCAACACTGCGATGGAAGATCTCTGACCCAATTCGCTCCCATCTTTCCAGGCATCAGGGCGCACAGAGTTTCGTCCAGGATCGGAGAGCGGATATTTCGCATTGATCACCCGAACCGGGCCGACGAAGCGATATCCTTTGCCGACTATCGTTTCAAGAAAGCGCGGCTTATCGGCGTTGTCACCTAGCGCGGTGCGAACCTTCCGCACAATGTTGTTGACGTTCTTCTCGGTATCGATAAACAGGTCGGAGCGCCACAGCTTCTTGACAATTTCCTCCCGGTACACCATCTGCTCGCGACGCTCAAGCAGAAAGATCAGCAGCTCCATGGGCTTCTTCTCGATCCTGATACGGCGCCCGGATCGCCGCAGTTCGTAGCGCCCCAAGTCGACTTCGACTTCGCCGGTACTCTGCTTTGAATGCCCCATGGATACCTCTTGGCCAGTATTATCCAATAAAAATCAATAACTTGCGACGATATAAGAAAAATATCTAAAGGCGATACCCGCTGCATTGTCAACCGCTCCACCTCACGAGATCATGCCCCATCAAGAATCTCGGAGGAGACTCTCATGAAAAGAAAGCTGTTCATCACCCTAGTGATCGTTGGGACTCTGTGCGTTGCAGGCCACTTGGTCACGATTGCTGCACATCCCGGCGCTCATGACAAGAACACATTCACCCCGGAAGCAATTCCCTGGGGTCCGCCACCGCCCTTCGTCGCCCCGGGCGCGCAACTCGCCGTAATCGAAGGCGACCCTGCTGCTTCCACCGGTGACTACACCGTCCGTCTGAAGATGCCAGAAGGTTACCGCATCGCTCCCCACTGGCATCCCCAGCGCGAAAACGTCACGGTCATCTCGGGAACCTTCAAGGTCGGGATGGGAGACACCTTCGACAAGGACAAGATGGGATCATTCCCCGCCGGCAGTTTCGCCTATCTCGATCCTGACATGCATCACTACGCGATGGCTTCGAGCGAAGTCATCGTGCAGGTCCACGGCAGCGCACCTTTGCAGTTTAACTATGTCAATCCCGCAGACGACCCGAGCAAGAAGTAAATCCTTGGCTCTTTAAATCGATTTGGAGGAACCCATGGCTGTGGATACGAAAAAGCTGGAGCAATTCTTAGGACAGTTTGTGAACGATCTGGGAGCCACCGTTCACGCCGGTATGGTCGTGATCGGAGACCGCCTTGGCCTTTACAAGGCCCTCGCGGCCGGATCGCTCACTGCCGCGGAACTGGCCGCCATAACCCGCACGGACGAGCGCTACGTGCGCGAGTGGCTGGCTTCCCAGGCGGCAGGCGCTTATATCACGTATAACCCGCAAACCCACAAATTCGGAATGACCGAGGAGCAGGCGCTCACCTTAGCGAATGAAGAGGGTCCAGCGTACTTGCCAGGCGCATTCGAACTCGCTCTGGGATCATTGGCCGCTGTCCCGCGCATTACGGAGGCGTTCCGTTCCGGTGCCGGGATGGGCTGGGGCGAGCATGAGGATCGTGTGTTTCACGGATGCGAGAAGTTCTTCCGTCCGGGCTACGCCGCGAATCTGGTCAGTTCCTGGATCCCTGCTCTCGATGGCGTCCAGGGAAAACTCTCGCGTGGTGCCAAGGTCGCCGACGTGGGCTGCGGGAAAGGCTCTTCCACTATCCTGATGGCGAAAGCCTTCCCCAAGTCCCACATCTATGGATTCGACTACCATGACAAGTCCATTGAGGCGGCGCGGGAATCCGCCAAGCAGCAGGGGGTGGCGGACCTAGTCACGTTCGAGGTGGCGAAAGCCAAGGATTTCCCGGGCAAAGACTATGACTTCGTGGCGGTCTTCGACTGCCTCCACGACATGGGAGACCCAGTCGGCGCCGCCGCGCACGTCCGCGCTGCCTTGAGCGACGAGGGTTCCTGGATGATCGTCGAGCCGTTCGCGAATGATGACCTTCAGGACAATCTGAATCCCGTGGGTCGTGTCTACTATTCGTTGTCAACGTTGCTGTGCACACCTTGCTCTCGATCGCAGGAAGTGGGGATGTGTCTGGGCGCTCAGGCAGGCGAGAAACAAGTGCAAAATATCGTCACTTCTGCCGGCTTCAGCCGCTTCCGGCGGGCCACACAGACACCATTCAATCTGGTCTATGAGGCAAGGCCATAACCGGAACAGACCGTCAATTGCTGCAGGAGTGGGCCAACCGACTCAATGGACCGCTGTCGTGTCGGCTCATTCGCAAGTGTTCCTATTCGCCCCAACGTACACTCGCCGACAGAATCGTGATCGTCCCGCTCGTTCTGACCCGTTGACGGGCAACCCGGAAGTAATCCCTGTCGAAAACAGATTGCATCAGTGATCAGCATTCCCGGCACAACCTGGATTAGAAAACTACGCCTTCCTAACGCCCATATTAGCTGTGGAGACCAAGTGTTTATACGGGCTTGGGAAGGACGGACTTGACAGGGTTTTCTCACAATCCGGGCCTCGCCGTGTGATGCGCTGGCAGTACGGGTGGTGAAGCCATGTCCGCTCCACCCCCTCCAGCATGTTGGCCACTTTCACGTCCAGCGCCTCGCAGATCCTCAACAGCGTGGTCAGCGTGATCGGACGACCAGCCTCGATCTGTTGCCAGTAGCGATCCTCGTGCATCCGCATTCGCGTACGATGGTTGCGTCATATGAAATCCTCCGATAGCAGGCTGTTGCGGTTGATCGCAGTGTTCAAGCTGCTGAAGGCGGTTCTTCTGATCGTGGTCGGCGTGGGCGCTCTCAACCTGCTTCACAAAGACGTGGCGAGTGTGCTGGAACATTGGGTGGAGATGCTTGGCCTAGATCCTGGTAACCATTACGTCGATAGAGCGCTTCAGAAAGTAGGTAACTTTACCCCAGGTAAGATAAAGGGTCTTGGAATTGGCAGCTTTGTTTACGCAGGACTATTCCTCACTGAGGGGATCGGTCTTTGGCTGCTGAAACATTGGGCTGAGTGGTTTACCGTAATCATCACCAGTTCGCTCGTCCCCATTGAACTTTACGAGATACACCGCCATCCTGGTCCGGTGAAAGTTCTGGTGCTCATCCTTAATATTGCAGTGGTCGCGTACCTTCTCTATCGGATTCGCCACGAACGCTCGAACTCGGGATGACTGACACTTGGGAAGACTTCTCAGAATCCAGCGGAATCGCAAGCTCGCTGAATCGTGCCGGCCGATGCCGTTCGGCTCCCTGACTGGGCAATAAGCCACGGCTTGCTTGACCGCTGGCCGTGCGCGTATATTGCAGGCATCTTAGAACACGCGCCGTCGTCCAGATAGTGATTGGAGGGGGATCATGTTAACTTGCCCCCATTGCGGACAGCAGACGACGTACGCTTTCGCCTCCGAGTTCGGTCGGGTCCATGCCGGTCGGTTTATCTGTGGGCACTGCGCAAAGGAATTCTTTGTGCTCGACAACGTGATAGTGACCGAAGAAGAATTCATAACTAGTATCAAGGTCCTAAAGGAACGCGCCGGTTGAGTGGTCGAGTTTTATTTCCAGCCCGTGTAACCCTCGATGCCTCCTGTGCGTTTGCTAGTACCCTATGCTGCAAGCTTGAGGCGAGACTCTTCCACTCGAATCGGCTTACCTTCCACCAGGACGCCGTTCAAGTGTGATATAGCCTTCTTGGCTTCAAGGTCGTTGGTCATTTCTACAAACGCAAATCCACGTGAATACCGAGTTTCAGGATCGATCATGATCTTAACGTCTTCGACTGGTCCGTAGGTTTGAAACAGCGCACGAAGCTCATCTGGTGTCCTGTTTGAGCCAAGATTTCCAACAAATACGTTTGTCATTTCACCCCTCCCAAACAACGCCTTCGAGTCACCAGCCCAAGACCCCGCCAATTACGCTTTTAGTCGTCCGAGAAGGCGGGGTTTAGCCGCCTTCCCGTGGCGAAAAGTGTTGAGTTCTATGCTGTGGCGTGAACGGCGATCTTGTGGAAGGTCGAGTTGACAACGTCTGAGGTCTGAACCTTGGGCGTTCCCTCGATAAATCTTGCCATCGTCTTCAACACTTCGGGGTACGAATTGGTGTTGTAGTTGTCTGCGCTGGCTTTGGTGTCCCACAAACTGATGGCAGTCACATCGATTCCGCCGGGACCGGAGAACGTAATTTCGTCCTTAAAACCGTTCTGCTTGCGAAGTAGCGGAAGAATGTCCTTGTCAAATGCTCGTGTGAAGTCAGAAAGCATATTGGATTTCAGATGAAAAGAAACGTTGCGTGCAAACATGGGCAACCTCCTTAAGGTTGTGGTTCGCTAAGATGAGAGAGAACTTCAGATGGGCTGACTTAGTTTCAGGGAACCTGAAAGAGGAGAATAATGCTCACTCCACCCAGCTGGTGCATTTGAGTGGCCCTCTGCATCAACCACCCAACTTGTTGTTTCGATAGGGCTGCCGAGCAGATCTGGACTACCGAGTTTCGGGTGCATCGTGTAGCTTTAGCGGAAAGCAAGCACAAACGACGACCTCATAGCTCTGCGCGACTTTGCCAGGTCGGACTCGCCTCTGGATTCACAATGGAAATCCCCCCTGGCGTCAAGTCTTCCTTGTCTCGCGGTGGCGAACTTGGCTTCGCGGGTTTATCCTTGGGTCGCACTTCAGGAGTATTGGCATGAAACGCGCTATTGCCTTTCTCTCGCCCTTTGCTTCAGTCGCGGTTGGCTTTGCGTAGCAGAATAAAGATCCGGTCGCAAGCGTGATGAAGGAGATCCTTCCTCACCAGGAGAAAAACCTGGTCGCTGCGGTCGAAGAAATGCCTGCGGATAGATTCGGTTACAAGCCCACGCCACAGCAGATGAGCTTTGCCCGCCTCGTCCTGCACATGACGGAGTCGAACAACTACCTTTGCGCCAAGGCTGGCGACGTCCCTGAGCCCACGGCTCAAGAACTAAAAGAAACCGACGGCAAAGACAAACTTGTGGCCGCGCTCAAGGCTTCGTTCGACTTCTGCGACACTGCGATGCCGAAAGTAACGGACGCCAAGCTGGGCGATACGATTGAAGTCTGGGGCGGCCGCAAAGCACCCCGGGCTTTCGCATTGAGTGCGCTCACCAACGACTGGGCCGACCATTACAGCGCCGCAGCGATATACCTCCGCCTTAACGGCCTGCTGCCGCCAACCGCGAACAAGTAAACAACTTGGCCGGGAGACCGCCGCCAGGGGCAAGGGGGAGATCGCATGCCGAGAGAAGCTAAACTGTTTGCCGCGAGCGCTGGATCGGCCGTCCGCGGCTTTCTGAAATTCCGAGCGAACATTCCGCCTCGGTGGATAGGAAATGCGCGAACCTCGCGGAAGCGCGTTGAGCCCGAGATTGCTGCGGCGTTTCAATCGTTTATGCGGATGAAGAAGAATCGGCCGAGGGCACGAGCGGCCATTCGGAACGCGCAGAAGGAATTGCGCGTAGTCTTGAAACGTTGGGAAATTGCCTACCGCAAGGAGAATTTTTATCGCGGCATTCGCGTTCTCCTGGAGCTTCAACGGAACGGCTCCTCAAGCTTATAGGCCGCTGGGCAGAGGTGCCTGGGTTGCTCGTAATGGTGGAGGTTCTCTTCTCGGCCGCAACCCATGCTGTCATCCGCGACATCATTCCCACTGGCACCATTCCGCAGTGCACGCTGAATAAGCCTAACTTCTCATCCAGGACCGCCGATTCGGACTGGGTATCGCCCGGAAAGCGGCGGCGCGAGCATAGGCGTAATCACGCCGACACCGTCTTTGGTCTCGACCCGGAAGGGGGGGTTGCCAGCTTGTGTGCCTCCGTCAATCGGTTCATTAGTCCCCGGTTCCGGTTTCTCTTAGCAATCCTCTGCTTTCGTTCCCGGTGAAATCTCGATTTGTCGCCATTGATTCCGGACATTCATAGCTCCTGTTCCCTTAGTGCTCGTTGACCAACGCCGGGCGTCAAGCCTGTTCAAGATGCAGTTTTTGGAAGGCTTTTGGTCGACCAACCAGTTTTTCGATGGCTGCTTTTCGCGCCAGCTTTTTGGCCCCAATGATATGGACACTGTGAAGAAGGTCCAGTCCGGCGACAAGGTACAATCGCTTTCGGCTTACCTGGAACAACCTGCACCGACCGTAGCTCCCCTCATGAATTTTCCACCAATCAATAAGGAACTCGTCAAGACCAAGTTCTTAGTATCTCGACTTCGCCTTTCAGTTCGCACTACCTCACCGAGCTTGATGCCGGGAGGATTCGGTGAATCCAAATCTTATGGATCATTAGAACTCTTGGCATGATTCAACAAAGATGTGGCGCAGCGGGTGGATGAGCTAGCTTTCCTGTATACGAATATACGGCTGCGCCACCAAAGGAACAAAACGACCGTGGGCCGCATAGTTCCTTCGTATCTGTTAGGAGAGTAAAATGGCGGCCCACTTGGTGACTGCTCAACATTGCTCAGGTTTCGGAATATAGGTGACTACGCTTCATGAGGTGCTTCAGCGCGACCGAATGGCGATATGCCCGCTTCGACTCAGAATAATGATCCAAATTGACCTGTAGAGGCCTCCGGACTCGTGAAATCATGGGGTATGGGTAAGAGGAAGACAAAGAAGCAATCGGCCAAAGCGACACTCGCCGAAGTCGTCAAGGAAATGTGGAAGCCGAGGGTGGCTACGTCTGCAAGAGAGTAGAGTTCCGTTTTCTAGTCGTGGAGAACGATGTTGAGCAGTGAACTGTGAACTTGAAATGCGTCGCTCGCGTGATAATCAATGAACCCCAATTTCCTGAACCGGTTCATGAAAAAGCTAACCCGCGAACGAGTGGTGCCGATCATCTCAGCCAGAGTTTCTTGGCTGATATTGGGGATTACAGTCACGGGCGTACCTTCCTTGCCGAAATGCGCCATTAATAGCAATATCCGGGCCAGTCTTTTCTCGCTGGAATTGAAAAGTTGGTCAACCAAATCCTCTTCATATCGGATGTTCCGTGTGAGCAAATAGGCCACGAACAAATCGGAAAACGCGTGTTCCCGGTGAAGCACTCCCACCATGGACTTCTTATCGATTCGCATCACAACGCAATCGCTCATTGCGGTTGCTGAACACAAGCGGAGAGGCTGCCCCGTAAGGCAACCTTCTCCGAAGAAATCACCCTCGTTCAGAATGCCTATGGTGGCCTCCTTTCCGTTCGTCGACACAACCGAGAGTTTTACCTTTCCTTCCTTGATATAAAAAACAGCATCCGACGTGTCGCCCTGAACAAAGATCGGCTGCTTTTTGGGAAAAGCCGCGATCTTCCTACCGTGGTCGATGGTCGAAAGGAATGTCTTGGGATCGAATTGGCTGAGTTTCTTGGATGCTGCCACGAGTGGCATCATTGGCTCCCTCTCAAGAGTTCCGAATGCGCAGAAGGCAACTCCCTACAATGAAGGAAGAATAAATGCGGCAAGAAGGGCTAGAACAGCGTCAAGTGTGCGGGCAAAGCTGCGATTCCGCCCGACGAAAATAATAATTTCACCCTTGGGTGTCGAAAGTCAAACGTTTCGGCTATCGTCACGATTACCCTCATTGAGGCCGCACTTCTAACGTTTCATTTGTGAGGTCAGAATCCAAAAACCCTTTCCTCACCTAGCTTTTCCTATTGATCGCTGCTCCAGCTCCGCCAGCATCGTCGTCAGCCTCACGTCCAGCGCCTCGCAGATCCTCAAGAAGGTGGCCAGGAGTGTACGAAACAACTCGGCGGATTCCGAACTCATCTGGGAAGTAGCGAGCCACACCGAGATCGGAAACTCTCCGCGGCCGAGGCCGTGGAAACCAAAGCAAACGGTAACCGCCGGTGAGGCCACTGGCCCTTTCGAGTGCGGAAAAGCCAGATACGGAAAGGGCTTTAGGGTTCTGACTTGAAAATTGACACGCCACCCGATGACGTAGACCCCATCACCAAGAGTGTGCGCTTTTGACCAGTCTTCTGCCTTAGCTGTCGCCTAGTACTTGTGTCAACCCAAAACCAGCTTTGGAGGAACTCATGGAAAACGTCACTGAGTTGATACAAAGGCTACTTGAAATCCAAAGTGGCGGAAGGCAAAGAAGCCCAAAGTTGATCGCGGAAGATGAACGATTAATGGCTGGTCTACAGAAGAGAAGTCTGGTAGGAAAGCCCAGACAAACGGCGCAGCTCGGCCAAGACAGCCAAGCGCAGACGCAATTCAAGGCTTAACTTGGTCCGGCCGGGACCCTGAAAGGCCGATGGAAACCCTCGTAGAAGCACGTCCCTCGGCCCCGTAAACCAGACCAGGAGTTTAGCCCACGATTTCAAGAAAATTCTTAAGGAGAAGAACATGAAGAAGCTATTGGTTTTGGCAGTGGCTTTCTCGGTAATGGCAGTAGTTTGTTCGGGTGTCTCGGCGATCGCGCAAGATAATTCGAGCGGGCAGATGGCCCCAGCGGATCCGCTGAGGGTCATCAAGGGCATGATAGTAGCGGATGGCGACAAGATCACCTTCGTATCAGACAAAGACAACAAGCAGTGGGACATCATCAACCAAGAAGCTGTGAAAGGCCATGAGGGACACCATGTGCAGGTGAGCGCACACGTGTACCCCGACAAAAACCAAATCCACGTGGTGAGCGTCAAGATGATGCAATGAGCAGGTTCCAACTGCAAGGTTGAGCGTGGACACAAGCGCGTTTAGCGGTACCAATCCGACGGACGAACCGATAACTTCCGGGTTGCCCGTGAGACGGGAGTAGCTGCGATCGATTCCCATAAGCCGACTTCTCCGTACCCCATTGTTCCCCTTGTGAGTCGTTCGGCTGAATAACCCGCAAATCCGATGATCGATATTTCGATGGTGAATTGGTGGCGAATTTTTCTGCGATTTTGAGCAGAATTGAACAGCGATTCACCCTCATCTGTCGCATAATTCAAACTTGCGGTGTCTCGACACCAGAATGGCCATTTATATGAGTGCGAAGGCAAGACTTGATTTCGACCCCAAAATCTTTCTTTCCACCACCGGTGATGGCAGGCAAATTGTGTCGTTTCGGAAGAAACAGATTATCTTCGCTCAGGGCGATACAACGAACGCAGTGTTTGTGATCCAAAAAGGTAAGGTGAGACTCAGCGCCAAATCCAAAGCTGGCAAGGAAGCAACGCTTGGCATACTAAGCGACAAGGATTTTATCGGTGAAGATTGCCTTGCAGATCAGCCGCTCCGCATAGCATCTGCAAGCGCAATGACAGATTGTGACCTTCTGCGGATTGAAAAGAATGCAATGGTGCTCGCACTTCATCGGGAACAGACTTTGTCAGACCTGTTCGTTGCATATTTATTGGTGCAGAACATCCGATACCAAGAGGATTTGGTTGACCAGCATTGCAACTCTAGTGAGAAAAGACTCGCGCGGATTCTTCTGTCGCTCGCCAAGCAAAACACATCTGATTCTGTCGTTGCCAAGCTAGATCAGAAGACTCTGGCACAAATGGTGGGTACGACGCGGTCGCGGGTTAGCTTCTTCATGAATAAATTCAGGTCGTTGGGCCTCATCGATTACAGTGACTTCGGGCACGGATTGCAAATTCATGGGTCACTTTTTTCTCTCTATGGCTCCTCGTGATGGGCGTGAATATCCGAAGCGCAAGACAAAGCAAGAGCTTGGCGAATTAACCGAGCCTAGCGAACCATTGGGGAATGCGACTCCACTAAGGGACGGCCATCAGCAAAAGGCAAACTAACAAATTCCTCCAACTGCACAGGTCATTCATTAACTGTCGAAAACAGGCATAGCGCTCACGATCGACTGGCTGGTTTCAGATTCCGGACGGATGACGGGCTATCCGGAAGTCATGTTGCCGCTGTCAAAAACGCTAGCTCCGCCAAGAAATGGTCGCGCCGCATCTGGTCCCACTGCTCCTGCTTCATATCTCTGATGACCAAGTCGAGCTGCGCTTCAACCGCCTTCTTCAGCTTGCGAAAGCTCGAGAACTCTTCATACTTAGGTCTAGATCGTGGCCGTTCACCTCCAAAATGTAGCGCTGTGGAGACATCAAGAATTTCCGCAAGTGAGTCGGTTGGAACTCATCAAAAGCGCCCGGCTCTTTCCACGGCATGTGGCCGACACCGAAAGGCAACCGTAGGCAAGCGCTACGGTCACATCGAGAGCAGATTGGTTCTTGCGAGCAAAGGTACTGATACTTAGTCTTACCTACGGATCTTATGATCTGTTGAACCTCTGTGTTCGGGAGCGGCGGGTTGACGAACTTCTGATTGTGCTCCACCACCCTGTCTTCCCACCCGTTCGGGCTCGACTTCCTGAAGAAGACGGCAAAGTTGAAGAGTCCGCTATTTCGTTGCCCCTCAGGGAGGCCCTCTTTGGTGAGCGCGGCGAGGCACGGCGGCATCTGGGGACCGGTGGTGGTGACGGCACAGTCTGCCTGGACATTGTCCTGCCCGTCCCAAAACCTGATGCTGTCTAGGAACTGGTCGAACGACAGGGCGCCCTCGGGTCCGAAAGCATATCTAGTTCCGGCATCTCCTCCAAAAGCGGGGCAATTTATCCAATTCCCGCGTTGTTGCCCAGTAACGCGCAGCTGTTTAGGGAAGATCTCGGCGGATGGCGTAGACGACCTGACAATTCAAAAAATCCTTCGACACTCGAGTGTCGAAGTCACTCGGCGTGCCTACATTCGCACGCTGCCCGAGCAGTCGGTCGCCGCGATGTCGAAACTCGAGGGCAGGCTGTCTTCGATGATTCAGTAACTACTTTTAAGGAGAACCCAAGGTGACGAAGAAGAAGACGACGAAAAAACATACAGCCAAGAAGGCGGTGGCAAAGAAGGTACATCGTGTCTAAATCGAAAGAACCTCACCCGTTTACTCTGGGAGGTGGCCCCATTCCTCAGCTGATCTTCTGGCAACTGAGTTCGACATTCACCTCGGCAAATCCGTTCGTGTTCTTGGAAGGATTGGAAGGAACCCTGTTCGTCATCTCAAGCCGGAGGGTCACGTCTGCCGCCCCGGTAACCTTGCAGAGTCCGCTACTCTCCGGCCTCCAGGTGAAATCAATGGAACCGTTGGCAGTTAACGAGCCAATGATTACTTTCTTGGTCGCCTCCTCAGCGCTGGTCAGGTACCAATACAGGGTGTAGCCGATCAGAGAATTCGGCTGGATGGGGGCCGCATTGCCCGACACTTCAATCGTCGCGCCAGCCCCCATCGTGATGACAGTTACCGAGCCGGGAAGGGGGCTCACGATCTGAACCACCAAGACTGCCTCGGGCTGCACCAGCACGGCGGCAGTCGCAGTGCCTCGGTCACCGAACTTATCAATAGCGCTCAGGGTGATTTGTTGGCCACCCGCCGCGAGTGTCACCTGGGCCTTGCAGAGACCGTTGCTGTTAGGCACAGAAACAGCGGGCACGTTACCGTTCCAGACGAGGCGGTCGCAGCTGAAGTTACCCAACACACCCGGGTCGGTCGAATGCGCGTAGCCCGTGAGCGTGTATGTACCCGGAGGAATAGTTAAGCCATTGGGGGGCCATGTGATAACGGGCGTCGGGGTGACGTGGTTGGCTGCGACAGAGATAGCTATGGTAGCGGTGTTCGTTATCCCCGCGCTATTGGTGACGCTAGCCGTCACGTACCGCGGACCCTCAGGGGAATTGGTGAAGTCATAGCTGATGGAGGTGCCACCCGAAGCGTCAAAGCCACTCGTTGGAAAAGCTCCGTCCACATCGCTTTTCCAGGTGACGACCGAAGGGGGTTGTGGATTCTGTGGCCAACCCCACCAGCACGCTGGGCAAGCTAAGGTATCGGGCCACTGGCCATCGTTTACGTCTACGACAGACGCCTGGAACTGAACGGGGACGTAGGCAGAAAGTTTGATGTTGGCTCCCTCCTGGGGGGTGATGATCCGGAGTTCCGGCAGGAGGTGATAGCCGCCCGCTGCAGCCACAACAGCGTAGTACGGTTGTATTACGAGGGAGATCTTCGGATCCATATAGGGTCCGGGTGGTCCGCCGATAATAGACGTACCAACAGTGTAGGGGCCATTCCCGATCAAGCTCTTTAAGTGTTCGCCATCGAGGCTGGGGTTGATGGCCTTCATCATCGCTGCAACTCCAGCAACGTAGGGTGCTGAGGCGCTCGTGCCAGCGTGAGTGGTGAGCTGGCCGGAGGAGCCGCCGTCTGGCATCGCATGGATGTTGGTAGGAGCCCAGATATTGACGGCGGTGCCGAAGTTCGAGTAGGGTGCAGCGGTTCCGTCGTTTGCAGGGTTTAGTGCGCCAACACAATAGACACTGTTTCCACTACCGCTGCTCTTATACTGACAAGGCCACTCCTGCCGATCGCCAGCGTCCTGTGAGTCATTGCCAGCAGAGGCCACCAGGAGGATGCCAGCATCTAGCGCGCTGTCGATATAGCGATCCAAGACACCAAGCTCGTGGCCCGCTCTGCATAAGTTGTTACAAGAGTGCCCAAAGCTCATTGAGATGATGTCCGCTCCCAACTCCTGCGCCTTGATTATCGCTGCGACTTTCGTGTCATCGGTGCCGTCGACCTTAAGGAGTATTGGGTCGGCAACTTGGCCGCCCGTTCCTGCAGCCCCCGCGTTATTATTGAGAGTTCCCAGAGCCACGCCAGCGCTCTTGTTCCCATGCCAAGGACAGATGGAGCCATTAGTGCAGAGGTTAGGATTGGGGCCCCCGGCGGAGGAGCCGCCTCGGACGAGGTCGACTTGTACGGGGTGAAAGGGCAGATCCGAGTGGCCCATCATGGAACAGATCGGGTCAGACCCCGGCGTGAGCTTGCACGGCACTCCATTACTGCCGAGCCGATTCTTGCCGGGACAGCTAGCGTCGTCAGGCCCAGGATTGAAATCGCATGGCACTCCGCCGCTGTCAAGCCAGAAGCCGCCGTCGAGTATCGCGACCTTCACTCGCCGAGTGACGCCGAGCTTGCTCACGAACTGCCAAGCGTGAGCGGTCGAAAGGCGGGCCGGAGTGTTGCCCTGGATGAGTCCTGGCATTGATGCAAATTCAAACCATTTGAACGCATCGCTGACGCCGATCGAGTCAGTCTGCTCCGTGGTGCTGGACAGGATGTCGTGATCCTCGCTTACAAAGTTCAAGGCTACTTTGGATCCCGCGGCCACCTCGCTCGCCATCAGAGCCACGAGTCGCGCCGCCGGGTCGGACGAAAACTTCATCTGCGCTTTGAGGCCCATCCTCACAGTGTCAGCATCGAGGTGTTTAAGGCTAAAGTTCGACGGGTCAAGCCGGATGACATAGCAGGGCGGCAGGTTCAGGCCTGATCCTGCTTGAGGGCTGCTGGCGAATTCAGAGGTGCGATGGTGGCAATCACATTGCCTTCGTGCTTCGCGAGGAAAGCCGTCAAGTCTGCCTGCGACCCACTGAAGATCACCTCGTTCGAGATGAAACGACTCACGATCCCCTTTTCGTCCTCCACGGCCGCAAGAGCTCTCAGGCCTCTCCCAGCGTCAGGGAGTGACGGTGGACCGTTGTAAATACTTGGGTCGATCACGTAAGTAACGGGCCGACCTCGGTCTTCTTTCTTGAGTTCCCGCCGCGGTTCCTGCGCGGCGAGCCGGACCGGGATCGCCAGCAAAGCGAAGATCACAATTGCGGTAACTGAAGTCAATTTCTTGGATTTCATTCTGCCTCCTCTGCGTTCGCGTAGAAGCGAGCGTCCCAGTTCAGTCGAACCACCGAGGGAAGAAAGGGGTGAATGCGTCTGACGCGATAAGTCTATACTCAGAGCGGCTGATGTCAAGGCACTACCGCACGGGTGGAGACACGAAATGCCTTGTTAGACGGCGGCTTTCTCAGATCGGGAAACCTCCGTGGCGCAAAATCGATTCGCGGCCTACTCACGCGGGGAAACGTGCCCGGCTGTGAACCGCAAGGGGGGAGAACGATGCGGAAACGCCAAGCAGTGAAGGATTATCGTCGCTAAGGGGACTGGGGTCAAGCTGTCTTCCTTAATGCTTCTTGCCCGCCTTAACCCTTGCCCATCGGGCCCTCTGGGCTGCTGCGATTCGCTTCCGTCCGGCAGCCGAAATAGTCCGCTTCTTACTGGTTGCTGTAGGTCCGCCAACGTAGACCTTCCCGAAAGCCGTTAGCGCCGCCGTCACGCGACGCAATTCGCCCGCAAGTCGCGAGCGTTCCTTCTGGAGTTGATTGACAACAGACTGCACTAGGTTTTTGGGCATGAGGGAATGGTATCACCTGGAATTTGCCAATTCCCAATGAGTGTAAAACACCTGATTCCGACAGTTGAACTGAAGCGTGGTGTTTCTTGTTGCATCAGCTATCGTGAGGAAGATGGGCGTGGAGCTAGTTGATGATGAATGATCCCGTGGAGGTTTACCGGCGGCGGGTTGCTGCTCTCCCCATGCCACTGCGAGATCGAAATCAGATTAGCGGCATTGCCTAAGACCAGACGGTCGAAAAATCCCCCATCGCGTTCCTTAAGGTCAATGAGTGAAATCGCCTGTTACACTCACTGATGTGTCGTGCGTTACAGGAAAAGCCGCCCACACCGGGCGGCTTGTGTCTGATCAGCCCTGCTGCACATGAATCGTTTATTGGATCAGCTTGAACACCACTCCGCAGCCCGTTCCCCCGTTGTGGCAGGCAGCGTTTCCCCCATAAAAGGTGACGCCATAAAAAGCGCCTGCTCCGTCCCGAATTAACCCACCCCCCGGCTGTGCCCCATCAGCACCCCCCGTGAAGCTCCACATCGGGGTCAAGGTGGCGGTCATAGTATCCAGTTTGAACACCACCCCGCAGCCAGCGAGGCCGGTGACCGCGCAGTTGAGATCGCCGCCGATTTCGGTGGTGCCGTACAAGTTGCCGGCGGGGTCCAGTAACAAAGAGCCGGTGGGATCTGCCCCGTCGGCGCCCCCGTCAAAGCTGTACAGTACGGTTTCGCCGGTCGTGCCAAGCTTGAAGACCGTACCTAAACCGAAAGGGCCACCTGACACGGTGCTGCCGTAAACATATCCCGCTTTGTCGGCGATCAGGCCTCCGAAGGGGTGCGCCCCATGCGTGTAGTCAAAGCTCAACAGTACGGTTTCCTTGAGGCTCGTATTCAGCTCGAACACGGTGCCACATCCCACCCCAGCCCCGCAGTTGGCAGAAGCGCCGCCGTCTGCGGTGGTGCCGTAGAGGTTCCCAGCCGGGTCTCGGAGCAGGCCTGCACTGGGAACATCCCCGTCCGGGGGGCCGGTAAAGGTGTAAAGCACGGTCTCGACTCCAGTCGCGGGATTGAACTTGAACACAACTCCGCAGCCCGGTGAACCGAAGTAGTGGCAGCTGAGATTGCCGCCGTATTGGGCAGTGCCGTAGAGGTTGCCTGCTCGATCACTGATCAACGTTCCGTTGGGGTTTCCTCCATCTGCGCCGCCGGTGAAGGTGTACACCACCGTTTCCCTGCCGGTTCGTCCATTAATCTTGAATACCGTTCCGGAGCCGAAAGCGCCGCCATTAGCAGTGACGCCGTAACCGTTCCCCGCCAGCGCCGCCAAACCCACAATGGGATCCGCCCCGTCTGCATTACCGGTAAATGCGTGCAGCACCGTCTCTTTGCCGGACGCCGACACACCGAATGCCACGCCGCAGCCAGGGATACCGACGAGGACGCTGCAGCTGAGATCGCCACCGTAGTTAGTCGTGCTGTATAAGTTACCAGCCCCCATCAGCAAATTACCGCTAGGATTTGCCCCGTCTGTTCCTCCGATGAACGAGTAAAGCGGTGTGAGAGTCTGAGCCTGCGCCGGCTGGGCCGAGACCATTGAAAGCCCAAGTGCCGCCGCCAGGACTAGCGCGGTTCTTGCCGCTCGCCTCAGTGTCACAGAGATCCTGCTTGAGCTTTGCGATTGATTCGCCATAAACCCTCCCAATTAGGGCGAAGAAATGGTATTCGTTTGAAGTGAATTGGGACAGAGCATTTCGGCCCTACCTGCTGCTACGGCCCGACTCACGACAGGCACGCTCCCGGGCCTCCCCCGGCATGGAGTCGCTCCTGTTCAAGTGACAACGGATGTTTCTATCACAATGGCTGTCGTTATATCGCCATTTCACTCATTGACCGGGGATCGGCCTATTCTCAATGAGTGTAAACGCCTGTGGGTGTTGAAAAAGTCACGTCGATTAGCGGGATGAGATTCGGCAGAAGCATGTTAGAAGGAAGTGATCTTACCCATGCTCTGTTGGATTCTCATCATCGGAGGACT
>Ga0210406_10000696_pt1 | contig 44403 bp, 38 predicted proteins | sample IncBWC30MmetaG_FD_155454 | JGI IMG/M metagenome (GOLD analysis project Ga0210406, IMG submission 155454) | Forest soil microbial communities from Barre Woods Harvard Forest LTER site, Petersham, Massachusetts, United States - Inc-BW-C-30-M | ecosystem: Environmental > Terrestrial > Soil >...
AAGAAAACCAGAAGACTCGCAAGGCGGATATAGAACTGGCTGCAGGCCGCTTCGCTCAGATAGGAGATTAGCAACGTGCGCAAACGCAATATTCAACATACGACACCTGCCAACCGCAGGGTGTTCTATGACCTGGGGTTCGATGAGGCTGAAGCGCGGGTTCTCGCTATGCGTGCCGATCTTATGGCCGCCCTGCGCCAGCACATCAAGGGGCGGGGCTGGACGCAAAGTAAAGCCGCTAAGGAACTCGGCATCACTCAGCCCCGTGTATCAGCACTTATGAAAGGTGCTTGGCGGGATTTCAGCGCCGACATGTTGTTGGTGTTGGCCTCCCGAGTGGGATTGCAACCTACATTAAAGTTGGCTGCTTGATTACTTAAGTCTCCACTCGTGGCCCGGGATGACCGCAAAATGCCCTGTTACCCCCAATGCACCAGAACCCAAAAATGGCCGGGGAGTGGTTGTCAACGAGAGCTTCAGGACGTCTCCGGACGATCAAACCCCGGATTTATAGGGATTTTTCACGACTTTTGACGTCGTGTGGGATGGTACTGGAAGTCCGCGGAAGTGGGTAAATTGGTGGGCCGTGTAGGGATCGAACCTACGACCAATTGATTAAGAGAGTGCAGCTACTCGCCCTCGATAAACGTAGATCAAGCTAGATCAACGAGTTATCGGGGGCGTTCCTTTATCGACGTTGGTCGAAGTGCATCGACGTCAATCTAAAAATGGAACACGAATTGGAACAAAGCGGCGAGGCGGCGTATACGGGCTCAGTCGCCCCTACCCGTCAGTCGACCACGTGTTAGGAGCCGATCGGCGACCTCGACGTGCCTGGCTGACGCCGATCGAGGTGATTTGAGCTACGCTCTCCTGCAATAGAAACGAAACATGACTTGACCGCATGAAGAAGCTTTGACATCATGGAGCCATCGAGTCAATGGAGGACCAGCAGTGAGCGACGAAAAGACCAATCATCCCCCCGATGCGGAATTAGCAGCCATGGGCGCGATCGCCTACGCGCTGCAGTCGCTCGATCAGGACGCGACGCGAAGAGTCCTGGACTGGGCTACTAAACGCTACCTGCAAAAGGTCATGGCCTATGACGCGGCGTTGCCCACCGCTTTGCCTGCCGCAGCCGTGGTCCCCTCACAGCCATCTCCCGCTACATTCGAGGCGTTTCATGCTCTGTTCGACGCCGCCAACCCGAAGGCGGCTACCGAGCGAGCTCTTGTGGCGGGATACTGGTTTCAGGTAGTCTTAGGTAATCCGGACTTCGACTCGCAGGCTTTGAATCGAGAACTGAAACATTTGGGTCACGTTTCCACAAACATCACACGCGATCTCGACCAGCTCATGGCTCGAACGCCACGCTTCGTGATTCAGACGCGCAAGCTGGGATCGACGCGGCAGGCGCGCAAGCAGTACGCCTTAACCAACGAAGGCATCAAGGTGGTCAACGCGATGCTCGGGAGGTAATGAATTTTTTTGACGTTCGCGGGTATGGTGGAATTGGCATACGCAGCGAGGCCCTCCTCGCCGGGCTCTGGCTTTTGAGTGGTGTACGAGACCCCCCGAAGCTACCCCATACAGGTTCGAATCCTGTTACCCGCACCTCAATTCTCGCATAAATATCAGTAGGTTGACAGACGTAAGCAAGCGAACGTTTTAAAAGTCGCTTCGTGTACCCGCCAACGAATGAACGGGGATCGAGAAGCGCCGCGAAAGCATCCACGTGGGCCGCTCTCGCCGATGCCGGATAGCGCCGACACGACCGCTTCACCTGGCCGAGTGCTCCCCAATAAAGGGGTAAGCCGAAGCTGCGGCGGCTGTCGATAACGACGGTGCGTCGATCAGCTGCGCACCGGGGCACGTGCAAAATACCGTGCCCCATAGCAATGCCCCTCAGCATCGATCAACCTTGCGAGCCGTAGAAGCGCCGGTTCATCTCATTGATGTCCTCAGGCGACGTCCCCGCGCCACGCCGCGCGAGCGCGTCGCTCACCGGCAACTGACTTTGATTTGCGGGACGACCCAGCAGACCCGCCCAGAACTTGCCCTGCGCCGCCATGATCGAGTCCGGCGTCGCGCGGGTCGAAAGCTCGGCAGCGCGGTCCGTAGTAGACCGCTTTGAATAAAACGCATCGTTGGCGCGATTGATATCCTCGGGGAGCACGCCGCTACCGACATCGAACACTTGCTCAGGCCGGTTGGCGGTGCTCAACTGGCCGAAGTCACCTTGGTTCATTGAGCCGCTGGCCATGGTTGACCCATTGGCGTAGTCGTCCAGCACGCGGTGCAGCGCGTCCAACGCCGTCGCGCGATCCTTAGCGCTCATGGCTTCGAGTTCCGCAGTGAAGACGCCGATCCACCGGCGGCCGAACATCTCCGGGTTACGGGGCAACGCTTCAGCATTCAGCCAGGTGTCGCGTGTGCGGCGCTTGTAGATCATCGGATGCGAAGCCGCGGGGTCGGTCGTGCGCACGGAGTCGACGGTGCGCACTCTGCGCGCTGTTTCTCGCGCTACGATGGCGGCGTTCCTCGCCACGATCGCGGCGGTGGGTCTGTCATTGATTTTCATTTTCAATACCTCGTTGTGTGAGAAGGACTTAAGCGGCCTGCGGCGGTTCGGTGTCCGCTGCGGCGAGAATGGCCTTGCGGCGCGAGCGCCAATCGGTGAGACCCAGAAGCTCGACCGGAGAACCCAGCTCGTAGACTGGACGATCCATGTCGTCGAGCGGCGGTATCAGCGCCAGGGCCTGCGTGACCAGCGGGTGCTGGGAATACTTTTCATTGTTTGGCGTGTCGAACGCGCTGCGCATGGACGCGCGCAGCTTGGCGACGTTCGCGATGATCCACGCGTGGTGCTTGATCGGATCGGTGGCCTGCCGCTTCACGATAGCGCCGGCCAGGTGGATGTTCAATTCAACGAGCGCCTCTTCCTCTGCCAGGTCGAGCGCGTCCATCGCATCGGCGAGCGCGACGTCTAGGCCCTTTGCCGCCCGCTGCTCCTTCATCGCGGCGACGCGCGCCTGCGCGGCAATGATCGCGGCCTGGTGCACGCGTTGCGCCTCGTTGTCCTTGGCGATGGCCGCGCGTGCCGCTGCCACCTTGGCGCGCGCTTTATTCAGTTTGAAATTCATCGATGTGGTCTCCAAGTGAAGTGAATGGTCATGACAGAACCGCCAGAAGTAAGGACAGCAGCACTCCAGTCGCGAGTGCGAGCCAGACAGACAGGACAGCGGCGGCGATCGCTTTCACGCTGCGACCTCTTTTGGACGCGCGGCTGCGATGACTCGTGCGAGTTCTCGCGCGACGAATTGCGATCGCGAGCGCCCCTCGATGCGGGCTAATTGATCGATGGCCCGCACGGTGTCTTTAGGAATCGAGAATGAGACGACTTTTACCTTGGTGGCCATGAATAACTCCTGACAACAGTTGTCAACCCATGACCAGACGCTAAGACATCGAGAACGAACCAACTACAAATTATCTGTCGCTGTAACGACGATCGAGCTAGGCGTGTTCAGGTCGCCGATCGATCGCGTACCCGTCAGTGCGTACGTTCGAGGGTCGCTCAGGCCATTAAACGACGTCAGGCTCGCTCGTTTCAGCCGGTTTTTATTGGAACTGCCGTGGAACACGCCCCGTAAGCGATTGAATGTACTTGCTCGATTTTCGAGCCGTTTATCGATAATCAGCTGCTTACGAGCGCACCCACAGCGCTTTGCACCCCGGGCAGACGCTATCGGCTTTCGCCACATGGACGTGCTGCTCGCGCTGCCTCGCGTCCTCGGCGGCTTCCTGCGCCTTCACCCACAGTTGTCTGCAGAACGCGCACTTCGAGTCGACGATAGGCTGGTGCTCAGGCAGGCTGCAGGTAAACTCAAGCGCGACTACGTTCTCGGGCCTGCGCTTCTCGGGTCGCTCTTCGAGCGCGGTTGCTGCGGGCATAGATTCTGGCTTAGGCTGCTGCGCCGGAGGCGTAGGCGCCGCTGGCGCTTCGCCCAAGTCGCGGCCGCGAAAGCCCAGCACCTTCAGGTAGGCCCTCTTAGCTTCGGCCCGTAGCTCGGGCGGCACATCGTCATTATTCACTTCTCCGGCTTTCACCATCTCCTGATACACAAGTTCGGCGCGCTGACCCTCGAACTCAGAGCTGAGGATACGAAAGCTGCGCGGGTCGCGCGCCGGGCCTCCGTCGCGCCTGCCCATCATGACCTGCTGATAGACCCGCGCAGCTTCGACGGCGTCAGTGATTAGCTCTACCGGGCCAGTGTAATCGTCGGTTTCCTTCGGTGTGTCGCTCGGCTGAGCCTGCTTGCCAAGCTCAATCATTAGTTTCAGTGCCGGGAGTCTCACGCGCGGGTCGGGGTCATTCACCAGATCAAGCAGCTTTTGTTTGATCGCTGCCTCATCGACTGGGCCATTCCCAAGTTCCAGGCGAATTTCGCTTCCGACGTCGCTCGTTCCATTGGGTGCGCTTTTTTCGCCCTTTTTTCGCGCACTGCGCGCGATACGGCGCTTTCGCCGCGCTTCGTTTGAGCGAGATTCGTGAATCTTCTTCTTCCGCATCATGTCTTCTCCGTCAATTTTTCGAGTGCCGAGCGCACCGCCGCTACGTCGAATCGCACCAGGCGATTGATCTTAACCGCAGGGATCTTCCCGTAACGCGCGAGTCGCATTACGGCGTTCGCCTTTAAGTCAAACCGTTTCGCAATTTCATTCGCATCGACCAATTCGGATTGCGTCGCAGTCGTCGCCACATCGGTCGCGGTCGCCACAAATGCATCTCCCGCCGTCAGCGCATCGCGAAACGTCGCCGCATCGAGGACGAGATATCGAGCGCCAAACGGGATGACGACGCGATCGGTCACGCAGCGCACCCCCGACCGTTACGTGCGCGCGCGCGTATACCTATACTCTGTCTCCTTTGTCCCCTTTGAATGTGTATAGGTATACGAATAGGGGACAATAGAGACGTGTACATATATACGGCTAACGGGACAAAGGAGACAAAGGAGACAGCGTTCATTTACTCCCCCGGCGTCCGACGATTTGAACCAACCGAGTGCCACCACTCCGACCGGATTTAGTTTGGACACCTCGCCCGCGCCATTCAGTGCGCCCGCTTTCCAGCATTCGCGAAATGGCGCGCTTCACCGTGCCGCTGCGCATGCCGAGGTGCTTGGCAATTTCGTTGTTAGTGATGTATGCGCCGGTGTCGCGGTCCTCTTGCAATTCGCTGACCGCTTCGAGCAAGTCGTCCTCGTTGCGCGTCTGCTGAACTTCGGCCCACTCGCCTCGATTCTTAAAGACGGGGTCGTCCTTGGCGTTTTCGATCGACAGCAGAATGTCGTCAGTCAAATCGCGGCCACGGATGCCGAGGACCTTGACGCGGCTGGTGCCGTCGAGTTGGCTGACGTCGGGCGGGTCTGCCATCGCGATCGACCCCGAGACACCGGCCATCGCCGTGCCAGTCCGATTGATCAACTCGTGGATATCCGCCCACTCGCCTTTGCGCTTCGAGGCGTGGTTAGCTAAAACGACGACGATCTGGCGAGCCAGGGCGAACTGATCGAACTCGCGCGTCTGCCGATAGTCAGTCTCGGTGGCGCGCTCGCGGTTGAACTTCTCCGTATCGCGCTCACCGGCCCAGATCTGGCGGCACGTCGTCTCGGTGTCGATAAATACCAGGCGCAGGCCTTCATACTTATCAGCGTAGCGCGACAGCCACTCGATCAGCGTCATGTTGGGGGCGCACTGCTCAGCGGTCTCAATGAACTTCTCTTGGTTTAAGATGCGCAGATTCGCGGGTATCTTTACCCCGACCCCGGCGAGTTGATTCATGCGCTGCTGCAGACGGGCGTAATTATCCTCAGCCGCGATGTAGAGAACGTCGCTTGGCCCACCAGATGCGAAATCCAAGAACGGCTCGCCGCCCGCTGCCGCGAAGGCCATTTGCAGTTCGAGCCACGATTTGCCGATCTTCGGGCGGCCCGTCAGCAGGTAAGCACCCGGGTAGATCGCGCCTTCGAATAGTGGAATGGTCGGAGTGATATTCATTACCGCGATTCCCTTCGCGGACGTCGACAAATCGATCATCTTCAGGTTTCGTGCCAACCTGCGGACCGGCTTCGCCGCCTTCGGCGTCCATCCGGCTTGCTTAGCCAGCGCAAAAATCGTGGCCGCGCCGACCGATGAGGGGCGATCCTTCGCCCTAAAGAACTCTGTCCATTTTTTCTGCGATTTGCGCGGGTCATCATCGGGCCACGTCGCACACCATTCCATCCATCCTTTCTCCGCTTCGGCGCTCTTTGCATGTTTGCCGCAGCCGCGATGGTAGGCTAGGCCGACTTTTACCCACTCGTCGTAATTCGTATCGTTCGGGATCGATTTCAGAGCGCTCAGCAACTTGTTGAAATTCGAAGCGACCAGTTGCGATTTCAGTTTAGGAGGCGGCGGATCTGCACCGAAGTCCAGCGAACCTTTGGAGGGCTTAGGTGTACCTACTTTGCCGAGGATCGCATCCGCAGCCTTGACGAACTCGCGCGCTTGCGCCTCCGTGATGGCGGTCAATTCGGTTGCGGGTACGCTCAGCGGGCTGCCAGCGCCGTTCCACAGGTAGGGCTTGCCAGTCCCGGGGTGAATGCCGAAGGCGACGAATTGTTGGCCCGTCGCCAGAACCTCCACCTTGTGACCTCTGTAGCCCTCGGCGGTGGGGTCCTCGCCCGGCAGCACCCAAGTGCACTCGTTGATCTTCTCGAAGGGCTTATCAGTTCGATATACGCGCAACACTTTTGGCGCAGCCCCGATGCGGCGCGGGGCGGCCCCTAGCATTTTCTCGGCCAGTGCTTCGATGCGCTCGGCCAAATCGCGCTCACGGATGTCGATATCTACCCCGACGACCTCGCCGCAGATGATGCCGGTGCCGCAGTCCTTGTACTGTGTTTGATCACCATTGCGAAATTTGTAATTTTCCCATTCCTCGAGGCCAGCAACGGGCTTCTTCTTGTTGGGGTGGGTCGGCACAACGAGGAAGCCGTTGTCCGTTACGGTGGGCGCAGTAGCGCCAAAGGTTGTTGGCGGCGCGCGCAGCGGCGAGGCCATCAGGTGTTCTCCTTAATACATCGCACGAGTTTCTTGATGATCGCGCGCACCTCGAACAGATTTACCCCGACGTCGCCAGCGGCGTCCCGGCGTTTCGACCAACTGGGTTCTTCGGCCATGTCGTAGACCTTCTCGTCGCTGTCGCGCAGCAACTGGACTGCTTCATCCTCGAGATCGAGCGCATCGGTCAGCCACCGATTGCCCTTGGCTGACTTACGAACGCGGGCGCGACATTCGGCCTGATCAGCGCAGAGCGGACTCGAATCGCGCGGGAAGTTAGGACCGACCTCGATCGGCACCTTGCAAAAATAACAAGGGAGCTGCTCGATCGGTCGAACGCGCCTGCGGGTTATTTTGTCGCCGTGGGGAAAAATATCGCTTATATTTACTGCGTTCATTTCTACCTTCGGATCGCCGCCTCTGCTGCAAACGGGAGCGGCGATTCTTTTTGTGGTTACGCTGTCGCAGTTCGCCTCGCACTGCGAATCTCTGCGGCGCGCTTCACTGATTCGTTGCTGTAAAGCCATCGACCGTTCGAGTCCTTACGGCATGGAATCAGACCCTTGTCGCTCCACTTCTTAAGGGTCGGCCCCGGAATACCTACGGTCAGGTAAACGGCGGAGGCGGCCTTATCGAAATGATCTTCATTCTTCATATAGATCTCCGCACTGTCGTTTTATACTGGGTCATCTGTTATCGACTACAGCCAGACGATAAGACACCGAGCGGCGAACAACTACAAAATATCGGTATGGCCGTAATCCTTTCTCTGCCATACTTAGAACATGAAAACGATTACGGGTCCGATCGACGGTTTAACGCTGATAAATCGCGCGGTTATGTTCGGCAACATGAGAGACCTCACCGACGCGAAGGCAATCTGCAAGAAGCTGCGCGTGTTGCCACCCGGCGCGCCGTACGTGATCAATCAGCGGGGCGAAGTGTTCGCGGTTGCTCGCCGCGCGAAGGACTACTCGAAGGCAGTCGCGAACTCGCACGTCGCCATGCAAAAAGTATTGGCGCACGTCGTTAGGGGAATCGCGCCTTCGATTGGTGAGCGCCTAGCGAATATAGAAGAACTGGTAATTGATTTCTCGCTGCCGTCGCTGCGTTGGTTTCGGGTCCAAGGCTTCGAGCGTCGTCGCATCGTCGAAGATCAAACCCTAGTCGTGCCGACCTTGGATGGTCTCGTAGCTGCGAGCGCGCCAGTGTTATGGGACTTCAGAAAACATATTCGCCAGTGTCCATGCCCAACATGCAGGCGGTATTGGATTCGCGGGGGAGTGAAAGCAGCCACATGCGGACGGTCGGCTTGCGAGGATTGGCGCATCAAAGAGAAGAATAAACGGAGCAGTCGCAATGCTCGTGCCCGTCATCTTTTGCGTGGTGCAAATTAACTGCGGATAAGCTTACCTAAACAGATAGCTGGCATTGTCAGCTCGCCGTACCTCTGAATAATAGTAAACGCCGACGCACATCGCGCCGGTCGCCAATGAGGCGCTACATATTCGAGGAATGGACAATCGTGGAGATTTTTCACACCCAAGCCCGTATTGATGATGCTGGGGCGATGGCGACCTTTACCGCGCCAATCCCCACGGACCTGATAAGCGCACTCGATCTCAAAGAGTCGTGTTTCGTCATGGAGTATGAAGACGAGACCCGAACGCTACGGTGGGTAGGTACCGACTGTAGACAAGTTGTGTGTTTCACTTTGACGGACATCTCCGCGCCGGACGCCGCCAAAGTGCAAGAGAAGATCGAAAGCATTACCTACTTCGCAGATGAAACATTTATTTACGCGGTGTGCGCCGCATTGAATGTGCGGTTTAGCAGTCGCAAACCGATCCAGCATTAGGACCGACGCCGGGCGCTAACCCCGCCGGCTTCTCCTTCCCGTCGCAAACCGGCCAAACACACGCCTGATTCTCCGGATTCTCATCGGGGTCACCCATGCGGATTTCCCTCAAAAAGTCTTATATTGAGATGCGATAGACGTGATCTATCACATACGATAAAACGATAGGAGATCTGACATGGCGACGAAAGCGAAAACGGCGACGAAAAAAACCGACAAGGCTGCGAGCGTGATCGCAGCGGTCTGCAAGGAAATGAAGATCGATCCTCGCGTGGCGCGACGTAAGTTGCGCGGCGCTGGGATGAAAGCCCCGTACACCGACGCATCTGCAGTGCGTAAGGCGCTGGCGGCGGAGAGGGCTTGATTGGAACGGCGTGGCGAACAGTGGGTGCTGCTCGTCACGCCTAACCATACTTAACAGACCACGGAGAGTTAAACATGGCTAACGGGAATTATACGGTTACAGCGATCGCGCTCGTCAACGACGCGTTGCAGAAGTTAGGCAACGCACGTTTGCAACTCGACCTCGCGAAGGACCTGATGGCATCGACTGAACACGCGCTGACCCACGCCGCGGATAAGGTCGCATCGGCTGCGATCGAATTGCGCGACCTCGTCAAGACGCTGGAGGTGCCGAATGGGCGTCTACAAAGTTGACAACCCGAAGCGCGCGAAGAGTCCTTGGGCGGCGTCCCATTTGTGGGTGTCGAACGGGGGGCGCAAACGCCACCTGACCTTTCACCCGACGAAGCGTGCCGCCGAAGCGAAGCTGTCCGAGGTGATCGGTGATATCGACAAACGCGAGTACATCGCGCCACGTGACGGGCACACGATCGGCGAGGTGTGCGACTTTTACCTGCGAGCGTTGCGCGTGAAGGAGTCCACCGCGCAGTCGTACACAAACAACGTCGAGTTGTACATTCGCCCCCTGCTCGGCCACCGCGTCGCGAAGGACCTCACACGACAGGACGTCGAGGCGTTCGCGGTCTTCCTGCGCAAGCCGCTGGAGGGCGACTTCCTCAAAGTAAAGGCCGCACGTCGGGCGGTGACGAATGGCGGCGAAGCGGCGGATTGGGAAAAGCGCATGGCGGGCAAGCCGACCGGCTCACGTACCGTATCGGCGACGCTGACCCACCTGACGATGATCCTCAACTACGCGGTCGAGTCGAAGTGGATTCGATCGAACCCGGCTGGCGGGGTGTCGAAGAAGACGAGCGGCGTCAGGCGCGTCGATAAGGACAAGGTCCTCGATAAGGGCGAGGCGCGCAAACTGATCGAGGCGACGTGCGATAGGTGGCGGCCCTACATTTGGTTCGCCCTGGCGACGGGTATGCGCAAATCCGAGTTGGCTGGTCTGCAGTGGGGGGATATCGACTTCGAGGCGTCGTTAGTCCACGTCAGGCGCCAGTGCTACAAGGGCAAATTCACCACGCCGAAGTCAGAGAACGGCGTGCGTGATATCCCCCTCGCCCCCGAGGTCGTCAAGATGATGAAGGCGTGGAAGCTCGCCTGCCCGATCACCGACGACAACCTGGTGTTCCCGTCGGATAACAAGAAGCCGACGTCGGGCAAGCTGATCGATAAGTACGTCTTCCACCCGGCGCGTGCGGCTGCCGGGTTCGAGCGACCTGCTGCGAGGGCGATCAACTTCCACGGGTTGCGTCACACCTTCGCCTCGACGCTGCTTGGGGATGGGGTCGCGGCGTTTATCGTCTCGCGCCTGATCGGTCACGCGAGCGTCGCGTTTACCTTGGCGCGATACGCCCACTGGACGCAGGACCACCTCGACACTGCGAGGGCGGCGACGGTGGCGATGTACGGCGACGTTCGAGCGCGCAGCGATAATGGAACACGATTGGAACACGCGACGGTAGGGAAAATCGGTGAGCGGCGTAACTGATTGATCGATATTGGTAAATTGGTGGGCCGTGTAGGGATCGAACCTACGACCAATTGATTAAGAGTCAACTGCTCTACCAGCTGAGCTAACGGCCCAAAAACTTTTTCCAACAACGCACTGTCCGACTCTTCGCCCCTGCGCTTTCGAGGGTGGGGTGGACGACGGGACTCGAACCCGCGACGGCCGGAATCACAATCCGGGGCTCTACCAGCTGAGCTACGTCCACCATCGTCGAAACGTCCGACTTTCAGATGGCGCGCCCGGCAGGAATCGAACCTGCAACCGCCGGCTTAGAAGGCCGGTGCTCTATCCGGTTGAGCTACGGGCGCTTTATTAATCAATAACTTACAGCGCCAATCGTAATCTTTCAGGCCGATGCCGGGTACCTTAGCAAACCGAATCGGAAGTGCGCGCGGATTATATAGGAGTTTTCCGGTATTTAAAGCGCCGAATGACCCTAGAGGGAATCGCCTTCCACTGCAAGTTTGAGTCTCGCAAGCGCGTGATCCCATTGCCGGCCGATCAGCTCCAACGACCGACGCGCCTCGTCCAATTGCGTCGGCTCGAACTCCCACAACCGCTCCCGCCCAATCTTGACATCGCGCACCAATCCCGCAGCCGCCAGTACCCCTAGGTGTTTCGTGACGGCTTGCCGCGAAATGTCCGTCCCAAACGTCAGCTGCGTGATGGACATGGCGCCGCCCACACACAGGGCGGCGATCAGCCGAAGTCGTGTCTCGTCGCCCAACGCAGCAAAGAGCGGCGCGTGATTTGGTAGTGCCTTGGCCCTGGACGCAGCTCTACGCCTTGGCGACATGCTTTTTAATATTCTCCATCTGTTGATCCCATCCCGAGCTATTCAGGCGCATCACGGTTGCCCGACGCTCCAGGGGGATTTTATCCAATCCCGATTCGACCACGGAAAGCATGATGCCTCCCTCGACTTCCTCCAGCTCGAATACCACCAGCGTCGTGGCCTCGTGCGAATAGTCGACTGTTGGATCGATGGCCGCCGGATGCCACCGCCACGATAGCAATCGCTCAGGCTCGATTCTTTCTATCTGCACTTCCATGGTTAAGTGCTCATAACCGGGATAGGTGATCTTTCCCTGGACCGGCTTGCCGGCGATGAACGTCTTGCCGGTGAAATTGACGCCAAACCAAGAGCCAAACTCCGCGGCGTCCGACAAGGCCCGCCAAACCCGAGTACGGGTGGCCTTGATCAAAACCTTTCTTTCGATGCGATCGGTCGATGTGTTCATATGCAACCTCCTGGATGCATATTAAACGAGGCTGATTTTATATGCAACTCATAAGTTGCATATCGGCGATCGCCGTTTGCCATATTGGACGTTTGGCTTGACGGCAACGCTTGCAGCCGCGTAGGTTTGTGCCGCATGAACAAACACGCGACGCCTGGCAGCGTCACTCTGACGCATCTGCAGCGGCTCGAATCCGAAAGCATTCATATCATGCGCGAAGTCATTTCGGAGAGCGAAAAGCCAGTCATGCTGTATTCGGTGGGCAAGGACAGCGCCGTCATGCTGCATCTGGCCCGAAAAGCCTTCTTCCCCGGCACCCCGCCCTTCCCGCTGTTGCACGTCGATACCACTTGGAAATTCCGCGCCATGTACACCATGCGCGACGAAATGGTCAAGAGCAGCGGCATGCAGCTGATCGTGCATCAGAATCCCGACGCGGTCGCGCGCGGCATCAACCCATTCGATCACGGGTCGCTGCATACCGACCTGTGGAAGACCGAGGGGCTGAAGCAGGCACTGACCCAGTTCGGATTTGACGCAGCCTTCGGCGGTGCGCGCCGCGATGAAGAGAAATCCCGTGCCAAGGAGCGCATATTTTCATTTCGGTCGGCCAGTCATCGGTGGGATCCGAAAAATCAGCGCCCCGAACTTTGGAAAATCTATAACACTCGCAAGGTCAAGGGTGAGAGCATCCGTGTTTTTCCGCTTTCCAACTGGACGGAACTCGACATCTGGCAGTACATACACCTCGAAAGCATACCGATCGTGCCGCTGTATTTTGCCGCGCCCCGGCCAACGGTGGAGCGCGACGGCCTCCTCCTCATGGTCGACGACGAACGCTTCCGGCTGCGTCCCGGCGAAATACCGGCGCAACGTTCGATTCGCTTCCGGACGCTCGGCTGTTATCCGCTTACCGGAGCGGTCGAGAGCAGCGCGACGACCGTACCGAAGATCATCCAGGAAATGCTCCTGACCACGACATCCGAACGGCAAGGGCGCGCCATCGATCATGACCAAGGCGCGTCGATGGAACTGAAAAAACAGGCCGGGTATTTCTGATGACCGCTGCGCCAGCGCATACCTCCTACAAGTCGGATGACCTTGCCGCTGAGGATATCGACGCCTACTTGATAAGGCACCAGCATAAATCGCTGCTCCGATTCATGACATGCGGGTCGGTCGATGATGGCAAATCAACGCTGATCGGCCGGCTTCTTTATGACAGCAAGATGATCTTCGATGATCAACTCGCCGCGCTCGCCGCCGACAGCAAGCGCATCGGCACCCAGGGACAAAACATCGACTTCGCGTTGTTGGTCGATGGCCTCGCCGCCGAGCGCGAACAGGGCATTACAATCGACGTCGCCTATCGGTTCTTCGCGACCGATAAACGCAAGTTCATCGTCGCGGATACACCGGGCCACGAGCAATACACGCGCAACATGGTTACCGGCGCATCGACCGCGGACCTGGCGATCATCCTCATTGATGCGCGCAAAGGGGTCCTGACCCAGACTCGCCGCCACAGCTATCTTGCGCATCTGCTCGGTATCAAAAGCTTGGTGCTGGCCGTCAACAAAATGGATCTCGTCGACTACGCTCAAAGTAGATTCGAGGCGATAGTGGCCGAGTATCGGGTATTTGCCGACAGCATCGGAATCCGCGATTTTCTCGCCATCCCAATTTCAAGTCTCGCCGGCGACAACATCACCTCCGCATCCGGCAACACGCGGTGGTACCTGGGTCCCTCGCTCATGGCGCACCTTGAAAGCGTCGAGATCGACAGTACCGGGTCGCAAGCGCGTCCGTTTCGGATGCCGGTGCAATGGGTCAATCGCCCGAATCACGACTTCCGCGGTTTCGCCGGTTTGATTTCCGAGGGACTCATTCGGCCGGGCGATACCGTGCGCGTGCTGCCCTCAGGCAGGACCTCCAAGGTGTCGCGAATCGTCACCATGGGCGCGGACCTTCAGGCCGCGGTCGCGGGACAATCGGTAACCATTACGCTTGCGGACGAGTTGGATTGCAGCCGCGGCGATGTGCTCGCCGCCGCCGACGATCCACCCGAGATTGCGGATCAGTTTGAGGCAACGGTGGTCTGGATGGCGGATGAGCCCCTGCTCCCCGGCCGTCCGTACTGGCTGAAGCTTGCCACGCAGCAGGTGACGGCGACGATCCACAGCCCCAAGTACCAAGTCAACGTCAATACCATGGAGCATCTCGCCGCGAAGACCTTGAGTCTCAATGCGATCGGCATTGCGAATCTGTCCACCGATAGGCCCCTGGTGTTCGAATCCTATGAGAAGAGCCGCGATCTGGGTGGTTTTATCCTGATCGACAAGATCAGCAATGCGACCGTCGCGGCCGGCATGCTGCATTTCGCCCTGCGCCGTTCGAGCAACGTGCATTGGCAGCCTCTCGATATCGACCGTGACGCTCACGCCCGCCTCAAGCACCAGCATGCGCGATTATTGTGGTTCACGGGCCTGAGCGGTGCGGGAAAATCCGCCATCGCGAATCTTGTGCAAAAGAAGCTGTACGCGCTCGGCAAGCACAGTTTCCTGCTCGACGGCGACAACATTCGCCACGGCCTCAACAAGGATTTGGGATTCACCGACGCGGATCGTGTCGAGAATATCCGCCGCATCGGCGAAGTCGCCAAGCTGATGACGGACGCGGGCCTCATCGTGTTGACGGCGTTTATTTCGCCCTTCCGCGCCGAGCGGCGCATGGTGCGCGAGATGTCGCAACCCGGCGAGTTCATCGAAATTTATGTGGAAACGCCGCTCGAGGTGGCCGAGAAACGCGACGTCAAAGGCCTCTACAAAAAGGCCAGGGCCGGAGAATTGAAACACTTTACCGGCATCGATTCGCCCTACGAGCAACCGGAGAATCCGGAAATACGCGTCAACACGGTCGCCACATCCGCCGAGGAAGCTGCGGATGAAATAGTCGCCTATGTGATGCGCAGTTAAACAGCCGGCTTGGCCGGGTTCGCTCGCGACGATTCAGCGGCAGACATAATTTTCAGCCTTATCGCTCGAACCCTTGCCGGTCCAATGGGCGACTCGCGGGTACGCGCAGAGGGGTCGAGTGACAAGGGGTTCCCCTTGCGGCGCCCCCGTCAACGCCGCGGCAGAATCGGCGTACTTGGCGGCAAGCAGGCTCTCGGGCGCTTCGTTGTTTCGCCGCCATTGATCGACGGCCGCCACTGCATCGAAATTATTGGGTCCGGGCCCGCCCGAGCAATGCATCATGCCTGGCGCCATGAACAGCCTGACGAATTGTTGCGCCTCCTTGTTTCCCATTTTTCGCTGAATGTCGCGATAGTATTGAATGGTGCCAAGCGGCGTTATGGCGGCATCGGCCCAGCCTTGGAACAAGATCAACTTGCCGCCTCGCGCGGCAAATGCGCTCAGGTCCGGATCGCTTGAATTCAGTATGGATCCGATTTCCCGATCGGCCCGCATCGAATCCCTGGCGAGGTCGAAGGTTCTAAAGTCCCAGTGCGGATCGTTGAGCAGGAAACTGCCGAAAACTTGATTCGCGAATTGGGCTTGATAGGACTGCGGGCCGATGATCCACAGGTCCCAGTTGTGCGCGAGGGCCTCATCGCCCGCCGGAAACCCCGGATAGATTTTCTTACCCGACTTGGCATCAATCGGACCGCTGTAGATTTTGCGCAGCGCCGTGAGTTGCGGCTTGGTGAGGCATTCCGGCCCATCGGCATTCTTGCACAACAGCACGGCTGGATCGAAGCGGCAGCTTGCCGGATCATTGATGATGCCGTCCTTCACACCGTCGAGGGCATCGCACCGGGCCAGCGCCGCATTCTGGATGGCGGCAAGCTTGCTCTGCGGAATTTGGCTCTGCGGCGTCTCGTTGAGCGCCAGCTCGTTCCACAAGAAGCCGGCAGAGATGCGGGTAAATGAGTTCGCGGGTGCGCCAGCGACGATGCCGTCATAGTCGGCAGGATACTTCTGCGCTTCCATCAACGCCTCATGCCCGCCATTGGAGCATCCGCGGAAATAGGACAGCTGCTGCGCGCGCCCGTAGTATGCGGCGATCAAGGTCTTGGCGAATTCCGCCGTGACATGATCAGCGCGATAGGCGAAGTCCTTGAGCTTCTCAGGATGCCCGATCACCCAGGTTCCTTCGACGACCAGCGAAGTCAGTTGGTGACCCAAGTCGTCCCCTGCCGTTGCGTAGCCTTTCGCCACGGCGCCGCGCATATCGCCAATGGGCACCGCCCCGCCGAACCCCCCGTTGCCGACGCCGAGAAATTTCCCGTTCCACTTTTCCGCGTCCGGTAACCACAACTCCGCCAAGATGGTCGAGTCCGGGGTGGGAGTCAGCGTCACGGCCACTCTGCAAAAGGCCACCGTTGCGGGCATGGCGGTGTTGAGTAGCTTCATCGGAATGGTGTCTTTTGCCTCCACCCGAACGGCTGCGGTGATATTGCCGCCTGCCAGCGGCAACTTGCCGAGATCTTCGCAACCCGTATTCGCCAGGCAAGTCTGCGCGCAGGCTACCAAGGCAAGGGCAAGGGCAACGGCAACGGCAAGAAGGACTTGTACACACGAATTCCAAACTGTCGCGGCGGTCCGGGCATGCCTAAGTTGCCCAGCAGCTGCAGCGTCACATAGTGATCGTTCGTCACGTTGGTCCCATAGGCCGTGAAGGATAGGGTCGGACTGTAGTCGTATATCACCTGTGCGTTAAGAATGTTTTGTTCTTGCAGAAAATCGCCGGGGAGCACCTCATAAACCGTTGCCCAGCGCGAGCCCACCAAAGCGTAGTCCAGGCGCGGCGTCAGAGTCTGATGATTACCCATGTCGAACGCGTATTGCACGCCGGCCTGCGCCGTCCAGAGCGGCGCATTGGGCAGGGGCCTGCCATTCAAGACCTGATTTCCCGCGGCGAGGTTGCGCGAGTCGATGGCCGAGAATTGGCCGATCCTGGTACTGACGTAGGAGGTGCCCAAATCGAACTGCAAGCCGCCGAATGCTGCCTGCGTTTGCGCCTCAATGCCCTTCAAAATGGTCGAACCGGTAGCGTTCGCATCACGGCCGGCACCCAATACCGGATCGAAAAGCGCGAGCTGGAAGTTCCTGTAATCCTCATAAAAAGCGCCCAACTGGGTCTTCAAGTGGCCGCCAAAGTAGGTGCCTTTCCAGCCAATCTCCTCATCGGTGACGTCTTCCGGAGAGAATACCGCGCCGTTGGCATTGATACCGCCGCCCTTATGGCCCGTTGCGATGAAGGCGTAAAGAAAATCGTGCTCGTCCAATGTGTAGTCGAGGTCTACCTTGTAGGTGAGCCTCGAATCACTTTGCTTGGCATTGTCCAGCTTCTCAGTGGCGAGCGGAAAGCCGTTGAAAAGAAGTTGGGCGATGCTGCGCGCGGTGAAATTGGTCTGGGAATAGCGCGCGCCGGCCTGCAGTTTTAGAGCATCGGTAAACGAGTAACTGCCCTGCGCAAAGACGCCCCAGCTCGTTCTGATGGCGGTGTTTTGCAGGCCATTGAGCGCCACGCTGCTGGTTGGCGTGCCGCCCGGCGCCAAGGAAAGGATGAACTGCGGATTGTTCAAATCATCGTCTTGGTACACGCCGCCGACCACCCATGTAAAGGGACCCGTATCGGCCGACACGAGATTGATCTCTTCCGAGATCGTCCGATCGCTCGCGTTGGCAACGAAAACCTCGGGGCTCAAGCCGAGCGGTGGCTTCGTCGCCGTACCGTCCGCGTCGAGTGAATAGGTAAGCCGGCCGACTTGAAAACCCGAGATCGACTTGAGCGTAATTCCATCCGCAAAGCGCTCGCTCAACTGCAGCACGATTCGATATTGCTTCTCGAGTCCCGCCAGATAACTGTCCGATGCGACGTCAAAAATGTGCTGCGTAAGGCCGGTGAACGGCGCCGCCGGTGAACCACCGTGATTGATGTAGTTGTAGTCCAGCTTCAGGAGCGCGGTAAAGTCATCATCCGGCTTGAATAATGTGCTCAGGCGCCAGTTGGTGGTATGAAGCTTGCCGGGATTGCCGGTCCAAGGTCCGGACATGTTGAAAAACGTATCGCGATTTTCATCATCCGTGGCCAGCCTTATCGCCAATTGGTCGGACAGCGGAATATTCACGGCGCCGCGAACTCTTACATCCTGATAGTTGCCGATTTGACCCTCGATCCATCCGCCAAACTTATCCAACGTAGGATTCGCCTCATTGATGAAAATGGCGCCGCCGGTCGCATTTTGGCCGGCAAACGTGCCTTGCGGTCCGCGCAGCACTTCGATGCTGGCGATGTCGTAGTACGGTTCGTCCGAGATCAACCCATTCGGCGTAGTCGAGACTCCGTCGCGGTAGATCAGGACGCCGGAGGAGTCCTGGGCGCCGCCATCGCTCTTCCCAATGCCGCGGATGTTGACCAAGGCGTTCTCTCCGGAACTCTGCACGGTCAAAGACGGCGTGTTGAACATCAGGGAATCGACGGTATTGACGTTTCGTTTGGTGAGTTCCTCACCCGTGAGTACCGTCGCGGCGATCGCCGAGAGCTGTAGATCGGTCGAACGCCGTTCAGCGGTGACCACGATCTGTTCCAGCTTTGAATCGTCCTGTGCGGTGGAAGAAGCATCCGCGGCAGCTACCAGCGTCGGGCACATCATCACCGACAGCACGCCCGAGACCAGAGAAAACAGGCCTGTTCGTGCGCGGTTCGGCCCGGCTTGGAAATGGAATTTCATCGTTCGACTCCCCAATTATTGTGCGGCGGCTGGATGCGCGCTTCTGGCACGTTGCATACGCGCTCGACATCAATCATTTCAGAATCGATAAGAATGTCAATAGATGCAATCAATTTTGATCATTATCCGCCAAAACTCAGGGGGCCGGTCCGGCCGGCGAATAGGGGTAGCTGAAGTTGTACTGGCCTGCTTGAACCTCGAGAACCGTGTCTTGGGCGTCCTGGCGCGCGCTCAGAATTCCGTTGCCGTCGCCGACCGGCCTGCCGTTCTCCCTTATGTCAGCGAGATGAGAGCGGGGAACACGCACAGTCGCGCCGCTGTTGGCGGGGATCACAGCATTCAAGATCATGCGGCCGTCTCTCACGGCCCAATCGGTGCGAATGCGGCCGTAAGGCGAGTCATGCTCGGTGCGCGCATGCGTGAAACCGCCTCCCGGCTGCACCTGTATCAGGAAATGTGAGTAGCCAGGCGCGCGCGGATCGATATTGATGCCGCCGAGTGTCTGGTACATCCAGCTGCCGACAGCTCCATACGCGTAGTGGTTGAATGAGTTCATTCCTTTGTCCTCGAAACTGCCATCCGGCTTGATTCCGTCCCACCGCTCCCAGATCGTCGTGGCGCCCCGCTTGACGGGGTAAAGCCACGACGGGAACTGCTCGCGATTGAGCAGCAGGTAGGCCTCGTCGATATAGCCGAACCGCGTCAGCACGCTGAGCAGCCTCGGCGTTCCGAGAAACCCCGTCGTGAGGTGCCCGCGCGCACGGACGTCAGCGGCAAGTTTCTGCGCCGCCGCCGCACGCAATTCGTCAGGCACCAGGTCAAAATCGAGCGCGAGGACATAGGCCGTTTGTGTGCCTGCACCGACGGTTCCGTCGGATGCGACGAACACGCGCTGGAATGCGGCCTTGATCTTGACGAAGGATTCGCCGTAGCGAGCGGCATCCCTATCCTTTCCCAGGATCTGCGCACTGCGCCGTAAAATATCGGTGGAATGTGCGAAATACGCCGTCGCGATCAAATCCGTCGAAGTCGATCCATAGCTCCTGCCGGTCCCGACACTAAAGAAATCCAGCCAATCTCCGAAATGGGTATCGCCGTCCCAGACCTCGTCCGCGCCGGCGCGCGACTGCTCGTACTCAACCCAGCGGCGCATGCTGATGTACTGATCTTCGAGCACCCGCTTATCGCCGTAGGCGAGAAAGAGTTCCCATGGAATGACCGTGGCGGCATCGCCCCACCCTGCTGCGCCCCCGATCGGGCGGTCACTGCTGCTGAGCACATCCGGTACGACGAATGGAATACTTCCGTTGTCGAGCTGATCGGCGGCGAGATCCTTGAGCCACTTGCTGAAAAAGCCGTCGACGTCCATGTTGAACGCGGCCGTGGGTGCGAACACCTGCGCATCGCCGGTCCAACCCAGCCGCTCGTCGCGCTGCGGACAGTCGGTCGGGACGTCGAGGAAATTTCCCTTCTGCCCCCAATGAATGTTGTGCTGCAGCTGATTGATCAGAGGTTTGGATGTTGCAAAGGCGCCGGTCACAGCCATGTCCGAGTGCAGCGTTATGCCCGTGACGCTATCGCGCGCCAGCTTTCCGGGATAGCCGCTCACCGCGACATAACGGAAGCCCTGATAAGTGAAGTGCGGTTCAAATACTTCCGTGCCTTTTCCGCTCAACGTGTAGCGCACGGTTGATCTGGCTGAACGAAGGTTGTCGGTATAGAAGTTGCCGTCTTTGTCCAGGACCTCGGCGTGGCGCAAAGTCACAACCGTACCGGCGCGTCCCTTTACCTTGAGGCGCGCCCAGCCCACCATATTCTGACCGAGGTCGACCACCGCATCTCCCGCAGGGGTCTTGAATATCTTTATGGGAACCAATTCATCGATCCGGCGCACCGCAGGTCCCAGGGAAGCGACCAAGGCATCTTTCGGCGCCGCGATCACCTCCGCCGGCGACCAGCCGGCATCGTCGTAGCCGCCGGTGTTCCAGCCCGCCCGCTCGAGCCGCGCGTCGTAAGACTCGCCGTCGTAGACTTGAGAACTCAAGATTGGACCGGACGCCGTCCTCCATTGGGCGTCGGAGCCGATCATTTCGCGATGTCCGTCCCGATAAGTCACTTCAAGCTGACACAAAAGCGCCAGCCGATTGCCGTAGTGATCGTGCGCACCCGCAAAACCGATGACGCCTCGATACCAGCCGTCGCCGAGTACGGCTCCCATGGCATTGCGGCCGGCGGTCAATAGGTTGGTGACATCATAGGTTTGGTATTGCAAACGATGGTTGTAGCTGGTCCAGCCGGGCGTCATCAGCTGGTCGCCGACTCGATGCCCATTGATGAACAGTTCATACAATCCATGGCTCGTCACATAGACTCGCGCGCGCACAATGAGGCGGTCAAGATCGAAATCGCGTCGAAGCATCGGCGATGCCTTGGCCTCGCCGCCAACAGGAGTCGCAGGCGATATCCACTCGGCTCCCCACTCCGCAGGCGAGAGCAATCCCATTTCCCAGTTCGCGATTCGGCTCCAGCCCAAGTCCGAGCCACGTTCATCCCACACGCGCACCTGCCAGAAATAGCGTGTGCGGCTTTGCAACGCGGGACCGCCGTAGTTGAGAAATACCGACTGGCGCGAGTTTATTTTTCCTGAGTCCCAGATCGGCGATGCGCCACGCAACGCGTCGGAGTCCGTAGCGACCCGTATCTCGTACGCGCTTTGGGCTGCGCCGCGCGCGCGAGAGTTAAGCTGCCAGCTGAAGCGCGGCTCAGCCACATCGAGCCCCAGCGGATCGTTTTGGTATTCGGTTTTAAGACCGATAATGATTTGGCCGGACTTGGCCGCGAAAGACGGCGCGGCGCATAGAGCGATCAGAATGACGAGCATGCACCGCGCGTAAGCCATAGTTCTTTCCCAAAGCCAACGATGTGACTAATTATGATTGATCGTGTACGGCAAAGGGAGGTTTTGCTCGACTCTGCTTGACGATGATCATTTTATGGGCTCATGCTTGCGGAAAATCAACAGGGGGACTCGCCGGCATGCCTATCCGTGCTCTCTTAAAGTGTCTCGCGCCGCTCAGCGGCGTGTTTGTCGTCTTCGTTCCACAAATCGCTCAGGCCGTCGCTTGCGAAGACTTGCACACGCTGCAGCTCAATCAAACGACCATCACCGAAAGCATTCGCGTACCGGCGGGGACTTTTAAAGACCCCGGCGGACCTTGGCCGGCCGAAGATGTGCCGGAGCGTTGCCAGGTAAAGGGCGTCATCCGGCCCACATCCGATTCCGAGATTCATTTCGAAATCTGGATGCCCACCGCATCGTGGAACCACAAGCTGCAGGGATCCGGCAACGGCGGCTTCGCCGGCGCGCTGAACTACCAAAGCGGCATCGTTCAGTCGCTGCAGCGGGGCTATGCAGGTGTGACGACCGATACGGGTCACATCGCCAAGGGGGAGGATGCGAGCTGGGCAATTGGACATCCGGAAAAGATAGTCGATTTCGCGCATCGCGCCATTCATTTGATGACGGTCAATGCCAAGGCGGTCGTCAAGGCATATTACGGAGACGGCCCGAAGCATTCCTACTTTGCATCCTGTTCCAATGGCGGACGGCAGGCTTTGATGCTTGCGCAGCGTTACCCTACGGATTATGACGGCATCATCGCGGGTGCTCCCGCGAATGACTGGACTGGACTGATGCTGGAATTCGTCTGGAATCAGCAGACAGTGATGAAGCCCGGTGCCTTCATCCCTCCTGATCATGTGCCCGCCCTTCAGGCTGAAGTCAATCGCCAGTGCAATGCGCGGGATGGCGTCATCGGTGCGCCGCAGTCATGCAGCTTCAAGCCCGAAGCGCTGCTCTGCCAGGGAGCCGAATCGAATTCATGCCTGACTCGCCCGCAAATTGAATCCCTGCAAGCCATCTACCAAGGAATGCGCGCAGCGCACGGCGAGATGACCTTTTCGGGATTTACGCCGGGCGCGGAAGTCGGCAGCTGGAGCGGCTGGATCTTGGGCGCCAAGCCCGGCGAGAGTGCAGAAGCGAGATTCGGATCGGGATTCGTCGGCGCCATGGTGCAGCAGGATGCGAACTGGAAAATCGAACAATTTGATTTTGATCGCGACGCCCCCCGCATCATTCAACAGTTCGGCCCCTTGATGAATGCCACCGATCCGGACTTGAGCAAGTTCGCCTCCCGAGGCGGCAAGCTCATTCTGTTTCACGGCTGGGCAGACGCGGCCGTGCCGCCCCTGAACACCATTCGTTATTTTGAAAATGTCGGCGCAAAGATGGGCACACAACGTCGCTCCCAGTTCGTGCGGCTGTTCATGGCGCCGGGCATGCAGCACTGCTTCGGCGGTCCGGGGCCCAGCATATTTGGCGAGCACACCGCCGCTCGCCAACCGCCTGATCCTGATTCCGATCTGGCCGCGGCCTTGGAACGCTGGGTCGAGGGCGGAGCTGCGCCCGAGACGGTACGCGCGATCAAACCCAAAGATCTGCTGGCAGGTGCCTTCGGGTCTCCCAAAGGAGGCGTCGAGCGGACCGGACTGCTCTGCGCGTACCCCAAGCGTGCGAAATGGAACGGAACAGCCGGCGCCGACGATGCCGCGAATTCGACTTGCGTCGACGAGAAGTGAGACTCGTGTTAGATCCGACCCGATGGCGAAAGCGAATTTATCGGCAGACTGCCGGCTTGACGACAATGGCGGCGTGGACGGTATTGGCGGTATTGGCGGCAGCGAGCACATCCCTCGCGGATGAGCCGGCGCCTCCCAACCTGCGTTCCTTTATTCCGGCCACGATCTCGCCCGAGGCGCGGGCAATTTACGAAAAACTGCTCCCGATCGCCGCGGCGCATCGCGCGGAGGCAAAGATTCCCCATACGCCGGCTGAATTCGACGCGCTGCATGACGGCGATATCGCGCGTACTGAAGCAGGCGCCCTGGCATCTCTCAAGTCTCTCAACATTGCCGTGCGCGAAACCCAACTTGGCGGCGTCAATGTGGTTGAGAGCACGCCGCCGCAATATCGCGACGATCGCACGGTCCTGTTGCATGTGCATGGCGGCGGCTTCGTATTAGGCTCGGCGAGATCATCGCTGCGCGGCGACGCGCTGATGGCCCTCGCAACCGGCAGGCGCATCGTATCGATCGACTACACGGTCGCGCCGCGCGGCAATTGGCGCATCGTGACGGATCAAGTCGTCGAGGTATACCAGGCGATACTCGCGCAAGGTTATTCGGCCAAAAGCATCGGTATGTTCGGCGATTCTGCCGGCGGCACCATCGTTTCAGCGAGCGTCCTGAAACTGCGGGATCAGGGCCTGCCCATGCCGGGTGCCCTCGTACTGTTGTCCCCTTGCGTCGATCTCAATTTGAACGGGGACACAGAGACGACCCTGCGCGATGCCGACCCAGCGCTCGATTTCGCACTCAACAAAGCCTTTCTCGCCGCGTATGCAGCGCCTGAAGACATGACCAATCCCTACGCCTCACCCGTCTACGGCGATTTCAAAAAGGGATTTCCACCCGTGCTCATTCAAGCCGGCACCAAGGAGCTTGTATTGAGCGATGCGGTGCGCTTTTATCAGGCCCTGAAGACGGCGGGTCGTGTGGCTGAATTGGATGTGTACGAAGGCATGGCGCATGTATTCCAAGCCTACATGACCGGTACACCCGAACAACGGGCTGCATACGCGGAAGCCAAACGCTGGTGGTCGTCAAATCTGGTACCGGGTGCGCGAAGGCGTTAGAACCGGCGGGTGAACATCGCCTTGATTCGCCCCAATCACTTGCGCATCACTTGCTCACCGTAATGGATTGATCAAGTCGGACCGCACCGCTCAGGGCAATCTGTTCGCTGGATTCTCCAATGAGCACGTGATAAGTGCCGCGGTCAGCACGCCAACGCTGACCCGCCACATCGAAATACGCGAAGGCGCGAGCCTCGAGAGGCAGCACGACTTGGCGAGATTCACCGGGTTGCAGCATGACCTTGGTGAACCCTTTCAGTTCCTTGTTGGGGCGCGGGACGGACGAACGGGGGGCGGAGATATACAATTGCGCCACCGCCGCTCCGGCGCGCGACCCGATATTCTTCACACTGAATACAGCTTCGTACAAGTGATCTGCGGGGCTTGTCTTGCGCACCTGCAGATCCCGATATTCGAATGCGGTATAGGACAGTCCAAAGCCGAACGGGAACTGCGGCTTGATATTTCGGGCTTCATAGCCGCGATACCCGACGAACACGCCTTCCTTGTAGCGGACCTGACTCGTCCCGGGCTCAGGGTAATAACTGTCGTGCACTGGATTGTCCTGCCATTGGCGCTCAAAAGTTACGGGAAGATGCCCGGACGGATTGACTGCGCCGAAGATAATCTTGGCCACGGCCTCCCCGCCGTCCTGTCCTAGATACCAAGCCTGCAGTAGCGCCGGAACGCGCTCCAGCCACGCGGTTGTATCGACCGCCCCGCCGGAGTTCACGACCACAATGCAGCGCTTATTGGCGGCGCAAATCTTGCGCAGCAACTCATCCTGGCCCGGCGGCAACTCGAACGTGCGATCCCAAGCCTCGGCCTCGCTCGCGTAGTCAAACCCGACGGCGACGACGACCGCGTCGGCTTGAGCAGCGAATTGTTCCGCGGAAGGCTCGACCCATCCACCCTCGGGCACCAGCCCCAGCCTGACGAAGGGGACTTTTCCGTCCAGGCCACCCGCGCCGGCGCGGTGCTCCAGGACTATTTTGTGCGCACCTGCGCCCAGCGTCACTTTCACCGCGTTGACTGCGGCCTTTTTCCAGGACCAATGATCGATCACGAGCTTGTCGTCGACATAAGCGCGATAGCCTATGTCCTTGTCGAAGCCGCCAACCTGCACGAACAGATCATGCTCGCCGGACGTCGACGGCGTGAAGTAGCCGCTCCAGCGCGCCGAGGTCGGATGCACCGCGCCGAACGCGGCGAGATCGAGTGGCCGATCACCGGATGCCAGTGCGCTAAGATCAAGCGGCTCGCCTTGGTCTACATAACGCTCAACGCGCGTGCGCGCGGGCGCCCCCGCAAGATCGAGATTGTCGAACTCCTGCACCTGGATGCCGCGCTGCTCGCCGCCGGCGCTGGTCGCCCACTTGGTGTCGCGCGCATATCGTTCATAACCGGCGATGCCGCGCGCATAGCGAACGTCGATGTCATTGTTTGATTCAGCGCTCAAGCCTTCCAACACACTGCTCGCATGAAACGGTGCAACCGTGGCGCTGCCGCCGCCGTTCAACACCGCAGGATAGGCGTCGGGTCCGATGACGGCGAGAGAACGAATCCTACCGCGATCCAGAGGCAATACGCCGCCGGTATTCTTGAGCAGTACGATGCCCTCCTGCGCGCCCTGCAAGGATACCGCGCGTCCCGCAACGTCATAGCGTGAAATGGACGCATCCCGCTGCGGCCGGTCCAGCCAGCCCAATTGCACAGCCGTGCGCAGAATGCGGCGCACCTTGTCATCCAGCACCGGGCCGGACACCTGGCCGTCGCGCAACAACGGCAGCAGCGACGCCGCGTTGAAATATTTGGAGGATGGCATCTCCAAATCCAGTCCGCCGTTGGCCGCCGCCAGGCTGCTGTAGGTCGCGTCCCAATCGGACATGAGGACGCCGTTGAACCCCCACTCTTGTTTGAGGATCTGAAGGTTGAAACGGCGATTTTCGGTCATGTGCTCACCGTTGACGAGATTGTACGAATCCATCACGGCCGCAACATGGCCGCTCTTGACCGCCGCCTCGAAAGCCGGCAAATAGATTTCACGGGCGGTGCGCTCATCGATGATGGCGTCCGTCGTGTGGCGCGCGAACTCCGAGTTGTTGGCGAGATAGTGCTTGACGGTGGCCGCGACACCCTGGCTCTGCACACCTGAAATCAACGCGGCAGCCGTGCGCCCCGCGAGATAGGGATCCTCGCCGTAGTACTCGAAATTGCGGCCGTTTTGCGGCGCGCGATAAATGTTGACGCCGGGCGCCAGATAGAAATGCACCCCTCGTGAACGTGCGTCGCGGCCCAACTGGACGCCGAGGCGCTGCGCCAGGTCGGAGTTCCAGCTGGCGGCGAGCGCAATGCCGCCCGCGTACACATTGGTGCGCGTGAAATTGCGCACCCCGAACGGTCCGTCTGCGGCCGTCATCGACGGCACGTTCAGCCGCGGGACCCCGCGTATGTCGAACAAGCTGCCGGCACCACCGATGAGCCCGATCTTCTCTTCGATCGTCATTTGCCTGAGAAGGGTTTCGACGCGCTGCGCGGCGTCCATGGTTTGCGCAATCGCCGGCTGCATTGCCATGAGAAGCGCACAGATCGCCGGTATTTTTTTCATTCGCGTAATATCCTGACTGGACCAATCAATCCGGACGGCATCAGCGGTGAATTCCCCGTGTAGGGAGACTGCGGCGCGAAGGCGACGGCAGTCGCGCCCGGCTGCTTATCGCCGATCAGCCTGTTGACCCAAAGGTTATCGACTCGGATCTCGAGCGCATGAGCGCCCCCTTTGAGATCCGCAGGCAGATTGACTTTGAAAGGCGCATGCCAAACGGTGCCAAGCAACCGGCCATCGAGATATACGGCGGCCAGTTCGTGAACCACCCCGAGGTCGAGCACCCGCCTTCGCGGTGACGACGCGGGCGGCGCCGGCAAGGAAATCGTCGTGCTGTAACTTGCCGTTCCGGAGAAGAACTTGATGCCGCTATCCTCGCAAGTGCTCAAGTCCCGCAGTTGTGCAAAGGTGGCGCGCTCAGGTGCGCCGCGGCCAGCTTCAAAGTGAACCTGCCAGGGCCCTGGAATCTTCATGAGTTCAGCCGGTGCCGGTTGCGCCGCTGACTCCAGCGCGTGCGGCGCGGCTGCACGGAATACCACGAAAAACGCATCGTTGGCCTCGAAGGGCAGCTGCACTTCCACGCCTTGCGGGGTCTGATGATAGGCAAGCTGCCCGGTGTCACCTGATTCAGCCCGCCACAACTCCGGAATGAGATTTTTGACACGAAAAACGATGCGGAGCGTGCGTGGGCTATTTTCGCGATTCGACAAAAAATAAATGTCGGTATCCGGCGTATGCCGATGCAGCGACATGAGGCCGCAATCCTCGGCACAGGGTTCCCCGACCGCAACGTCGGGCGAAATGGCTTCGGCGTTGAGCGCTGCCTTCAGATCCTGGTGCGCGTATATGCGGCCTTTGCCATACTTCCTCGGCTCAGCGGCCTCGCCTGCGGGACCCCACAATTCATCGACGACGGCACTCACATCAGCGTCGCGCGCCTGCACTCCCAGTCCGCCCAGCGGCCGCGCCGCAACCAGAACCGCCCCGCCCGCCACCAGATCGCGCAATTTTCGCAGTACCGGCAGCGAGTAGCGACGCACCCCGGGTCGAACATACAGCACTCGGTAGTGCATGCCGCTCGGCGCTGCAATTGCGGCGTCGCGCGCCGGACTCAACGTCAGCAATGCTTCGGCGTTGAGAAAATCGTATGCGTAACCACTGGGAACATCGTGGTCGAATCGATCCAGATAAATCTCGGTGAGATTGCGTTCCTCACCGTAGAAGTAAGCGATATCAGCGGCGAAACTGCCTTGCTGCAGCAAGTAAGACGTCCGCGATAGATACTCGATCCAGCCGCCGGCGCGCTCGGCCCAGGTGTCGTTGCGGTTGAAGAATTGACCGAAAAACCCCAGCGTCAAACCGGGTGCCTCCCGCAGCAGGGGTTGATGATGAGATTCGTGCAAGAGGATCCGATTGATGCCGCTCGCGAAGATCTCATCGACCACCGGCTTCAGCATGGCAGGCGAGAAAGCCCACGGATCGGACCCTGCGGCCACGGTGAGTGATTCAGCCGCGGCCAAAGGTTTGCCATAAAGATGCGCCGCCGAGGCGGCTTCCCTAAGGTCTGCCTTCAGCGAGGGCTGGCCCGGCGCGGTGGCGAAAGCGCGGTACCAGTATTCCGCGGTGGGAATGTCGGCGCGCGATTTGATCGCCAAGCCATCGCCGATCGCTCGCGGGGTGTCGCCTTGAGCTTCGGTGTAGTAATTCATGCCCCGCTCATGCAGAACTTGCGCGATCACGCCGTAGTGATTGTCGGCGAGCGCTTCTTCCAGCGTGCGATGAAAATCCCACAGAAAGCGTTCGCTGGTGGCGGAGTCGGCGACAACCCGCCCGATGAGCGCCGGAATATACGGCAGAGGATCGTATCCGCGCCGCGTTTTGAATTGCGCAATCAGCGTCGGCGTCCAGTTCTGCACGCCGGCTTCCCAACTATCGGTCAGGAGACTTTGCACGCTGCCTGCGCCGAGAGGTTCCTGCATGGCGTCGCGATAGATGTCGAGGTAGTGCTCGAGGTAGCCGCGTACCAAGACCGGATCGAGCTTATCAACCTCCAGTCCGGTGTCCCTTGCCTGAGCAGGTCCATTGGTTTGACCGGTGAGTGACCAGCCCAAGCGCACGATGGTCCATCGGCCCGGCGGCGCAGACCACCGCAACCTGCCGCCTGCTTCGAGCTTATCGGTCAGATTGATCACGCTGCCCGCCGGAATCGCCGCGTCGCGATCCGCAGGCGCGGTGGGCGGCGCCTCGGCATCGATTGTCGCTTGAAATCCCGATTTGCTTTCGAAGCGGCTGATACGGGCGCCGCCGCAGAGTTCGAGGCGTGTGAGCATGAATGCGCTCGGCGGTTCGGGAGGCTTCGACAGGCGGGCAGGCAAATTCGGAAACAGCGGCTTCGGCGCGGGTCGAGTCAAGATGATGCGAAAAATCTTGGCGCGGATCGGTGAGAATGAATAGGTCTGCTGTGGCGCGGGTGATTCGGACGGGTCGGCCCGCGCCTTGAGCAGGGATTTAAGGCCTGCCCGATCATTGCCGGCTTGAATCTCGACGTCGGCGACCCTGGCAAGGCCCAGCACCAGCGCCGCAATGGTTGTCGGCCGATCGAAAGCCGCGTCAAGGTATGTACCGGATTCGCCGGCGGCGATGGGCAGGCTGACAGTGGCGGCAAGATCAGCGGCACGCAACAACGACATGTCGATGGGGCCGGTTCGAGTGGAGAACGCCGGCGCCGCATCCACCAGTTCCGCCGCCGGCGTCGGAAAAGCCACGACCAAGCCATCGCGATACAGATCGCCGTGCAGCTCGGACGCTGCTGGATTGAAGCTGCGCTTCACTCCCAAGAACGGTCCCGTGGCGGCGGGAGGTTGCGCAAGCATCAGGTCGAGAAGTCTGCCGCCCGCAACGTGCATCTCGCTCCACACATACTTTTTCATGGCGTCTTCCGGCGCCACCCAGATACCGCCGGTCTCGCTCCATCCCGGCGAGCCTGCGATGGTCACCTCCATCCCTGCGGCGCGGGCCAGGCGCGTGGTCGCCTGAAACGTCGCGCGCCATTGCTCGCCCAGAAAATCGACCGGAGGTTCGACGACATGCGGTTCACCGAGGCCGCCACCGGTAAATGTGTGCACGCCGCCGATTCCGATACGCTGCATCCAGGCGAGGTCGAGCTTCGCCCCTTCAAGATTGACGTTGCCATTCATCCAATGCCACCAAACCTGCGGCCGCGCTGCCGGCGGAGGTTGGCGAAATCCGGCCAGCAAGGGATCCGCGTCGGGCGTTGCGGCCTGTGCAGCGATGACACAGATAGACGCGATCATTCCCGAGACTAGCGATTTGGGGCGACGGGCTTGCGCGGGGTACATTCATCACGCGTTTTGATTCTATTTGATCTATCATGATCAATAGCACGGGCGCCGTCAAACAAATGCATCTAATTCGATCAAGTGTCGGAGCACGCCGTCGATGAATTCCAATCCGCTGCTGGGCGTCCTCTTTCATTGGCTGGGCGGTCTATCGTCCGCGAGCTTTTACGTCCCTTACCGCCGCATTCGCGGATGGTCATGGGAAATCTTCTGGCTGACCGGGGGCATTTTCTCCTGGCTCATTGCCCCCTGGGTGGTTGCGTTGCTGCAAACGCATCACTTGCTGGGGGTCTTGAGCGGCACGGATAAGCCGACGCTATTTTGGTGTTGGTTCTGGGGGGCGCTGTGGGGTCTTGGCGGCCTGACCTTCGGTTTGACCATGCGTTATCTTGGCTTGTCGCTAGGTATGGCGATTGCGCTGGGTTTGACCACGGTCATCGGCACCCTTGGGCCACCGCTATTTCACGGCACGCTGGGCTCCTTGGCGGCGACGCAGAATGGCCGGGTAACACTTCTCGGCATCGTTATCGCGCTGGCCGGGATTGCGATAGTCGCGATGGCCGGCCGCGCGAAGGAACGTGAGGCTCAGAGTGCGGACCCGACCTCCATTGCCGAATTCAATTTGCGCAAGGGATTCTTGATTGCTCTGTTTTCCGGAATCATGTCGGGATGCTTCGCCTGGGGATTGGACGCGGGTCAACCCATCCGCGTGGCAACACTTGCCGCCGGTACGGCGCCGCTATGGCAGGGATTGCCGGTGCTCTGCGTTGTATTGAGCGGCGGCTTGACCACCAATCTGGTCTGGTGCGCCATTCTCATCAGAAAGAATCGTTCGGCCGGTCAATGGGTCGGCGCGCCGGGCATCGGCTCAGCAGCGCCCTTGTTGCGCAATTACCTGCTTTCCGCATTCGGCGGCACCCTGTGGTACTTCCAATTCTTTTTCTACACCATGGGCGAAAGCCAGATGGGGCGCTATGCGTTTTCGTCGTGGTCCCTGCACATGGCGAGCATCATTCTGTTCTCGACACTCTGGGGTTTTGCACTGCGCGAATGGGCAGGTTCCAGCACCCGCACAAGGCGGCTGATTTGGCTGGGGATCGGCATGCTGGTCGGTTCGACCATCCTAATCGGCGTCGGCAACTACCTGTCGCTACGCGCAGGCTGAGCCTGCCGCAAACATTCCACCCGCAAAGCGCGCCGAGGGCCCCTCCTCGGCGGTTTATCCACTTTTGATGTAAAATGATCGATTCTGATTGCAAACGGCACCTGCTTTCGTTACAAAGGGTGTCGATAGGCGCGCCGAAAATGAAAAGCAGGGAACCAACGCTGATGAGTGACCTATTGGAAATCCCCCCCGAGACGCGCGGTGCGCTGCCATTCAAAGTCCCGTTGAGTCGCTGGTCGGACGCGGACGCCGCAGCGAAAACCCCCGCCGAATTATTGCTGTATCGCTCCAACTTGCTGGGGGCGGATCTCACGATCACGAATTTCGGCGGTGGCAATACTTCCGCCAAACTCGACGGCCTCGACCCGCTCACCGGCTTAGCTGTTCGCGTGCTCTGGGTAAAGGGATCGGGCGGTGATCTGGGGTCAATGAAACTCGATGGTTTTGCCACCCTGTATCTCGAGCGCCTCTTGCATCTCGAAGCGCTCTACCGGGGCATAGACCACGAAGACGCCATGGTTGAATACCTGCCGCATTGCACGTTTAACCTCAACGGCCGGGCGGCCTCGATCGATACGCCGCTGCACGGCCTGCTGCCCTACCCGCACATCGATCACGTGCATCCCGACGGCGTCATTGCGCTGGCCGCGTCGAGTTGCGGTGAAAGCGCATCGCGCGAGATATGGCGTGGCGCGGTGGGCTGGCTGCCATGGCAGCGGCCCGGATTCGACCTCGGACTACGCCTGCGGAACCATGTGGCTCAACATCCCGGCCTGCGGGGCGTTGTCCTTGCCGGCCACGGTCTCATTTGCTGGGGCGAGAGTTCGCGCGCCTGCTATGAGAATACGATTCAGCTCGTCGGCGATGCCGCACGCTACCTCAATGAGCGCCTCACTCGCCGTCCGGCCTTCGGCGGCGCACGCATTCCTTGCCTGCCGCACGTTGAACGGCTGCGCCTGGCTGCTGAGATCATGCCGAAGCTGCGGGGCTTGATGTCCGGCGAGCGCGCAAAGATCGGCCACTTGTCGACCGATCCTGAAACCCTTGAATTTGTCTGTTCCAAGGATCTTGCACGGCTTGCAGCGCTCGGCACTTCTTGCCCCGATCATTTCCTGCGCACGAAAATCTGGCCGTTGACCTTGGACGAAACGCGGCTCACGGACGCCGCTTACCTCGAGGAATCCTTGGGCGGGTATCGAGCAAAATACGCAGCCTATTACCAGCGTTGCGCAACCGCCGGCGACCCAAAGATGCGTGACCCGAATCCAGTGATCATCCTGGTACCCGGACTGGGCCGCATCGCATTCGCGTTCGACAAGACCACTGCGCGGCTGGCTGCCGAATTCTACGGAAATGCCATCAACGTCATGCGCGGCGCCGAATCAATTGGACAGTACATCGGACTCGATGAACGGGAAGCGTTTCGAATCGAGTATTGGGCGCTGGAAGAAGCCAAATTGCGCCGCATGCCCAGACCAAAACCGCTGGCGGGCAGGATTGCGCTCATCACGGGCGGCGCGGGTGGCATCGGTGCCGCAACCGCGGACCGGCTGCTGGCGGAAGGAGCCTGCGTGATGCTGCTCGATCGCGATGCCGAGGCCCTGGAGCAAGCGTTCAAGGTCTTGGAACGGAAGGCCGGCTCGGACTTCGTGCGATCGGCGCTGTGCGACGTGACCGACGAGCATCAAGTTCGCGAGGCGTTCGCTTCCTGCGCACGCGAATTTGCGGGACTGGACATTTTGGTGGCCAATGCCGGCATTGCATCCTCCGCGCCGCTCGAAGAGACCACGGTGGAACTCTGGCGCAGGAATTACAACGTACTGGCGGAAGGTTATTTCCTCGCGGCGCGCTCGGCGTTTCCGCTGATGAAGCTGCAGCGCGGCGGCTCGATCATTTTCATCGGCTCGAAGAACGGCATTGCCGCGGCCTTGGATGCCTCTGCCTATTCATCCGCAAAGGCCGCCGCCCTGCATCTGGCGCGATGTCTGGCACTTGAGGGCGCGCCGTCCGGCATTCGTGTCAACACCGTGAATCCCGACGCGGTCATCAAGGGTTCGAGGATTTGGGACGGCGACTGGCGACGCGAGCGCGCCGGCGTGCATGGAATAGATTCGGGCGAGGCGCTGGAAGCTCACTATCGCAATCGTTCCATGTTGAAGGTCGACGTACTGCCAAGCGACATCGCGGATGCCGTGTATTTTTTTGCCTCGGACATGTCAGTCAAGTCGACCGGTAATATGATCAACGTGGACGCCGGCAACGCGCAGGCGTTCACACGCTAGCGTGATCTGATCGGGAGGGACGCTCTCATGCAGGAACATTTACCCTTGCCGGAAGGCTTTGTCCGGGACTTCAACGCCAGCCGCGGCACCGACGGCCTTCAGGACGACTACCAATCATTGGCCCGGCAGCTGCGCCGCCGCGGCATCGATATCGAGCCGATCCGCCGCAAGGTTGCCGCCTTCTCGGTGGCCCTTCCGACTTGGGGCGCCGGCCGCGGCGGGACTCGCTTTGCGAAATTCCCGTTCGACGGAGCACCCACATCGATTCAAGAGAAATTGGAGGATTGCGCCGTCGTCCAGCAGCTGTGCCGCATCACGCCGCGCGTGTCTCCGCATTTTCCGTGGGACTGCGTCGCGGACTATGCCGGGCTGCGCGACCTTGCCTCGAGCCTGGCGCTGGGATTCGATGCGGTCAATTCGAATACGTTTCAGGACCAACCCGAGCAGAAGCACAGCTACGGCGCCGGATCCTTGAGTTCCGCGCACGCGGCCGTCCGCGATCAAGCGGTCGCCCACAACATCGAGTGCATCCGCATCGGCAGAATTCTCGGCTCCAAGGCGATCACCGTTTGGGTTGGCGACGGCAGCAATTTTCCGGGACAACAAGACTTTACACGCGCCTTTGACCGCTATCTTGAATCGGCCGCGAGAATCTACGGCGCGCTGCCCGGGGATTGGAAAATGCTGCTGGAGCACAAGCTTTTCGAGCCGGCGTTTTACAGCAGCGTCCTGCAGGACTGGGGGTCATCGATTCTGGCGGCACAGCAGCTGGGTGAGCAGGCTTACTGTCTCGTGGATTTAGGGCACCACGCGCCTACCACGAACATAGAGCAAATCGTCGCCCGCCTGCATCGCTTCGGCAAGCTGGGCGGCTTTCACTTCAACGACAGCAAGTACGGCGACGATGATCTCGACTCCGGCTCCATCAATCCGCATCAGCTCTTTCTGGTGTTCAACGAACTGGTTGAAGCCGAGTCAAGTGCAAGGGGAGCATTCGCTCCGGCCTATCTCATCGATCAGTCGCATAATGTGACCGATCCCATCGAAAGCATGCTGGCTTCCGCAGAGGCAATTGTTTGCGCTTTTGCAAAAGCATTGATCGTCGACCGGGAAGCATTGTTGTACGCGCAGGAATCGAACGACGTCATGATGGCGTTCCAGAGCCTTCGTCAGGCGTACCGAACGGACGTTTCGCCGCTCATCGCGCAAGCCCGCGTCGATGCCGGCGGTGCCATCGACGTGCTAGGTGCCTTTCGCGCCAGCGGATGGCGCAAGACACAAGCGCGGCGCCGGCAGAAATTGGCGCCGGGCACCGGCATCGTGTGACGGGGAGAGCTTGATGAAAATGTGCGTAGCGGCGGCATTGGCCGGAATGCTTGCTGCCTCAGCATGGGCCGAGTCCGCACCGCCTGCCGCACATCCTGTGTTGAATATCTGGCCCGGCACCGCGCCCGGTTCGGAAGGATCGACTCAGAAAGAGATCGACGCACAATTGCCGGCGCCGGGAAATCAAACCACGCGGTTGATTCGCAACGTCGTGACCCCGACGCTCACCGTTTTCGCGCCCGCCAAGCCCAACGGCACCGCGCTCATCGTCTGTCCCGGCGGCGGCTATTTCGGACTGATGTTCAATTACGAGGGCACTGACTTTGCCGAGTGGCTCAAGGACCGCGGAGTGACCGCGTTTGTCCTGAAATATCGACTGTTGCCGACCCCCGTGAACTTGGCGGAGCAATCAGCCGAGATGAGAGAGCTGACCGCCAGCATCCAGGCGGACTTCGACAATTCCTATCACAAGCTCGACGCCGGAAGAACTCTGGCCGTCGCCGATGGAAAACAAGCCGTTCGCTACGTTCGCCGGCATGCGGCTGAATGGGGCGTGGCGAAAGATCGCATTGGCTTGATGGGATTTTCCGCCGGGGCCGGACTGACCATGGGAGTGCTGCTCGACCATGACGCCGACAGCCGTCCGGATTTCGCCGCGCCTGTCTATGGCTACATGGATGACGTCGCGCCGCCCAAGGACGCTCCCCCGATTTTTATCGTCGCGACGCAGACCGACAATTTGGTTCCGTCAGGCCGCAGCGTCATGATTTATCAACGCTGGAGCGCCGCGCATCTGCCCGCGGAGCTGCACATATTCGAACAGGGCCCCCATGGATTCGGCACGCGACAAACGGGATTGCCGGTCGACCAGTGGCAAGGTCTGTTCGAGCAATGGCTGCGCTCGCGGGGTTTGATTACCGCGCAGCGTGATTCGCATGATCGACCTTGATTGAATTGGCCGCCACTTAAGTCCAAAGTATGCACCCACGGGTAGAGGATGCTACCGAATCAGGATTGCCATGCATTCAGCGGAGCGCGAAAAACTAATTCTTGAGACCGTGAATCAAAGGGGTTTCATCTCTTTTCAGGATTTGGAACAGCGCATTGCAGCGTCGCCTGCGACCATCAGGCGTGACCTCGAACGCATGATGATCGCGGGGCTGTTGACGCGGGTCCGCGGCGGCGCCAAGAAAAACGAGTCGAAAAATTCAAAGCGGCCGGCGCCGGATCACGGGCAGCACTTGACGGGTGTGCCATTCGAGGAAAATGTCAACCGTCACAAGGCGGAAAAAGAAGCCATCGGCCGCGCGGCGGCGAAGCTGTGCAACGCCGGCGAAGCGCTGATGATTGACGGCGGGTCCACCACCCTGCAGATGTGCCAGCACGTCCGCGGCCTGAATCTACAGGTGCTGACCAATTCTTTGCGCATCGTCAGCGCGCTCTTGCTCCAGCCGGGGACACGCGTCTTGGTTCCCGCCGGTCAGGTGTTTCCGGAACAAAATATCATCCTCGCCGCATCCAGCGATGACGGCATGCAGCGCTTTCACGCCCCAAAACTTTTCATGAGCGCCGCCGCGGCGGGCAGCGCCGGCCTGATGCAGGCGGACATCATGCTGGTCGGCGTCGAGCGGCGGCTGATTGATCGCGCCGACGAGATCATCGTGCTTTTGGACAGCTCGAAATTCGACGGACCCTCCGGGCATATCGTGTGCGGTTTGGATGAAATCGATGTGTTGGTCACCGACCGGGGCGTCTCGCCCAGGCATGCGCAAATGGTGCAGGATGCCGGCGTCAAGCTGATCGTCGCTCCTTGACTGTTTCTGATCCAATTAGATCGAAAGCTATTGACTCCCTCACCAGAGTAATTCCGTGGACAACGATATCAGCCTCGTGTGCGGCACGGACTCGCCGCCGCTGCTCCAAGAGACCATAGGCGGCGCATTGGCCCGCGCTGCAATCACCTGGCCCGACCAGGAGGCAGTGGTGTGCTGCGAGTCGGGTGCGCGGCTCACCTTCAAACAATTGGACACGCGTGCGATTGAGTTCGCACAGGGTTTGCTCGCTCTGAACCTGAAGCCCGGCGACCGCATTGGAATTTGGGCGCCGAACTGCGTTGAGTGGACCATCACCCAATATGCCGCGGCGCGGGCGGGCTTGATCCTGGTGAACATCAATCCAGCCTATCGCAAGCATGAATTGGAATTCGTCTTGAATGCCGTCGCATGCAAGGCTCTGGTCACGGCGGCAAGCTTCAAGTCCAGCGATTATCTCGCCATATTGTGCGAGCTTGCCCCGGAAGTTCTGCGCGATGAGCCGGGCATGCTCTCGGCGCAAAGACTTCCGCATCTTGAGCTGGTCGTGTGCATCGATGCTGCAAAGGTGGCCGGAGTCCTGCCATTCGCGGAAGTTTCCAGCCGCGGTCGCGAAACCCATCGCGATATGCTGCGCGAAATCGCCGCAACCCTGAAGCCCGAAGACGCCGTCAACATTCAGTTCACGAGCGGCACGACCGGAACGCCGAAAGGCGCGACCTTGACGCACCGAAATATTTTGAACAATGCGTTTTTCGTGGGTGAAGCGATCCGCGTCGATTTCGGCGACAGAGTCTGCGTTCCGGTGCCGCTGTATCATTGTTTCGGCATGTGCATGGGCAACTTGAATTGCCTCACGCATGGCGCGACGGCCGTCTATCCAGGCCGCGGATTTGACGCGCTGGCTACTCTTAAGTGCGTTGAATCGGAACGTTGCACCGCGCTGTACGGCGTACCGACGATGTTCATCGCCATGCTCGACCATCCGCGCTTCAGGGAATTTGACATGTCGAGCCTGCGTGGCGGGATCATGGCAGGTTCGCCGTGCCCTATTGCAGTAATGCTCCGGGTGGTCGATCAGATGCACATGCCGGAGGTGACCATTGCCTACGGCATGACCGAGACCAGTCCGGTGAGCTTTCAATCGAGCGTCGATGACAGCCTGGAACGCCGCGTGTCCACGGTGGGGAGGATTCAACCGCATTTGCAAGTCAAGGTCATCGATCCAAGCGGCGCCATCGTTGCGCGCGGAATCAGCGGTGAACTCTGCACACGCGGCTACTCGGTGATGCAGGGTTATTGGGGAGAGCCGGCGCGCACCTCGGAAGTTCTGGACCAAGAGGGCTGGATGCATACCGGCGACCTGGCCGTGATCGACTCGGAAGGCTATTGCAATATCGTCGGACGCATCAAAGACATGATCATTCGGGGCGGCGAAAACGTATATCCGCGCGAGGTGGAAGAATTTCTGTTCAAGCACCCCAAGATTCAGGGAGTGTCATGTTTTGGCGTGCCCGATCCGAGATTCGGCGAGGAGCTTTGCGCGTGGATACAACTGCGCGCAGGTGCGACTGCGGCCGCCGAGGAGTTCAAACAGTACTGCCAGGGACAGATCGCACACTACAAGATTCCGCGTTACATCGAATTTGTGGATGAGTTCCCGATGACCGTCACCGGCAAAATTCAGAAATTCATCATGCGGGACGTGATGATCGAGCGTCTCGGATTGAGCGTGGAAAGGACCGCATGACACCTATCGAGCTATTCCGTTTTCACGCCGGTGAGCTCACGTATGATCTCCGCCTCTCGTTCCCGGTAGGGTTTACCATCTGCACGCAGCACATCGTGGAACCATACCGGAGGCTCGGATTTGACATAGGGACGCTCCCAAGAATCCCACGGTAGATTGGTTTGGGACTTGCCTACGACGAACCCCCAATTAATCGCACCGACATGGTATTTTTTTGCGATCGGCAATATGGTGTCGAATGTGCTGCCCACAGAGCGCGCCATATACTCGGTGCAAATGACTGGCCGCTGGTATTTCTTCATCTCGACCACGCTTCTTTCGAAGACCTCCGGCCAGCCGTAATTGTGAAATGAAAGGACATCGGATTGTGCCAATTGGGTCTCCACCACTGCCAGCCTCGCGGCTGGGTCGGCCGGGCCCGCATCGCCGCCATAAACCACTCCACTTGTCAGCGGTTGCGACGGATGAGTCTCGCGGGCCCACGCGAACACTTGAGGCAAAAGCGCGATTACCTCGGGCGTACTCGCCGGCTCATTCCAAACATCCCAAGCCACGATCCGTTTATCTTTGCCGAAGGCACCCACCACGCCCCGCACGTAGTCCTTGAGCCGCGGGTACTGCGAAGGGTCCTTGAGCGCTGACACACCAGGGCTTTGCACCCAGCCTGAATTGTGTACGCCTGGGATTGGAGGATGCTGTGGACCGAGTTTGGGGATTTCCTCCCAGCAAGAGTCGAACAGCACAAATATCGGGTGAATATGATGCTTGTCAGCGATGCTGAGAAACAGGTAGATCCTCTTCTTGAAGCCCGCGGCATCCTGTTGCCAGATCAGATCATGCAGGAACACCCGCATCGTATTCATACCAAGCCCTTCTGCCCAGCCTAGTTCCGTGTCGATGCGTTGCGGATCAAATGTCGCTGCCTGCCACATTTCCAACTGGTTGATGGCATCGGCTGGAACATAATTGCTCCCGACCAGCCAAGGCTGCTGGGCATACCAAGCATCCGCCTGCGATTCCGACCAGCGCTGTGATTGACCCACAGCCCAAGTGGGCAACAGCATTGAAACCAAGAGGAAGACTGACATTCTTGCGCCGCGTTTCATTGACACTCCCTCGAAATTCGAACGGCCTCGAGATGAAAATATTGCTCTACGCCCGGCGGCGATTCAACTACAAGCTGCGCTTCGAGACACGGACCGCGCTCGCCGGCGCTTGGATCTCGTAGTCGCACGGAATCTCGGCTATCGTGCTGTAGAGGCATCCGCAAGACGTCGTGCCTCTCGAACGATAGCAGGAGGGAACCCCAGCTTCTCCAAAAGGTTGATCGCATTCCTGGATGTGGAGATCCCTGGGTGCAACCGGTAGTCGAAGACCTCCGGCAACTCCGGATCCTCGACAAAATGGAACGTGAGAAAGCTTGGTCCCAACAGGTGTTGCAACTCGATGTCGTGTGTGGCCACGAGTACCTGCGCGTGCGCACCGAGGGACTCAAGGACTGCCTTGCCGGCGGCGACTCTCTCGGGTGTGTTGGTACCACGAAAGAGTTCATCGATTATAAATACTCCTCGACCATCGCGCTCTGCCCTTTGCACAAAGGACAGGATTCGTTCCAGCTCAGCGAAGAAGTGACTCTTACCCGACTCGATCGAATGCTCCGCCCTGATCAAGGCCATGACATTCGATCGTGGAATGACGGCCGTGGCAGCAAAACACACGCCGAGCGTCCGGCCCAAAATGATGTTCGTACCGATCATCTTGATGAACGTTGTCTTGCCCGCCATATTCGTGCCCACAACGAGCGCCGATTGCCCTCGAAGAGCGAAGGAGTTGGCGACCGGAGCGGCAAGCAGCGGATGGAAGCCATCGATAAGTTCGATCGTCTTCTCCGCGCTAATGGCAGGCGGGCAATGTGCCGGGATCCGCTGCAGCCAGGATGCGATAGCTATATCGGCGTCGAGGGAGCCCACCTCCAAGAATACCTGAGCGAGCGTATCGCGATGGCGCCGCAGATTTCGCGCAACCAGCACCGCCGCCACGTGGTCGGCCAAGAAAAGTAGATTGAGCCAGAAGAAAAACGATGCGACAAGATCGTTGCTGCGGTCAGCGAGGAACCACCGGAATGATCTGCGCAAATCCAGTTTCTCACCGAAGATGGCGCTCAGTCGTGCCGGCTGAGAAACTGGTGCGGTGGCGCCCACTCTCGCGAGGCGCGCGGCAGCGGAGATCATCCTCCCGAGTCCCCCCGTGGCCCGGAATGTCTCGTGAATGTCGTGGCGTAGAAATACCACGATAAACAGGTTGCAGAGGACTATCGCACCCAATAGCCACACGAGCGCCGGATGCAGGATAGTGGCTGCAAAAACCAAAAGCGACGCGACTGACATCAACAGAACCAATCCTGTGGAGCGCGGATTTGCGGGCAGTTCGCCGAACAGGCTCTCGCAGGTATGGGCTTCGGAGTCGCCTCGCAATGGCCACAGGCTCAGCTGTAACCGCTCGCGTAACGCAGAATCCCGCCTGAGTACCTGATACGCGGCGTAGTCCTTCTCGAGTTCGCTTGGTTCATCCCGGTAAATGCGCAGCTTGTGGTAGAGACACTGGCTGCCCAAATGTGTCAGCGTCGAATCCGCGGACGAGAACAAGCGCTCGAACTCCAAGTCTATCCAGGTTCTGTCGTCGACTGAATCTGCTGCCACGTTTCGCGTCAGGTCGAACAGTTTCGTCGAAAGCCAAGGATCCTTGGAACCTTCTCGGCCCCAACTCGCCCTGATCTGATTTATCGGACTATGCCTCCGAGCCAGACTGAAGCGGAACCAGGTCTGCATGAGCCGGAAGCGGATTCCCCAATGGGACAACGGTTGTGAAGGCATCGAGGCATTCCCTTGAGATGGCTGCAATTGCGTTCGGGCAAGGCCTGCATTGTAGACGCAGCAGCAATTCCGATCCTTGGCTCAAGGCGACCCTAGGACTGTGACCTGGACGGCGGGACCTTCCATTTGCGTTCCACTCCCGACTTGAAAGGTACAGAATGTCACTACGTCTTCACAGGAAGCACCTAAGAGAACCCGTCGAGATAGCGATTTGAGGGGGAAGAAGCATGATGACACGGCGTAAGTTTCTGGATGGAGCGGTAGCAGGTGCAGCGGGTTTAGCGATCAGCTCGAGGGCAAAGAGCTACGCGCAGATCCTAGGGTCCAACAACCGGCTCAACTTCGCCGTCATCGGCCTGAACGGTCGCGCCTACGCGCACCTCTCATCCTTGAAGGCGAACAAGGCGAACGCGCGCATCTCCCACGTGTGCGACGTGGAGAGCAACATCCTAAAGAAGTTCGCCACTACCACGCAGACCGAGATGGGCGAGGCCCCGGCAACCGAGAAAGACTTCCGCAACCTCCTCGCGCTGAAAGAAATCGATGCGCTCGCCATCGCAACGCCCGACCACTGGCACGCGCCGATGGCCATCGCGGGCGTTCAGGCGGGCAAGCATGTCTACGTCGAGAAGCCATGCAGCCACAATCCCGCCGAGGGCGTAATGCTGATCGAGGCGCAGAAGAGAACGGGCAAGCTGGTGCAGATGGGCTCGCAGCAGCGCTCCTCGCCGCACACCATCGAGATCGTGGACAAGATCCGCAACGGCTTGATCGGCCGCGCTTACTTCGCAAAGGCCTGGTACAGCAACGTACGCAAGTCGATTGGCACAGGCAAAGTGGTTCCCGTGCCGCCGCAGTTGGACTGGGATCTCTTCCAGGGGCCAGCACCACGCCAGGCCTACAAGGACAACGTACAACCCTACAACTGGCACTGGTTCAAGACTTGGGGCACAGGGGAATCGCTCAACAATGGCACGCACGAAGTGGACGTCTGCCGTTGGGCATTGGGAGTGGACTATCCCAACAGTGTCGCATCCATTGCCGGGCGATATCAGTTCAAGGACGACTGGCAGTTCTACGACACCATGAGCACCAGCTTCGCCTACGACGACGCGATGATCTCCTGGGAAGGCAAGTCCTGCAACGGGATGAAGTACTACGGTCGCGACCGCGGTGCTGCCATCATCGGAACCACCGGCACGGTAGTCGTCGATCGCGACGGCTACGAGATCTACGACTTGAAGGGCAAGATGACTGCTGAGTTCAAGGCAGGCAACCAGACCGCTTCGGCGGACCTGGTCGGCCGCGACTCGATGACGGACGCCCACTTAGCAAACTTTATCGCGGGCATTCAGAAGGGCGAAAAGCTGAGGCAGCCCGTCGCACAGGGCAACGTCGCCGTGACCATGTTGCAGCTCTCGAACATCGCCTGGGAGACGAAGCGTGAACTGCACCTGAACAACAAGGACGGCAAGGTGCTGAACGATCCGGAAGCCATGACGTTCTGGGGCCGCACCTACGAAGAGGGCTGGGCTCCGCATCTGTAAGGCCAATCCCGCTCCAAGCGCTTAGCAACGTTCCATCAATTTTCGAGGGTACGTATGAAACGAGATCTTTCGCGGCGAGACTTTCTTAGCATTGGTGCAATGGCCGCAGCTGCAATGTCCACTGGGGTCTCAGTTTCCGCGGCTGCCTCGAGGGTGCCGGCCACGGGCAAACCGTCACCCATCAAGCTCGGCCTCGCCAGTTATACCTTTCGCAACTTCAGCCGCGCCCAGATGATCGGCTACATGAAGCAACTCAACGTCTCGGGGCTGAACGCAAAGGATGTCAAAGACCATCTTCCGACCGATCCCACGCAGGAATCCCAGGCCATCGCCGACTACACAGCGGCAGACATGAAACTTCACGCTGCGGGCGTCATCTACTTCCTCGAGGATGAAGACGACGACATCCGCGCCAAGTTTGAGTATTGCAAGCGGGCCGGCGTCACCGTCATCGTCGCCGGAGATCCCACCCCCGCCGGTCTTCCGCGGCTAGAAAAGTTCGTCAAGGAGTACGACATCAGGATCGCAATCCACAACCATGGTCCGGAAGACAAGCTCTGGCGCTCGCCGCTCGACATCCTGAAGCTCGTCAAAAACATGGACCCGCGAATCGGCTGCTGCATCGATGTAGGCCACACCGTGCGCGCCGGCACGGACGTCGTCGAGGCCATTCATGCAGTCGGACCGCGCCTCTTCAACGTGCATATGAAGGACCTGGCCGACTTGAACGTCAAGGAGAGCCAGGTGGCAGTGGGTGACGGCAAGATGCCTGTCCGCGCTATCTTTGAAGCGCTCATCGCCAATAAGTACGAAGGCTTCGTCGACCTCGAGTACGAGATCCACGCCGACGACCCGATGCCCGGCGTGACCAGCAGCTTCGCCTATATGCGCGGCGTGCTTGCGGGCATGGGGTATGCAATGAGGAGATCGAACCAATGAGGTATCTATCCAGACGGCAGTTCGTCGGCGGCGCGGCTGGCGCATCCGCATCGTTTTTGTTGCCCCTGCGGGCATTCGCCGCGGACACGAAGTTCAAGGTCGGCGTCATTTCCGACGAGATCTCCCA